>Ga0307372_10012046_pt1 | contig 11418 bp, 16 predicted proteins | sample OX1MG_FD_202533 | JGI IMG/M metagenome (GOLD analysis project Ga0307372, IMG submission 202533) | Soil microbial communities from Risofladan, Vaasa, Finland - OX-1 | ecosystem: Environmental > Terrestrial > Soil > Coastal area > Acid sulfate soil | place: Finland: Risofladan, Vaasa | collected...
CGCTGCAGAGCATCAGCGACATGGCCGCCGAGGAGCTCGAGGGCTGGGAGCTCGCGGCGATGCGCGATCCGCGCAACTGGGCACGGCCGGCGATCGCCGTGGTTGCCGGCGGTGCCGCCGGCGCCGGCCTGCTGCTGCTCGGTCGCCACCAGCGCCGTCGCTCGCGCGAGCTGCGCGCCGTGGCGCGGCGCACGGCGGCGACGGTTGGGACCGCGGCGCGCAAGATCGTCGCGCGGCGCTGATCCGCGGACCGCGGCGGCACGTAGAACCAGGGGCATGCCGCTGCTACCTCGACACCGCGACGCCGCGTCCCCCAGCGGCCTGCGCGAGCTGGCCGACGAGGACCTGATGGCGCTCGTCCGTCACGGCGAGGCGCGGGCCTTCGAGGTCATCTACGACCGCCATTGCGGCGTTGCCTTCTCGCTCGCCTACCGGATGTGCGGCACGCGCACGGCGGCCGAGGACGTCGTCCAGGAGTCCTTCCTCTCGCTCTGGCGCAGCGGCGCCCGCTACGACCGCACGCGCGGCAGCGTGCGCACCTGGGTGCTCGGGATCGTGCACAACCGGGCGATCGATTCGCTGCGCCGCAGCGTCAACCACGATCGCCGACGGGCCAGCGACGAAGGCATCGAGGAGCGCTTCGAGGCACCCGAGCACACCGAGGTCGAGGTCGCCCGCCGCGACGACGCGCGCGAGATCCGCGCCGCCCTCGACGAGCTGCCCGAGGAGCAGAGCCGCGTCATCGAGCTTGCCTTCTACGGCGGGTACACGCACACCGAGATCGCCGCGATGCTCGAGGCGCCGGTCGGCACGATCAAGGGACGGATGCGGCTCGGAATGGAGAAGATGCGCCGGACGCTCGAGGGAGCCGGGGTGGTGGTCGCCTGATGAGCGAACACGAACAGCTCAGCCAGGACTGCGGCGCCTACGTGCTCGGGGCGCTCGAGGAACACGAGGCGGCGGCGCTGCGTGAGCACATGCAGTCGTGCGCGCTCTGCCGCGACGAGGTGGCGCGGCTGCACGCCGTCGCCGAGGTGCTGGGCCTCGGCGTGCCGGCGCTGGACGCGCCGCCCGAGCTGCGCCGGCGCGTGCTCGACGTCGTCAACGCGGAGGCGTCCCTGTTTGACGCGGCAACGACGGCGTCCCCGGCACGGCTGCCCCGCCGGCTGCCGAGGCTGCGCCCGCTGGGCGCCCTCGTGGCTGCCGCCCTGGCGCTGGGGGCGCTGTTCGGGGCGCTGGTGCTCGCGCCGGGCGGCTCGGGGACACGGGTCATCACCGCCTCGGTCGCGGCGCCGGCGCGGTGGCATGCCGCGCGCGTCCCGGTGGCGTCGCTGCGCGAGACGGGAACCGAGGGGCAGCTCGTGGTCAGCGGCCTGCCGGCAGCGCCGCGGGGCAAGATCTACGAGGTGTGGATCGAGGCCGGCGCCCGGGTGCGCCCGACCGACGTGCTGTTCGACGCGACTTCGACGGGCGCCGCGCGGGTCGCGGTGCCGGATCTGCGCGGCGCCAGCGCCGTGCTGGTCACGGCGGAGCAGCTCGGCGGCTCGCGCGTACCGACGATGGCGCCGCTGATCGATGCGCGGCTGAGCTGACCAGGCGCTGACCACGCCTCCTGGTAGCGTGGAACGCCCATGGCGACCTGCTACCGCCATCCGGGTCGCGAAACCGGCGTGTCGTGCTCGAACTGCGGCAAGCCGATCTGCCCCGACTGCATGACCGTCACCTCGGTCGGAATGCGCTGCCCGGAATGCGGGCGCCAGACCACGAAGGTGCGCACGATCCGCTCGACGGCGAACCGCGGCTACGAGGTGACGAAGGTGCTGATCGCGATCAACGTGATCGTGTTCCTCGCCGAGGGCTCCGGCGCCTACACGCTGACCGGATCCACCGGGAGCTCGTGGCTGCTCAATCACGGCTTCCTGTTCGCCCCGCTGATCCGCTACTCGCACGACTACTGGCGGCTGCTGACCAGCGGCTTCCTGCACCTCGACATCCTGCACGTCGCCTCGAACATGTACGTGCTCTACTGGGTGGGGCGCCTGCTCGAGCCGGCGATCGGCCGCTCGCGCTTTGTCGCGATCTACTTCACCGGGCTGCTCGCCGGCTCGCTCGGCGTGTTCATCGTCTCGCCGCTCAGCCAGACGGCCGGCGCGTCGGGCGCGATCTTCGGGCTGATGGGCGCCGCGTTCACCGAGGCGCACCGGCGCGGCGTCGACCAGGTGCGAAACCAGCTCGTGATCCTGATCGTCGTCAACCTGGTGATCACGCTGAGCGTCCCGGGCATCTCGATCGGCGCGCACATCGGCGGTCTGGTCGGCGGTGGGCTCGCGACGCTCGGGTTCCAGCAGGGCGACCGGCTGCGCTCGCCCGTCGTGGGCTACGGCGTGTGCCTCGCGCTCGCCGTGGTCGCGGTCGTCGGCGCCATCGTCCTCGCCGACCACACGCTGGTCCCCGGCATCGGCGGCTAAGGGACGGCCCACTACAGCTCGAGCGCGACGCCCGGCGCGTCGGGGACGCGCCGCGGGTGAAGGATGTGCGCCAGCAGTTCGAGCCCGTCGATCAGCCGCGGTCCGGGCCGCGAGAAGTACGCGGCGGCGTCGACCGCGACGACGCGGCTGGCCCGCAGTTCCGCGAGGCGGTCGGCGTGGGCGCGGGCCTCGTGCAGCGAGCGCAACGCGTCATAGCCGCAGGGCATCACGATGACGACCTCCGGCTCGGCGGCGGCGACCGTCGGCCAGTCGAGCTGACGCGAGTGCTCGCCGGGCGCGCCGAGGAGGTCGATGCCGCCGGCATACTCGATCAGCTGCGGCGTCCAATGGCCGGCGACGAAGACGGGGTCGAGCCACTCCAGCGCGGCGACGGTCGGCCGGCGCGCGCCGCGCACGGCAAGGCGGACGCGGTCGATGCGCGCGGCGCTGCGGGCGATCAGGGCCAGCGCCTCGGTGCGCCGTCCCGTGGCCTGGGCGATCGTGCGGACGTCGGCGAGGGACTCGCCGAGGGTGTGCGGGTCGAGCGCGATCACGCGCGGGCGCGAGGGCAGCTCGCCAGCCAGCGCGGCGACATCCTCGTAGGAGACCGCGCAGACCGGGCACAGCGCCTGGGTGATGATCAGCTCAGGATCGAGCTCGCGCAGCAGCGAGCGGTCCAGCTCGTAGATCGACTCGCCGCGAGATGTGCGCTCGCGCACCGCGGCGTCGATCTCGGCGGAGCTCAGGCCGGGGGCGAGCGTGTCGCGGGTCGCGCGCGGCAGCTCGCGCGCCGCCGGGGGGTGGTCGCATTCGTGCGTCACGGCGGTAAGCTCAGCGCCGAGGCCGAGCGCGAAGCAGAGCTCGGTCGCGTGCGGGACCAGGCTGACGATTCGCACCCGGAGGACTCTATGGAAACGCTCTCGGATTCACAGATCGACGCGGCGCTCGCCGAGCTGGGCCCGGCGTGGCGGCGCGAGGGCGACTCGATCGTCGCCGAGCTGGAGTGCGCGGACTTCGCGGCGGCGATCGCGCTGGTCAACCGGATCGCTGCCGAGGCCGAGGCCGCGGATCACCATCCCGACATCCTGATCCACGGCTACAAGCGGCTGCGGCTCACGCTCTCGACGCACTCCGCGGGCGGCCTGACGCAGCGCGACTTCGCGCTGGCCGCCGCGATCAACACGCTGTAGGGAATGGCGAGCGGCGGCCGGCCGCGCCAGCCCAAAACCCGCCCCCTGCCGACAGCCGTCCCTGCTACCGTTGAGCGCGTCAGCGCAGACCGCATGAACGACGAACCTCCTCGAAGTATCCGCGCGGCGGATCCGGCGTGAACTGGCTGCTGGTCGCCGCCGCCGCGGTGCTGATCGCACTCAACGCGTTCTTCGTGATCGCCGAGTACTCGCTCGTGCGGGCGCGCCACTCGCGGCTGGAGCTGGCGGCCGAGCAGGGCCAGCGCGGGGCGAAGCTCGCGCTGCGGCAGCTCGACCACATCAACGAGTACATCTCGACCTGCCAGGTCGGCAACACGATGGCCTCGATCGGGATCGGCGCGGTCGGCGAGCCGGCGCTGGCGCACCTGCTCGCCGGCGCGCTGGGGAGCGGGATCGCGCACGGCGTCGCGATCGTGATCGCGGCGGTCGTCGCCTACCTGCTGATCACCAGCACGCAGATCACCGCCGGGGAGATGGTGCCCAAGCTCTACGCGATCGACCGCGCCGAACGCGTCGCGCGGCTGATCGCGCGCCCGCTGCAGTGGTTTCGGGTCCTCTTTCACCCGTTCATCATCGTGCTCACGGTGGCGTCCAATGCGATGCTCGGCGTCCTCGGGGTTGACCCCGAGCGCCGGATCGCGCGCGGCGGGTCACCGGACGAGCTGAAGCGGCTGATCCGCGACTCCTACGCCGGCGGGATGCTCGAGGCCAACGAGGCGACGATGCTCTCGGGCGTGTTCCACCTACACGAGCAGGAGGCGCGGCAGGTGATGACGCCGATCCCGGCGGTGGTGACCGTCGACCTCGCGGAGGACGTGCAGACGGCGCTGCGTCGCTGCATCGACTCGGGTCACACGCGGCTGCCGGTCACCGAGGGCGAGAACCAGGACCGCATTCGCGGCGTGGTCCATGCGACCGGGCTCGCCCGGCGACTGCTCGACGTCGGGCCGCAGGCGTCGATCGAGCCGCTGGTGCGCGATGCGCCGATCGTGCCCGAGACCAAGCCGCTCGACGACCTGCTCGCGGAGCTGCAGCGTCAACGCACGGCGATGGCGGTCGTCGCCGACGAGTACGGGCGCGTGGTCGGGATCGTGACGATCGAGGACATCGTCGAGGAGGTCGTCGGCGAGATCACCGACGAGACCGACCCGGCCGGCGGTGACGTGCGCCAGTTGCCGAGCGGCGACTGGTTCGTCCGCGGGCACGTCCCCGTCGCCGACCTGGCGGACTACGGGATCGCGCTGCCAGGCGACAGCGACGACTACAACTCGATCGGCGGCCTGGTCTTCAACGATCTGGGCCGGCTCCCCAAGCGCGGCGACAAGGTCGATGTCGACGGCTACGAGCTGCGGGTGGAGTCGGTGCGCGAGAACCGGATCGTGCTGGTTCGCGTGCGCGAGCGCCACGCGCCCGCGGAGGCCGCGGAGGCCGCGGAGGAGCACTGACGCAGTCCACCGGGCGACGCCGGGGCGTTAACTGCCCGGCGCCCCGGGGGGTAAGCGGGGCGCCGGGTACTTCTGGGAGGAGGTGCGGTGCGATATATGCGTCGCGAAGGGGAGTATGCGGCCGACGGCTCAAGCCGACCTAAACGGTGCCATAGAGCTTCGTTAGGTCAAGCGGCGCGCCCGCGTGTGGCGCGGTCGGTCACCACTAGCGCTGCTGCGCGCCGTCGGCGAGGAGACGCCGGCGCAGCACGTCGGGGACCGGGATCGACTTCGCCGCGACATGGTCGTAGCTGACCATCACGGCGTATCCGTCGGCGAGCACGCGGTCGCCGACGCGCATCTCGAACTCGCAGCGGAAGCTCGAGCGCCCGACGGTGGTCGGGCGCAGGAGCGTGTCGATCGCCTCGCCGTAGCGGCCGGGAGAGCGATAGGTGATCTTGGCCTCGACCACCATGAAGCCCAGCCCGCCGGCCGACCCCGGGTCGTACTCGGGCGCCACGGAGCGCACGTAGGCGACCCGTGCGGACTCGAAGAAGACGAGGAAGACGACGTTGTTGAGATGGCCCTGCGAGTCGAGGTCGGCGAAGCGGACCTCGTCGCGGTCGGTGAAGGACCAGTCGCCGCCGCTCATGTTGTCCAGCGGAAGCCGGTGGCGCTGGGAGCGGGAGCGAGGGGGCTGCCGGGGAGCTCGTCGGGCAGCGGGTCGAGGTTGTAGACCGCCGGTGCGACGTCGTTGGGGGTGTTGGGGTGAAACAGCGAGGCGAGGTACTGGATCTGGCCGCGACCGACGCCGAGCTCCGTCTGGCCGCCGCCGTAGTTGGCGATCCGGTGGCTCGCGCAATGGTCGTAGAAGTCCAGCAGCGCGCGCAGCGTGCCGAAGCGCGACGGCTTGACGTTGAGCATCCTCGGAGCGAAGGGCAGCGCGAGGACGTCGGCCACCGAGTGGATCGGGGCGTCCCAGGTGATGCGGTCGTGGTGGCCGGCGAGCACCGGCTCGGTCTCCGGGGTCAGCGCGGGGTCCTCGATCCAGGCCTCGGGAAGGCCCTCGGCGATCCGCCGGTACAGCACCGGGTCGGCGGCATTGTCGACGCTCGTGCCGACGTAGAAGCCCTTGAGGTCGGCGGTGGCGACGATCCTGCGCGCGGCGAGCTCGCCGATCAGCGCGGCGTCCCAACTCGCGGTCGGGTCGAGCTTGAAGCGCAGGTCGGGGTGCTGGGCCAGGCGGGCGTCGACGGGAGCGAGGGTCGGCGGCTCGGGAAGCCGCACCGATGCGACGAAGCTGACCGGATGCGGCCGGCGGCCCAGCGCGCCGTGGAGCGAGCGGCCGGCCTGGCGCAGCGCGAGGTCGAGCGCCGCGGACTCGAAGCCCCAGGCGCGGTAGTTGCGGTAGACCTCGGCGCCCGGTGGCGCCGGGAACAGGTCGAGCGAGGCGAGGTGGGCCGAGAAGCGCTCGAGCGTCCAGCGCCCGGCGAGCGGCAGGATCGGTCCGGCGGCGTGCAGCGCGTCGTGATCCTCGTTCGCATAGGTCACATCCTCGCCGAGGCCTTCGTGTCCGAGGCCGCGCAGGGCGATCACCGTGGTCGAGCGGACGAACCCCGAGACCACCGTCGAGTCGAGTCGCTCGAGCCCATAGCTCTCGACCTCGAGTGGAAGGTCAGAGATCGGCTCCCAGGTGCTCATGTTGCCGTGCCCGGGTCGCCCTCGAGCCGTGCCACCAGCTCGTCCAGGCGCAGCTCCTCGAGCGCGCCGCCGACCGCGTCGAGCTCGGTCGCGCAGAACTCGATCAGCGCGCGGCCCTCGCGGACGAGCTCGAGCGTCTCGCGCAGGCCGGCCTGGCCGGAGTCCAGCCGGCGGACGATCTCCTCGACACGAGCCGAGGCCGTCTCGTAGCTCTGGGGGGGCTCGCTCACTCCGGCTCGATCCGGGCGGCGATCGCATCATCGGCGAACCGCAGTCGCAGGCGGCCGGCGCGGCGGGCCGCCGCCGCCGTGGTGACCGGCTCGCCCGCGGAATCCTCGACCAGGGCGTAGCCGCGCGCAAGCGTGCGCTGCGGGTCGTGCGCGGCGAGCGCGAGCGCCAGCCGGTCGAGCTCGGCCGGTCGCCGCACCGAGCAGTCGCGCACGGCGCCGTCGCGGCAGCGCGCGAGCGTGCGCGACTGGCGCGCGGTCCGCGCGCGCTCATCGGTGGCAAGGCGGCGCGAGGCGGCGCGCAGCTCGCGGAGGTTCTGATGGAGGCTGCGGCGGTGGCGCGCGAGGTGCGCGGCGGGGGCGCGCGACAGCGCGGCGAGCAGGCGGGCCCGCGCGATGACCCCCTCGCGGGCGTGGCTGCGCAAGCGGCCGGCGGCGGCGCGCAGCGCGACGCGCGCGTCGACGCAGTTCAGGGGGACGGCCTCCTCGGCGGCGTGCGTGGGGGTCGAGCAGCTCGCCGCGGCGACCTCGTCGAGCAGCGTGCGGTCGGTGTGGTGTCCGATCGAGGCGATCACCGGCACCGGGAGCAGCGCCACGGTGCGGCAGAGCAACTCGTCCGAGAAGGCCAGCAGGTCGGTCAGTGAGCCGCCGCCGCGGGCCACGACGATCACCTCGACCTCGCCGCCGGCCGCCAGCTCGCGCAGCGCGGAGCCGATCTGCGGCGCGGCATGGCGATCCTGCACGGAGGTGAACGCCCAGACCACGCGGCCGGCCCAGCCACGGCGCGCCAGGCCGGCGAGCACGTCCTCGCGGGCCTTGCCCGTCTCGCCGCAGACGACCCCGATGGTGCGCGGCAGCAGCGGCCGGTGCAGGGCGCGCTGGCGTTCGAGCAGGCCGTCGGCGGCCAGCGCCCGGCGGCGGCGTTCGATCTGGGCGAGCAGGTCGCCCTCGCCGGCCACCCGCAGCGCCGAGACCGAGAAGCTGAACGCCGGGGAGGCGCTCGCGCTCCCGGCGTAGTAGTCGCAGCCGCCGGCGACGATCACCTGCACGCCGTCGGCCAGCGTGCCGGTCAGCGCGCCGAGTCGATCCCAGTCGTTGCGCCACATCGCGCAGGGGATCGCGCCGTCGGCGTCGCGCAGTTCGAAGTAGGCGCGGGCCCGTGTCGGCGGGCGCAGGTTGGCGATCTCGCCGACGATCTGCACGCGCGCGAAGCCCCGCAGCTTCGAGCGCAGCGCGGCGGCGTAGTCGCCGACCGGGTAGGGGCCGGGGAGCTCCGACCCCGGCGCGGCGTCGGGCGGCGGCTCGATGAGCGGGGCGGTGTCGGTCACTGCTCGGGCGAGCCTAACGGTTGGCGGGGTCGCCGTTGCCTCGCCGCGGAGGCCCTGGCGCGCGGGTGATCCAGGTCGCTCAGCCTCGTAGCGAGGCGAGCGGGCGCTGACCGTCCTGCGCGCCGCCGCCGCGGGTCTCGCCGTCCACGCTCAGCTGCTCGAGCCGGCGGATCTCCTGCTCGCCGAGCACGCGGGCCGGATGATCGGCCGGCAGCCCGTCGATCAGCTTGGCGATCCGGTTGCGCAGCTGCAGCGCGAAATGTGGCGTCGACGCTCCCATCAGCTGGCGCACATCCTCGACGTTGACGTCGTAGGAGGCGGCGCTGCGCTGTGGCGACTCGGCTTGGCTCACGGATGACGGCCTCGGATCGTTGCCGGACGGTGGACCGTCGCGACTCAGGAGACGCTCATTCTACTGCGCCGGCGCGCGGCGCCCGGCGGCGCCGGTCCCGAGCCGCGGTGGCGGGTGGCCGGGGCCAGGCCCGCGGTCGGGTGGCTATAGGCTAGGCGTCGGGTGAGCAACGTAACGACCGCCAACGGCATCCGCATCGAGGTCGATCGCGAGCTGTGCTTCGGCTTCGGCGACTGCGTCGACACCGCCCCGCGCGTCTTCGCGCTCGACGAGGACGACAAGGCGACGGTGATCGACCCCGACGGGGCCAGCCTCGAGCGGATCGTCGAGGCCTCGCAGAACTGCCCGGTCGACGCGATCGTCATCACCGACGCCGACGGCGTCCAGATCTACCCCTGATCCGGCGCGGCGCCGCCTGCAAGGGATGTTGCAGCCCGACAGGGGGCGGCGCGGCCTGCCGAGGCAGAAGAGATGCCGCCGTACCCACGATCGCTGGCGATCCTCGCGCTCAGCGCCGCTGTGCTGGGCCTGCCGTCCATGGCGGCGGCGAAGGCCGCGAGGCACCATGGCAAGCACGCGCGCCATCACGCGGCCGCCGCGCGCCATCACGTGAAGGGCTTCCCGCGCCGGGCACCGGGCCCGGTCGACGGCGGGACGCCATACCCCGTGAGCACGGTCATACCGACCCGGGCGACCGGCACGACGAGCTCGCCGCCGGACACCGGCGGGGCGATCGCCGGGGGCCCCGTGGCCGGGTCGACCGGACCGACCGGGCCGTCCGGGCCCGCTGGGCCGACCGGGCCGACCGGGGCGGGGGGCGGAACGCTCGCCGCGAGCGGACCGACCGGGGCGACGGGGATCACCGGCGCGCCGGGCTCCTCAGTCGCGCAGATCCTCCCCGACGGCCTTGCGCAGGCCCCGGCGAACGCTCCGGCGGCGGTCCAGCTGGCGATTGCCGCCGGCAACCAGCTGATCGGGCAGCCCTACCTCTACGGCGGCGGGCACGCCAGCTTCATCTCCTTCGGCTACGACTGCTCGGGGGCCGTCTCCTACGCCCTGCACGGCGCGAGCCTGCTCGCCTCGCCGCTTGACTCGAGCGCCTTCGAGCTATGGGGCCTCAGCGGGCCGGGTCAGTGGATGACCGTCTACACGAACCCCCAGCACGCCTATCTCGAGATCGCCGGGATCCGCCTCGATACGAGCCGCGCCGGCGACGCCAGCGGGCAGGACGGACCGCGCTGGCGGCCGCTGCTCAGCACCCACACCGGGTTCCTGGCGCGCCATCCCGCGGGTTTGTGACGGCGTGCACTACGCTTGCTCCTGAACCCGCAAAGGAGGAAGCAATGGCTGGCTTGACGGGACGCATGTCCACGATCGTCAAGGCGAAGGTCTCGAAGGTGCTCGACCGCGCCGAGGACCCTGCCGAGACACTCGACTACAGCTATTCCAAGCAGCTCGAGCTGCTGCAGAACGTCAAGAAGGGCATCGCCGACGTCGTGACCTCGAAGAAGCGCCTGCAGCTTCAGGAGGCCTCGATGCAGCAGCAGGTCGTCAAGCTCGACACCCAGGCGCGTCAGGCGCTGGCCGCCAACCGCGAGGATCTCGCGCGTCTCGCGCTCGAGCGCAAGCAGTCGGTGCAGACCGAGCTGCAGTCGCTGGACACGCAGATCGGCGAGCTCGAGACCCAGCAGCAGAAGCTGATCGACTCCGAGGCGGCGATGCGGGCCAAGCTCGAGGCCTTCCGCACCAAGAAAGAGGTCATCAAGGCGCAGTACTCGGCCGCCGAGGCGCAGGTGCGGATCTCCGAGGCGGCGACCGGGGTCGGCGAGCAGATGGCCGACGTCGGGCTGGCGATGCAGCGCGCGCTCGACAAGACCGAGAACATGAAGGCGCGGGCCTCGGCGGTCGGCGAGCTCGAGGATTCCGGCACCTTTGAGGATCTCACCCAGCTCGGCGCGGGCAAGGACGACATCGACCGTCAGCTCGAGGCCATCGGCGCGGGGGGCGCGGTCGACGACGAACTGGCGAAGCTGAAGGGCGAGATGGGCGCCGGCAGCCCGCCGCCGGCCGCGCTGGACGCGCCCGCAGCGGAGCCGGCAACGGCGGAGCCGACCGAGGAAGCGCCGTGATCATTCGGATCTTCAGCGACGGCCAGTACCGCATTCCCGAGGACGCCCAGGCGCGTCTGCACGAGCTCGACGCCCAGACCGTCAACGCCGTCGATGCCGGCGACGAGGAGGCCTTCACGTCGAGCTACGGCGCGCTCGTGGAGCTCATTCACTCGGTCGGCGAGCGGCTCGCCGACGACGAGCTCGAGCCGTCCGACCTGATGCTCCCGCCGTCGGATATCACGCTCGAGGAGGCGCGCGAGGAGTTCACCGGCGAGGGCCTGATCCCGGACTGAGACGACGGCGGGCGGCGCGCCCGCCGGCACCGCGCCAGCGCTCGGCGGAGATGCGATACAGGACGTGACGGCTGAGCGGGTTGGTGCGCGCGATCTGCGGGTGGTCGAAGTCCTCGGCGGGGTCGTGGGTCATCGCCAGGCGTTCCATCACGGCGATCGAGCGCCGGTTCGTGGCCGTGGTGAACGAGACGACCTCCGGCAGGCGGACCGTGGCGAAGCCGTGGTCGAGCGCGGCGGTGGCCGCCTCGGTGGCAAAGCCGCGCCCCCAGGCGCTGGGCGTCAGCCGCCAGCCGACCTCGACGG
>Ga0307372_10012047_pt1 | contig 11415 bp, 11 predicted proteins | sample OX1MG_FD_202533 | JGI IMG/M metagenome (GOLD analysis project Ga0307372, IMG submission 202533) | Soil microbial communities from Risofladan, Vaasa, Finland - OX-1 | ecosystem: Environmental > Terrestrial > Soil > Coastal area > Acid sulfate soil | place: Finland: Risofladan, Vaasa | collected...
AGAGCGTCGTACACGGCTTGTCGCGACACGACCCCAATGTCGGCCCGCACTAATTCTTCGATCTCGTCCGCCGGGCTATGCACTCGACCCGATACCGCACGCAAGACGGCCAGCCGCTGAGCCGTCACCTGCAAACCGTGCCGGCGGAGAAGGTCCGCTGGATCCGGCCTGGGTTTCTGGGGCACGACCACACAATGAGTCCAAAACTGGACCGTGTCAAGGGTTGGGCTCGGGATTTCTGGCTACGGGGTGGTCCCATCCTCTTGGCTAGCGACACAACGAGCGAGCAGCGTGATTCGACTAAGTTTTGCCGTTCGCCGCGTAGCCGATCACAGGATGAGCGAACTCAAAATCTGGCGACACCTGGCAAGCTACCCCTGGAACAAGTGAAGGGATTCCTCTTCGGCCTGATCCTCCTGCCGGCTCTGGTCGGCATCTTGCTTTCGGCCCGGCCGGGCGGCATTCGCCGCCAACTACAGCTGGTTGCCCGTCGACTCCGACTCGCGCTCACGATGGCGGGAGCCTTCATGGTCGGCTCGGTGTTTCTTCGTCTCTTGACGCGGGGGCCGGTCACGGACTTCGCTCAGCCCGTTCTCGCAGTCGTGCTCGCTGGGACGTTCGTGTTCATGTCACAAGATCCGACGGCTCAGCCCGGGCCCAGCAAGCCGAGAGGCCCCCGCTAAGCCGAATTGGGGTGCGGCGCGGGAGTCTCGGTGTGTCCTTCCACAGTTGACGCTATCGAAGCCTCCTGGACTGCAGAGTCTGTCCTTTGGTCGGTTGCCCTGACGACCTCGTCCTTCAACTGATCCGTTGCCTTTCGAAACTCCCTCAAGGCGTTGCCGACAGCGCCGCCTATCTGGGGGAGATTCCCTGGCCCGAAAATGATGAGGACAATCACCAAGATCAGGATCAGCCAGATCTGGCCGGAAAGAATGGGCATGTGTCCGGACCCGTATTTGTCGCACACTCCATCGGCCCATGCCGATCTTGCTCCTCAGCGGGACCTCGGAATTTTGCAGCTTCCGCTCAGAAACGGGTCAATAGAAGGGCAGCGCGCAATAAAATGTAGCGACCACTTGCTGGGTCAGAGGTCGCCGCGGTTTGTCATAAAGGGCGAGGCTAATTCGATAGCCTTGCGGAGTGCCAGAGCAGCGGTAGGCCTCGGCTTCCGGTCGGTCACCTCTACTGCCCAAGGAATTCTGAGGCGTTCCGATCGCCTGATCGGGCCGGCCTGGGGCGGTGCCTTGAGTCGGGTGGACGAGCGTTCTCCGGCCGTTCGGGACTGGCTCCTGCGAGGGCTAGAAGACTTAAGTCACCATGACTGCGCTTCCGGATTTATGTGGCGCGGAGGATGTTCTAGCTCGACTTCGCGGCCAGCTGGCAGAGCACGCTAGATTTGGTCGTGAAATGAGGGCGACGACTGCGCATGGCATTGGGCTTGCCCGGAGGCCTGCCTGATGATCGGCACGCCTCAGAGACGCCTCGATGGTGTTGCCAAAGTGACCGGCCGGACCCGCTTCACCGCCGACCTCAAGCTGCCCGACCTCGTGCACGCGCGCGTCCTGCTCAGTCCGCATCCGTCGGCGACCATCGGCCGGATCGATGCCGATGCTGCGCGAAAGCTATCCGGTGTCATCGCGGTCGTCACGGGCGACGACCTCGAGGGGATGTCCTCGACGGGACCGGAGGCAGCCCTCGCGCGCGGGCGCGTCTACTTCGTTGGCCAGCCGGTGGTGGCGGTTGTGGCCGAGACCGAAGCGTTGGCCGCAGACGCCATCTCGCTGGTGCAGGTCGACTACGTCGTCCAGCCGGCCGCGGTAACCTTCGAAGCCGCGCTCGAGGATGGCGCTCCCCGGGTTCTGGCAGCCTCCGATCGCGGGCTCGACGACGCGGCCGCCCACGGTGGAGCCGTCGCCGGCGGCGACCTCCAGGCTGAGGGCAGCCCCAATGTCACGGCCAGCGTCGCCTTCAGCGCGGGCGATGTTCACCAAGCATTCGCTGTTGCGGATGTCGTCGTCGAGGGCTCCTTCGAGTCGCCGCAGGTTCACCAGGGGTTCCTCGAACCACACATCGCCACTGCTCGCTATGAGGACGACGGCACCTACACCGTCTGGACACCGACCCAGGGCATCTTTCCTACCCGCAATGGCTTGGCCGAGGCCCTCGGCGTGCCGATCAGCCAGGTACGCGTGCTGCAGGCCGAGGTCGGCGGCGGGTTTGGAGCCAAGGTGCTGCTACTGGAGCCGCTGGTCGCGATGCTGGCCAGGATCACGCGTCGGACAGTTCAGCTCGCCCTGACCCGGACTGAAGAGTTTGGGATGGGCCGTGGCGCTCCCCTTTACCGGATCGACGTCAAGCTGGCGGCGAATCGGGGTGGCAGGATGACCGCGCTCTGGGCGCGCGTCAACTGCGACAACGGCGCCGGGCGGGGTGGGATCGGTGGTCTCTCGGCGACGATGTTGGCGAGCACCTACAGGATCCCCAACTACGACGTTGCCACCCTCGAGGTTGCAACCAACAAGACGCCGGTCGCAGCCTACCGAGCCCCGGGCGCCAATCAGGCCTACTTCGCGTTGGAATCGGCGACCGACGAGCTGGCCCGCAAGCTCGAGATGGATCCCATCGAGCTGCGACTCCTCAATGCGGTGCGCGAGGGCGATGCTCGCCCGGGTGGTCTCACCTGGCCACGCATCGCTTTCATAGAGTGCCTCGAGGCTGCACGCCGTCACCCGCTTTACGCCGAGCCACTTGGCCCGGGCGAAGCCCTTGGTGTCGCCGCCGGAGCATGGATGGGTGGGCTGGAACCCGCGGCGGCCGGCTGCCGGGTGGAATCGGATGGCAGCGTAGTAATCCACACTGGCCACTCGGACATCAGCGGCACCAACACCTCGCTGGCGATGATCGTCTCCGAGGTGCTCGGCGTCTCTCTCGACAAGGTGCGTATCCGGAGCGGCGACTCCGAAGTGTCCCCATATGCGGGAATGGCCGGAGGAAGCAAGACCATATACACAGTCGGCCTAGCCGTTCACGAGGCGGTGCTGGAGGCAAGAGACCAGCTATTGGCGATCGCCTCGGAAGAGATGGAGGTGGGACTTGACGACCTCGAGGTGGCCGAGGGCCAGGTCAATGTCAAGGGCGTCCCCGGACGTGGCCGCGCCATCGGTCTGCTGGCGGGCCTGGCTACGCGATTCGGCGGCCGCTACAAGCCCGTCATCGGCGAGGGTCGCTCGGCGCAGACCAATCAGTCCCCCATGTTCACAGTCCAACTCGCGAAGGTGTCAGTCGACGCTGAGACCGGAGAGTGGCGTCTGCTCAAGGTCGCGGCCATCCAGGATGTTGGCAGGGCGCTCAACCCGGCCGAAGTGGAGGGGCAGATCCATGGTGGCGCCCTCCAGGCGATGGGCCGCGCCCTCGGTGAAGAGATGGTCTGGGACGCGGAGGGAAACCTGCGAAACGCCAGCTTCATCGACTATTTGCTACCGAGCATCGAGCAGGCGCCGGCCGCGTTCGACGTTCAGCTCATCGAGGTACCCAGCGATCACGGTCCTTTCGGAGCCAAGGGCGTCGGTGAGCCGCCGGCCGTACCTGGCTCCGCAGCCATCGCCAACGCCATCAGGGGAGCCACCGGCCGGCGGCTTGAGAGGCTGCCTTTCGATTTCCCGCTGGTTTGCAAGCTTGAGGACGAGAGGCTAGAACCCATCTAACAAGCTCAGACTTCACCCCGACTAGGACTAGGTGAGGCTGACTAGGTGGTTCTCGACAGGAAGGGTGCGGGTCACCCGCGGTGTCCTGGAGGTTGACCGTACCGCCCCGATCGGGAGAATGATGCTTCGACGGCCGCGACGGGTCTTGGTCTCGGCGAGCACCAACCCCTTATCCGGGACGCGTTGAAGCGCCTTGTTCACTCGCAGCTGCCGACGCTCCAGATCGACATCAGACCAAGTCAGCCCGAGCAACTACTGGTCTCCATCGAACCGGCGCAAGCTCAGACACCAAACGCCGATAGGATGGGCGCGGCATGCTGTTAGAGAGGCATGAGCAGCTCGATCTGATTCTGGACAACCTCGACGTCGCAATCCGAGGACGCGGAGCGCTCGTCTTCGTCGGCGGCGAGGCCGGAATCGGGAAAACAGCCCTCGTCAACGCAGCTGTGGCAGGAGCCCGGGACCGCAAGATGGAGGCATTCATCGGAGCGTGCGACCCTCTGGCGACCCCGCGTCCGCTGGGGCCGCTGCAAGACATCGCCTACGAGCTTCCCGATCCGGCCATCATCGAGCTTCTTGATCGGGGGCCTGCACGCTTTGAGTTGTTCACAGCCTGTCTCAAGATGCTCCGCGGGCGGCCTCGCCTCCTCGCCTTCGAGGATCTGCACTGGGCAGACGCCGCAACGCTTGACCTGCTGACATACCTGGGCAGGCGGATCGCCACGACACGGGTGGTGCTGGTGGCCACGTACCGCGACGACGAGCTCGACCAGACACATCCGGTGCGCGTTCTCACGGGAGAGCTGGGAACGGGCGAGCAGGTCTTCCGGATGACCCTCCCTCCTCTTTCCCAGGCAGCCGTCACCACCCTCGCGACGGGGCGGAGCATCGACGCCCACGAACTCTACCGTCTGACCGAGGGCAATCCGTTCTTCGCCACCGAGGTGCTGGCGGCGGGGACCGCAGGCGTGCCTTCAGCGGTGCGCGAGGCGGTGATGGCACGCGCGGCGCGGCTCTCCCCACAGGCGCGGGAGGCGCTTGGGGTCGCCGCGGTGGTGCCCCAGCGTGTCGAGCTCGACCTGCTGCTCACGCTCTGCCCGGACTCCGAGGCGGCGATCGACGAGTGTCAGCACCGCGGCATCCTTGTCGCCGACGGCGGCGGCCTGAGGTTCCGTCACGAGATCGCGCGCGACGTCATCGAGCACAGCCTGCCGGCGGCGCATCGGCGCGCGCTCAATCGCCGGGTGCTCGCGTGGCTGCGGGAGCGCGGAAGCGGCCCGGAGCTCGCCCGCGCCGTGCACCATGCCGTCGCCGGCGACGATTGGGACGCCGTGCTGGAGTTTGCTCCCGCCGCGGCGGCGAGAGCGGCGGCAATGGGCGCGCATCGCGAATCGGCTGCACATTACGGTGCGGCAGCAGTCGCGGCTGAGCACCGGCGCTCCCCGTCCGACGTCGCCGACTTCGTCTACCGGCAGGCGTGCGCATGCAGCCTGAGCGATCAGATGGCGGAGTCATTGGCCTTGTTCCACCGGTCCCTGGACATCTGGCAGCAGGCCGGGAATGTCCGCCGGGTCGGGGACACACTGGCTCGATTGTGCCGCGTGCAGCTCACCATCGGGAACGGGGCCACGGCGCGGGCGGCAGGTGATCGGGCGGTTGCTCTGCTCGAGGTGCAGCCGGCGAGTCCGGAGCTGGCGCGGGCGCTCAGCACCCGAGCCGGTGTGGCCGCGCGGGCCAACGAGTACGACGACGTGCTGCGCTACGGCCGGCGCGCGGTCGCGCTGGCCGAAGGACTGGGCGAGGAGGAGACCGCGGTGCACGCGCTGGCGTACATCGGCTGCGCGGAGTTCGAACGAGGCGCGGATCCGGACGGGAGTCTGCTCACCGCTGCCATCGAGCGAGGGCGCGTCGGCGGGCTGGACGAGCACGTCGGACGCAGCATGCTTAACCTCGCCAGCGTGCAACTGTCCCACCATGACTATCCGGCGGCCCTGGCGTCATTGGCTGCCGGGATCAGCTACGCGGACGAGCACGGCTTCGACGTCTTCGTCGGGCTGATGCGAGCCGAACGTGCTCGGCTGGCATTGGAGACGGGCGACCTGGATGCCGCCGCCGATGAGGCCGGCGCCGTGCTCCGCCGCTACCAGGCGCAGGACACCCGCGTGGTCGCCCTGACGGTGCTCGGCCGCGCTCGTGCTCGTCGCGGCGATCCCGGTGTGTGGGAAGCGCTCGACGAGGCCTGGCGGATCGCGGATGGAACGCAAGAGATTCAGTACTTGGGCCCCGCGGCGGCCGCCTGTCTCGAGGCCGCACTGCTGCTGTCGAGCAGGTTCGACGCGTCGGTCAAGGTGGCCGCGGCGACGCTCGATCTGGCGGAGGCCCGGGGCACTCCATGGCAAGCAGGCGAGCTGTACGCATGGCTGGCCCGCGCCGGCCGGCCGGAGCCGGTCACCACCGAGCTGGCCGAGCCGTGGCGACGCGAACTTGCCGGCGAGCCTCGTGCTGCAGCAGAAGCCTGGGGGGCACTCGGCTGCCCATACGAAGCATCGATGGCGATCCTCTGGGGCGTCGGCGCTGATGAGAGCGACGCCCGCAAAGCCGTAGATCAACTGCAGCGCATCGGTGCACGGCAGGCCGCCGCGGTGGCGACCAGGCGGCTTCGCGAGCGCGGCATCCGGCGGATCCCCCGCGGGGCGCAGCCGACGACGCTGGTCAACCCGGCACACCTCACTCGACGCGAGCTCGAGGTGCTCTCACTGCTCGCCCAGGGCCTTAGCAACGCGGAAATCTCGGCCCGATTGTTCGTCTCCACAAAAACGGTCGAGCACCATGTCGGCTCAGTACTGGCCAAGCTGGGTGCGCGCGGACGGGTGGGCGCAATCGGCGAAGCGCGCCGACTCGGTCTCCTGTCCGAGTCTCCCAGCACGGTGGCGTCGCCGAAGCAATAAATGGGCAAAACCCCCGATGTGGGGGTGTTCGCCTCCCCGTTACGGTGCTGCTGTCATTACTACATGGGGGCACCGGATGCGCCGATATGTCGTGGAACGCTCCTTCGCCGATGGCGTCGGCATGTCGGCGGCCGTCAGCAGCGCTGAAGCCTGTCGCGCGACGCTGGAAGCCAACGCGCGGGCCGACGTGACCTGGATCCATTCGTACGTGAGCAGCGACGGCAGCAAGAGCTTCTGCTTGTACGAGGCGCCCACCCCGGAAGCGGTGCGCCGCGCCTCCACGCTGAACCGCCTCCCCGTTGACTCCATCACCGAGGTGCGGACGCTGGATCCGTATCCGTTTGGCAGCCCGTCGCCTAAGTCCGCGCCGGTCGGCGCGAAGCAGGCCATATAACGCGAGAAGGGGAAGGATCGCTATGCGAGCCAACGAGTACATCGACGTGCAGGCCTGCTGGTTACACGCAGCAGCCACCTTCCTAGCGCTTGGTGCCGTGGTATCGCTTGCGGCCTGCGGTAGCCCACCGGGTGGGAGCCCGAACACCCCGAATACCCCGCCGGCGGCTACGATCGCGCCGAACACGACGTCGTCCCCCGCCGGCCAGCCGTCGCCGCCGGCCAGCGCAGCCGTCAATGGCTCGGTCGGCCTGACGCTTGCAGGCGCAATCTCGGACACGCTGAAGTCGGGATCGGTGACCTGCTCCCCCCTACAAGGGGCGAAGCAATTTCAGACGTTCTCAGTTGTAATCGAAGGAACGACCACCTCCGGCACGGCGGTGAAGATCAAGCTCCTTCAGAACATGTTCACCAGCGGCGGCACCTACACCGCCGGTCAGGGCTCCGCGCTGGAGATGACGACCAGCACGGACGGCTTTGGCCCGGGCGGCAACGGCGGTGGCTCGTTGACCATCGCCGGTGACGGCCTGTCCGGGAGTGTGTCTGAACTGACCGCTTACTCGATCGCCAACCCGGCCGGGCCGGTGCTCACGGTGAGCGGAACGTTCACCTGCGGATCTGCCTCGTGAGGCTAATCGAGTGATCGGCAGCCGCGCGACAGCAACCGGAAATGCCGTGATCGTCCGCGCCCACCAGCAACTGAAGTTCACCAATGGCGAAAGACGCGTTCGAGAGCTCCAAAGATTCGGCCACCATTTCGTGGACCTGGGGGTGAATGCGGTGGCGATATTCTGTCGCGGGCTCGGGATGCTGGCGCTGCTGCTTGTGGTGATCGTCACCGCCGCCTGTGCCAACCCGCCAGCCGGTAAGGCAGGACGCGCCACGCCGACGCCGTCTAGCAGCCCGAACGTCCAGCACAACCTCTCCGGCAACCCCTACTTCCCGGTGGTCGTCGGGGCCACCTGGACATACGCGACCACGACAAATGGGAAGACCGGCTCTCTCACGATTACCATCGTCAGTGCCAGCGCGGGCGCGGATGGCGAAGACGTTGCGGCCCGGGTTACTACCGACCAGGGCAGCGCCACCGAGACCTATGTCCTCAAGGCAAACGGCGATGTCGAGATCAAGGGCCTACAGAGTGGGGGCGCCTCCCTGGCGTCCTCGAACGAGACCGGCACAGTCATCCCGCCTGCCGATCAGTTGACGGTCGGCGCTGCGTGGGACTCGGGAGGCCAGTTCACCGGCTCCCTTCCGGGGTTCTCCCAGACTATCCCCGAGTCGTATTCGACGCATACGACCGTAGCGGCGATCGAGACGCAGGCAGTTGAGGGGCGGACCGTCAACGCCTTGAGGCTCGACAAGAAAACCGTCGTCACCGGTCCGTTGCCCGGCCAGCCGATCGAGACAAGCATGACCGAGCAACTCTGGCTGGCCCGGGACATCGGTATCGTGCGCACGTCGAGCACCGCGTCGGTCAAGGTGGCCGGGATCTCGCATGGCACCGAGGGCACCAGTGTTCTGACGTCGTTCAACATCCCGACTTGAGGCTTGAGGCCAGTCCGAATTGATGCCGTTTGGGTGGCCGGGGGCGGGTTCAACCAAGGCCCAATCACGTCGGCTCCCATGATCTCGAAGTCGGGGTCCCTGTAAGCCATGTGGCGCTGGATACGGCGGGGCGGGAGGCCGGCCCGCGTCCAGCCCCGGGGTCGCAGGTGGCCCCAGGGGGCAACTCAGCAATGGCTCAGGCCTTTAGTGGATTACCCGGACAACATCAACAGGGGGGTGATCTTTAAGGGGGAAATTGGGGCCGAGCGTCGGTCGCTGCGCGGCCTCCGACCAAGGGCTCCAGAGCTCCGGAGCAACCTATCCATTTCGCCGGAATCGGCATCCTTGCCGGCGCTGGCCCGTTAGGGTCCTCTCGGAAATGCTTGCCAAGTTCAATGAGCTGAGCACCGCCGTCGCCGCCCTCGCCTTCGCCCTCGTCTTTGTGCTGGGCGCACTCTTCGTCGCGGCGATGTCGAGCGCCGGAGCCGGAATGTTCATCGTCGCTTTCCTGGTCTTCGCCGTCCTCTGTGGAGAGTTGGGTTGGGCGCGGCTCGCCCAATCCGAACGCATCCTCACCGCGCGCTTGCCCACCCCAGGGACGTCCTTCACGAGGTTCCGCCTGGTCGAGGACGCGGTCGGCGGCGTCTTTGGCATCGCAATGATCCTCGCCCTCGGCATCGGTCTCCCCACTTTTGCAGTGGTCCTCGTCCACCAGCAGCTGCATCTCAACGCAGGAGTAATAGTCGTCGCCGTCATCGTGGTGGGATGGCTCTTCATCCGGGGCCGTTTACTCGTCGCCGTCTGGCCGCAGGCGGCCGGGAGTGGGCCTGGCGGTCGCGGCGTCGCCCTACCGGCGCGATTCTCGATTCCCGGTCTACCGACGCCGATGCCCACCGTGAGGCCCACGATCGACGGAGTATGGGTCGACTTTCGGACCGGGTTCGTCTGGCGCCCGTTGATACCGATGCCGCCGGTGACCGTTCTCTACTCGGATCTGACGGAGGTCCGCGTTTTTGATTCCTACAGCGAATACGAAGCCTATCTCGCGAACCTCGGCGGCCCGTTATTTGGCAGCCCCCAGATCGCGATGACCGGGCTGGTGCAGGAAGCGCAGTTCTTCGCCAACCGAGCACCTCGGCCCACCACCGGCGCTTCAGGCCTGCAGTGGGCGGAGTACCTCGCCGGCAAGACCACACGTCCCACTACGGTTCTGAAAGCGACGTCGTACGGTGCCATCCTGCTTCTCCGGGGCCCGGTGTTCCTATACATCCTCTCGGTCGCGCCCGCACAGGGGGCCGTGGTTGCGCGAGCGTTCGCCGATTACCAGGCGGGTCGGTTGGTGGCCGCTCAGCCGATTCCTCCCGACCCGCCGCCACCGGCCACGGCTCAGGCAGAGCCTCCCGCGACGGCATCTCCAGCCCCCGTAGCAGGTCCCGGCGGCGGAGTCACGGCAGCTACCCGAACTCCGGCCCCGGCTCCGCTTCAGATCGTGAACCGCCGCGTGGGTCTCACCTGCGCCGCCGGCTGCCTCGCTGTGGTCTTGATCGGCGTCCTCGCTCTGGTCCTGCTGTTCGCGGTCGCGATCCTCCACGGCGGCTGCATCGGCGACTGCTCCAACTATGTGCCCCCCTCTGGCTGAAGGATTTCGAGCGCCGATGCTCTTCGCCGCCTTCGTGTACTCGTGGCTTCGGCTGCTCCTCGATCTGGCTGACGTGAGTTGCGAGTCCGCGACCCGGAGGCGGAACTGCTTTTCCTCCGGCACCAGCTTCGCGTCGTGCGCCGCCAGGTCAAGAGGCCGCAGCTGAGCGCGGCGGATCGGACGATCATGGCCGCGCTGAGCCAACGAGTGAATCGGGCGGCTTGGGTTGGCATGCTGGTCCAGCCGGAGACGGTGCTGGGTTGGCATCGCAAACTGGTGAGGAGAAAGTGGGCAGCCTTCGGTCGCGGCCGAGGACCGGGGCGGCCAAGTCTCGATGCTGAGGTCCAGAAGCTGATTCTGCGGATGGCCAATGAGAACCCGAAGTGTGGGGGTGTGCGAGTCCGCGGCGAGCTGCTCAAGCTGGGTCATGTGGTCTCGGCGACCGCGATTCGGAATCTGCTGCGTCGCAACCGGATCGGGCCGGCACCGGTGAGGTCAGGCTGAGCTGGAAGGCGTTTCTGCGGGCACAGGCTCCGGCGATCGTGCTCACCGATTTCTTCAGCGTGGACACCGTGTTCCTGAAGCGGCTCTACGTCCTCTTCTATATGGAGCTGGCGACCAGGCGGTTGATCTGGTTCGCGGTCACCGACCAGCCAGACGGTGGGTGGGTGACTCAGCAAGCCAGGAATGTCCGCTGGGAGCTGAATGAGCTTGGCGCGCCAGCGAGGTTCCTGGTCCACGATCACGACGCCAAGTACGGCGGAAGCTCTGATCTTGCTTTCAAGGCCGAAGGCATCGAAGTGATCACGACTCCGATTGGGGATATAACCGAAAGTTGTGGATCGAGGTCGAGGTGAGGAGCGTGGCGTACCCTCCGGCTTGTTGAAGACCGAGGGCGGCTGAGCCGCCCATGGAGGGCACGCCGAGGTTGAGCATAGTCGTCGAGAAGGACGAGCAGACCGGCCTCGAGCTGGACCTGGATGCACTGGCCAGGCGGATGCTGGTGAGCGCGCTGAAGGCGGAGGTCGACGAGTACATCGCGACCCACTGCGGTGGGCGGGACGAGAGCGGCAAGGCGTTGGTGGTCCGCAACGGAGTGGCTGAGCCGCGCCGGGTGACGACCACAGCCGGCGAGCTGGAGATCCGGTCGCCGCGGGTGAACGATCGCCGCCAGGACAGCCGC
>Ga0307372_10012048_pt1 | contig 11414 bp, 8 predicted proteins | sample OX1MG_FD_202533 | JGI IMG/M metagenome (GOLD analysis project Ga0307372, IMG submission 202533) | Soil microbial communities from Risofladan, Vaasa, Finland - OX-1 | ecosystem: Environmental > Terrestrial > Soil > Coastal area > Acid sulfate soil | place: Finland: Risofladan, Vaasa | collected...
TTGCGGGGCGACCTGTTGCGGGGCTACCTGTTGCGGGGCGACCTGTCGCGGGGCGGGCGGCGCCGGCGGGATGATCGGGGCCGGGGCCGCGGCGGGCGGCGGGGCCGGCGCCGCGGGCTGCGCCCGGCTCGGGGTTGGTCCCTGCGCCCAACCGGGGCCGGCCGCCACCGACAACAACACCGCCAGCAAGCCCGCAAGCATCGCGCCTTGCCGGCAAAAACCGCTCACCCGCTATCTCCTTTTCCGGTGCGCCGCGATCCGGCGCTGGCCTTTACGTCGCGCTCGATATGAAATGGCACGGCGATTGGCAAGACGGAATTGACAATTGACCACGCCTTCCCCCCTCGCGCCAGGGCCGTTCCTGCGCCGCCTGTTCGATGCCGCGCTAGCCGCCGCCGCGCCCGGCAAGGCGATCACCGGGCGGCTGCCGCAGGCGGTGCCCGGCTGTACGGTCGTGGTCGGTGCCGGCAAGGCGTCAGCGGCGATGGCCCGCGCCTTCGAGACGCAGTGGCAGGGGGAGCTGTCGGGGCTGGTCGTAACCCGGCGCGGCCATGCCGTCGCCTGCGAGCGCATTGCGATCGTCGAGGCCAGCCACCCGGTGCCCGACGCCGCCGGCGAGGACGCCGCCCGGCGCATCCTCGCGCTCGCCGGCGGGCTCGGCGCCGGCGACCAGCTCATCTGCCTGATCTCGGGCGGCGGCTCGGCGCTGCTGGCGCTGCCAGCGCCGGGCCTCACCCTCGCCGACAAGCAGGCGGTGACCCGCGCGCTCCTGCGCTCGGGTGCGGCGATCGGCGAGATCAACACCGTGCGCAAGCACCTGTCGGCGATCAAGGGCGGCCGGCTCGCCGCCGCGGCGTATCCGGCGCGGGTGGTGACGCTGGCGATTTCCGATGTGCCGGGCGACGACCCGGCGGTGATCGCCTCCGGGCCGACCGTGCCCGATCCGACGACCTTTGCCGACGCACGCGCGGTGCTGGCGAAATACCGCATCGCCGAGCCGGCGGCGGTGATCGCCCATCTGGCCGCCGCGGCGAGCGAGACGCCCAAGCCCGGCGACCCGGTGTTTGTCGACGCGCATTACACGCTGATCGCCAGCCCCCAGCAGGCGCTGACCGCCGCGGCGGATGCGGCGCTGGCACACGGCGTGACGCCGATCGTGCTGAGCGACCGTATCGAGGGCGAGGCGCGCGACGTCGCCGCGGTGCATGCGGCGATCGCCCTCCAGCTGCGCGCCGGCAATTTCCGGGTCGGCGGGTCGGCCGTGGCGCCGCCGGCGGTGCTGCTGTCGGGCGGCGAGGCCACGGTCACCGTGCGCGGCACCGGGCGCGGGGGGCGCAACAGCGAGTTCCTGCTGGCGCTCGCCGCCGCGCTCGACGGCACGCCCGGCATCGCGGCGATCGCCTGCGATACCGACGGCATCGACGGCAGCGAAGACAATGCCGGAGCGCTCGTCTACCCGGACAGTGTGTCGCGGGGTGCGGCAAAGGGTGTTTCGATCAAGGGAGCACTAGCGCAGAATGACGGCTACGGGTTTTTCGCCGCTCTCGACGACCTAGTCACCACCGGCCCGACCCTGACCAACGTGAACGATTTCCGCGCAATCCTCGTTTTGTGATCGCGCCTATCGGTAGAGAACCCCGCAATGCGGCGACAACGCAGTGCAAAGATCGTCGCGACCCTCGGCCCGGTCAGTTCGAGCCCGGAGCGCATTCGCGCGCTCTTCGACGCCGGGGTCGACGTGTTCCGGCTCAATTTCAGCCACGGCACGCACGACCAGCACCATGACCGCTTCGAGGCGATCCGCCGCGCGGAGCACGAGACCGGGCGGCCGATCGGCATCCTGGCCGACATGCAGGGGCCAAAGCTGCGGCTCGGCAATTTCGCCGACGGGCAGATCGAGCTGAAACCCGGCGCCATGATCCGCCTCGATCTCGACCCCAAGCCGGGCGACGAGCGCCGCGCCTCGGTGCCGCATCCCGAGGTGTTTGCCGCGCTCGAGGAAGGCACCGACCTGCTGGTCGACGACGGCAAGGTGCGGCTGCGCATCGGCAAGCACGGCGCCGATTTCGCCGAGGCCCAGTGCATCGTCGGCGGCACGCTGTCGAACCACAAGGGGATTAACCTGCCCAACGTGGTATTGCCGATCTCGGCGGTGACCGAAAAGGACCGCACCGACATCGCCTTTGCCCTGCAGCACGGCGCCGACTGGATCGCGCTGTCGTTCGTCCAGCGACCCGAGGATGTGGCCGAAGGGCGCAAGCAGATCGGCAACGCCGCCGGGCTGATGGTCAAGCTCGAAAAGCCCTCGGCGATCGCGCATCTCGGCGAGATCATCGATTTGTCGGACGCGCTGATGGTCGCGCGCGGCGATCTCGGCGTCGAGATGCCGCCGGAAGATGTGCCGACCGTGCAGCGCCGCATCATCCATGCCTGCCGGCTCGCCGGAAAGCCGGTGGTCGTCGCGACGCAGATGCTGGAATCGATGGTCAGCGCCCCGACCCCGACGCGCGCCGAGGCCTCCGACGTCGCCACCGCGGTCTATGAAGGCGCCGACGCGGTGATGCTGTCGGCGGAAACCGCGGTCGGCCAGTATCCGATCGAGGCGGTGGCGATGATGGACCGGATCGCCCGCCGGGTGCAGCAGGACCCGCTCTATTTCACCGGCCTCGACACCGGCCGCATGGCGCACGAAGAGACCAACCCCGACGCGATCAGCGCCGCCGCCTGCCAGGTGGCGCGGGACGTCGGTGCCGCGGCGATCGTGTCGTTCACCAGCTCGGGCGCGACGGCGCTCAGGGCGGCGCGCGAGCGCCCGTCGGCGCCGATCCTGGCGGTGACGCCGAACCTCGCCACCGCCCGCCGCCTCGCGCTGCTATGGGGCGCGCATTGCGTGCACAGCACCGACATCCGCGGCTTTGCCGACATGGTGCAAAAGGCGGTGCGCGCGGCGCATCGCGAGGGCGTCGCCAAGGCCGGGCAGCGCCTGGTGATCACCGCCGGGGTGCCGTTCGGCACGCCGGGCTCGACCAACGTGCTGCGCATCGCCTGGGTCGACCGCTAACCCGCCGAACCCGATTGAGCCGATCGCCCATCGCGCGTGCTGGCGGCGCCGGGTGATCGCCGCAGCGAGCCCCGCACCGGGTTCGACCTTTGGTAAGGGTGATGATACAACGGTCATACAAGCCGGTTGAGCGGCAACCGGCGCGGGCGCATCATGGCAAAGAGGGCATCGGACCGCGCTGCGAGGTAGTTGCGCATGGCGTTTGTCCCGGGATACGAGCACGACGTTTTTGTCTCGTACGCACATGTCAACGACCGGCCGTATCTCGATGCGGGGGTCGGCCGTGAGCGGCCGAGCGGCTGGGTATCGACGCTTGTCCGCCTGCTGAAGAACGCGCTGGCCGAGAGCATCGGCCGCGACGAGGCGTTTACCGTATGGTTCGACGCGCACAATCTGCGCGGCAACCACCGGCTGACCGAGGAAATCGCCCAGCACCTCGAACACTCGGCCAATCTGCTGGCAGTCTTGTCGCCCGGCTACAGCGCCTCGGACTGGTGCCGCGACGAGGCCCATCTTTTCACCGGCCACCACGCCGCCGACCTGCGAAACCGGGTATTCGTCGTCGAGATGGCGCCGCTCAACGAACCGCCGCCCGGCGAATTTCGGGGGCTGCGCAACTATCGCTTCTGGTATCGCGACCGCACCGAGCAGGTGCGCACCTTTGCCCGGCCGGCGCCGAGCGCCGAGGAGCTGGAATATTTCCGGCTGATCGAGGATCTGGCGCGCGACCTGCACCACCAGCTGGTGATGATGGCGACGGGCCCCACCCCGGCACCCGCCGCGGCGCCGAGCGGCCCGTGCGTGTTCCTGGCCGAGGTGCCCGATTACCTGGTACCGCGCCGGGCCGAGGTGCAGCGCTATCTCGAACAGCAGAACCTCGTGGTGCTGCCGACCGCCCCCTTCCCGCGCGACGCCGGCGGGTTCAAGGCGGCGCTCGATCGCGACCTCGAAAAGAGCGTGGCGTTCGCCCAGCTGCTCGGCCCGGAGCCCGAGCGCAGCACGTCGGATGATCTGCCGAACGGTTATGCCTGGGCACAGTTCGAGGCGGCGCAGCGCCGCGGCCTCAAGATCCTGCAATGGCGCAGCCGCGACATCGACCCGCAGACCGTCGCCGCCGCCCGGCACCGCGAGCTGCTGGAACTGCCGACCGTGCAGGCAACCTCGCTGGAAGCCTTCAAGAGCGCGATCGTCGCCGCGGCGGCCCCGCCGGCGCCGCCGCCGCCCAAGCGCGACACCGGCGAACGGCCGCTCGTCTTCCTCAACACCGAGCCCAGCCAACGCCCGATCGCGGCGCAAATCCGCGCCGCGCTGGGCGAGCGCGCGGTGTGGGCCGAGCCGCTGTTCGAAGGCTCGTCGGAGGTGGTTCGCGAAGACCTCGAACGCAACGTCATCGATTGCGACGCGATGGTCATGGTCTATGCCGACAACCCAGGCTGGGCGCGGGCGCAGCTGCGCACCTATACCAAGCTGGTGCCGCGGCGCGACCACCCGGTGCGCGCCCTGCCGCTGATCGACGCGCCGCCGCAGGAAAAGCCCGACCTCGGCTTCTTTCTGCCCGAGATGGTGGTGATCGACGGGCGCCACGGCATCGGGCCAGAGGCGATCAGCCGGCTTTCCGCGTCGCTGCAGCTCTGACGGCTAGCCACCGTGGCCCGCGCACCTTATCCCGGCCTGCGGCCGTTCGAGCGCGAAGAGGCCGATGTCTTCTTCGGCCGCGAGCGGCATGTCGACGCGATGGTCGACCGGCTTGCGCACCACCGGTTTCTCGCGGTAACCGGCACCTCGGGGTCGGGAAAATCGTCGCTGGTGCGCGCCGGGCTGCTCGAAGCCCTTGAAGCCGGGCTCCTGGCCAAGGCCGGCCCGCGGTGGCGCTTTGCGATCCTGCGGCCGGGCGATCATCCGATGAGCGCACTCGCCGCTGCCCTGCTCGAGGCGCAGGGCGCCGCGACCGAACCCGACGACGTGGCGTTGCGGCGCGCCGCACTGGAGCGCGGCCCGCTGGCGCTGATCGAGGAGCTGCGCGACCGGCCGCTGCCCGAGGGCGGCAACCTGTTGATCCTGATCGACCAGTTCGAGGAATTGTTCCGCTATCGCGGCCTTGCCGGGCGCGAGGAGGCGGAGGCCTTTGTCGCGCTGCTGCTGGCGAGCATCGCCCAGGCCGACATGCCGATCTACGCCGTTCTGACGATGCGGTCCGACTTCTTCGGCGAATGCTCGCAATTCGAAGGGCTGGCCGAGGCGGTGTGCGACTCGCTCTATCTGTGCCCGCGGCTGACCCGCGAGCAGATCGTTGCCACGGTCGAACTGCCGGCCCGCGTCTTCGGCGGCCGGGTCGAGCCGCAGCTCGTCGCCCGCATCGTCAACGACATGGGCATCGACCCCGACCAGCTGCCGCTGATGCAGCACGCGATGATGCGACTGTGGGACCAGACGCAGGGGCGCGGCGAGACTCCGCCGGTGCTGCGGCTCGACGATTACCTCGCCGCCGACGGCCTCAAGGGCAGCCTGTCGCGCCACGCCGACGAAATCGTCGAAACCCTGGCGCGTGCCGCGCCGGAGCGGCGCGAGATGGTGCGCCGCATGTTCTGCCTGCTGACCGGCCGGATCGACGACCGCGCCGTGCGCCGGCTGGCGCCGGTCTCGGAAGTGATGGGCGCGACCGAGCAGCCGCTCGGAGAGATCGCCGCGATCGCCGACGCGTTCCGCGCCCCCGGCGCCAACCTGCTGCTGCCGTCACTGCCCCAAGAGCTGACCCCCGAGACGATCCTCGATATCAGCCACGAAGCGCTGATCCGCCAGTGGCAGACCCTCAACGACTGGCTGGCCGACGAGCGCGAATTCATGGTGTGGCGCGGCCATGTCGAGCGCGACGCCGGGGTGGGCGACGGCGATCCGTTGACCGGGCAACGCCTGGCGGTGGCGCGCGGCTGGTTCGAGCGGCGCGCCACGGTCATGCCGCCGGTGCTGCGCCAGTTCATCGCCGATTCGATCGCCGCCGACGACCGCCGCATCGCCGCGGAACGCCGGCGCCGCCGGACCATTTTCGGCACGACCGCGGCGGGGCTGGTCGTCGCGGTGATACTCGCCGGGGTCGCCGGCTGGCAGTGGCACGTCGCCGAAACCGAGCGGGCGCACGCCGAGCGCGAGGCGAACACCTCAAAGGCGGCGCAAGCCGAAGCCGAGCGCCAGCGCACCAACGCCGTGTGGGCGGCATCCCTGGCAAAGGCGGCACAGGCCGAAGCCGAACGCGAAAAGGCGGCCGCTCAGCACAGCCTCGACCTGGCGACCCAGACGGTGAACGGGCTGATCTTCGACGTCGCCTATAAATACTGGGACGCCGGGGTTCCGCGATCGATCATCAAGGATATCCTCGACCGGACGCTGAAGCTGCAAGCCCAGCTTGCCGCGGGCGGGCAGGTTTCACCCGAACTGCTCTACACCCAATCGGTCGCCCTCGAAGGCAACGCAGAGGCGCTGCTGTCGGTCGGCGACAGCGACCGAGCGCTCACCGAGGCGAAAAAGGCGCGGGGCATCGCGCAGAACCTGGTCAAGCTGAAACCGGACAACGTGTATTACCAGCTCGCCCTCTCGATCAGCACCGGCGAGGTCGGCGACGTGCTGGAGGCGCAGGGCAATCATGCCGGGGCGCTCGTCGCCTACCAGGAAAGCCAGAAGATCATGGAGGCGCTGGCCGCGAAACAACCGGACAAGGCGGAATGGCAAAACGACATGCTCGACCGCGACTACCGGATCGGCGATGTGCTCAAGGCGCTCCGCAGGCTGCCCGAGGCGTTGAAAGCCTATGAAGACGGGCTCAAGATCGCCGAGGCCCTGACCAAGAGGGACCCGAACAACCCGTCCTGGCAGCGCAACCTGTCGATCTGCGACGACCGGATCGGTGACGTTTATCTGAGCCAGGGCCACCGGAACAAGGCCATCGCCCTGTTTCGCGCCAGCCTCAAGATCCGTCAGATGCTGGTAGCGAAGAACCCCGACAACACGCAATGGCAGCGCGATGTCGCACTGAGCGACGAAAAGATTGCCGACGTGCTGAACCAGGAGGGCCAGACGGACGCCGCGGTCGCGCTCTATCAAGACAGCCTCAAGATCCGCCGCACGCTGGTCGCAAAAGACCCGAGCAACACCGGCTGGCAGCACGATCTGTCGGTCAGCGAAGAGCGGATCGGCGATCTGTTGCGGGCAAAGGACGACCTTTCCGGCGCGCTGGCCGCCTATATGGACGATCTCCACACCGCCAAGATGCTGGCCAAGAAAGATCCCGGCATCGCCGAGTGGCAACGCGACGTATCGATCAGCGACTATCGGGTCGGCGGCATCCTCGAGGCGCAGCACAAGCTGCCCGAGGCGCTCGTCTACTATCGCGACGCTCTGTCGATCATCAACACGCTGGAACAGAAGGACCCGAACGACCCGCAGCGGCTCGCCGATTTACTCTACGGCCTGCGCCGCAACGCCAAAGCCGAACTGGCCGCGAAAAACGCGGTACAGGCGCTAACCGACCAGCAGCAACTGCTGAAGCTGCGGCGCGAGATTTTTGCGGCGGCGCCCAACGATGCGACGAAATCGGCGCTCACCGACGCGCTCGGCTCGACCTCATACACGCTGCTGTTCAACCGCCAGTGGCAGCAGGCGCTCGACCTGGCCGAGGAAGCCCTCAAGCTCGATCCGTCGAAGGTGTGGATCGAGACCAACCGCGCGCATGCACTGTTGTTCCTCGGCCATTACGACGAGGCCACGACGATCTACCTGGCCGACAAGGACAAGCCGGTCGGCAAGGGCACCTTCGGACAGGCGGTCAAGGACGATTTTGCGATGTTCCGCACGTTCGGCATCGACACGCCCGACATGAAAAAGATCGAGGCGCTGCTGGGTTGAGTTGCGCCGCGCCGCCGGCCCCCCTGTCGGCACGCTCCCTATCGCGCCGGCAGATTCCACCCGATCCAGTCGCACAGCGCGCGCCCCATCACCAATTCGAGGTCGTGGCCTTTGAGCCACGGCAATTCCTCGGTGAACATCGTGACGCACTGGCGCCATGAGCACGGCATGCGAGTGATGTCGGTGCCCCAGAAGCAGCGCTTCGGGCCAAACGCCTCGAAAATCTGCTGCAGGTAGGGATGGATATTCTTGAACGGATAGGGGTGGCTCGAATTGCCCGGCGCGCCCGACAGCTTGACCGCGATGTTCGGATATTGGGCGAGCGTCAGCAGCTCCGCAAAATTGACGAAGGCGGCGTCGTCCTTGCTGCCGGCCGGACGACCCATGTGGTCTATGATCAGCTTGACGTCGGGGTGTCGCATCGCGATCGGCGCCAGCGCCGGCAGGAATGCCCCGGCAGCCAGCCCGACCGGCAGCCCGGCCTTGGCCGCCGCCGGCCACAGCCAATCCATCGTTCCGTCGCTCGGCCAGTTGCGCTGCTGCGGCTGCATGAAGGTGAAACGCAGGCCGAGCATGCCTGGCTGGTCCTTCCAGTGCTCGACGAGCGCGCGGCTCTCCGGCTTATCGAGCGGGAAATGGCCGAGGATCGCCAGCCGGTTCGGGTATTTCCGGGCGGCCTCGATCGCCACCCGGTTCGAGTCCGGGTCCCAGCCCGGCGGATGAATGACCGCGGCATCGACCCCGGCCGCATCCATGTCGCGCAACACCTCTTCGGCGGAATACGACGACACTTGGCGGTGCGCCGGGTTCGGTGTGCCCTGCGCCCAGATATGAATCTGCGAATCGACGATCAGCATGGGGGAGGAAACTCCACCGGATGAAAACTACCCCTCGCCCGCACGCGGGAGAGGAAGGGACCCATCGCCTTGGCGATGGCAGGGTGAGGGCACGAAGCATCGTTCGCTCCCACGCACCGCGCTACGCGCGACCCTCACCCGGCCTTCGGCCACCCTCTCCCGCACTGCGGGAGAGGGATTTTCATTGGGCTAGTTAAGCCCGTAGAGCCGGACGACGTTGTCGTGGACGATCTTTTTTTGCGTGCTCGACGAAAACCCGGCGAGGTTCTGCTCCAGCGTCTTGCGCGAGTTCGGCCAGATGCAGTCGGGGTGCGGGTAGTCGGCGCCCCAGATGATGTTGTCCTCACCGATCAGCGGGACGATCGGCTCGAGATACTTGTCCTGCTGGTAGGTGACGAATCCCTGGCGGCGGAAATAGTCCGACGGCTTCATCTTGAAGCCGAGGCTGCGCGCGCGATCGTGATACTCAGTGTCGCAGCGGTCGAACACGTAGGGAAGCCAGGTGACGCCGCTCTCGCCGAGCACGAAGTTGAAATCCGGGTATTTCTCGCAGGCACCCGAGGCGAGGATCGAGGCCAGCACCTCCATCGTGTCGAGCTGGAACAGCGTCGAGCGCACCAGCCGCCACTGGGTGAACACCTCTTTTTCCATCTCAGGGGTGTCGGGCGCACGCACCGCCTTGAACCCGGTCGAATGGAACGAGATCGGGAACTTGCACTCGGCCGAGGCCTCCCACAGCACGAACCAGTCGGGGTGATAGAGCGGCGGGGTCATGCGCTTGAAGGCGAGGTCGCCGCCCTTGAGCCCCATCCTGGCGCAGCGCCGCACCTCGTCGGCCGCGGCCTTCGGGTCGGTATTGGGGATGATCGCCAGCGGAAAGACCCGGTTCGGGTCCGAGCGCTTGGCAAAATCGGCGACCCAGTCGTTGTAGCGCTGGTTGACCCAGATGCGCAGATCGGTGTCGTCGATCAGGTCGTTGACCATCAGGCAGCCGTAGATGATCTCCTTGGCCAGCCCGTCGCGATCCAGATCGGCAATGCGCAGCTCCGGGCTGGTCGGCCGGGACACGCCGCCGGGATAGGAATTCCACTCGAAGCCGAGCGCCTGCATCTCGTCAATATGATCGAACGATCCCTTGGTATACGGCAGGAACCCGGGGCCGACGCCGTTCCACATGCCGCGGTCCTTGTCGTCGACGAACCAGTGCTGGCCGTCGTTACGCTCTTCGACGCGCGGTGCCATCTTCTGCCACTTCTGTGGCGCTTGCGACGACCACAGGTCGGTCGGGCAATAGGTCAGGTCAATATGATTATCGCCGGAAATGAGCGTGTGCTGCATCTGGGGCTCCTCTGCAGGCGGATCGTAGCGCTATCGTATTATCGCCCGCCCTCTGCCGCCAACCGAAATGCATTCACCCCCGGCATGCATTTTGGTTAGGAAGCGCGCGCCGGTGGTGGGAATCGGCCCGCGCCATCCCCATATCAGAAGGTGTGAGAACGCATCCACACGCCGAAGCCACCTACCGGATCATTCCGTTGAAGGACGGAGAATACGGTGTCGAGGTGATGATCCCTGATACGCACCCGACGCGGGTGACAAGTTTTGCCACCGAGGACGCGGCCGAAGCGTGGATCACCCAGCACAAGCAACAGGTGGCGGCGGGCGTGCCGCCACGGCGGTTTCGCTGATTCGGCAGTTTCGCTGATTCGCCCGCGGCACTCGCCGGGGTCGTGATGATTTATGGCCGTTCGAGCTGGTTTTCGCGAACCACGCGTTCGCGGCCGTCGGTCTTGGCCTTGATGCGGTATTGCGGCGTGCTTCCTTCTTCGGGCAGCCGCCGCACGATCGTGTACAGCCCGCCTGCCGCGGCGTCTTCGCGGCGATCGGGGCGAAACCGCACGTTCTGCCCCGCGGTATATTTGTGCGCCGTCATCGGTCCCTCCAGGAAAAACCCGGCGCCGCCCCCGGAGGCGGCACCGGGCAATATCGGGACCTACTCGGCGCGGAGCGCGACGGCGGAAGTCTTGCCCTGCTGGCCTCGCTCCAGCTCATAGGTGAGTTTCTGACCCTCGCGCAGATTGCCCATCCCCGCCCGTTCCACGGCGGTGATATGGACGAACACGTCCTTCGACCCGTCATCGGGCTGGATGAACCCATATCCCTTCTGCGCGTTGAACCACTTCACGGTTCCGGTAGCCATGTGTACGCCTTTCAAAAGCAATTGGCCGGTATTCGAGGCTGAATACCGGGTCAACTTTCGCTGAGGTACGGATAGCAGGTCCGGCGCTCGTGGGAGCTGGGAATAGCGAGCCGAACCAACGTGTCGACCCGATAAAGGTAAGGGCGCGACGCCCGATTTCAAGACACGGCCACGCTCGCCGCGGCCGGGCGCCCGGCGTTTGCCCCTTATAGCTTGTTTATTCCGGCGGCCGCCGATCCGTTGATCGAGAACCTGCCGCCCGGCAGTCATCAGGGCGGAATCCGCTGCCGCCCGCGCCGCGCGAAACCAGCGTCGCCGGGCCGCAGCTAGAGCTGGATCTGATCCGCGATTCGTCCGGTAGCGACGAAGAGCCAATTCAACTAGAGCTGTGCCTCCAAGA
>Ga0307372_10012051_pt1 | contig 11413 bp, 13 predicted proteins | sample OX1MG_FD_202533 | JGI IMG/M metagenome (GOLD analysis project Ga0307372, IMG submission 202533) | Soil microbial communities from Risofladan, Vaasa, Finland - OX-1 | ecosystem: Environmental > Terrestrial > Soil > Coastal area > Acid sulfate soil | place: Finland: Risofladan, Vaasa | collected...
CTTCGCGTTCCGTGTTATGTGCCGCGCTCAAGCGGACTGCGTCGGCGACCGCTTCCATCGTGCCAAAAGCCGGAACTCCCCGAGTGTTGGCAACCGATGCGACGCGCTCGGTGCTGATTCCGTATTCCCGCGCGCGCATCCGCCATTCGGCCTTGAGACTCTGCTCGTCACGAAGGTCCTTTGCTCCGCGCGTCTGATGCGCAATGTTCTGCGCCGCAGCCGCGCCGTTCAGCCCCTGCCGCGCAAGCTCCTCTTCGATATCCTGGCGCCGGCGCGAAAATGCCATCACCTGGTCACGCGTGTAGCCATCGAGTTCCCAGCGGCCGTCGGCTCCCGTGACGCTGACCCGACAGCCGAGGCTTTCGACCTCGCGCGCAAGCTCGGACCGATAAACCGCGGTCGCGAAGGTTTGCGAGCGATATGTCTCGATCGGATCGAGGCCTCGCCATGCTCCGTCTGGCCGCCGCGTCATGTTCGCGATGACGACGTGAGTATGGAGATGCGGGTCGGGGCCGTAGCCGTCTTCCGCGCTGCTTTGTGACGGCCGGGCGGCAACGTGATCAAAACGCGCGGCGACGATGTTTTCCGTGACGACCCATTCGCTGCCGCCTCGTTGCCGGGAAAGCGCGTAGCGTTCGAGCTCAACGAGGGCTCGACTCACAGAACGACGATGCGCTTCGATCAGGCGTCCATCTTCGCCCAGCAAGGCTTGAATGCTGACGGATTTGGGAGCGTTGAAGGTCGCGTCCCATCCGGCGCGCCGGCCGTAGTATGCGGCCGCCTGCTGGACGAGCACCTGCCCCGTCGCCGGATGCAAGCCGCGCAGCACGGCGCGGAATGCCTCGGTGTCGACTTCTCCATACAGTCCGAGTACCGCCGCGCCCTTGCCGAACCATCGGCCGACGACCCGGCGTTCTTCCGTGTAGTAGTCGTCCTGCGAATATTTTTCCTCGTAGTAAGACTCCGCCTGCTTGGCGCTGAGCGCCCCTTTCGACATTACGAGCATGGCTATGCCAGTGGTCGCTTCGTCCGTGAAGCCGCTTGGACTCGACAGCCATCCGCCACACCCGCGCCTGTCTCCGGCGGGCCGTTAGCCGAAGCTGGTGCCGACTCGGCCTCCGGTTCTTCGTTTGTAGTCAGCCGCTGAACGAATCCTGGCTGTCGCTTGATCGGATTCAGGTACGAAAACTCCACGATCGCGCGGCGATGGCCGGTGATGCAGAGATAGCCCTGGAACGGTTGCAGCATCTGAATCTCGCTCGGTAGTGCCGCCTTCTCGACCACTCGCTGCGGATGAATCGTGAAGCCGTCGCGCATCTCGCGCGGCCCGGCACTGGCGCCGACCTGGGTCCGGCTGACCTCTCGCTCTCCGATTTGCTCACTCGACCATCGCGCCGTTTCTGGCTCGCCCGTGCGAAGAATCAGCTTGGTGGCCGGAGCCGCGACCATTGTTGCCGTCTGGTCACGCCCGTAGAGCGCGCGGAGCTGGGTGATCGCCTGAAAGCCGAGGACGGCGCAAAGGCCCCGCTTGCGTCCCCGCACCACCAGCGATTCGAGTTGCGCCTGTCGTCTAAGTACCGGCAACTCGTCGGCGATGATCCAGATTTGTTCGCGAGACTCCTGCGCCGCCATCAGTCGGCGGACCAGGCAATCCAACCACACGCTTTGAAGGGGCGACGCGGCGTCGCGCGAATCCTCGGTGGAACTGAGGAAGAGCCATCCCCTTCGGGACTCCGCCCATTCGAGAGCGCTCCACTGCCGCTCGGATGGCGGCGGCAGATGATGAAACGCCTTGGTCGCGTTGAACGCGGTCGCGACGATACCGGCTCCCTGATCGTGCGCACCGGGATCGATTAACGCTTCGGCGGCAATACCTCGCAAGGCTTCCTTAAGTTTGACGCGGGGCAGACCGAGGAGCTTCGGAATATCCGCCGGGTCGCCGGTGCGGACTATATCGAACAGCCCAACGATCAGCGTGCGCGCCGACTCTCTGAAGAAGAAATCGGCGCCGCTTTGCCCGAACGGATTTGCGGGGTCGGGAAGCAGCGCGCTCGCCAGCGCCTCGGAGTCCATAGCTTCGCTTTCGGGTCGAAGCTCCGCCCAGGGCGTCCATCCCGGACAGCGCACATCGAGCGGATTCAGAATCAGATCGCCGCGCTCGGGTCGGAAGAACTCGGGCACGTACTCGCACTCGGAGTCGAGCACGATCGCCGTTTCACCGCGCGCTTCGATTTGGCGGAGCAGGCTTCGAATCGTCGTCGATTTACCCGAGCCGGGCGAGCCGACGAACAGAAGATGCTGCGATTCGATCGAGCGCGGGATTTTGACACCGCCAATTCCGACGCCGTCGCCCTTTAGCTCCCGCGCAAGTTTTCTGGCGGGAATAACGTCGGTGCCGCGCACGTATTCATCGTCGGCGGCATCGAGCCGGCGCGGAAAAAAGAACCCTCCGACCGCGAATAGGGCCAAGCCGGTCGGCATCAGCGCCCAAAGCGAGTAGTGAACGAACCAAACGGGAAACGGATGCCCGAAGTAGAAGCGTCGGTTGAGAAATTCGTACATGCTCGCAGCCTGATAACGCACGCCGCGGTATGGCAGCGGCAGGAATGAGAGCGGAAGCATCTGGGTGAAAATCCACGCGAGTATCCAGCGGCCAAAGTACCGGTGAGCGGGCCAACCGCCGTAGCGCCCTGACCAGTACCATACGAGCGCGACCGCAGACGTTGCCCACAGGGCTGCGGCGATCACGAGCATCCGTATTGCCATCTGCGCCCACATCTGGAGCGACGTGACGCCAGCGCGCCACCGCACCGCTGGCCGGATACGTGTGTTCATCGGCCTTGCTCCGTCTCCCCCGATGCTCCGGTTAGCCGCGCGATATACCGACGAGCTGCCTCCTCGCAGGCGTCCATAATCGCATCGACCCCTTCCGCGCCCAGCGTCTGGTCCAGCGAATGGAAGAGCGCGGAGCGTGTCTTGACGATCTCAAAGAGCATCTGGCCATAGCGCTTCGTTTCGCTCTGTTCGATCAGCTCGCAGAGTTGTCTGATCGCATCGAGTTTCGTTGACAGCGCCGTTTGCGTTGCTGACTCGACGCCGGGGGGTCCGCCGCCGCTTTCAAAATGCCGCACGATGATCGACTGAATTAGAGTGGTCGGCGTCGTACCAAGGCTGTGCGCTTGCATCTCGATTCGGAGCACGACCTCCTGCGGCACTCTGATGTTGAAGCTCTTCTTGTCCGTGCCGCTTGAGTCCGTCCGCTGTTGTTCCGTGCCCATGATCTTCTTCCGGTTGAGGTCCGCTGACGCTCTGCGTGGTTTTCTCTCACGTCACGAATGCTAGCGGCTGATAGCACCGTGGAATCGCGCCCTTTTCCGCATCGCGAAGCCCGTTCGGCTAGCGAGCCTTCATCAAGGGATGAGTGACGTGTCAAAGGATTCCACGTGCAAAGCACGTCAGCGGACCTTACGTCCATGCGAATCACGCCTGAGGCTTGGCAGCGCCGTTGGACGAAGCGCCAACAGCGCCACCCGAATGGCTGCTGGAACCGCTCGAACGCGACCACGTCTGGAACTCGCGGTCGGCCTCGAGAAAGGCGTGAAGAATTTCCGGAATGAGCGCCTTAGAGTCCACCGACTCGCCGTGAATGTGCTCGTAGTAAGACGCGTAACGCTCAAGCTCGGCGTTCAGGTCACCTCCGAGCGACACGCGCACCTGCACCGATCGAAGCGGCTTCGAAATGCGAGCGAGTTTCATATCGAACCTCCATGAAGGACTGAAAAATAAAGCGCCAGTTGGACCGCCGGCAGCGCGAGGGCGGCCGAGATAGCAGCCGTCGCTATGCAGCGCTCCTTCCAGTCGTCCGTGGCGAGAAAAAGGATCGCCGAGCCGCTGAACGTCGACAGAGCGGTCGGACCCAGAATCGGCAACCAGTACGGGATTCGGCCTATAACGATCAGGAAGACCGTTGCGGCTGTCGTGGCGGTCGCCACTATAGCCAGATATCCGAACGGGCTTGTTCGTCTCTGCATCACGGTTACTCCTCGTGTCAGAACAGCATCGGCGAGTAGGGAAACAGGTAGCCCATGAGCTGAATCGCCCCGAGCGCCGCCGAGCCACCGAGTCCCGCCGCCGCAAGCCGGCTGACGCCCGCGCTGTGACCGCCCGAGGTCGCGTAGAGAACGCCAGATCCGACGAACGACATGACTACGAGCGCGTGCGCGACCGGTCCGCTGAAATCGGTCTGGAGGCTCGTGAGGGTCTGGTCCCACGGCAGCGTCCCCATCATCGATGTTGCCCAGCACGACATCGGCCGAAGCATAAAAGCCACGGCGCCGCCGCTCGCGATTAGCCACCTCCCCGTCCGTTTCATCACTTCCTTCATTGGACTTCTCCTTTGCTCTCCCATGCGGGAGTTAGTCGCCTTTTTCGATGCGCCGTAGGCGGAATCCCGACTTCGAGTCGTGTCCATTGACGGCTGCGATTCCAGTCAACCGCCGTCCGCTCGGTGTCTGAGCAATCGACACGACTAGATCCACCGCCTCGCAGATGAGCCGCGGCTGCGGCGGAACATTCGCCTCCTGAACTAGGGTTTCAAGCCGGATGAGCGCCGACTCCGGACCGGCCGCATGGATGGTCGTAAGCCCTCCCGGATGGCCGGTGTTCCAAGCTTTTAGAAGGGTCAGAGCCTCGGCGCCACGCAGCTCGCCGATAACGATCCGGTCAGGCCGAAGCCGCATCGTCGTGCGCAGCAAACGAAGTAGGTCCGCCGCCTCAGATGTGTGCAGATAGACGGTGTACGGATGCTGACAGCGAAGCTCGGCCAAGTCTTCAAGAATGACCGTGCGGTGCGCCGGATCGAACTCGACCAGCAATGCGCTGGCGAGTGTGGTCTTGCCAGATGCGGTCGGACCGGCGATCAGGATGTTGCGCCGTGCGCGCACGGCGCTGGCCAGAGTTTCCGCCTGGCGGGCGGTCATCACGCCCGCTGAGACGTATTCTTCGAGCGTAAAAACGATGGGCGTGGGCTTGCGGATCGAGATCACGGGCGCCGGCGTGACCGGCGGCAGGACACCGGTGAACCTCGCCCGTGAGATCGGCAGTTCGGCTTCGAGGATCGGATTCTTGTCGTTCGCGACACGATGGTTAAGCGCGGCGACAGTTCCGATCAGCTCTTCGGCTTCGAGGTCAGACATCGTGCCGACAGCTTCCATGCCGTGCCCGTGGCGCTCGACGACGATCTCACCGCCGTGATTGCGCATCACTTCGATCACGTCGGCGCCTTCTTCGAGCGCGCGGAGCATCAGCGGACCGAGCGCCCTGCGAAGTTTTTCGTCGAGGCGCGCGCGGATTACCGGATGCAGAACTTGAAGCGCCATTTGATCACCACGTCAGCAACGGAACTGCGGCGGACTGGATTGATGAAAGCGGGACCGCGCCGTAGTAGCGGCTGTCAAAGCTTCTCGAGTCGTTGAATCCAAAGAGCCAGATTGATCCCGGTGGAACGCTATATTCGCCCGCAGGTACGCGAGGCAGGTTCCGTCGTCCGCTATCGTGCGAGGCAGTTGCGCTGTGGGCGAAGCGCTGTCCGTTGATCGCGACGAAATCCGGCTTGATCTCAACTTCGTCGCCGGGAAGCGCAAGCAGAAGTTTGCCTATCGGAGCGGCATGCTCGGGACATTCGGAGAGCGGTGAAACCGACAGGTAGCCCCGCGAGATTGCGAAGCGCGCGATGTTCGAGGGCAGACATGCCGAGACCAGATCGCCGCGCAATAAGCTGGTGGCGGGACGCATCTGATAGATCCCGGCTGGCGTCGAGCTGTCAGTGAGCGCGAGGCGAAGATCGAAACACTCGAAGACAACCGCCGTCGTCACGGCCGCAGCGGCCAGCGAAACGACGATTGCCGCGAGGCTATGCAACCGATTGGTCATTGCTGATACGGCCCGGGGAGTGTCAGGTCGGTTGTGATTTCGACGTTGAAGAGATAGCCGGGGCGAATCTCGATTGTCGGCGGGATATTCATTCCGCGCTGGAGTGACTGCTGCGCCACGCCTCCCATCTGGGCGCTGGCCGCCGCGCCGCCCATCTCGCTGGCCATCGCTAAGGGACTCATGCCGTAGCCATAGCCGCCGTATGGCGAGAAACCGGTGCTGCCGCCGTTAAGTCCCATCTGGCCAACCATCTGACCGGCGCCGATTAGGCTCACGACAGCCGCGGCGCCGAAACTTTTCAGGTAATGGTTGTTCACCTGGTCAGCCATTCCGCCGTAGCCCTGCGCATCAGTCGCGGGCATCGATGGCAGATCGAGGCTCGCCGTGTTTGGAAAGATCAGCCGCCGCCAGTTGACTGCGATACGGTCCTGTCCGTACTGCGTGCTGGTCGCGTAGTCGCCGACGATGCGCGAACCCTGCGGAATGAGCAGATAGCGGCCGGTCGCCGAGTCATAGACATTGGCGGCAACCTGCGCGAGTACCTGAGCTGGAGCACCGCTGTTGATGCCGGTTACAAGAATCGCAGGAATCACCGTTCCGGCCATCACCGTGTAAGGCGGCGCGGGCGGATGATAGGCGGCCTGGGCGGTGGCGCCTGTTGCATCCGAAGCCGTCTGGATAGCGGCTTCGCCATTCCCCGTCTGAGTTGCTCCACGGGCGATTTCGAGAGTGGAACCGGAGTGCAGGGCATCCATCAGAATCGGAGCCTGAAGCGCGTTCAGGTATGAGCGCTCGCGCCACTGCGCGAGCGCACTCGGCCGACGCATCGTCGGTTGCTGTTGATGGATCGTGAGTGGCATTGCAGCGGCTGCTGCCGGCGTCGATGCCGACGCGATCGTCTTCGCGGGCGGACGCGGCATTGCGGGGTCTTCGGAACGAGGCCAGTCGGCTGGTGTCGCCTCTTTGCCAGTCGACCCTTCACTTCTCGCGGCGGCTGCCTCGCGCGCGTGATTCGAGGAGAGCCCTAGCACTCCGACGAAGGCCGCGATCATGATGACCGCCAATCCGAGGTAGTAGCCGCGGCGGCTCATTCGCCCACCACCACTGGTGTCGGGCGGCTTCGGAGCGGCCTGGGGCGTCGATGCAGGTGATGAAACGTTCGGTGTTGTATTTACGTTCGGAGTTACTGCCACGATTAGACCCCTCCTCCCCTCGGCGCTCCGCTGTAGGTGATAGTGACGCGGTCTTGATCGCGTCCGACTCCGGCGAGCAAGACCGCCTGATTAAACAGCCGATCGACGATGTAGTAGTTGCCAGCGATTCGGTAGTTCGCGAGGCCATCGCCTGCCGGACCCGCGACCAAAAGCGCCGGTGCGTCGCTGGCTTTCATTCCCGCCGCCATCTGGATGTAGGTGTGCGTGCCATCATCGAACGCGCGAATCGGCTTCCACGGAACGTTAGGACCGCTGATCGAGTATTCGAGGTTGAGTCGCTTCAGAGCGAGGTCGGCGACCAGACTCGCGCGCTTCGGGGTCTCGGGCGGATCTGCGGCAAGCCTCTTCGCAAGCACACTCGCGGCAATCAACTCCCTTGGAAAATAGAACCCCGCGGCCTGCGTGAAATTTGTCGTCCGGCGTGCGACGAGATTCAGCCTGTACGTGCGGCGGTTGGTCATGATGACGAGGTTGCTCGACAGCGGCGCGTCCTTCGGCTTGATCAGCACATGCGGAAGCGGATTCTGCGGGTCGCCGCTGCCTGCGACCTGGATCAGCCAGCGCTCGCTGTCGCCAGTCGCCACGTCGGTTACTGTTTCGCCAGTAGCCAGCGTGAGATCGGTTACGTGAAGGGGCGCGCAAATCAACGTCGGCGGTTTATCGGTGAGGTCGTATGGGTAAAGGACGCGATCGCCGGGAATGATCGGCGCCTCGCCTTTCTGCTGATACGCGCGCACCGCCGCTTGCACGGGTTCCGGCTCGAGGCTCAGAGGATCGATCGGAGTTGGTTGTGTGGGTGCGCTCGGGACGTCTGGCGAAGCTTCGGTTGCAATCACAAGCGGCGGAGGCTTCTGCTGGGCGCAGCCGGCAAACGCCGCCATGATCGAGCACCAGAGCATGACGATTAGAGCGGTCTTGAGAAAAATGACCGTGAGCCTGAAGGTGATGCGGAGCGTCGCTCCCATGAATCTCAGCACCGCGAGCGCGTAACGAGCCACGCGTCGGCGCGGAGTAGTGATTTTGCTGGTTCTCTTCATTGCCGTTGCTCCGTCCACGAAATATCGCTGACCGTGAAGCCGAGCGGATTGATGAGTGTCTGCGAAAACTCGGCCGGCGGATTGAGCGCGACCGTGAGGACCGCTTCCCAATTGCTCTCGGGACCGGGATCGCCGGAAAGACTCCAGTCATGTTCCGTCCAGCGAACCTGATAGGTCTGCCCGGACAGTTTCAGGATCGAATCGATGTCCACGCTGACTCGGTTGTCGCGTGCGAGCTTGAACGGGTCGTGTGCGTGCCCGTCGCCGTTGTACCAGTGGTCGAGGTACTCAAGTGCAGCGCCGTTCGCGCGCGCCTTCACGCGATTGAGCGTTTCGGTCTCGGCCAGCGGATCGCCAATCACCTCGCGCGCGTCGCGGACGAAGCCCGCGATTTCGTAGCGAAGAATCCGGTCCTCTCCGAGCAGCGGTTCGGTTGCGCCGACTGCTGTCGGCGCGCTCAGCGCAAACCCCTGATGATCGACCGTGACGACATAGGGGACGTATCGGCTGCGAACGCCGAGATAGATGCTTCCACCCGCGAGCACCAATGCGACGGCTACAGCTCCCGTTGCAACAATTCGCCAGTTGCGCGCGGCGTCTTCGAGTTCGCGATATCGGTCGCGAAAGAGCTGGCGGGCTTCGTCGGGAGGATCGCTAACTGCCCTCTTAATTGCCGTTGCCATTGCCGTCCCCATTTTCGTTAAGACGTGTGAAAGGAACCGTGATGCCGAGTTCTCGCGTCAAGTTGCCTGCCTTGCCCGGCTGATATTCGAGAGCCGCGCCACCTGAACCGCCGCCGGAAGGTGGTGATAGCCGCGGCCCATTCGAGGGCGGACGTGGCGGAGGGGGCGAAGGATTCGGTGGCGGCTCAGTGGCCGAGCGATTGCGTTCGGCATCCTGGCGCCGCTGATTCTCGGCATGACGCCCCTGCCCCTCCTGCCGCTCCTGGCGGAAGGCGTTACGCGCCACGCCGATTCCGCTTGCGACCGCCTTGGTGACAAGCGCCGCCATTGCCACCTGCCCGACCATCCGCTCCAGCGACATGCCGACAGCGCTGCGGGTAATGGCCGCCGCGGTGTTCGGGATACTCCAGGCGAGCCACGCGAAGACGATCGCCGCACCCATAATCGTGAGGGGCAGCGTCACATCGGCCGTCGTCCAACCAGCCAGCGCGGTGTTCCATCCGGCCGCGATGGTCATGCCGACGCCGACCATCAGGTACAGGAACATCAGTTTCATGCCGATGCCGGCGATCCAGTTGAGGTAGCCCTCGCCGAATCCCCACGTCCATCGCGAGCTTGAAAATCCGAGCAACAGGATGCCGCCCGCCATGCCGATGTAGGTTTCCGCCAGTGTCAGCACCATCTCGATGGCAATGAGGAGGAACGACGCGAATATGACGAGGCCGGCCAGTACGCCCACAAGGGCCGCGACCGACATATGGAACCATGAAAGAGAACCGAAGCCGCGCAGTATGATCTGAAACAGAGAGAGTCCAGCGGTAAAGACCTGACTCGGACTCAGGTTCGGCACTCCAGCGACATGGGCGCCGATCTGTTCGAAACTATCGATGATACCGGTGAACCAGGTCGGCGCGTTCGCGATCATCGCGAAGATGAAGCCGAGAGAAAGAAGCTTCTTAGCGAAGTTGCCGAGCACGATCGTGACCGGCTCATCCTCGAACATCACATGGTAGGCGGTGAGAATGATCTCGATCGTCGCGAGCGCGAAAAACACCCGCTCCGCGAATGGCTGCATGATCGCCATGTACCGCTCACCCGCCCACTGAAAGGTCTGCGCAATTTGATCGAGGTTCTGCATCGCCTCTTCCTCCTGAAAGAACTACGGCGTTGGTGGCGGCAATCCGCTGGGCGGGAGCCCCGGCAAACCCGCGTGCGGAGCACCCGGTGCTGACCAACTTTTGGGATAAGGCACCGGCGTACCGACACTTACTTTTGCCTGTTCAGTGAGGCTCGACAGCACTTCGCAGTTTTCCGTGTGACGATTGTCGGGCTCGTTGCAGTAGTTCGCTGCGTCGCGCCAGAGCTCGGTTCTGCGCTGGCGCTGGTCTCGCCAGAAGTCAGGGCCGTAGTTACTCATGGCAAGGGGCTGCGCTGATTTGAGCGCATCGAGTGGATTCGGTTCGGCAACCTCGTGATTACAGGCACCGAGTGAAACGGCGATGAAGACGAAAGCGATGACCGTTCTTCTCATGGCTGGCCTCCATTAGGCAGCCCCGCGTGTGGCGCGTTGGGACTGGACCATATCGACGGATACGGAACGGTCGGCCCACCGCTCAGCCACTGCTGCTGTTGCGCTTGCGTCTGGGCGCTCTGGCTCACCTGGTTCGCTGCGACGACGTTCTGGGCGTTGATCATCGCGACCATGAGCTGGCGGAGCATTTGCAGTTGCTGCACCTGCTGGAGGGCGATCTCGTTCCCGACCTGTATCGCCTGCATTCGCCCGACCGCGCCCTGATTCTTCGCCTCAAGCGCAGTGAGCGTCCCTTGCTCGGCTTGAAAGTCCTGCGCCTGCGCGGCGGCGGCCTGAAGCGTGCCGTTGAGAGTGTTTAGCGTGGTCGTGAACCCTTGGGCTGCCTGGGGTGCGACGTTCCCAGAGGGCGAGGCTACGTAGCCCGGAAACATCTGCTGAAATTCCGAGCTGAGGTCAGAAAGCGTGTACGAAAGCCCCTCCTGTTCTGCGACGATATTGCCGAGATTCGTGAGTAGTCCCTGGTTGGACTGCCACAGCCCCGCGCCGCCGCCGGTTGTGTTCTGCACGGCGTACTGAAGTTGTGCCGTAAGGTTCTGGACGGCAGCCGTTTCCTGCTGAAGCTGATTGAGCTGGCGCACGAACATGCTCGGGTCGAAAACGACCTGCGTGCCGCCGAACTGCGCCCATGCCGGGGCCGCACGGAATACCACCACGAGGAATACGCACACCACGTATCCGCACCACGGTTTCACGTTTGGAATGCCCGTATGCCTCATTGCACCACCTCCGTGACTGATCCGTTGATCGGTTGGGTGAGCGATGCTGCTTCGCTCCGAATCGTCATCGACTCTGCGAGTTCTTCGAAGTAGCGCGCCCAGTCCGAAAGACCGCGCGCGCGAAGCCAATACACAACCCAGCCATCGCCGTGCTCGCGACGAAGCCGTTTGGCGAGATCGATCTCCTCGCGCGATCCCGCTCCGGCGAATGCGAGCGCGGGTGCCGTGAGCGGAACTGACA
>Ga0307372_10012052_pt1 | contig 11413 bp, 11 predicted proteins | sample OX1MG_FD_202533 | JGI IMG/M metagenome (GOLD analysis project Ga0307372, IMG submission 202533) | Soil microbial communities from Risofladan, Vaasa, Finland - OX-1 | ecosystem: Environmental > Terrestrial > Soil > Coastal area > Acid sulfate soil | place: Finland: Risofladan, Vaasa | collected...
CCAGGGTCACGATGGCGGGGGCGAGATCGGCCGTGAAGGTGGGCGACCCGTGCTGGTCGTTAACGAACTGAAGCTCGCCCTCGCCCTGGGCCAGACGAAGGGCCGTCATGACCATGTTGGCGCCGTGGGCGCCGCACACCCAGCTCGTCCGCACAATGGTGGACCCGGGGCGGCACTCCCGCTCGCCCCCCAGCTTGGAAGCGCCGTAGACCGACATCGGGTTGGGCGCGTCCCACTCCCGGTAGGGCCGATCGGCAGTGCCGTCGAACACGTAATCGGTCGACACGTAGACCACATGCGCCCCGACCAGCGCGGCCGCTTCGGCAATGTGGCGGGTGCCCACGGCGTTCACGGCGAAGGCCAGATCGACCTCGGTCTCGCATCGGTCGACGGCGGTGAGCGCGCCGCCGTGGAGCACGAGTTCCGGCCGAAAGGCGGCGAACATCGACAGGACGGCGTCACGGTCGTCGACCCGCATGGTGTCGATGTCGGTGGCGAGCACGTCATGCTGCAGACCTGGTCGGGGACCGTCGGGACCCAGGAGGGCACAGCGACGGCCGCCGAGGGGCACTTGCCCGGCCAGACAGTCGAGGAGATCACGGCCGAGCTGGCCGTCCGCCCCCGTGATCAAGATTCGCACCGCTCAGGCGTCTCCGGTCCCCCAGGACCCCTCCGCGATGGGTGCGCGGGCCCGCAGCGGCTCCCACCAGTCGCGGTGTGCGGCGTACCACGCCACGGTGTCCGCCAGTCCCTGGTCCCACTCCACCGACGGCGCCCAGCCCAGCTCGTTGCGGAGCTTGGAGCTGTCGAGAACGTAGCGCCGGTCGTGACCGGGGCGGTCGGGGACGATCGTCTTGAGCGACTCGGGCTTGCCCAGTGCAGCCAAGATACGGTCCGCCACTTCCATGATGGATGCCTCCACGCCGCTGCCGACGTGGTAGGTCTCCCCTACCCGCCCGCGGGCGAGCACGGCGTCGATGGCGGTGCAGTGGTCGTAGACGTGTAACCATTCCCGGCGGTTCTCGGTGCTGGCGTACAACGTCAGCGCCTTGTCGTCCAGGGCCAGCGCGCAAAAGTGCGGGATCAGCTTTTCGGGGAACTGGTAGGGGCCGTAGTTGTTTGCGCAGTTGGTGATGGTGATCGGGAGCTCGTAGGTCTCCGCGTAGGCCCGCACCGCGTGGTCCGCCCCGGCCTTCGATGCGTTGTACGGCGTACGTGGCCGATAGGGCGAGTCCTCGTGGAAGGCGTCGTCGGTGTCGAGCGCGAGGTCCCCGTAGACCTCGCAGGTCGACACATGGTGGAAGCGCGCCACGTCGGCTTGACGGGCCGCCTCGAGCATGGTCTGCGTCCCGATGACGTTGGTCCGGAAGAAGAGCCCAGGGTTCAGGACGGCCAACGAGTTGTGCGATTCGGCGGCGAAGTGGACGATCGTGTCGATCCCCTCGCCCCGCAGCGCCTTTTCGGCGGCGGTCTGATCGCAGATGTCGCCCTGGACGAAGACGATCCGGTCTTCGATGTCGGACAGGCTGGGTCGGTTGCCGGCGTAGGTGAGGACGTCGTAGACGACCACATGGTCCTCGGGGTGCTGTTCGACCCAGTACCGGGCGAAGTTCGACCCGATGAAACCGGCACCTCCCGTGACGAGAAGGCGCATAGTGCGGCCGATATTAGCCCAGCCCCCGAAGTCCATCCCGATCCCGGTCGGGCCTCAGATGCACCACATCCCCCGCGCTGACGGGTCGGGGGCCCGACGCCGTCTCGACCACCAGACGGCCGTCGTCGTCGATGGCATCGGCCCGGCCGATCAATTCCTCGCCGGCCAGGATCACCCGTACCCGCTGACCGAGCGTGGCGCACCGCCTGCGCACCTCGTCGGCCAGGTCCCGCCGCCCGGCAGCTTCTTCTAGCAGTTCACACCGGGGTTCCAGGGCATTCAGGAGACGGAGGAGCAGGACCTGACGGTCCAACGGCTGGATTGTCCTGCTCACGTCGTCCAGGCAGGTGCCACCCGCTTCCGGGGGTCCTGGCCAGGCCACATTGATGCCGATCCCGACCACGACGGCCTTCAGGATTGCCCCCGCGAACTCCGCTTCGGCCAGCACCCCGGCCAACTTGGTGCCGTCGAGCAGCAGGTCGTTGGGCCATTTCAGCACCGGCTCGACCCCGGCGACCTCGCGGCAGGCGTCGGCCGCGGCCAGGGCCACCGCGCCCGCACAGAGGTGCACGTCGCCGGCCCCGCAGTCAGGCCGGAGGAGGAACGAGACCAGCAGATTCGCCCCCGGCGGCGACTCCCAGCGGCGGTCGAGTCGCCCCCGGCCGGCCGTCTGGTGGTCGGCCACCGCGACCAGGCCGGCGGGCGCCCCCTGGCGGGCCCGCTCCCGGACGTAGGTGTTCGTGGAACCGACCTCGTCGAGCTGGTGGATGTCCCACGCACCGCGCCACATGGCAGACACCATAGGGTGCGTGCAATTGTGAGGGTTCGCCGCAGGGAGGAAAGGCCAGCGTGATCCAGAAGGTTCTTATTGCAAATCGTGGGGAGATTGCCGTCCGGGTGATCCGCACGTGCCGGGAGCTCGGCATCGCCACGGTGGCGGTGTACTCGAACCTCGATCGTGAGGCCCTGCACGTCCGTATGGCCGACGAGGCCTATGCCCTCGGCGGCGAGACCGCGGCCGAGAGCTACCTCAACACCGAGGCGATCCTGCACGCCATCGAGAAGAGCGGCGCCGACGCCGTCCACCCCGGTTACGGTTTCTTCTCGGAGAACACCGACTTCGCTCGCGCCATCACCGAGCGCGGTGTCACCTTCATCGGGCCTCCGCCCGAAGCCATTGAGGTCATGGGCGACAAGATCAGCTCCCGGCTGGCCGCCGAGAAGGCCGGCGTGGCGGGGGTTCCTGGCCGCTCCGAGCCGCTGCAGTCGCCCGCTGAGGTGGTTGCCTTCGGAGACCTGCACGGGTGGCCGGTCGCCATCAAGGCCGCCTATGGGGGAGGTGGCCGCGGCATGAAGGTCGTGGCGGCAGCGGAGGACGCGGCCGAAGCAATGGAGTCTGCCGCCCGCGAGGCGCAGGCCTACTTCGGCCGCCCCGAAATCTACGTGGAGCGCTATCTGTCCTGGCCGCGCCACGTCGAAATGCAGGTGTTGGCCGACCAGCACGGGAACACGCTGTGGCTCGGCGAGCGCGACTGCTCGGCCCAGCGGCGGCACCAGAAGCTGGTGGAGGAGAGCCCCGCCCCGGACTTCCCCGAGCACGTCCGCCAAGCCATGGGTACGGCAGCGGTCAAGGTCTCCCAGGCGTGTGGCTACTACAACGCCGGGACCGTCGAATTCCTGTACGAGGACGGCGAGTTCTACTTCCTGGAGATGAACACCCGACTGCAGGTGGAGCACCCGGTCACCGAATTGGTCACCGGGCTCGACCTGGTGGCGTGGCAGATCCGCATCGCCTCCGGCGAGAAGCTCGACCTGCGGCAGGAGGACATTGCGCGCAACGGCCATGCCATCGAGGTGCGGATCAACGCGGAGGACCCCAGCGGCGGTCGCTTCTCGCCTTCGCCTGGCACGTTGACTTCTTTCCACGCCGCCTCGGGCCCCGGCGTCCGCCTCGACGCCGGCTACGAGTCGGGCGACACGGTCTCGCAGTACTACGACAACCTCATCGCCAAGATGATCGTGTGGGCGCCTGACCGCGAGGCGGCCCGTCGCCGCATGTTGCGCGCCATCGGCGAGACCACCGTCACGGGCGTCGCCACCACCTTGCCGGCGCATGTGGCCATCCTGAGCCACCCCGACTTCGCCTCCGGCAAGCACTCCACCAAGTGGGTGGAGGACACGCTCGACCTGAGCGCCCTGGTCGTCGATGTGGAAGGCACGCCGGCGCCCGCGCCGGCCGATGACGAGGTGCCCCTCGTGGAGCGCGACGTCACGACGGAGGTCGACGGCCGGCGCTACTCGGTGAAGCTGTGGGTGCCCGACCTCGGCACGGCGGCCGCGCCGGGCCGGGTGGCCGGACGGCCCAAGCGCACCGCCGCCGCGGCGGTGGCCGGCAGCGGATCGGGACAGGTGACCGTCCCCATGCAGGGCACGATCGTCAAAATCCTGGTGGCGGTCGGTGACGTCGTCGAGGTGGGCCAGTCCATCTGCCTGCTCGAGGCCATGAAGATGGAGAACGCCGTGGCGGCCGAGAAGGACGGTGTGATCAAGGAGATCAAGGTCAGTGCCGGCGACTCCGTCGGTGCCGGCGACATCGTCGCGGTCATTGAGTAGATGACGGCGTCGGCGACCAAAGATGCCGCGGCGGCGGTGGTCGACCGCCATCTGGACCGACTCGTCGCGCTGAGCCACTCGGTCCACGCCACGCCCGAGCTCTGCTTCGGGGAGACCACGTCGGCGCGGGCTGTGGCCGAGACGCTGCGGGCGGGAGGCCTCGACGTTCGCGAGGGCGTGTACGACCTGCCGACGGCGCTGGAGTCCCGGGCCGGCGACGGCGATCTGGTGGTGGCCGTCTGCGCCGAGTACGACGCCCTACCGGACGTCGGCCACGCCTGCGGGCACAACATTATCGCCGCCACCGCCGTGGGGGCTGGGCTGGCACTGGCCTCCGTCGCCGACGAACTCGGGCTGACTGTGCGCGTGCTCGGCACTCCCGCCGAGGAGGGCGGCGGCGGCAAGGTGCTCATGCTGCAGCGGGGCGCCTTCGCCGGCGTCCACGCCGCCATGATGGTGCACCCCTGGCCCACGGAGCGGCTCAAGGGGAGCTGCCTCGCCGTGGCCCACTACGACGTGCACTTCAGCGGACGCGAGGCGCACGCGTCGGCCGCCCCCTGGGAAGGGGTCAACGCGCAGGACGCGCTGACCATCGCCCAGGTGGCCATCGGCCTCCTGCGCCAGCAGCTGCCGCCGGGCGACCAGGTGCACGGGGTGGTCACGCACAGTTCGTCCGCCGCCAACATCATCCCGGCCTCCATCACGGCCCGCTACATGGTGCGCTCGTTGACGGCCGAGGGATTGTCCGCGGTGCGGCCCCGCGTCGACGCCTGCTTCGAGGCGGGGGCGCTCGCCACCGGCTGCACCCTCGAGTACGAGGAGCTGTCGCCGGTGTACTCGCACATGGAGGCCGACCCCGCGTTGCTGGCGGCCTACCGGGTCAATGCCGAGGCGCTCGGGCGGCATTTTGACGCGGACGATGACGGCAAGCCTCTGCCCACGTTCTCGACGGACATGGCCAACGTCTCGCTCGCCGTCCCGACCATCCATCCACTGATCGGCATCGAGACCAACGGCGCAGTCAACCACCAGCGCGAGTTCGCCGCGGCCTGCATCACCCCCTCGGCCGACGCCGCCGTTCGGGACGGCGCGATCGCGCTGGCCTGGACGGCCATCGACGCCGCCACTGACCCGGCACTGCGCGCCCGGCTGCTCGGCGCATGACCACCGAGCACGCACTCCTGGAGGTCATTCCCGGCCGCGAGGACGAGTTCGTCGCGGCCATGCAGGCGGCCAAGGCACACATCGCCGGGAGCCCCGGCTTCGTCTCCCTCCGGGTCGAGCGCTCCCTCGAGCGGCCCAACTGCTTCCTACTCCTGGTGGACTGGGATCGCCTGGAGGACCACACCGAAGGCTTCCGGGAGTCGCCCGCCTATGAGGAATGGCGCTCCGCACTGCACCACTTCTACGACCCCTTTCCGCTGGTGGAGCACTTCGAGGCCGTCGTCACCGCCTGATCTCGTCACGGCGCTGCAATCCGATTCCAAGCCGTCGGCCAGGTCCCTCCGAGTCCAGCTTACGGTCGGCCGGTCAGGCTCCTCGTATGCACATCATCACGTTGGAGTCGTGCCACAGCACCTGGATCTTCGATCCCCGCCAATTGCGGTTCTGCCGCATCCTCAGGGGCGTCGCCGTCGCGGGGCGGCGCATCTCCACCGAGTGGCGTCCCTATTGGGAACTCGAGATCGATCCGCACGAGAGGAACTTCACCGTCTCCCTCAACGAGGCCCGGACGCGGTTCGTCCGGTCCTCGATCCACACGTCGGACTGTGCGGTGCGCGGCGCATCGCTCACGACCGAATTCTCCCTCGACGAGATCCAGCGGGCGGTCGCCTGAACCTGCCACGCGCCACTCCGGCCGGTAACGTCGGCGCGCAATGGACGAGGTGCAGGCCAGCGCGGTCGAGGAGACCCGGCTCGTTCTCGACGCCCGCCAGGAGCTCTACGGCGAGTCGGACCCGGCCACGTTCGACGCCATGCTGCTGTACGGCCGGGCCCTGCGCGACGCCGGCGACCTGCGCGAGGCAGCACGCGTGCTGACGGCGTCGGTGTCCCTGCAGAACAAATCGGCGCAAGACAACGACCTCCGGATGCGCTGGACCGAATTCAACCTGGCCATCGTCCTCGACCGGCTCAGCGACTACGAGGCCTCCCGCCGGCTCTGGGGGCGTGTGCTGTCCTCCTCGGACCGTCACGAGGGGCCCGACAGCGACCTCTCCCGGCAAACGGCCACCAACCTGGCCATCACGCTCCGGAGGCTCCGCCGCTACGGCGACGAGTTCCCCCTCCGGGTGCGCGTCCTCGAATCGACCCGCCGCACCTTCGGGCCCGACAGTCCCGAGATCTTCCGGGCCGAGATCGACCTGGCCCAGACGCACCGCGACCTCGGCAACCACGACCTGGCGCTGGACCTGTTCCGCCAGGCCCTCGCCGGCCTGGAGCGCACGGGAGGCGACCAGCGGACGATCCTGTACCAGAAATGGGCCATCGCCACGGAGCTGCTGGCCCTCAAGCGGTCGAACGAAGCCGCTGTGATGTTCGACGAGGTGGTCGCCGGCGCCACGGAGCATCTCGAACCGGACGATCCGCTCCGGCGCAGTGCCGTGCGGCAGAGGCGGGGCTACTGGCTGGTCGGCAAATTCTCCAGGCGGGGGCGCGGCCGCAAGCCCGGGCGCGACGACACGCAGGGGTTGCTGAAGCCGCTCGACGAGACCTGAGCACGACGAGGGCGATCCGCAGCGACGACCCAGTCGGTCAGGGGTGGTCCGACGAACATGTCCAGGCACGCCTCGAGCCCGAGGATCTCGATGTCCCACCGGCGCCGCTCCTCCCAGGCGGTCCGCCCCAGACGGAAGCGGATGGTGCGACCCGACCCGACCCGTCCCGGCGCCGGCCTCTCGCCTCGCCGTTCTCCTCGTACCCGACGGCGCGCGACGTGGCGATGGAGGCGGCGTTGTCCTCGAAGGCGCCGCTCAGCGCCTCGTCCGCCCCCAGGCCGGCGAAGGCCAGGTGGAGGATCGCCTCTCGCATCTCGCGTCCGATCCCCTGCCCCTGGTGGGCCCGGCCGAGCCAGGAGCCCGTCTCGACCGAGCGCACGGCGCGGAAGCGCTCCGCCCCCAGATCCTCCACACCGACGAGGTGCCCGTCGACGAAGACGCCCCCGGTGAACGTCCAGTTCTCCGGCGACCAGTTGGCCCGGTGCCGCCACATCCACTGCGCCGCCTCCCGGGCCCGCCGGCTCGGCTCGGCGTCCGTCCAGGCCACGAAGAAGGGCATCGTCCCCGGGTCGTGGATCCCGTTGTCGACGAGCTCGACCATGCGGGGGAAATCGACTTCGCGCAAGAGGCGCAGCTCCAGGCGCGGTGTCCGGACCACGAGGTCGAGTAGAGGCCAGAACTCGGTGGTCCCCTCCCCCGCCACGGGCTCAGCCCCCGGGCTGGTAGACGCCGAACTCCGCCCGCAGGACGTCCGAGACCTCGCCCAAGGTGGCCATCTGCTTGAGGGCCGCCTTCATGGGCACGAGCAGGTTGCCCTCGCCCCTGGCCGTCTCGGTGACGTCGGACAGGGCGCGGTCCACCGCAGCCTGGTCCCGCTCGGCGCGCACGGACCGGGTGCGGTCGATCTGGATCTGCTGCAGGGTCACGTCGATCGGGAAGACCTCGGTCGCCTCCGCCTCGGCGTCGGTGAAGCGGTTCACGCCCACGACCACCTTCTCCCCGTCGTCGACGGCCTTGGCGAAGCTGTAGGCGGCCGCCTCGATCTCCTCCTGCATGAAACGGGCCTCAATGGCCGCCACCGCCCCACCGAGCTGCTCGATCCGCTCCAGGTACGAGTTGGCCGCCTCCTCCACCTCGTCGGTGAGCGACTCCACGAAGTAGGAGCCGGCCAAGGGGTCGACGGTGTCCGCCACGCCGGACTCGAATCCGACGATCTGCTGGGTCCGCAGGGCGATCTTGGCGGCCCGGGTCGTCGGGAGGCCGAGCGCCTCGTCGAAGCCGTTGGTGTGCAGGCTCTGCGTGCCCCCGAGCGCGGCGGCGAGGCTCTGCACCGTCACCCGGACGATGTTGTTCTCGGGCTGCTGGGCCGTCAAGGTCGAGCCCCCGGTCTGGGTGTGGAAGCGCAGCATCTTGGACCGCTCGTCCTTGGCACCGAAGCGCTCCGTCATGATGCGGGCCCACATGCGACGGGCGGCGCGGTACTTGGCCACCTCTTCGAAGAGGTTGTTGTGGGCGTTCCAGAAGAACGAGAGGCGGGGCGCGAAGGCGTCCACGTCCATGCCGGCGGCGATGGCCGCCTCCACGTAGGCGATCCCGTTGGCGAGCGTGAAGGCGATCTCCTGCACGGCCGTCGACCCGGCTTCGCGGATGTGGTAACCCGAAATGGAGATCGTGTTCCAACTGGGAAGGTTCTCCGCGCAATAGGAGAATGTGTCCACAACGAGACGCATGGAGGGACGCGGCGGGTAGATGTACGTCCCGCGGGCGATGTACTCCTTCAAGATGTCGTTCTGGATGGTGCCGCGGATCTTCTCGCTCGCCACGCCCTGCTCCTCGGCCACCAGTTCGTAGAGGAGCAGCAGGATGGCGCCCGTGGCATTGATCGTCATGGACGTCGTGACCTTGTCCATCGGGAGATCGGCCATCAGGAGTCGCATGTCGGCCAGGGAGTCGATGGCCACGCCCACCTTGCCCACCTCGCCCTCGGCGCGGGCATGGTCGGAGTCGTAGCCCATCTGGGTGGGCAGGTCGAAGGCACAGGAAAGACCGGTCTGCCCGGCATCGAGCAGGAACTTGAAGCGTTGGTTGGTCTGCTCGGCGGAGCCGAAGCCGGCGTACTGCCGCATGGTCCACAGCTTCGAGCGGTACATGCCCCGATGGACGCCCCGCGTGTAGGGGAAGGCGCCGGGATCCCCCAGCTGCGCGGCGGGGTCCCAGCCTTCGAGGTCCTCGGCCCGGTAGACGGGCTGGATGGCGATACCCGAGTCGGTCAGGCGTTCTGGGTTGTCCTGGGGGTCTTTCTTCTCCGCTGTCACGGCGACGAGCCTACGAAGGTTCCGGGCACCGGGGCGACTCGAGGCAGACTACGGGCGTGGACGACGCCCAGGAACCCGTTTTCTCGCACTTCGGCATCTGCGTGAGTGACCTCGAGCGGTCATTGCGCTTCTACTGCGAGGCCCTGGGCTTCGAGAAGGCCGAGTCGCACGAGATCGGGTCCGAATTCGCCCGGCTTATGGAGTTCCCCGAGGTGGACGTCACGTCGCAATTCATCCGCCGCGGCCCCACCGCCATTGAGCTCCTGGCCTTCCAGGAGCCGGCGCCCTTCGGTCCCCGCGAGCGGCGGGCCGTCAACCAGCTCGGGCTGACCCACCTCTCGTTCCGGGTGCGCGACGTGGCCGGCACGGCGGCGCGGATGGTGGAGCTCGGCGGCGCCATCGTCGAGTCGAGCCGGACGACGATCGACCTGGGCGGGACCGCCCTCGAGTTCGTCTACTGCACCGACCCCGACGGGGTCCGCGTCGAGCTGATGGACCTCGGCGGCTGATCCGGCACCGGGCCAGCGGCCGCGGCCTCCTGTGCCGCCAGCTCGTCCAGTTCGCGGTCGACCCGCACCGCTCTGCGCTCGTCCATGTGCATCCAGCGCAGCGCCACGGGGATCATGGGCCACAGCATGAGCGTGTCGCCGACGACCCACATGATGTCGCCGCCCACATGGAGGTCCGTGACGTAGGACACGCCCCAGGCCCGGTGGGTGGCGAAGTAAGCGGGGAACAGCTCGTGGCTCGTGCCGGCCAGCGACAACCCGGTGAAGGTGTCGATCGGGATGGCCATGAAGAGGTAGAAGAACTGCAGCGCAGGGTGGAGCCGGTGCACGTTGGGGTCGTTCCCGAAGATCTGGCGCCAGAAGAGATACCCCACGAGCAGGAAGATCAGGTGCTCCGCGTTGTGCACGCTCTCCTGGGTGAGCGTGTAGTTGTACCAAACCGTGAGGTGGCTGATCGGGATCACGACGGCGTACAGGATGAAGGCGACGATCGGGTTGCCGCAGAACTGGGCGACGCGCGAGCGCAACGCCTCGGTGACGACGATGTGCGCGGTGCCGGAGGTGGAACAGAAGGCCAGCCGCAAGGGAGAGGCGACGGCGAACAACGGGGCGGCCACCATGATCAGGATCAGGTGCTGCGTCATGTGGTCCCAGAACAGTTCGCGGTCGTAGACCCCGACGAAGCTGAAGATCCCGATGCCCGTGGTGAATAGCGCGCCGATCCAGGCGATCGTCTTGCCGACCGGCCAGGGATGGCGCGGGTGCAGGGCATTGTTGCGGCGCACGCCCCACAGGTAGAGGCCGAGCGCGACCAGAATCATCGCCACCGGGACGAAAGCGAACTGCGTGGAGAAGAATTGCGAGCCCCCCAGTGGGGGAAGTCCCGGGTCGGCGAGGACGGCTATCACTGCAAGACGGTACCGCCGGGATCAGCCATGCTGCCAAATGCGCTGCTGCACCGTCCTGGTCCCGTAGAGCGACGCCTGGGTGAGGAGGTTCAGCTCCTCAGGGGTGAGATGCCAGCCCAGGGCCCCCGCGTTCTGCTCGGCCTGCTCCCGGTTCTTGGCCCCGGGAATGGGCACCGCCCCCTGGGCGACGAGCCAGGCCAGCGCCACCTGGCTCTGGGTGCGGTCTCCGTGGGCTTCCCCGATGCGGCGCAGCAACGAGACGATGGTGTCCACCTCCGACATGGGGTGGGCGGAGAACGACCGGCCTTTTGGCGGCGGGTTGCTTGCGGAGTACTTGCCGGTGAGACGCCCCTGGCCGATGGGCGAGTAGGCCAAGGGCGCCACGCCGAGCTCGCGGCAGGTGCCGATGAGGCCGACCCGTAGCGGCATGGCGCGCAGGAGCGAGAACTCGATCTGGTTGCTGGCCAGTCGCAGGCCGCGCTTGCGCAGGGCCGCATCAATGGAGCGGGTCTCCTTGGCCGAGTAGTTCGAAACGCCGACGGCCCGCACCACCCCTTCAGCATGCGCAGTGACCAGCGCCTCGGCCAGCGCGTCGTGTGACCGCAGTGAGATCGGGCCGTGGATTTGGTAGAGGTCGATCACGTCGACGCCCAGCCGCTCCCGCGACTTGCGAGCCGCCGACAACAACGCGGCATGC
>Ga0307372_10012053_pt1 | contig 11412 bp, 11 predicted proteins | sample OX1MG_FD_202533 | JGI IMG/M metagenome (GOLD analysis project Ga0307372, IMG submission 202533) | Soil microbial communities from Risofladan, Vaasa, Finland - OX-1 | ecosystem: Environmental > Terrestrial > Soil > Coastal area > Acid sulfate soil | place: Finland: Risofladan, Vaasa | collected...
CTCCACCCGGCTCCTCAGGGGTCGGTTGCTGAGCCGAGTGAGCGAAGTTCAACCCGAATTGGAGGGCGGATCGGATGGGCCCAGACGCAGTGGAGGAAGTGGTGGCGGCTCGGCCTGAGCCGGAGGCGCTCGACTACGAGGCTGCCCTGGCCGAGTTGGACCAGGTGCTGGCCCGGCTCGAGGATGGCCAGGTGCCCCTGGAGGAGGCGATAAGCCTGTACGAGCACGGCGTCCGATTGGTCCGACGCTGCTCGGGTCTGCTCGACGGGGTCGAGCGGCGAGTGACCGAGCTCACCGCCGGGTCCGATGGTCTGCCCAAAGAGCGGCCCTTGCTGCTGGAGTTGGACGAAGAGGCGGGAGCCGAAAACGGCTGACCCCAAGGCGTGACCGCCCTGCTCACCAACCAGTTCCTCTGGGTCCCGCTCCTGGCCTGGGGGATCGGCCAGCTACTGAAGGTGATAACCGACTCCTGGCGGGAGCACCGGCTCAGCCTGCGCTCCTGGGGGATGTCGGGGGGCATGCCCAGCTCTCACACGGCGCTGACGGTCTGCCTCACCACCCAGTTGGCCCGCAAGCTGGGCCTCGGCTCGCCGATCTTCGCCGCGGTGGCGATCCTCACCATGGTGGTGGTCTACGACGCCACCGGAGTGCGCCGCGCGGCCGGCCAGCAGAGCGTGATCCTCAACCAGGTGCTGGACGACCTGCGCAGCCACATGGGCTTTCGCTATGAGCGGGTGCGCGAATTCCTCGGCCACACCCCCTACGAGGTTCTCGCCGGTGCCGTGCTGGGCGTCGTCGTGGGGCTGCTCTTCTGACTCGGCGGTCCACTTGCCGCTCTTCGCAAGGACCTAACATCCTTAGCGCGATGACAGGAAATATCGGTTGAGCGGGGGCGATCGCGCCGCCTCGATCGGTTTTTTGCTGCACTTCCGCGAGTCCCCGGAGTCGGCCACCCTGCGCCGGGCCCGGGACGTCGCCGAGAAGGCTTCCCTGCGCACCTGGCTGGCTCAGACTGACGCTGAGGCGGTGCTGGCGCGCGAGCTGACGAGCGCTCGCTTGCTGGTGGCGATCGGGGGGGATGGGACGCTGCTCTACTCGGCCCAGCGGGCCGCCCCCAAGGGGGTGCCTCTGCTCGGGGTGAACCGAGGTCAGCTCGGTTTCTTGACCAATGTGGAGATGGCCCAGCTGCCGGAGGCGATCGAGGCCTTTGTCGGCAGCAACTGCGAAATCGCTCGCCACCACACGCTGCGCGGGGAGGTCCGTAGCGGCCCGGGTGCCACTATCGAGGAGTCTCTGGAGGTGGCCGTCAACGAGATCGTGGTCAAGACCGAAGGGGTGAGCCTGGTGCGCTTGGAGGTGACCAGCGACGACCAGCTGGTGGGGATCTTCGACGCCGATGGCCTGGTGGTCGCCACCAGCGTCGGGTCGACCGCCTACTCCCTCTCCGCCGGGGGACCGCCGGTCGACTCCCGGGTGCCGGCCCTGGTCATCACCCCGCTCAATCCCCATGCTCTGATCAGCCGCTCCTTGGTCATACCGGACACTCTCGACGTGCACATCACCGTCCAGCGGGGCCGAGCGGTGGCCGCGGCGGACGGCCGCGTCTGGGGTCAACTCGAGACCGGCTGGGAGCTGACTGTGAAGCGGGGTCCGGAGTTGAGCTTGGTTAGGCCGCCCGGGACCCCCGGGTTCTTCCAGCGGCTGCGCTCCAAGACCGGGTTCGGCGCGGTCCTCAAGCTCGCCCAGGAGGAGGCTGAGTCGGCCACGGTCCTCCCGGATCCCCCCCGCGCCTGAGCCGTGCTGGTCGAGTTGCGGGTGGAGAACCTGGCGGTGATCGAGCGGACGGCCGCTCGTTTCGGTGCTCGCTTCAACGCCATCACCGGGGAGACCGGGGCCGGCAAGTCGGTGCTGCTGGCCGCCTTGGGCCTGGCCTTGGGCGGCCGCGGTGATCCGGACCTGGTGCGCCGGGGGGCCGAGAAGGCCCGCTCCACCGCCGCCTTTGACGATCCGCCCCAAGTCGTCGCCGAATCCTGCCGGGCGTTGGGGGTGGTCGTCGAGGAGACCCTGGTGTTGACTCGGGAGCTGTCCGCATCGGGTCGGAGTGCGGCTCGGGCCAATGGGTCCACGGTGCCGGCCACGGCATTGCGGGACCTGGGGGCCCAGCTGGTCGACGTCCAGGGGCAGGGAGCGTCGTCGCTCTGGCTACGGGAGGCGGAGCAGCGTTCGGCCCTCGACAGCCTGGGCGGCGAGGAGGCGGCGGGTGCTCTGCACCGGCTCGGCGAACTCTGGACACGGCGACAGGAGAACCAGGCGGCCGCCGAGCGACTGCGGGCCCGGCGGGAGCGCGAGCGGGGAGATCTGGACCAGGCGCGGCGCGATCTGGCGGAGCTGGAGGCGGCCGATCTCCATGCCGGGGAGGACGTGCAGCTCGGTCAGGAGCGTGACCGGCTGGCGCATGCCGCCCGACTGCGCGAGGCCGCCTCCGGATTGCGCGGCGCGGTGGCTGGGGAGAGCGGTGCGGCCGATCGGTTGGCGGGGGCGCTCCACGCAGCGCGGGGAGCTCGCGGGATCGACCCCGAACTGGATTTGCTCCTAGATCAGGCGGAGGGGTCGGTCGACGGGCTGCGCGAACTGCAGCTCTCGTTCAGCTCCTACGTCACACAGCTCCCCGACGACAGCCGGCGGTTGGCCGACGCCGAGGAGAGGCTGGAGTTGCTGGAGCGACTCGCTCGCCGTCATGGAGGATCCCTGGACCAGGCCCTGGCCCGACGGGAGGAGGCGTCGGGCCTGCTCCAGGCGGTGGACCAAGGGGAGGGAGATTTGGCGCGGCTGGCGGCTCAGCTGGCCGAGCTGGAGACGAAAGTGGCCCAGGAGTCGGCGGAGCTCTCGGCCACGCGCGGTCGGGTGGCTAAGAGTCTGGCGCAGGCGGTGACCGCCGACCTGCGCCGGATGCTGATGCCGAGGGCGGAGTTCCAGGTGCGGATCTGGCAGGTGGAGGATCCCGCGGGGCTGCCCGGACCCGGTGGCCAGCATTTCACCGCCGGGCCTACCGGCTGGGACCGCATCTCCTACGACCTCTCCGCCAATCCCGGCGACCCGACCCGTCCCCTCAGCGAGGTGGCTTCTGGGGGTGAGTTGTCCCGGGTGGCGCTGGCGCTTCTCTCGCACCTGACCCGGGAGTCAGCGGTCTCCACTGTGGTATTCGACGAGATCGACCAGGGGCTGGGTGGGGAGGCCGCCAATCGGGTCGGGGACCTGATGCGGGAGGTGGCCGATCGCCACCAGGTCATCTGCATCACCCATCTGGCCCCGATCGCCGCGCGCGCCGACACTCACCTGGTGGTGGCCAAGTCCGAGCGAGATGGCCGACCGTACAGCGAGATCCTCGAGGTGGACGGCGCCGGGCGGGTGGAGGAGCTGGCCCGGCTGCTGGCGGGCGAGGCGACCCCGGGAGCCGCCCGGGCCCACGCCGAGGAATTGCTCTTGGCGGTCGGCGCCAGTCGCTGCGGTAGCTGAGCCGTGGCCACCGCAGCGCAGACGGCGGAGTTGGAGCGGCTGACCTCCATGCTGGCGGAGGCCCAGCGCGGGGATCTCGATCTGGGCACCGTGGAACTGGCCTCGCTGAGCCGGGGCCTGAAGGCGGAGGTGGGGGAGGCGGATGCTGATCTCGACCTGCTCTGGGCCGCCGAGTCGCTTCAGCTCCTGGCCCGCCTGTTGGAGATCAAGCTGGGCCGCCACCTGGACGATGCCACCGACGCCGCCCTGATCCGAGAGCCGGAGCTGGTCGAGGAGGAGGATCCGGGCGAGCGTTTGGCGGAATACCGCCTCTTCAAGGCGGCGGCCGAGGTGCTCCTGGCGGATTCCAGCGCCGGACCCAAGGCCTTCCTGCGGGTGCTGGGGCTGCCGGTGGAACCCCAGGCCAGCCTGCACCTCAATCCGGAGACCCTGGCGGTCGCCCTGGGTGAGCTCCTGGCACGACTTCCCGATCCCACCGAGCTGGAGTTCTCGCTGCCGCGCTACTCGGTCACCGATAAGATGAACGAGCTGCGCCAACTGCTCTCCCAGCAGCAGTCGCTGCGGTTCGACCAGGTATTCACCGCCGCACGAGACCGCCTGGAGGCGGTCGCCTGCTTCTTGGCGTTGCTGGAACTGATCTTCTCCGGGGAGGCGACCTGCAGCCAGTTCGGACCGAACAGTCCGATTCTGGTGGAGCGTGCTGGTGGCGGCTGAGTTGACCGAGTCGGGGCCGGGACTGGCGGGGGCGATCGTCGCGGTCCTGTTCGTCAGGGCGGAGCCGATCTCGGTCGGCGAGCTGGCCCATACGCTGGAATTGACCCGCGAGGCGGCCGAGCAGGCGGCCGAGGCCAGCGCTGCGCTGCTCGAGGGCACCGGTCTCATGCTGCAGCGCCACCGGGATGAGCTGCAGCTGGTGTCCCATCCCCAGGCGGCCTGGGCGGTGGAGCGAGCTCTGCGGCCCGAGGTGGCGGGTCGCCTCTCGAAGCCGGCCTTGGAGACCCTGGCCATCGTCGCCTACCGGCAGCCGATCACGAGGATCGCCATCGAAGCGATCCGGGGGGTGAACTGCGAGGCGGTTCTGGATAGTCTGTCCCGCCACGGACTGATCGCCGAGGTGGGTCGGGAGGAGGGTCCGGGTCGCCCCCGACTGTTCGGCACCACCCTCCGCTTCCTCCAGGTCGTAGGCATCCCTCAAGTCGACGATCTGCCTCCGCTCGGGGGCCTGGACTCGGGCTCCTGGCTGGGCCGGGCGACCGAAAGCGGTGAGCCCGATGCCGAGTGAGCGGCTGGGGCGCTGGCTCGCGCGCACCGGAGTCGCCTCCCGCCGGGAGGCCGACCGGATGGTGGCCTCGGGGCGGGTCACCGTCGACGGCCAGGTACCGCCGCCCCAAGGGCGACTGATTGACCCCGACCGAGAGGAGGTCATGCTGGATGGGCAACCGCTGGCTCACCGCGGCGTCCAGCGGCGCTACCTGGCCCTCAACAAGCCGGTGGGGGTGGTGTCGACCGCCCGGGACCCGGGGGATCGTCCGACCGTCCTGGACCTGATCGACGATCGGCAAGGGCTCTTTCCGGTGGGCCGCCTGGACCTCGACTCTCGCGGGCTGATGCTCCTCACCGATGACGGAGATCTGGCCCTCCGGCTGACCCATCCCCGGTACCAGGTCGTGAAGAGCTACCGGGTGATGGTGCAGGGTCCCATTAGCCAGGACCAGCTGCGGGCGCTGCGGCTGGGACCGGTGCTAGTGGACGGTCCCACTAATCCGTTGGAGATCCGCCTCTTGCGGGCGGGGCCGCGTCGATCGCTCATCTTGGTCCAGCTGGCCGAGGGCCGCCAGCGCCAGATCCGGCGGATGTGTGCCGCGGTGGGGGCCAAGGTCGAGGATCTGGAGCGCGTCTCGATCGGAGAGTTGCGACTGGGCACGCTCACCGAGGGCCGGGCCCGGGAGCTGAGCGGCGGCGAGGTGCGGCGGTTGCGGGCCTCGGTCGGTCTCGCGTGAGCCAGTCAGCTCCGCTGGTGACCATCGACGGTCCCGCCGGGGTCGGCAAGTCGACGGTGGGACGGCGGGTCGCAGCGGAGCTGGGGCTGCCCTTCATCGACACTGGGATCTTCTACCGCGCTGTGACCGTGGCGGCGAGCCGGGCGGGCGTGCGGGAGGGCGACTCGGTAGCGCTGCGCCAGCTCACCGAACGGCTGCGCCTCGAGATCAACTCGGACCCCGAGCCGGCGGAGGGCGCCTGGCACGCCCGGGTCGACGGCCAAGAGCTGAGGGAGGAACTGTGGGATCCCCGACTCTCCGCTCTGCTCGCCTATGTGGCTCGTCAGGCTGAGATCCGCCGGGCGCTGCTGCCGGGCCAGAGAGCACCCGCCGCGGGCGGCGCCGTCGCCGTAGGCCGGGACACCGGGACCGTGGTTTTCCCGATGGCGGAGTGCAAGGTCTATCTGGACGCCCCCGCGGAGGTGCGAGTTGGCCGACGCCGCAAGGAGCTGCAGAGTCGGGGCCGGGACGCCTCCGAGGAGGTGCTGCGGACGGACGTACTGACCCGAGACCAGACCGATCTGAGCCGGGTCCACGCCCCCCTGGCGGTACCGGCCGACGCCCTCTCGATCGACACCACCGCCCTGTCCGCGAACGAGGTGGTGGAGCTGGTGCTGGGGGAGTGCCGCCGGCGAGGTCTTCAGATCGGGGAACGCGCACCATAGGCGCGGGCGGTCCTCTCTCGGCTCGCCTCCCCGAGCGCGGCTAAGGTGGTGGGTGCAACGTGATGACTTCAACGGCCGCGAGCGCCGACGGCTCTCTGGTCTGCTTCGATTTGGAGACGACCGGTCTCAGTTCGCGGACCGACCGCATCATCGAGATCGGGGCGGTGAAGTTCGATGGGACCGGGGTGCTGGACACCTACTCCACCCTGGCGGACCCGGACATGCCCTTGCCCCTGGTGATCCAGCGGCTCTGCGGACTCCACGACCCGGACCTGCGCGGACAACCCACCCCCACCGAGGCGGTGGCCGGTTTGGCGCTCTTCTGCGAGGGCTGCACGCTGGTCGGACACGGCGTTTCATTCGACATGGCCTTCTGCGCCGAGATCCTGCCGAGGGAGTTCTCGGGCCGGCTGGCGCTGGACACGGCCGAGCTCGCCCGGGTGCTTTTGCCGTCCGCGCCCAGCCACAGTCTGGAGGAGCTGAGCCGCTCCCTCGACCTGCCGCATGATCGCCCCCACCGCGCTCTCTCGGACGCCCAGGCGACCCAGATGCTGTTCCTGAGCCTCATCGAGACCGCCCGGGCCCTCCCGCCGCGCCTGCGGGAGCAGGTGCGGCAGCTCTGCGCCCAGGGCGGCTGGCCGACGGGTGAGTACCTGGCCCAGCAGTTGGCAGTCGGAGGACCACCGGCGCCAGACGGGGCGGTGGTTCAGCCTCCTGCGCCGGTCCCTTCGCCCCCGGTCACGGAGTCCTCCGGGGATGCCCCCGGTGGCATAGACGAAGCAGGGATGCTGGCCGCCTTCGGGCCGGAGGGGGGCCTCGCCCACGTCGAACCGGAGTTCGAGCTGCGGGAGGAGCAGCAACAGATGGCGCTCGCCGTCTCCCAGGCCTTCAACCGGAGCCAGACCCTCCTGGTGGAGGCGGGGACCGGCGTCGGCAAGTCGCTCGCCTACCTGATGCCGGCTCGGGAATGGGCCGCCCGGGGAGGAGGCCGGGTCGTGGTCTCTACCCACACCATCACCCTGCAGGAGCAGCTGGCCCAGCATGATGTGCCGCTGGCCGAACTAGCCCAGCCGCTACCGCTGCGTACGGCGGTGCTCAAGGGCCGGGGGAACTACCTCAGCCTGCGCCGGCTGGAGCGGTGGCTGGCGGCAGGGCCTGCCGGGCGTCGCCGTGATCCCGACGAGGTGCGCTTCAAGGTCCGGGCACTGATTTGGGCACACCAGAGCGAGGTGGGAGATCGCGCCGAGCTGAGGCTGGCCGGGCGCGACCCCGAGTTTTGGGAGAAGGTCGGCTCCACGGTGGACGACTGTCTGGGCCCCGCCTGCCACAACTGGCGAGATGGGCGATGCTTCATGGTCAAGGCGCGGGTGGAGGCCCGGGACGCACACGTGGTCATCGTCAATCACGCCCTCCTGCTTTCCGGCGCCGATAGTGGCGGAGCGGTCCTGCCCGAGTTCCACCACCTCATCATCGACGAGGCTCACCATCTGGAGGAAGCGGCCACCCAGGCCCAGGGAGTGCGGCTGGGATTGAGTGCCATCCTGGCGGTCACCGACCGGATTCCTGACTTCGGCGATGTCGCGGTGAATCGAGCCCTGAAGGCCGCCCGCCAGACGGCGAGCGCCGCCTTCGCCGACCTCCGCCAGCTGGTCGCCGCCGAATCTGGCAGCGCCGGACGGCGGGGGCCCTCCTTTGTCGTGCTGGATCGTCGGCTGACCGGAAGGGAGGCCTGGGAGCGAACCGGCCGGTCGGTTGCTCGGCTGGGCCAGGCGCTCCGCCAGGCGAGTTCCGCCCTGCACACCGCCGCCGACCTGGGGAACGTTCAGCCGTCTCTCTGGCCGCAACCGGACAACGGCGCTCGGGAGTGCTCCGTCGCCGCCGAGGCGCTCCAGGGGATGGCCCGGGTGGTGACCAGCGCTTTGGCTAACCTGGAGGGTGAGCAGAGCCCGGAGTCGGAGCCGGCCGCCGGTGATCAGGTGGCCTGGGTGGAGGTGGAGCGGGGCGACCGGGCGGTGCTGCGCACCGCTCCGGCGGAGGTCGCCAGCTCGCTCCGCGAGCATCTCTTCGAGCGCTGCGAGACCGTGGTCCTGACCTCGGCGACGATGGCGGTGGCCGGCTCCTTTCGCTACATTCGCGACCGCCTGGGCCTGGAGGCCCCCGCTGAGCTCGTCCTGGACTCTCCGTTTGACTACCTCCGCCAGTCCCTCTGCTGTCTGCCGCGCGGGATGCCCGGTCACGGCGACCCTCAGCACCCCCGGGTGGTGGCCGAGCTGGTGGCCCAGCTCGCCGTCGAACTGGGGGGGCGGACCCTGGTCCTCTTCACCGGCTATCAGGCCTTGCGCGAGGTGCACGGGCAGCTCCGCAACCTGCTCCAGGGCGAGGGGATTGCGGTGCTGGGCCAGGGGTTGGACGGCACCCGTAACCAGGTGCTCCGCAACTTCCGCAAGGAGCCGCGGACTGTGCTGTTGGGCACCAACAGCTTCTGGGAGGGGATTGACCTGCCGGGGGACACCCTGCAGTGCGTGGTCATCGACAAGTTGCCTTTCCCAGTGCCTACCGACCCCATTTTCCAGGCGCGGGCCCGGGGCAGGGCCGACTCGTTCGCCCAGCTGTCCCTACCGGAGGCAGTGCTCCGGCTGAAGCAGGGATTCGGCCGCTTGGTGCGGCGGCACGGTGATCGGGGGGCGGTGGTGATCTGCGACCCCAGAATTCTGGAGCGCCGCTACGGCGAGGAGTTCGTGCGGGCGCTCCCCAAGGCCGCGTTCCTCTATGAGCCCCCGGACGCGCTGGCCCCATTGGTGGGCGCTTTCCTGCGAGGCGAGATGCCGACCGCGGTGGTTGGTTGAGGTGGCTGCCCAGAACCGGTTGAAGCTGGCCCTAGTGCAGCACCAGCCGGTGCTGGGAGAGCTCCCCGCCAACCTCGAGTGGAGCTGTGCCCAGATTTCGGGGGAGGTGGGCCAGGGTACCGACCTGGTGATCTTTCCCGAGCTGAGCCTGACCGGCTACTTCCTCAAGGATCTGACCCCGGAGACATCGATGACTCTGGACGGCCCCGAGATGGGTCAGCTGATTCAGGCGACCGGCAGAGGGGCAGCCCTGGTAGGTCTGGTCTTGGAGTCGGACCAATTCAGCTTCTACAACGCCGCCGTGCTGATCTCGGATGGCGCCGTCCGCCACGTCCACCGCAAGGTCTACTTGCCCACTTACGGGATGTTCGATGAGCAGCGCCACCTGGCGGCCGGCGATCAATTCGAGGTGGTCGAGGTGGCTCTCGGGGGGGGGGCCAGCTGGCGGATCGGCATTCTAGTCTGCGAGGACCTCTGGCACCCCAGCTCGCCCTACCTGCTCAGCCGCGCTGGAGTGGACCTTCTGCTCTGTCCCTCCTCCAGCCCCGGCCGGGGGGTCGGCACCGGGGAAGGAGAGCTGGGGAGCGCCGCGTCCTACGGAGCCCTGCTGAGGACCTACGCAGAGCTGTTCACGGTGTTTGCCGCCTACTGCAACCGAGTGGGCTTCGAGGACGGCTTCCACTTCTGGGGGGGCAGTCGGGTGCTCGCCCCGGATGGCCGGCTGCTGGCGGGTCCGCTGGGGGATTCCCCCGCCGTGCTCCACACCGAGTTGGACCGCGGGGACTTGCGTCGGGCCCGGATCGCCTTTCCGCTCCTGCGCGACGAGCGGATCGACGTGGTCCGGCGTCAGCTGGGCCTCGACGACGATGACTGAACTTTCCATCAATGTCGAACTGGTCGCGGGGATCCTGACCGAGTTCATCCGGGACGAGGTCCTGAAGGTGGGGTCCCGGGGGGTGGTGGTTGCCATCTCCGGGGGGATCGACTCGGCGTGCGCGGCTCAATTGGCGGTGGCGGCGCTGGGGAAGGGGGCGGTGACCGGGCTGGCGCTGCCCTATCGCGAGAGCGCCGCGAGCAGCCTGGAGGACGGCCGGCTGGTCGCTTCCCAGCTGGGCATCGAGCTGCTGGTGATCGAGATCACCCCTCAGATCGACGCCTACTTCTCCCGGTTCCCCGAGGCAGATGCCACTCGGCGGGGCAACAAGATGGCCCGGGAGCGGATGAGCATCAGCTACGACATCTCCGCCACCCGGAATGCCCTGGTGCTGGGCACCAGCAACAAGTCGGAGCTACTGCTCGGGTACAGCACGCTCTGGGGAGATGGCGCCCATGCCCTCAACCCGCTGGGAGACCTGTACAAGACCCAGCTGTTCCAGCTGGCCCGGCACCTCGGCCTGCCGCCGCGGATCATCGACAAGGCGCCCTCGGCTGACCTCTTCGCCGGCCAGTCGGACGAGGCGGACCTGGGGTTCACCTACCAGCAGGCCGACCGTATCCTCTTTCACTTGGTCGACGAGCGCCGCTCTCCGGCCGAGCTCACCGACCTCGGCCTGGATCCCGCCCTGGTCAAGCTGATTTGGCAGCGGGTACGCACTTCCCAGTTCAAAAGGCGGCCTCCCCTAATCGCCAAGCTCTCCAGGCGCAGCGTCGGCCAGGACTTTCGGTATCCCCGCGACTGGGGCCATTGACCGCGGTGGCGGGCGTGCTCTACGTGGTGGCGACGCCGATCGGCAACCGGGCCGACCTCTCGCCTCGGGCGGCCGTGATCTTGAGTCAGGTTAAGGCGGTGGTCGCGGAGGACACCCGCCACAGTGGTCTCCTGCTCCGCGGACTGAAGCTCCGGCCGCGGCTGATCTCACTGCCAGGTGAGCAGGAGGAGCAGCGGATCCCGATCGTGCTGGAGCAGCTGAACACCGGCGACGTGGCGCTGGTGTCGGACGCGGGCACGCCGGCCATCAGCGATCCCGGTCGTCGCCTGGTGGCGGCCGCCCGGGAGGCGGGCTTCGAGGTGGTAGCGGTGCCCGGTCCGTCGGCCGTCGCCGCCGCGGTCTCGGCCAGCGGGCTGCGGGCGGACCGTTTTCTCTTCCTGGGCTTCTTGCCTAGGACCAAATCGAGGAGTCAGCGCCTGCTGCAGGCTTCCGACAGCTGGGCCCTGGTGTTCCACGAGTCGCCCCACCGGCTGGCCGCCACTCTGGAGTGGGCGGCCGAGCTGCTGGGTCAGCGCCGAGTCGCGGTTGCCCGGGAGATCTCCAAGCTCCACGAGAGCTGGTACTTGGGGACAGCGGCGGAACTAGCGATTCAGTTCCGAACTGACCCCCCGAAGGGCGAGTGCACCGTCGTGGTGGA
>Ga0307372_10012055_pt1 | contig 11412 bp, 10 predicted proteins | sample OX1MG_FD_202533 | JGI IMG/M metagenome (GOLD analysis project Ga0307372, IMG submission 202533) | Soil microbial communities from Risofladan, Vaasa, Finland - OX-1 | ecosystem: Environmental > Terrestrial > Soil > Coastal area > Acid sulfate soil | place: Finland: Risofladan, Vaasa | collected...
CTTCGTTTAACTCTACGGGATTCCAGAAAATCTTGCCTTTTTTCCGTCCTTTTTCTTCGCTAATTTTCGTTTTAAATTTGTAAGCATCAACAGCTTTGATAACTTCTAATATTTCCTTGTAAAGCTTCTTGTGGTGGACAATAAGAAATTCCTCGCCATTAAGATGTGAATATTTCCCAAGAACTTTCATGCGCTAATTAACTCCTTTCCAACCTTGCCCCGTACGCTCCGCTTCGAGCCTGACAGGCTCAGTTGGTCGCGCTCCTGATCCTTATACAACCCGCCATTTGACAATCCATTCTTCACAGTCTTCTTTGGGTCGTAGATGGGCCTGTTCATCGGACGAGTGCGCAATTGGCCGATAGCGGCTTTTTCGATTCGTTCCCGCGCGATTTTGATGTAGTCCGGCACGATTTCCGCGCCGGCGGCCCGGCGGCCGTGCAAAACGGCCGCGACGGCGGCCGTGCCCGCACCCAAGAATGGATCCAAAACTAAGTCGCCGGGGTTGGTCATGGATAAAACCAGCCGCTCGATGAGCTCCACCGGAAATTGGCAGGGGTGGATGGTTTTTTCCACGTGGTTGTGCTTGACGTTCGGGATGGCCCACAAGTCTCCCGGGTTTTTGCCCAGGGGATTGCAGGACAACTGGCCCGCCTTGGGGCCTTTGAAATATTTCTTGCCCGGATATTTCTGCGGGACTCGGACTGGGTCGAGATTGAAGATGTAGCGGTTTGATTTCGTGAACCAGTTGATCGTCTCGTAGCGGCCGGAAAAACGCTTGGTGCAATGCAGGCCGTGCTCAAAGTGCCAGACGACGCGGTTGCGCATCTTGAGGCCGAGGCTTTTGAAAATGGGATAGAGCGGGATGTCGAGGGGAATGATCTCGTCGTTGCCGACGTAGTTTCCCACCTGCCAGCAGAGGCTGCCGTCCGGAGCCAGGACGCGCGCGCATTCTTTGATAATAGCCTCTTGCTGCGCCAAATAGCGTTCCAGTGGCGCACGTTTCTCGTAGGCCTTGCCGATGTTGTAAGGAGGTGACGTGACGACAAGGCGCACGGATTCATCCGGCACGGATGCCAAAAGTTCCAGGCAGTCGCCCTGAAACAAGACGACATCCGCATTCGGCGAATAAGCCGAGCCGATAACGATGCGCTTGTCCGCTGGATTCATAGTCCGCTTTTTGCGGTGGTGATTTCGCCTACCCATTTATATTACGAAGCACCCGCGCTAAAAGTTCCCTATCATAGAGCCGATAGCCGTTGATGGGGTGTCTGCGGCAAGAAAGTTTGCCCGATTTATCCCAGCGCCGCAGGGTCAGGGCCGAGACTCCAAGGAGATTTGCCGCTTCCTTGACCGTGGCGTACTCCCGCAAGGTTTTCATGAAAGGTTAATCAACCTTGCTCATTATAACTTTCAGAAGTTTGCAAAAGCAATTTTCTGCGAAACAGGTGTGATCAAAGCCAAACTCAACGCGTAATATAGCCATCCGGCCAACCCAGAAAGTCTTAGGAGAAAAAATGGAAAATAACAAACATCCTTGCTCTCATCCCGCTGGATGTGATGGGGAATGGGTTAAACCCTATAAAGAGTGCCCCAAATGTGGATTAACCCTAGAACAAAGGAAGGCTCTTATACATTTTTCTTAAACTAAATTTCCTTAAGAGGCATTATTGGTGAGTTCCGCAGCCTTGACGTAATTGCTGTCCAACCGCGCAAAGCTTTTCCAACGGCGCGAACTCGCCTCCTGCGCTATAGCACGTTTGACATCTTGCAATATGATGAACAAAAGCCTCCCAAGCAGTCATAAATTTTTAAACCTCCCGTTGTTTGTAAGGTTATGTTTAGAGCCGCTCGGCTTAAACTAATTTATTTTTTTGCTTAAAATATTCCGCAAAATCCCCCCGCGCTTTCGCTGCATCATGAGGAAGAATCACCATCAATCTGCTGTACGTTTTAATTCAACCTAGTATCTATACCTCCATATGTGGCTTATTTCAATAGCTCGTGGAAACTTTCCGGCGGCCTCGCTCGTATTATGAGTGCGACTGCCGGTAGCTTAATCGGTAAAGCTGCCGTCCGCTCCGGACGGACGGGGATCGGGCCTCCGCCCATTTGACAAGAATGGTCTGCCCTGCTACACTTCATTTGACGGACGGCAGCAAGCTACCCAAGCCCCGGGAAACCGGGGCTTTTCGTTTTCCAGGCGGCGCATTTGGCCCATATTAAGGAAGCCATTTCCTCGCGTTTAAACGCGCTTTCCCACTGCCTAAAAAGGCTGTCCGTTAGCTGGAAGTCTTCTCGGAAAGGCTGGCAAATAGCTGGCATCAGGGTGTCTAGGCCCTATCAACCCCCTATCTAGGCCTAGGGTAGGCCTAGAAACGGAACGTTTAAACTAGCCATTTGATAGGCCTAGGCCTATAGGGGGCCTAGCTAGGCCTAGGTAGGCCTACCTAGGCCCTAGACACCTAGGTGGTAGGCCAGACCCTAGGCCTGGCCTACCCAGCGAAACTGATCCTTGCCTGTTTTTTGAACTCGGCCGTAGCGGATCATCTGCCCGATATGGCCGGTCACGACCGCGACGAGCTCGTCGCGCCCGAAGTTAAAGTGGGTCTGCACCTCGCGGAAGATAAAGGACCCCCGCGCGCGACAAAACGCCAGGGCGCGCTCGACCGTCTCGGGATTGGGAGGTTGCCGGTTGGGCGGCTGGGGCATAGGTCCCCCATTATGCCCGGCGATTGCCCCGATTTCAAGGCCCGGCGGGCGCGTCTAAAACCAGCGCAGTCGCGGCCTTGTCCAAACGAGCAAGAAATCACCCAGGAAATGGGCTGCCATTGGACACCACAGGGTTCCGGACCATTCCCTCAAGCAACCAAGCAAAATTCCGGAGATGAAAGTGGAGAAGAAGAACATGAAATCCGGATTTGGAGAGCGCCAAATCAGATGGGAAATGGAGAAATAAGCGGCGGTCGTCAAAATAGCCCCAAGCGCCGAAAATCGGCTCCGTAGCGCGGTGTATAAAACGCCGCGTTCGGTAAGTTCTTCAAGGAAGCCGCCCATAATGAGCCAGCAGACGTTGTCCCGCCAGAATAAGGGATGCGCAAAATACGAGGGCCTCCATGTCACTGAAAAACCCACGGGCCAGTGGCCGTAGAAAAAAAGTTTCTGCATGTGATAAAGAGCAAACCCAATCACGAAGACATCGACAACGGCCAGGCCCGCGCCCACGGCGATTTGCAGGAAAAGTTTAAGCAAAGAAATTTTCTTGAATCCGATGTCCGTGAGCGAGAAACCGAAAAGCCCCAAGCTCCAGTGCGCAATGCCGATATAGAGGATAGCGTTGCCGAACGTTGCCGCCATATCGTTATAAAAGTAAGCCCTGCGCTGGCCTAGGAGATGAATCAGCGGGTGATAAATAAGTGCGGAAATTAAGAAATCGCCGTATGGCACGGCATAAATGAGGATCATGACAAGCAGGAACTTGGGCCAGAAGCCCCAGCGGGGCCAGGGCGCTTTGAAAGCGCCCTGGCCCTCGGACGGCCTTTGCTGCGGCTTAAGCATCAACAATCAACGTTCCCAAGGCTCCGGATTCTGTCTCGGCACAACAACCCTCGGAGTATGCGGAGGCTGCGGCAACGGATGCGGCCCCTGATCGCTATTCCCGTTGTTCCCGTTGCCTCTGGCCGTGCCCGAGCTGTTGTTCACGTTGTTGTTCGAGTCGTTGCGATCGTGATAATCGCGTTGTTCCCGATTCCATCCTCGCTGGACATCCGGATCGTGCCTCGGATTTTCCGGCGGAGGGTTGTGCTGCTGATCGTCCACCATCCGCGCGAGGCCGGCCGCCAAGCCCAGCGCGGCCAAGGCTCCCGCGGCCGCGCCGACAGGCACGGAGTCCGCGCCGCGGCTGCCGCCGCCCAAGTCCGGCTCGGGCACCAGCGTGCGGCCCTGCCCGCCGCGGGCCGCGAAGGGCTTTAACCCCGCGCTCCCGCGGCCGCTCCCAACGACAAGGCCAGGGCCATGCCGAGGATTGTATGTCTTTTGTTCATGGATGTCGCCACCTGAAAAAGCAATGAGGAGGCGGGTGAAAAGGCGCAGCGCCTTTTTCCCGTCTCCTCTGGTCTCACCCCGTTGCGGCGGGGTCGTAGGAACCCCGGGGCCCATTCCCCGGGCTACAGAGCCCCGGAAAAATCCGGGGACCATCGCTTCCGGAAGGAGCATAGCCCCGGCGCGGGCCGCGCGCAGGGGTCCAAGGTCCTACCGATCTCGGGAAAACGGCCCGCCCGATTCTGGGGCTTTGGGCCCAGCGGGAAACGGCGGCCTAAAACTTCCTGAACATCCGGCCGATGAGCGCGCCCACGGCGTAGCCCGCGGCGGCGCCGATGCCGATAGCCCACCGGGAAACCAGGACGTCGGCGCTCTGGCAGAAGAGCACGGCCAAAATTCCCGCGCCCATGCCCGCGGCGGCGCCGCCCAGCTCTTCGGAAACTCTCGCGCCCGCGGACCGCGCCCCCTTTTCTTTGAAAAAAGCGAACAGGCCGGCGAGGCCCGCGCCGAAAAGAAGCAGGAACGGCAGAGTCCCGCCGCGCCCGAAGAACTGCCGGAGAGACAATAACACCGCGACAAGCGCCAAAAACGGCAGGCCTTGCCGCCAGGTCAATTCCGCAGCGCTCCCGCCCGCGCGCGGCGCGCCGCCGGGGACGGGCGGCGAAGCCGCGGCCTTGAGCTCGCGCAGGCGGCGCAGATACCACGCCGCGCCCGTCAGCGCCAGGAGCGGCGCCAAGGTCATGAAATAGTCCGAAAATCCAAAGTCGCCGCCCAGCGAATTCGTCAACGCCCAGTACAACATGATGGAGAACTGCGGCACGATTAGGAGCGAATCCAAAGTGAGCCACACCGCGCCGAATTTCGGGTAGAAGCACGCCAGGATGGAGATGGGCAGCACCGTCAGCAGCAGGGGTGTCGCCAGCGGCATGCCGCCCACCAACGCGGTGATGCTCATAAGCGCGTCAAACGCGCCGCCGAGAAGCCCAAGGACGAGCAAAAAGACCACGGCCGCGGTTTCCATGCGCCGGCTGTAGCGGTAGGGCGGCAGCGCGACCTTGAACTTGGCGGTGTACCAGGCCATGGGCGGCTCCATTATGCCCGGCGATTGCCCCGATTTCAAGCCCCGGCGGCCCGGATGGCGCGGGAACTTTTTGGCGGCGCCGGTCGTATAAAGAATGAGCCTGGCGGCACGGCGGGCAATCTGTTAAACTTCGGGAGGCGGCATGCTAGAGAAAGACGCCATGAACATTCTCATGAAGTTCCTGGACAAGAAAGTCCGCGAGGCCGAAGACGAGGTGACCCAGCGGGGCACGCTCTCGGATGATAAGGCCATTCCGCTTATCTTGAAGACCCAGTTCAACCACATCGCGCACCTGGAGGCCGACATCGGCGGCCTGCGCGAGACCATGGACCGGCGCTTCGAGCAAGTGGACAAACGCTTCGAGCTGGTGGACGCGCGCTTTAGCCGCCTGGAGCGCAATCTTTTCGGCGGCTTCGCGTTTTTGGGCTTTCTAATTACGTTCTACCGCTTCGTCCACTAAGCCCGGGCGCGGGCGCCAGCTCCACCTGGGGCGGATGCGCGTTCGCGTCGAGGCTCACCAAAAATCCGTGGCCGGTCTTGTCCTCCCAGGCCTGGTCGAAGAGCGCCGCGGAGACAAAGCGCATGCCCTCGCCCGTGCCCGTGTCGTTGACGTAGTAGCCCAGCACCCGCCCGTCGCCCGCGACCTCCGCGCCCGAGACGTAGAGGGAGTGATCGTCCGGGAGGCCGGGCGTGCCGTTCCAAAGCCGCTCCGCCGACACCGAGACGATGGCGCCGCCGCCGTGGACGATGGAGTCCTCCAGGTCTTTGACGGTGGCGCGGTAGATGATGAGGCTGGGCAGGCCATGGGCCGAGAGCAGTTTGTTGGAGTCGGCCAGGGACGTGCCCGTTTGGGCCGAGCGCACGCCCGTGCCCGGGTCGTTCTCCCCGTACCAGCCGTTCCGGTAGGCCTCCTTGGCCAGCGCGGCGACGTCGACCTCGATGCCGCGGGCGCGCAGGGCCTCGTACTGCGAGGCGACGCCGCAGCTGCCCGATTTCTGCAGCAGGGCGTAGGGCAGGGCCGCGGCGGGGCGGCCCACGGTGCGGCTTAAATCGAAGTAGTGCCAGTACGCGATTTTGTAGTCGTCCTCGAGCCTTTGCGCGGCCGCGGCCAAGCCGCGCGCGCCGAAATTTTCCTCCTTGACCGCGGCGGCGTCGCCCAAGGGAGGCGGCGGCGGCGAGAACAGGGCCGCCACCGTGGGCCGCAAGCCCGCCGTGTCCGGGGACAAGGACGGCATCAGGTCCGGAACCGGAGCGCGGCGGCTAAAGAGCGCGTCCGAGACCCGCGCGAACGGATCGGCGGGCGCGAACGGCGGCGCCGCCTTCGCGGGCGCGGGGGCGGCGCGGTCGAACAGGGCGTTTAAGGCCGCGAACGTCGAGCCGCCCGGCTTTTGCGCGAGGCCGCTGGCTTTAAGGCGCTTCTCCTGGGCCGCGAAGGCGCGGACCTCCGCCGCGGCCCGCGCCCGGTCCTGCCGGTTCTCGGCCAGGATGGAGCGCACGTAGGGATACCAGCTCAAGGGATAGCCTTTGGGCAGAAGCCCGCGCGGCGAGCGCACCAGGTAGGACTGCGGCCGGCGGGCCTGCCAGGTGAAGTATTCGAAGGCCGCGTTGGCCTCGGCGCCCTGCGAAAGCCCGGAAAGGGCCAGCCGGCGCACGCCGTCTTGCATGACGGCGTAGCAGTAGGACTTGACCAGCACGGCGCGCTGCGCGGCCGGGGAATAGGCCGCGCTGTTGAAGGAGCCCAAAAAAGCGTTGGGCTTGCCGTTGACGTCCGGGAGGGCGTGCAGGTAGTCGCATTGCAGCTGGGTCACGGGCCCGTCGTAGCGCTGGCCGTTTTTGAACGCGAACGCCGGATCTTGGCAGTCCCGGGCGAGGTCGATGTGCTCCTGGTAAGTCCCGCCGCCGGGCGCGGTGAACACGCAGCGCGCGGCGTAGAGGCGCGCCGAATCGGCCGCGCAGGGGTGCAGGTCGCCCGGACCGACGGGCAGGAGCTGTTTAATCTTGCCGAGGCTTTGCGCGTTCAAGCACTCGTAGCGGTAGGCCATGCGCAGGCGGCCCGCGTCAGAGGAGGGTTGTCCCGCGGCCGCGGCGGGCAAAGCGGCGCCGCCCAGGGCCAGGGCGAGCGCGCCGGACAACAGCGCGGCGGCGCGGCGCGGAATTTTCGGGATCATTTTACAGCCCGGGTTATTATGGGGCGCGCCCCGCGATTTGTCAACGGCGGCGGCCGGGAACTTTTCGCGGCCTCGATCGTATATCAGGCGTGGGGGGGACCGTGAAAGGGCTTGCTTTTAAACTACATTATAATTATAATATATATGCACATTGAATTTGATTGGGATCCGGAGAAGGCCGAGCGGAAAGAGCAGGCTCAATATTGGGAGCGCGCGAGATGAAAAAACAATACGACTTCTCCAAGTCGAGAAAGAATCCCTACGCGCGGGCGCTTAAAAAGCAGATCACCATCCGGCTGGACGCGCCGACCATCGAGTACTTCCGGCGGCTCTCCCAGGAAACCGGCATGCCGTATCAAAGCTTGATGAACCTCTATCTGAGGGATTGCGCCGCCCGCCGCCGCACCTTGCGCCTGGACTGGGCCGCCTAGGCCCGCCGCGCTATTTGAGGTAGGTCTTCAGCTGCTCGGGGGTGGGCTTGAGCTCCACCTTGGGCGGCTTCGCGTTGGGGTCCAAGCTCACCATGAAGCCGTTGCCCTTGTGGTTCTCCCAGGCTTCCTCGAACTCCTGCGCGGGGACAAAGCGCATGCCCTCGCCGGTGCCCGTGTCGTTGACGTAGTAGCCCCAAATCTTGCCGTCGGAGCCCAGCTCCGCGCCGGAGACGTAGACCGCGTGGTCCACGGGGCCGGGCTTGTTCTCCCAGAACCGCTTGGAGGAAAGCGCGACGATGGCGCCGCCGCCCTTGGCCAGGGAATCCTCCAAATCCCGGGTCGTGGCGTTGTAGATGATCGTCGTGCGCGTCATGCCGTGGGCCGCCAGGAGCTTGTTGGAGTAGGGCAGCAGCGTGCCCGTGAAGGTCGCGCTCACGCCCCGCTCCGGGTCGTTCTCCCCGTACCAGCCGTTCTTGTAGGCCTCCTGTGCCATCGCGGCCGGAGTAATATCCTTCACTCCGTGGGCGCGCAGGGCCTCGTACTGGGACTCGACGCCGCAGGTGCCCGACTTCTGCTGGATGGCGTATTGCAGCGCCGCGCCGGGATTGCCGATGGTGCGGCTCATGCCGAAATAGTGCCAGAAGTCGATCTTGTACTCGTTTTCAAGCCGCGCCGCCGCCGCGGAAATTCCCCGCGCGCCGAAATTCTCCTCCTTGACGGCCGCGGCGTCGTCCAGGGAGGGCAGCGGCGGCGAGGAGTACTGGGAAAACTTGGGGCTCAGGAAAACCTCGGGCTTGGAGAGCATCGGCGACAGATCCGGAGCCGGGCCGTTTTTGGGAAGAATCAGGGGAGACGCCGGATCGGCGGGCGCCGCCGGATTAGCCGCGCTCGGCTTGGAATGGTCGAAGAAGCTGTCGAGCCAGGCATTCACGCGCGCCAGCGCGTAGCCGCCCGGGACCTTGTTCAAGCCGCTTTCCTGGAGCGTCTTCATCTTGCCCGCGACGGCGCGCACCATCTTCTGCTCGTTGGCCTCGTTGGCCAGCTTTAAGAAGAGAAGCGGGCGCAGATAGGGATACCAGCTCAGCACCGCGGACGGGTTCCCGCCCACAAGATAGGAAGAACCTCCCAGAGGGATCGGGGGGTGCTGCCAGAAAAACGTCTTTATGGCGAGCCTGTAGGCGTCGTTGATTTTATCCGGCTCCTTGGACCACTTGAGGAACTGCCGGTCCGCGAAGGCGGAGTCGCAGTAGGTCTGCGCGAGGTAGCTCTTCTGCTGGGCCAGGGTATACGGGAAGAGGACGCCCTTGCCGCCGTTGAAGCTCTCGAAGAAACTCACGCCCTGGCCGTTCTCCATGGCGTGCAGGTAGTCGCACTGGAACTGGGGCACCGGGCCGTTGTAGTCCTTGAGCGCGTCCGCGTACTCCGGGCACATCTGGCCGATGGAGACGTGTTCCTGGTAAATCGCGCCGCCGGGCTCGGTGAACACGCAGCGGGCGACGTAGATGCCCGGCGACTTGCCCGTGCAGGGGTGCAGATCCTCGGGGCCAATGTCGAGGCCGCCCTTGATCTTCGCGAAGCTGGACTTGTCGAGGCAAAAAAACTTGGCGGCGATGCGCAGCCGGTCGGAAGAGGCGGCGCCGTCCGCGGCGGTCCCGGACGCGGAGAGTTTGGGTTTGGGAACGGAGAGCTTCGGCGCGGAGAAAGACTGCCCGGCGGCGGCGGCGCACAGGGCCGCGGCCAGCGCGCAGGACCCGAACGCGGGCAGGGAAAAGAGGCGCGAAATCTTCATGCTTATGGTGTAACCCCGTCCCGCGCAGCGCGCATCGGTCCAAGGACCCGGGCCCGCATGGGACTAAAGGCCCCTTATTATGGGGCGCGCTCCGCGATTTGTCAACGGTGGGCGGCCTAGCGCTGGAAAATCCGCTCGAACCAGCCCTTGAGCCCGCGCGCGCGCACCGGGTCGTAGCGCGTGGGGGCGGTGCCGGGCAAAAAGACTTCCGTCTCGCGCGTCGGGCAATCCCAGCGCGCCAAAAGCCCGGTCTTGGGATCGACCACCGCGGTCACCACCTCCGGCGGCTTGGTGAAATCCTCGCGCGCGTAATCCTTGGCGGCCTGCTCCATGAAGTCCGTCCACACCGGCAGCGCGGCCGAGGAGCCGTAGACCCACAGGGGCCGGTGGTCGTCCGCGCCCACCCAGACGCCGGCCAGAAGCCGGGGCGTGTAGCCGACAAACCAGGCGTCCGCGCCGCCGTTGGTGGTGCCGGTCTTGCCGGCCGAGGGCCAGGTCCAGCCCAGCGCCTTGGCCCCGCTCGCGGTCCCTTCCTTTATAACGCTCTCAAGGAGGGACGTCATGACGTAGGCCAGGGCCGGGGTGATGACCTGCGCGCGCCGGGGGGCGTCGGTCTCCAGGACGCGCTGCCTGGCGTCCCGGACCTCGGTGATCAAAAAGGGCTCGACCCGGTAGCCGCCGTTGTCAAAAGGCGCGTAGGCCGCGGTCAAATCCTCGAGCGTGGTGCCGGAGGCGCCGATCATCACGGCCAGGTTGTCGGGCAGCGGGGTTTTAAGGCCCATCTTGCGCGCGAAGGCGATGACGTTCTCGGCCCCGACTTTTTCGGCCAGGTTCAGGCTCGCGGCGTTCAGGGACAGGGCCAGGGCTTGGCGCAGGCTCACTTGGCCGTAGTAGCGGTTTTCCGAATTCTTGGGCCGCCACACGCCGCGCCCGCGCCCGCGCGAAAACGCGCGCGGGGAATCATCCAGCGTGGTCATGGGCGTCAAGCCCGCCTCGAGCGCCGCGCCGTAGAGAAAGGGCTTGAACGCGCTGCCCGGCTGGCGCACGGCCTGGGTCGCGCGGTCAAACTGGCTTTGCCCGTAATCGCGCCCGCCCGAAAGGGCGAGCACGGCGCCGGTCTCGGGGTCCATCGCGATCAAGGCGCCCTGCGGCCGGGCCTTTTGCGCGACCGCGTCCTGCGCGGCTTTTTGCAAGAGCGGATCCATGGTGGTGTGCACGATGAGCCCTTGGCGGAAGACCGCGTCGTCGCCGTAGCGCGCGGAAAGCCGGCGCAGCACCTCGGCCGCGAAGTAGTCGTCGTCGCGGCCGCGCGCCTTGGGCGAGCCTTCCTGGCGCAGGCCCAGAGGCGCCTTCAAGGCGGTTTCGAGCTCCGGGAGCGTAATGCGCCCCTGCGCGCGCATCTGGTTTAGCACCGTGTCCCGGCGGCGCAGGGCCGCGGCCGGATCGCGGTAGGGGTTGTAGAGATACGGCGAGCGCACCAGGCCCGCCAGGAGCGCGCACTGGCCGAGCGAGAGATCTTTTTGATCCTCGCCGAAGTAGAAGCGCGCCGCGGCCTGCGCGCCCAGCACCGAGGTCTGCCCGTCCTGGCCCATGTAGACGTGGTTCAGGTAGAGCGCCAGGATGTCCTCCTTGGTGAAGCGCTCGGAGAGATAGAGGGACAGCGCGGCCTCCAGGATTTTTCGCCTCCAGGTGCGGCGGGGGTTGAGGAAAATGTTCTTGGCCAGCTGCTGGGTCAAGGTGCTGCCGCCCTGCAGTCGGCCGGGATGGCGCAGGTCCTCCCACGCGGCGCGCGCGATGCCGCGAAAATCAAAGGCGCCGTGGGAATAAAAGCGCCGGTCCTCGGCCGAGACCAGGGCCGCTTCCAGCACGGGGGAAATCAGCCGGGGGGCCAGCGTGGTGCGG
>Ga0307372_10012059_pt1 | contig 11410 bp, 9 predicted proteins | sample OX1MG_FD_202533 | JGI IMG/M metagenome (GOLD analysis project Ga0307372, IMG submission 202533) | Soil microbial communities from Risofladan, Vaasa, Finland - OX-1 | ecosystem: Environmental > Terrestrial > Soil > Coastal area > Acid sulfate soil | place: Finland: Risofladan, Vaasa | collected...
CCCGTTCGCGCTGGTGATCGCGATCGTGCCGCTGCTCGGGCCCTACCTTGCCTTCCGGTCGTACCGCAAGCTCGACCAGGAGACCCGTCACACGATCGAGCTCCTGGCGGACCTGCTCGACCGGCGTGATCCCTCGACCTCCGAGCATTCCAAGCGCGTCACCGGACTCGTGCGACAGATCCTCCCGCTCATCGACGGTATCTCGACCGAGGACGTCCAGATTATCGTCTCGGCAGCACGCATCCACGATCTCGGGAAGATCGGGACCAGCGACCTAACCCTCCAGAAGCCCGGGAAGCTCACCGGCGAGGAGCGCACGTTGATCCAACGGCACGCGGCCGACGGTGCGGAGATCCTCTCGAACCTGTCTCTCTATCGCCAGGCGGCCGTCGTGGTGCGCCATCACCATGAACGCTGGGATGGCCTCGGTTATCCCGACGGGCTCGCCGGCCAGGCCATACCGATCGGGTCGCGGGTGATCTCGGTGGCCGACACCTACGATGCGATGACCAGCGACCGAGTATATCGCCGCGGACTGCCGCACCAGGTGGCGATGGCGGAGATTCGGCGCTCCTCCGGGACGCAGTTCGATCCGGCCGTGGTGGACGCCTTCGAGCGAATCATGGACTATGCCCCGGAACCCGCCGTGGCGCCGATTCTTCGGGCGGCTGCACCCGACTGACACCGCCGTTACGCATCGTGCCATTCCCCCCGCAGCACGCTCAGCAGCTTCCGGTCGACGTACCGTCCGTCCTTGAAGACGTGGTCGCGCAGGACACCATCCTGGTGGAACCCGGCCTTCTCGAAGCAACGCAGGCTGGGACGATTGTCCGCGTCGATCGTTATCCAGACCTTGTGCAGGTTCAGCTCGCGAAACGCGAAGCCCACTCCCAGCCGCACGATCTCCAGGCCAATGCCATGACCCCGTTCGTCGCCAGCCCCGATAAACATCCCGAACTCGGCGTAGCGCGCCCAGGGGTCGATATCTGCCAGATGGGCCGCACCGATCGGCGTCCCGTCCAACCGGATCACGGTGAAGTCCACTCGGGAGCTCGAGCCCTCGGCGAGGCGTGCCACGACGGCACGCATGCCTTCGGCGGAGGCCGGCACGCCGTTGCCGGAACTCAGGATTGCGTTCAGCTCCGGATCGGCGAACCAGCGAACCCACAGGTCCCCGTCTCGCGCTTCCAGGCGCCGAAGCGCGATCCGCTCGCCCGAGAGCATCGACCACCTCCCGTGTCCCGCGATCCGCGTTAGCGCACACTGCGCCAGGTGCTCCGCGGCGGCATGATAGCACTGCGTCACTCGCGGCCGGTTCGGACATCACCGACGGTGGAACCCGCCGCTGGCATAATGGCAGGTGCGTCATGTTCCGGCGTAGCGTACGCGGCAAGGAGTGCCCGTTGCAGTTCGACGTGTTCACGATCTTCCCCGGAATCTTCGATGGCCCCTTGAGCGAGAGCATCATCAAACGCGCACGGGAGCGAGGTCTCGTCTCGATCGACCTGCACGACATGCGCGATTGGGCCACGGGGCGCCACCGCTCGGTTGACGACTACCCCTACGGTGGTGGCGCTGGAATGGTGATGATGGCGCCGCCGGTCGTCTCCGCGGTCGAGTCGGTACTCGGCGACGAGTTGGAGCGAGTGCCAATCCTGGTGATGTCGCCATCCGGCGAGGTGCTCACCCAGCGCATCGCCGACGAGCTCGCTACCCACGCGCGCCTCGCCATCGTCTGCGGCCGGTACGAGGGAATCGACGAGCGCGTTCATGCCATCCTGCGAACTCGCGAGCTCTCGATCGGCGACTTCGTGCTGAGCGGCGGCGAACTGGCGGCGGCAGTGGTCATAGACGTGGTTACCCGCCTGATACCCGGCGTCATCCAGGCAGAGTCGACCGCGGAGGAGTCGCATACTGCCGGGTTGCTGGAGTACCCGCAATTCACTCGCCCGCCCGAGTTCCGCGGCATCGTGGTTCCGGATGTTCTACTCAGCGGGCATCACGGCCAGATCGCGACCTGGCGACGCCAGCAGGCGCTGTGCCGTACCCGCGCCCGCCGGCCCGATCTCCTGGCCGGGGCAGAGCTGTCGAAGACGGATCAGCGGCTCCTCGCTGCCTGCGACGCTGAGCCGGGCTGACCGTTCGGACCCGCGTGCTACACTCGAAACGCCGTCGTGGCCAGCGCCGCATGCCGGCCGGCGGGACGGTGTGGCGGGAGGTTTGGTGACGCCGATCGTCCTCGAGCCCAACACCCTCTTCGGCTGGATCCTGCTCGGGTTGATCGCGGGCTGGATCGCCGGTGTGATCACCCGAGGTCACGGTTTCGGCTACCTCGGCAACATCGCCATCGGCCTCGTCGGAGCGGTAGTCGGCGGAGGGCTCTTCAGCCTGCTCGGGCTTGGCGGGTTCGTCGGTTTCTTCGGCAGTCTGGCCATCGCCGTGGCCGGCTCTGCGCTCGTCCTCGCGCTCGCGAATGCGCTGACGTGATGCTCCCTGACCGTGACACGGCCGGACAGACCGGCGGATCGCCATTCATCCACCTCGCCGCGGTAACCAAGAGTTATCAGACCGGGCGCCGCTCGATCGCGGCGCTCCAGGACGTCGACCTCGACATCTCCGCCGGGGAGTGGCTGGCGATCCTCGGACCTTCCGGCTGTGGCAAGTCGACCCTTCTCAATCTCCTGAGCGGTATCGACCGACCCACCAGTGGTACCGTGGAGATCGACGGGTTGGACCTATCGCGGATGAGTGAAGACCAGCTCGCCCGGTGGCGTCGTCAGGCAGTCGGTATCGTCTTCCAGTTCTTCCAACTGATGCCCACCTTGACGGCGATCGAGAACGTCCGGTTGCCGATGGACCTGAGCGGTCGACACAGTCAGCGGGACCGCGCCGTCCGGCTCCTGCAGCAGGTCGGGCTCGACGGACTGGCCGACCACCTGCCCAACGAACTCTCGGGCGGAGAGCAGCAGCGTGTGGCCATCGCCCGAGCGCTCGCCAACGAACCGGCGCTGATCCTGGCCGACGAGCCGACCGGCAACCTCGACAGCGCGGCCGGGCAGCGGGTGCTGGGGCTGCTCGCGGAGATGTGGCGCGCGGGGAAGACTATCATCCTGGTTACCCACGACCATAACGTGGCCGACTACGCGTCGCGCGTCATCGAGATGCGCGACGGCCGAATCGTCTCCGATCGTCGTGGTACCGAGCACCCAACTCCGACTACGGATCTCCTGCGCGCCGCGGGTTAGCGCGGTCCGCCGCTTGGTCTCCGGTGGCCACGCCAGCGCGCCTTCCTGGATCCCGGAGTCGGTGAGCGCGCGCCGACGCGCACCGGGACGCCGCTATACTTGGTTGCACGACGTCGATTGCCCCGGGTGCTATGCGGCCGCGGGGCGCCGGCGTGTTCCGCCGGAAGGCGCCGACTCGAATGCATCTGCTGCTGACCAAGAACCTGCGAGACGTCCAGCGCCGACCGTTGCGCACGCTGCTCACCGTCCTTGGGGTGGTTCTCGGTGTGGCCGGTGTCGTGGCCATCTCGTTCACCGGTCGAAACCTTGCCGAGGCCCAGCGCGAGACCTACGCGGGGACCCACCAGCCTGACATCTCCGCCTACGTGAGCGAGGCGCCGCCGACCATTCTCGACCTGCTGTCTCGACGCCAGGACGTCGTGTCAGCAGACAGCCGGGCGGTGCAGGTTACGCGTACTTCGACCGGCCAGGGATGGATCGATACACGACTAGTCGGCGTCGACGACTTCGCCAACATGCCGCTCGACTCGGTCCAGTTGGTCGCCGGCCGCTTTCCAGACCGCGGCGAGGTAGCCTTCGACGCGACAGCGACCGAGCTCACCCCAATCCACCTCGGCGATCTCGTGGCGCTCCAGGCGTCGGCCGACGCGACGGTGACCTACGCGCACGTCAGCGGGTTCGTGCGCGCGCCGGCGACGCTCGACGCGTCGATACTCGACCAGGCCACTGCGTTCATGCCGGCCTCCGACGTCCGCGCGCTGCTGGGCAGTCCCTACAACAACTACCTCATGCTCCGGGTCGCAGACCCCGCTCGTGCCAGTCAGACCGCGGACGACATCCAGCAGTTCCTGAGCGAGCGCGGGATCTCGTCCAGCAACTACACGGTGCGGGATCCGACCGTCTTCACCGGCAGTCGCGAACTGGCGACGCTGCTGCTGCTGCTGGAGGTCTTCTCCGTTGTCGGCGCGGTGTTGAGCAGTTTTCTCGTCGCCAACACCGTCGCCGCGATCATGGTCGAGGAGACCCGTCAGATTGGCCTGATCAAAGCGTTGGGCGGTAGCCGGTGGCAGGCAATGCAGCCCTACCTCACCTTCGCGCTGCTGCTTGGTGTTGCCGGCGCCGTCCTGGGATGGGGATGCGGCATCCTCGGCGGCGAACTGCTCACCCGCTACCTGGCGAACCTCTCCGGCCTGACGCTGCCGCCGTTCAGCCTCGCGCCGCGGGAGTTCCTCCTCGCCCTCGCCGTCGGCACCGGTGTAACACTGAGCTCGGCCCTGGTGCCCGCCTGGTCGGCGACGCGGCAGCGCGTCGCCCGGCTACTCGCCAATATCGGAGTCGTCGCCGACTTCAGCCGTGGCCCAACCCAGCGGTTGACGGCGCGTGTCAGCCGTGCCAGCGCGATCGCGGCGATGGGCTTGCGGAACGTCACTCGACGACCGGTGCGTGCCGCGATCACGTTGACGGTCGTCGCGGTGGCCGTCGCCGCGTTCGTCAGCACGCAGGCCATCAGCCGATCTGTCTCGATCACCGTCGACCACCTGTACGCGCTCTACGGCGCGGACGGCTGGATCTTCTTCGAGCATCCGGTCGGACTCGACTTCGGCAGCGTGCTCGATCGGACTCCGGACGTGACTCGGGCTGAGGCCTGGGCCAACGTCTCGGGATCGGTCGGTAGCGTGGCCACGGACGTTTGGGGGTTACCCGCCAACACCACCATCTACACACCCCGCCTGATCGCTGGCACTTGGCTGGTGGCGTCGAATCCCGTCGCGGTGGTGCTCACCGACAACTTCGCCCAGACCATCCATGCGTCGGTGGGCGACGTCCTTACGCTGGACACGGGAAAACAGTCCACCCTGGTGAACGTCGTCGGTATCGTCAACGACGACAGCACTTACCTCGGGGCCGCAACGATCGGCAAGGTTTTCATCCAGGTGAGCGATCTGCAGCGGATCGTCGGCGAGCCGGGATACGTCTCGCTGTTCGCGCTCAAGCTGCGCTCCTCCGCGCCCAACGCGGTGAACCAGAGCCTGAGTAACATCGAGGCACGCTTCCGCCAGTTCGCGCCGGTCACGCTCCCGATGTACCAGGACCAGCAGAGCTCACGTCGAGCCATCGACATCCTGTCGGTGATGCTCAACGCGATGGTGGCGATCGTCAGCGTCGTTGGCCTGGCCGGAATTATCAACACGCTACTCATCAACCTGACAGAGCGCCGTCGCGAGTACGGCGTGCTGCGCGCGCTCGGTGCGTCGGGGCGCCATCTGATGCAACTCGTACTGACCGAGGCGCTCGGCCTCACCGCGCTGGGTTGCATCATCGGTACCCTGGTGGGCTACCCGCTGGCTCGCTGGTTAGTGACGATCACCGGCGAGCAACTGTTCAGGTTGGAGTTCCATCTCGGAGCCGTCACCATCCTGCTGATCTTCGCGGTGGCGCTGGCGGCCACGGCGGCAGTGAGCGCGGTTCCGGGCCTGCTGGCCGGCAGGCTCCGCCCAATTCAGGTCCTCCGCTATGAGTAACCGGCCCCGCCGCGTTCTCGTGGCCGCGGCGGTCGCCATCGTCGTCGTGGTGGCCGCGGTGTTGGCGATCCTGGCCGGCCGGCGCGGCCCGGAGACGGTGGTGGTAGAACGCGGCTCCCTGGAGGCAACGATCCAGACGGTTGGCCATCTCGCCGCCCGGAACACGATCTCCGTTCGTCCGGCTGTCTCCGGCCAGGTGAGCCTCGTGGCCGTCACTCCGGGTGAGCGCGTGGTCGCCGGTGACGTGATCGCGGAGCTCGACCAGCAACCGTTCCGCGATGCCATTACCCACGCCGACCAGCAGGTCACGATCGCCGAGAGCGCGTTGAACTCGGCGGAGCAGCAGGGCGGGTCCGAGCCGAGCCCCGCACAGCTGGCCGCGCGATTGACAGCGAACGAGAACTTGCGGGCAGCTCGTCAGGCCCTCGACACCGCCAGCGCCAGCCTGGTGTCGACGCTCATCCTGGCCCCTGCGGACGGGACAGTGCTCAGCGTTTCCACGGCCGCGGGTGTGCCACTGGCCCAGGGAACGGACGTCGCGGAGATCGCAAACCTCCTGGATCTCCAGCTGCAAGTCGACGTCGATGAGATCGATCTGCCGCACGTGTCGACGGGCATGGCGGTGAGCTTCACCGTTGACGCCTACCCGGGACAGACGGTCGACGGCACCCTGTCGCAGATCTCGCCGGCGGCCGTCACCAGTGGCGGCACCACGACGTTCCTGGCCGTCGTGACCTTCAAGCCGCCGAGCGGCCTCGTCCTTCGCCCGGGGATGAGCGCCAACGTCTCGATCAAGACCGCCGTCAGGAACGGCGTCCTGTTGATCCCCGAGAGCGCGCTGCGCACGGTCGGGCAACGGACGTTCGTCACCGTGGTCACCGACGGAAACACCCAGCAGCGGGAGATTATGGTCGGTCTCCGCAGTGGAGGCATGGTCGAGGTGGCTTCCGGTCTGAGCGCGGGAGAGCGAATCGCCGCGCACCCGTAGTCGGCCATCCCGATACCTTCGCCCGTCATTTCCGGACGTTCGTCGGTTCGCCGTAGGGACCAAATCCCTAGTGTGAGGAGACCGGCACGGCAGTACCCTGAACTCGGAGTGGGAGTTCATCCGCGTCCAGCGGAACAAGGTGGCGAATGCCGACGACGTCCCCCGGGCCGACAACCCGGATCCTCAGTGCGCGAGAGCCGTCAGCGATCGAGCAGACCGGACTCGAGCTCGGGTTCATCATCGATTTGACGCTTAAAGCCATCTACTTCCAGAGCGGGATTACCGCTCAGGCGTTGGCGGACCTGATGTGCCTGCCGTACTTCAACGTCGTCGAGCGCGCGCTGTCGCAGTTGAAACGGGACGAGCAGGTCGAGGTGACCGGCAGTCAGGGCTTCGGCGAACTCGCGTACCAGTATCTGGCCACACCCAAAGGCGCGGTACGCGCCCAGCAGCTACTCGAGCGCAACTCCTACGTGGGCGCAGCGCCGGTGTCGGTCGACGCCTTTGTCGACATGGTCAAGAACCAGTCAATTACCACCACCCACGTCACCCCGGCGCAGGTGCGCCGGGCGGCGGCTGACCTCGTCTTCGACGATGACGTTCTGGACGCGATCGGTCAGGCCGTCAACACCGGACGATCGCTGTTCCTGTTCGGTGATCCGGGCAACGGCAAGACGGCCCTGGCCGAGCGGATTGCGCTGATGCTCGGCGGGCACGTGCTGATCCCGCACGCCATCGCCGTCGACGGGCAGATCATCAAGATGCTGGACCTGCAGCACCACGAACCGATCGCTACACCCAACGGCCGCACCGACTACGATCGTCGCTGGGTGCTCTGCAAACGGCCGACAGTGATGGTAGGGGGCGAACTCACGCTCAGCAGCCTCGACCTGATCTACGATCCGGTCTCGAAGGTCTACGAGGCGCCCCTGCAGATGAAGGCCAGCAATGGCATGTTCCTGATCGACGACTTCGGCCGCCAGCTGGTCCGCCCGGCCGATCTGTTGAATCGATGGATCGTACCGCTGGAAAAGCGCATCGACTACCTGACGCTCCACACCGGGAAGAAGATCGAGATCCCCTTCGACGAACTGATCGTCTTCTCCACCAACCTGAAGCCGGCCGAGTTGGTGGACGAGGCCTTCCTGCGCCGCATCCAGAACAAGGTCCGCATCGTCAACCCGACGGTGAACCAGTTTCGCGAGATTTTTCGGCGACAGTGTGAGGCCCTCAAAGTGCCCTACGATCAGCAGGCGCTCGTCTATCTTCTCCGTGACTACTACGTCAAGCCTCAGCGTGAGCTACGTTCCTGCCACCCGCGGGATCTACTGCGCACGTTGATCGGCATCGCGAAGTATCTTGACCAGCCCCCGTCACTGAGTGTGGATCTGATTGACCGCGCGTGCCGCACCTACTTTGTGGAGCTCTGAGCGGAGGGTTGCACCGCGCACAGTACTGACGTAATGCTCGGGGGCCTCAAGTCGACGCCTGTGGGTGTCAACCGGGGTCATTGCGCGAACGTACGCGTCTCTCGCGCGTTCGACGGGAAAGCGACGCGGTTTGGGCGTAACCCGCACCACGGCTCGAGTGGCACGAGCGGCCGAATCCGTGTACTATGAATAGCGCATGCGTGTTGTCGGGAGGCCGACTAACCAGCCGGATTCTGCGGGGTTCCGCTGGCGTGCGCCTGCGCACCGCGTCGCGTTGTTTAGTCGTTCCACGGCTGAGGATGAATCAGGTTGAACGGGTATCGACGGTGGTTGGCGATCGCCGGGGCAGCGATTCTGGTCCTGGTGTTGATCGCGGTCGGTTTGATGACGCGTCCGTCCCCAAAACAGGTCGACCTCACGCTGGTGATGGCGGACATTCAGGCCGGTAAGGTCACTCAGGTCAGACTGTCGTCGGATGGCAGCTCCGCTGACGTCACCTACTCCGACAACACCACCGACCACGTGATCATGCCCCCCGGGCAGTCGTTCACCGGCCTGCTCACGGGAGCGAATATCCCGGTTTCCCAGTGGCCGCACATCTATCCGTCGGACGGCGGAGGCGTCTCGGGAAACATCGCTACGCTGCTTCGCATCCTCACGATCGTGGGCGTCGGCGGAGCCGTGTTCTTCTTCTTCCGCCGATTCGGGCCGGGCGCGATGGGTGCCTCGTCGAGTCGCCGCGGCGCGTTCGAACCGGTACGTCCGGGCGAGCGAGCGGTCACCTTCGCCGACGTCGCCGGGTCCGACGAGGTCAAGGAGGAGGTCATCGACATTGTCGATTTCCTCCGCGAACCCGATCGATTTCGTCAGCTCGGGGCGCGCATCCCGCGCGGCCTGCTCTTGACTGGACCTCCAGGCACGGGCAAGACGTTGATCACGCGCGCCCTCGCTGGCGAGGCTCGCGCGTCCTTCTACTCGGTCAGCGGTTCCGAGTTCGTCGAGCTGTACGTCGGCGTCGGCGCGAGCCGCGTTCGCGAGCTCTTCCGCAAGGCCAAAGAGAGTTCACCGTCGATCATCTTCATCGACGAGATCGACGCGATCGGTCGTCGGCGCGGGCGAATGGAGCAGAGCTCCGAGTACGATCAGACGCTCAACCAGATCCTCGTCGAGATGGACGGGTTCGAGGAGCGAACGGCTGTCGTCGTCATCGCTGCCACCAACCGAGCCGACATCCTGGATCCCGCGCTCCTGCGGCCCGGCCGGTTTGACCGCAAGGTGATGGTAGACCTGCCCGATCGCAAGGCGCGCCACGCAATCCTCCAGGTACACGCCCGGGGCAAGCCGATGGCCGATGACGTGGTCCTCGAGGAACTGGCAGCGCGCACGACCGGTATGACCGGGGCGGATCTGAGCAATGTCATCAACGAGGCGGCGATCCTGGCCGCACGGGCCCATCAGGCGTTGATCCACAACACCGACCTGCTCGAGGCACTGGACCGCACCATTTCCGGTCCCTCGCGCAAAGCCGGCCGGTTCTCCGACCGGGAGCGTCGGGTGATCGCGTACCATGAGGCCGGACATGCCGTTGTCGCACACCTGCTCCCGGACGCCGACACCGTACGAAAAGTGTCGATCGTCTCGCGGGGCCGGGCCGGCGGCTACACCATGATCGTGCCGGATGAGGACCGCGGCCTCTGGACGCGCGCCCAGCTCACCGACCGGCTGGCCGCACTGCTTGGCGGGTTGGCAGCCGAGGAGCTCGTCTTCGGCGACATCACGACCGGCTCGTCGAACGATCTCGAACAGACTAGCCAGATCGCATCCTCGATGGTGCAGCGATTCGGCATGAGCAAGCGCTTCGGATTGCTGTCGATCGGCAACGGCGCCGATTCCGCGCAGTTGTCGCCGCAGTCCACGTTTGCCGCGGAGCAGGAGACGATCGAACTCGTCGCCGGCGCTCACAGCGAGGCGATCGAAGTCCTACGTACCCACTTCGATGATCTGGAGCGCGTCGCGCAACGGCTGCTCGATGTGGAGACGATCGAGGGTGAGGATCTGGACAGTCTGATCAGCCCGCTACAGGCCCTGCCGGACAAGCCCGCGACGGTGCCCGCGACCGAGCCGGCCGCCCATGCGACGGTGTCATCGGCGCGCGCGCGGCGCGGACGAGCGCACCGGGTCGGGCGGGCGATCGGGCTGGTCGCCGCGTTCGCCTACGGCTCGGCGGCAACGCTTCGGGGCGCCAAGCCCGAGGTCGAGCGCCCCTGACCCCAGTCCCCGGTCGACGTCCGGGGGAAGCACCGCACCGATGATCACGACGCAGCAGGGTCGTTCGAGACCCTGCTGCTCCCCTGTACCGCGGCAGTCACTGGCCACGAGAGCTCGGTCGGTCTCCAACAGCGATTGGGCGGCGTGTCAGCCGGACTCCGCCAGGCGTGCCAGCAACCCGTCCAGCAGCCGCCGAATGCGGTCCGCCGCGCGATGGCCTTCCCGGAGTACCTCAGCGTGGTTCGGCGGCTGGCCAGCGTCGGGCAGCGCCAGTTCGTGATGGTCGAGATGGCCAGGACGTCGATCCCCAGAGCACGGGCGGCCACGACCTCGGGAACCGTGGACATGCCGACCGCGTCGGCGCCGAGCGGCTCAGCATTCGCAACTCCGCGGCTGTCTCGTAGCTCGGCCCAGCCACCCGCCCTCTCGGAGGTCGACCTCGGCTTCCGCCGCGGCAACCATCTCGATTGCGCGCAGTGGGCCGGCGTAGGCGTCGCGCATCGAGACGAACTCGACTGGGTCGACCGGCGAGGCGGGAACAAACGGCGACCCACCTGCCATACCGGGCAAGTTCAGGTGGTCGCGGATCAGCATGAGGTCCCCTACGTGGTAGCTGGGATTCAGCCCACCGGCCGCGTTGGTGAGGATCAAGGAGACAACTCCAAGCTCGGCGATCGCCCGCACCGGCGCGCCAACGTGGGCCGCCGAGAGGCCCTGGTAGAGGTGGTAGCGGCCGGACAGGAGGACCATGGGCGTGGTTCCCCAAACGCCCACGATCGTGCGGCGCGCGTGGCCCGGAACCGAGGCGGCGGGACAAACCCGAGCGCCCCATCAAGATCCGTCTCAGCGGCGACCACGATGGACCGGCCCACCTCGGCAAGCCCCGAGCCGAGCTGACCGCCACTCGAGGCGCGAGGCCACTTCGACGAAGGAGCACTGGGAGTCCCTCGGGCGTCA
>Ga0307372_10012063_pt1 | contig 11409 bp, 9 predicted proteins | sample OX1MG_FD_202533 | JGI IMG/M metagenome (GOLD analysis project Ga0307372, IMG submission 202533) | Soil microbial communities from Risofladan, Vaasa, Finland - OX-1 | ecosystem: Environmental > Terrestrial > Soil > Coastal area > Acid sulfate soil | place: Finland: Risofladan, Vaasa | collected...
GAAGACGACACGCCGACCGGACAGATTGCCGACCTGGCGGTCAACGCGCGATACGACGACCTCGACGCCATCCGGGCGTTCGCGCGGCGCGTCGACGTGATCACGTTCGAGTTCGAGAACGTGTCGGTCGAGGCCGCGCGGGCGGCGGCCGAGATCGTGCCGGTGCGGCCGGACGGGAGCGCCCTGCACGTCGCCCAGCAGCGGCTGCGCGAAAAGGAATTCCTCGCCGCCCGGGGCTTTCCGGTGACCGCCTTCGCCGCGGTCCGCTCGCCCGAAGATCTCGCTGCCGCCGTCGCGCGGCTCGGCTGTCCGGCGGTGCTCAAGACGGCGGCCTTCGGTTACGACGGCAAGGGCCAGGTCCGCGTGGACCGCCCCGAGGACGCTCTGCCGGCGTGGGACACGATCGGACGCCACGAGGCGGTCCTGGAAGCGTTCGTCGACCTCGAATGCGAGATTTCGGTGATCGCGGTCCGGGGGCTCGACCGCGCGTTCGCCCATTTCGGCGCGATTCAGAACACGCACCGGCATCACATCCTCGACATCTCGGTGGCGCCGGCGCCGATCGGGCCGGCGGTCGCGGACCGCGCCGTGCGGATCGCGCGCGACATCCTCGAGGCGCTCGACTACGTCGGCGTAATGGGGGTCGAGTACTTCGTGAGCCGCGACGGCCGTCTGCTCGTCAACGAGCTGGCGCCGCGGCCGCACAACTCGGGGCACCTGACGATCGACGCCTGCCGCACCAGCCAGTTCGAGCAGCAGCTGCGGGCGGTCTGCGGGCTGCCGCTCGGGTCGACGGACTATCTGATGCCGGCGGCGATGGCGAACCTCCTCGGCGATCTCTGGGCGCAGGGCGAGCCCGACTGGGCGGCCGCGTGCGCCGTGCCGGAGGTGCGGCTGCACCTGTACGGCAAGACCGAGCCCAGGCCGGGCCGCAAGATGGGCCATCTCACGGCGCTGGACCGGACCGGACCGGCCGCCGTCGACCGCGTGCTGGCCGCCCGCCGCGCGCTGACCTGATTCAGGTGGGGCTCCGCCCCACACCCCGGCTCGGGCGCTCGCGGGGGCCCCGTGGCCCCGCGCTGACCTGATTTACGTGGGGCTCTGCCCCACACCCCGGCTCGGGCGCTCGCGGGGGCCCCGTCGCCCCGCCCCGCGCCCTCGCGGATCGCATCCGAAAGGCTGTCGCGATGTCCCTGTCGTCCCGGGTGCGCCACATGGTGGCGTTCGTCCTCGACCACTCGCTCCTGCTGGTGGCCGGCGCCGTGGCGGCCGTGGTCTGGGCCAACGTCGCCCGCGCCAGCTACATCCGCGTCGCCGAGCCGCTGCGCTTCCTCGTCAACGATGTCGGCATGGTGTTCTTCTTCGCGCTCGCCGCCCTGGAAGTGTTCCAGGCGACGCTGCCGGGCGGGCCGCTGGCCACGCCGCGCCGCGCGGCGGTGCCGCTGCTGGCGGCGGCGGGCGGCATGCTGGCGCCGGCGCTCATCTACCTGGGACTCGCCCACGGTCTGGGCCGGCCGGCGCTCGCACGCGGCTGGGCGATCCCGTGCGCCACCGACATCGCCTTCAGCTACCTGGTCGCGCGGGCGATCTTCGGTCCACGTCATCCGGCTGTTCCCTTTCTGCTGCTCCTCGCCATCGCGGACGATGCGCTGGGGCTGATCGTGCTGGCACTGTTCTATCCGGCCGGATCGATCCGGATCTTCGAATTCGCGCTGTGGCTGGCCGCCGCCCTCGTGTGCGCCGCGGTGCTGCGGTGGCGCCGCGCCGACAGCTTCTGGCCGTACGTACTCGGCGCCGGCACGCTGTCCTGGCTGGCCTTCGAGCGCGGCGGGTTCCATCCGGCGCTGGCGCTGGTGCCGATCGTGCCGTTCATCCCCCACGGGTCGCGGGGACACGAGCCGATGGTGGAGACGGCACATCGTGATCCGCTGACGCAATTCGAGCATTGGTGGAAGAATCCGGTGCAGGTGATCCTGTTCTTCTTCGGCCTCGTGAACGCCGGCGTGCCGGCCTCGAGCGTCGGCGTCGGCACGTGGGTCGTCCTGGCGTCGATCCTGCTCGGCAAGCCGATCGGGATCCTCGCCAGCGCGATCGCGGCGTCGGCCGTCCGGCTGCACCGCGCGCCAGGCCTCGCCTGGCGCGATCTGTTCGTCGTCGGCTGTACCGCCGGCATCGGGTTCACGGTGGCGCTGTTCTTCACGACCGCGGCGTTTCCGCGCGGCCCGATGCTGGACGAGACGAAGATGGGCGCGTTGCTGAGCTTCGGCGCGGCCGTGCCGGCGCTGGCCGCTGCCGCCCTGCTGCGCGTCGGCCGGTTCGACCGCCGGTGAGCCGGCGCCGGCCGGCGGAGAGGATTCGACCGCCATCGCCGGATAGCCGGAGAAGACGACCGGGCGCTATCGTGGACGTCATGATGAACACAGACGACCGGCGCTGGCAGGCGGTGATGGCCCGGGATGCCCGGGCGGACGGCTCCTTCGTGTACGCCGTGCGGTCGACCGGCATCTATTGCCGGCCGTCGTGCGCGAGCCGGCGGCCGCGCCGGGAGCGGACCGCCTTCTTCGCCGACGCGGCGGCGGCCGAGCACGCAGGCTTCCGGGCCTGCCGCCGCTGCCGGCCGTCCGAGCCCGGCGCGGCCGATCCGTGGGTGGAGCGGGTCCGGGACGCGTGTCGCCTGCTCGCCGGCGATCTGGAGGGCCGGATGACCCTGCGGGCCCTGAGCGCGCGCATCGGCGGCAGTCCCGGCCATCTGCAGCGCAACTTCAAGCGGATCGCCGGCGTGTCGCCCCGCGAGTACGCCGACGCGTGCCGGCTCGAGCGCGTCAAGCGGGAGCTGAAGGGCGGTGCGGCGGTGACGACCGCGTTGTACGAAGCCGGCTATGGATCGAGCAGCCGTCTGTACGAACGGGCGGCGTCGCAGATGGGCATGACGCCGGCGACGTATTCGCGCGGCGGCGCGGGGATGGTGATTCAGTTCGCCGTGGCCTCCTGTCCGCTCGGCCGCCTGCTCGTCGCCGCCACCCCGCGCGGCGTCTGCGCCATCAGGATGGGCAGCGACGCGGCCGCTCTCGAGCACGACCTCCGGCGCGAATTTCCTGAGGCGACCGTCGTGCGCGACACGGGGTCGCTGCTGCGCACGATGCAGGCGGTCGTGGCGCATTTGGAAGGCCGGCGCCAGACGCTCGATCTGCCGCTCGACGTCCGGGCCACGGCGTTCCAGCGGCAGGTCTGGCAGGCGCTGGCCGCCATTCCCTACGGATCGACGCGATCGTACGGGGAGATTGCGGAGGCGGTCGGCCGGCCCCGGGCCGCGCGCGCCGTCGCCCGCGCCTGCGCCGCCAATCCGGTGGCGCTCGCCATCCCCTGCCATCGCGTCGTCCCGTCCGCCGGCGGCACCGGCGGTTATCGCTGGGGCGCCGCACGCAAGAAGGCGCTGATCGCGAAGGAGGCGGAAACCACGGGCAAGGTCATGATTGGCGGAGAGCGCTGATGTCGATCGTCTTCGGCATGGTCTCGACACGGCAGTCGCGCGATTTCACGCCGGTCGCGCTCGAGTCGTTCTTCCGGCTCACGCCGCCGGACGCCGGCAGCGAGTTCCTCCTCATCGACAACGACGGATCGCTGGCCGGGCATCCGGCCGGGGTGACGCTCATCACGAACGAGTCGCCGCGGGGCTTTGCCGCCAACATGAACCTGGTGCTCCGCCGCGCGCATGAGCGTCGCGCGGATGCCGTCCTGCTCAACAACGACCTCGTGTTCACGACCGACTGGTTCGCCCCGCTGGCGGCCGACCGGGACGCCATCGTCTCGCCGGTTTCGAACACGATGATCGAGATACCGGCGGTGGGCGGGCTCCACTGCGTGCCCGACATGGAGCTCGCCGACTACATCGGCCACGAGCGCGATCTCGAGGTGATCGCCGACAGGAACCGGAGGGAGCGCAGCGGCTATCTGGACAGCTACGCCGTCGCCTTTTTCTGCGTGAAGATCCCGTTCGCGGTCATCGACAGGATCGGCTGGCTGGACGAGGAGTACGGCAAGGGGGGCGCGGAGGACAAGGACTACTGCGTCCGCGCGCTGCGGGCCGGCTTCGCGATCCGGTTCGCGCTCGGGTCGTATGTGCTGCACTTCTACGGAAAGTCGACCTGGCGCGGCGGGGAGTCCAGCGAGGAGACACGCGTCCGCAACGAGACCTTCATGCGGCGCTTCCTGGACAAGTGGGGTGTGCCCATGTTCCACCTGTTCATGCTGAATTCTTCGAAGCCGCTCGATACACCGGAGCTGCGGCAGGCCTGGACGGCGGGGCGGTTTCAGGCGGTGATCGAGGAAATGCTGCGCAGGCGGCAGGCGGCGGGCGCCTGAGCGGACGGGAACCGCGAACGCGGCCGGCCGCGTCACCCGTCCCGCGCCTCCGGGCGCCCGAGTCGCGGCCGCCCGGCGTTCAGTGGAGGGTGTCCGCGAGCAGCGCCGTCAGCCGTTCGAATGCGCGCTCGGCCTGCGGCCGGTTGTAGGCCGGGCTGTCCGTCACGGTCCAGCTGTGATGCGCGCCGTCGTAGACTTCGCTGGCGTATCGTCCACCCCAGGCGGCCAGCGCTCGATCGAACTGGGCGATCGCGTCGGCCGGCATGCCCCGGTCCTCGACCGCGTGCCCGAAATACAGCCGTGCCGTGACGCACGGCAGCAGCAGATGCGGACTTGCCGGCGTGTTGGTGAAGAGTCCGCCGCCATGGAACGACGCCGCGGCCGCCACCCGATCCGGACGCTCCGCGGCGCCGCGCAGCGCCATGGCGCCCGTGAAGCAGTAGCCGACGATCGCCACGGGACCGTCGGCCACGCCCGGCTGGACCGTCAGGACGTCGATGCAGCGTGACAGGTCGCGTGCCATCGCCTCGGGTGTCAGCGGGTCCCGCAGTTCCGCGAGCCGCTTCATCGTCCGTTCATCGCCGATCGTCATCGGGTAGTCGAGCACGGGGGGACGACCACTGCGGTAGAAGACGTTCGGTATCAGGACCGCATAGCCCTGATCCGCCAGGCGCCGCGCCATGTTGCGGTGGGCCTGGCGGATGCCGCCGATGTCGGTCAGGTGGATCACGCCCGGCAGACGGCCCTCGTCCGGCCGGTAGAAGACGCTGTCGGCCGTCCCGTCGGCCGTGGCGATGTCGATCTGCTCCTCGATCATGGGCGTCGCCCTCACACGTGGTTCAGGATCCGCAGCGCCGTCCCCTCGAAGATCCGGCGCCTTTCGTCCGCGGGGATCTCGAAGGTTTCGATCGAGCTGACCGCGCGGTCGATCGAGCCGAGCAGGTGGGGATAGTCGCTCGCCATCACCATGTGGTCGGTTCCGATCAGGTCGCGCACCATCCGCAGGTTGTGATGGCTGAACGTGACCGTGTCGTAGCAGAGCCGCTTCAGGTACGTACTCGGCTTCTCGTGAATCTTCACCTGGCACTCGGCGAAATCGTCATAGCCCTTGTCGATCCGCTCCATGAGGAACGGGATCGCGCCGCCGGCGTGCGCGATCACCCATTGGATGTCGGGGAAGTCGTGGAACAGGCCGTCGTAGCACATGCGGGCGACGGCGATCGTGGTGTCGACCGGGAAGCCGACGATCGGCCCGAGCACGTAGTCGCGGTACGGCGCGGCGTCGAGCGGCAGCATCGGGTGCAGGAAGATGCAGAGCTTCATCCGGTTCGCTTCCTCGAAGAACGGCCGGTACGCCGGCTCGGTGAGGGCGCGGCCGCGGATGTTGCTCAGCAGGATGACGCCGTTCATCTTCAGCTCGTCGATGGCACGGTGCAGCTCGCGCAGCGCCGCGTCCGGCGCGTCCATCGGGATCGACGCGAAGCCCTTGAAGCGGGCCGGATGCGCCGCCATGAGCTCCGCGTACGCGTCGTTCACCATCCGCGCCACGTCCGGCTGGTGCGCGGCGTCGGCGAAGAAGACGTTCGGCGTCGACAGCGACACCACTTCCACGTCGACGCCGGCCCGATCCATGTCCTCGATCCGCTTCGACGCGTCGGTCATGGGCGGCGTGATGCCGAAGAACCGGGCGCCGCCGTAAGTGATGATCGTCTGGCCGGTCGGCGAGCGGGTGAACGCGAACTGGCCGCCGACCTCGCGGATCGCCCGGAAGAACGCGTCGGGGTAGTAGTGCGTGTGGAGATCGAACTTCCGGCCGGGTGTCTTCGTCATGGTCTGAGCCTCTCCGCTGCTTGGGGGCCGATGATACACCTCGGACGCTCGGGCGGCCTTCGTAGCGCCGAGCTTCAGCTCGGCCCCTCGCGCCGGCGCTGACAGAACCACCAGTGGTGCCCGAGATTCACCGCGTGGCGCCGGAACCCCGTCGCACGCCGCATTCTACGGCGTTCCCGACCGGGGCGCGAGGCGGGTGGCCCGGACAAAGGGCTTTCGCGTCCTCCAGGCTTCGTGGTTAATTGTGGGTCGTGAAGACCGAGCGCGTCGAGGCGTTCAGCGACGGTGTCATCGCCATCCTGATCACCATCATGGTGCTGGACCTGAAGGTGCCGGCGGGCGACACGATCGGAGCGCTGCGGCCGGTGCTGCCGGTCTTCCTGACCTACGTCCTCAGCTTCGTCTTCCTCGGCATCTACTGGAACAACCATCACCACATGTTCGCCGTCACCGAGCAGGTCAACGGCCGGATCATGTGGGCGAATCTGCACCTGCTGTTCTGGCTGTCGCTCGTGCCGTTCGTCACCGGCTGGATGGGCCGGAACCATTTCGCGGCGGTCCCGACCGCCGTGTACGGCGCCGTGCTGCTGCTGGCGGCGGTCGCCTACTGGATCCTGCAGCACCAGATTCTCGAGCTGCTGGGGCCGGACTCGCTGCTGGCCGCCGCGATCGGGCGCGATGTCAAGGGACGCCTCTCGCCGCTGCTGTACGTCGCCGCGATCGGCCTGGCGTTCGTGAACCAGTGGATCGCCGACGCGATCTACGTCGGCGTCGCGCTGATGTGGCTCATTCCCGACCGGCGCATCGAGTCGCGCGTGACGCGGGAGCGGGTCGTGCGCTAGAGAAACTTCCGCGGCAGGAGCATCGGCGGCCTGCGGGGCGCGAGTGCCGGCCGCGCGCCGGCCGACGGCAGGATCGCGCGCGCCTCGTACGCCGCACGGACCGGCGCGGCGCCGTACGTCCGTTCCAGGCGCCGCACGATGAAATGTCCCCGCGCCATGGCCTGGAAGTGATCGACGAACAGGAGATTGATGGCCGCGCCGCCGGCCGCGCCGATGACCGGAATGGCCTGGGCCGCCGCCTTCTCGGACACGTCCACGCCGAACCGCGACGAGATCTGGGCAATCAGCCGGACGATGGCCGGCGCGCCGTCCTGGACGAGCCCGCGCTCCGCGATGAACTCGGCCGCCTCGCTGACCGCGCGCGCCAGCGCCACGCGGACGGCGAAATACCCCGTCTCGGCGCTGTCGTCCGTTCGCGGCCGGCCGCCGAGTGCGAAGACCTCGAGGCACGCCAGCTGGGCGTCGACCGTCCGGATCCGCTCGCCTTCGCTGCGGGCCACGTCCGCAATCGATCGCAGCATGACCGTCGTCGAGATCGGCAGCTCGACCGGCAGGGCGGCGAGACCGAACGCGCCGCCGCCGGCGCCGGTCGCCGCCACCGCGACCTTGTGCCAGCGGTTGGCCGCCGGCCGCGACCCGCCCTCGTCCAGCGTGCCGATCGCCACCCGGAGCGCCCGCTGCAGCGCGCGGTGCGTCGCGCCGGTGACCAGGCCGGTCCACCGGGCCGGAAGCAGCGCGAACCCGCGCTCGATCGGCTCGCCGAGCAGGCTCGTCAGCTTCGCCGCGAGGCTCGGGTGCTCGAGCAGGCGCTTCGCCAGCCGCAGGTCGTCCAGGTCTCCGGGTGAGAATGACACGACAGTACCCTGGCCCTCATTGTCCCACGGTGGACCATGACTAAACTATTTCCCTCCGAGATCCGTCATACGGTCACATGCTGAACCTCCGATTCGCCCTGCGGACGCTTTTCAAGACGCCGTTCGTCACCAGCGTGGCGGTCATTTCGCTGGCGCTCGGCATCGGGGCGAACGCGGCTATCTTCTCTCTATTCAACGAGATACTGCTCAGGCCCCTGCCCGTGACGCAGCCGGATCGGCTGGTGAATCTGACGGCGCCGGGCCCGAAGCCGGGCTCGCAGTCGTGCAACCAGGCGGGCGATTGCGACGTGGTGTTCAGCTACCCGATGTTCCGCGACCTCGAGCGCGAGCAGCAGGTCTTCACGGGGATTGCCGCGCACCGGACCTTCGCCGCGAATCTGGCCGCACGCGGCCAGACGCTCAGCGGGGCGGGGATGCTTGTCTCGGGCAGCTACTTTCCGGTGCTCGGGCTTCAGCCGGCGCTCGGCCGGCTGCTCGGTCCGGAAGACGACCGGGCCGTCGGCGGGTCGCATGTGGCGGTGCTCAGCTACGCCTGGTGGCAGACGCGCTTCGGCGGCGACCCGCACGTCATCAACGAGCCGCTCGTCATCAACGGCCAGCCGATGACGGTCGTCGGCGTCGCGCCGCGGGGCTTCACGGGGACGACGCTCGGCGTGCAGCCGGAGGTGTACGTGCCGGTCACGATGCGCGGGCTGATGGAGCCGGAGTTCCCGAGCGCCGGCTTCACCAACCGCCGCAGCTACTGGCTGTACCTGTTCGCCCGGCTGAAGCCGGGGGTGTCGATCGCGCAGGCGCGCGCGGCGATCAACGTGCCGTACCACGCCATCGTCAACACCGTCGAAGCGCCGCTCCAGACCGGGATGAGCGATCAGACCATGGCGCGGTTCCGGGCGAAGACGATCGGGGTCGAGGCGGGGGCGCGCGGGCAGAGCTCGATGATGCACACCGCGCGCGCGCCGCTCACGCTGCTCTTCGGCGTCACCATCTTCGTGCTGCTCATCGCCTGCGCGAACATCGCGAACCTCCTGCTCGCGCGCTCGGCGGCCCGTGCCGGCGAGATGGCGGTCCGGCTGTCGATCGGCGCCGGCCGGCTGCAGCTCATCGGCCAGCTGCTGGTCGAATCGTGCCTCCTCGCCCTGTTCGGCGGTGCCGCCGGCCTGCTCGTCGCGCACTGGACCCTGAATCTGATGGCGACGCTGCTCCCGTCGGAAGTGGCCGGCACCATCAACTTCAGTCTCGATCCGAGCGTGCTGTGGTTCGCGGCGGCGCTGACGGTCGGCACGGGGCTCCTGTTCGGCCTCTTCCCGGCGCTGCACAGCACGCGTCCGGATCTGGTCTCGACGCTCAAGGGACAGGCGGGCCAGCCGGCCGGCGCGCGCGCGGCGGCCCGCTTCCGCACGTCGCTCGCCACGGCGCAGATCGCGCTGTCGATGGCGCTGCTCGTCACGGCCGGACTCTTCACGAGGAGCCTGCTGAATGTCAGCCGCGTCGACCTCGGGCTGAAGGTCGACCACGTCGTCACGTTCGGCATCGCGCCGGAACTGAACGGCTACACGCCGCAGCGCTCGCAGGCGCTGTTCGCCAGCCTCGAGGACCGGCTGCAGGCGCTGCCGGGTGTGACGTCGGTGAGCGACGCGCTCGTGCCGCTGCTCGCGGGAGACAACTGGGGAAGCGACGTCTCGGTGGAAGGCTACCAGGCCGGCCCCGACACCGACATGAACTCCCGCTACAACGAGATCGGCGTCGGCTATTTCCACACCCTCGGCATTCCAATCCTCGCCGGCCGCGACTTCACGCGGGCCGACGCCGAAGGCAGCCAGAAGGTGGCGATCGTCAACGAGGCGTTCGCGAAGAAGTTCAACCTCGGCCGCGACGCCGTCGGTAAGCATATCGGCAGCCGGAACAAGACGCCCGACACGCTGATTGTCGGCCTGGTGGCGAACGCCAAGTACAGCGACGTGAAGGACAAGGTGCCGCCGGTGTTCTTCCACCCCTACCGGCAGGACGAACATGTCGGCGCGATGTTCTTCTTCGTGCGGACGTCGCTCGACCCGCAGGCCTTCCTTCCGAACATCCGGAAGGTCGTCGCCGGCCTCGATCCGAATCTGCCGGTCGAGGAGCTGCGGACGATGCCCCAGCAGATCCGGGAGAACGTCTTCCTCGACCGGTTCATCAGCGTGCTGTCGGCGGCGTTCGCCCTGCTGGCGACGCTGCTCGCGGCCGTCGGTCTCTACGGCGTGCTGGCGTACACCGTCTCGCAGCGCACGAAGGAGATCGGCCTGCGGATGGCGCTCGGCGCCGACGCGGCGCGCGTCCGCCGGATGGTGCTGCGCCAGGTCGGAACGATGACGCTCATCGGCGGCGTCATCGGCCTGCTCGCGGCCGTCGGCCTCGGCCGGCTCGCCCAGTCGCTCCTCTACCAGCTCCAGGGGACCGATCCCGTCGTGTTGGTCGGTTCGGCCGTCGCCCTGACGCTCGTCGCCTTCTGCGCCGGCCTCATCCCCGCGCTGCGCGCGTCGCAGATCGATCCGATGCGCGCACTGAGATACGAATAGAACGCGGGCGCTCGATCCGCGACGTGCGCACCAGACGCCCGGCGGCGCGCGTCTCGCTGCGATGGCCCCGCCGGTCTTCCTTCAGGAACCGCTTCTTCCTGGCGTCCGACCCGAAGATCTGGCTCCACTTCCCGTTGCGGAACACGATCTGATAGCCGCCCGCCAGGATCTGGAACGGCCTGTCCACCCGGCCGACGTGGTCGAACTTCACCGATCGGACCTTGCGGAAGGTCTCGAAGTACGAGGGGTACACGAAGTCGCTGAGCGGTATGCCGTTCACCGCGAAGGTCAGCGCCTCGACCGGATCCGCGCTCTCGTACGCATAGATCGTCTTCGGGTCCGGGCCGGTCGTCATCATGTTGATCGCCGGATCGACCAGCATTTCCACCAGCTCGTGTGACGCCGAGACGCTGACGAGCTCGCCGTTCTTCACCGTCGTCCGGACGAACACCTTCGCCAGCGGCAGTCCGTCCGGCGTGAGGTCGTGATACGCCAGTGCGCCCTCCGCATCCGCATCGTCCAGGAAGACCATCGCCCACGCGTTCTTCACGAAGTCCTTCGAGCGAGCGAGCCTCGCCGGGGTCCCCCAGACCGGCATGACGTGCCGGTCGACGTACGCCTGCATCGCGGCGATCAGCCTGTCGAAATCGACACCGAGCGCCGTGGTCGCCTGGTTGAAGCAGGCGATCGACGGCACGCCGCCCTGGTTGAACGCCGCGAGCTTCGGCTTTCTGGTCGGCATGGATCCTCCATCGACGCGCGACCCGTGCGGCGGTCAGCGCGTCGAAGGCGCGGTGGCCGGTGGCCGGTCGCGTGTCGCTTTGATCTGAGGTTGGAGGGAGACATCCTAGCACGCGACATGGGCGCTGCCCGGCGGGGCATTTCTTTCTGCGTGCAGAGTCGCGGTGCGACGTTCCTTTCGCGCACGAACGATCAGCAGTGTCG
>Ga0307372_10012064_pt1 | contig 11408 bp, 9 predicted proteins | sample OX1MG_FD_202533 | JGI IMG/M metagenome (GOLD analysis project Ga0307372, IMG submission 202533) | Soil microbial communities from Risofladan, Vaasa, Finland - OX-1 | ecosystem: Environmental > Terrestrial > Soil > Coastal area > Acid sulfate soil | place: Finland: Risofladan, Vaasa | collected...
CGGCCGCCGCGGTGAAGGAGAGTGCGTCGACCGCGGTGAGCGGCCCGTAGCGGACGACCAGATCGACGCACTCGACGACGGGGACCTGGGTGCCGGGTGCAACCGCCATATCGCCTGCACGCTACCGTTGGCGCCGACATGCTCGACATTCGCGCGCTGCGTGAGGACCCCGACGGTGTGAAGAGCGCCCTTGCCCGCCGGGGCCTTCAGGGTTGGGAGATCGACCGGGTGATCGAGCTCGACGCGACGCGTCGCGAGCGCCTGGCTCTTCAGGAGTCGCTCCGGGCCCGGGTGCGGACCCTGTCGCGCGAGGTCGGTCAGGCCAGGCGCGACGGCGACGAGGAGCGGGCGGCGAGGCTGGCCGAGGAGAGCCGCCTCCTGGGCGACGAGGAGCGGGTCGTGGCCACCGACACCGACGTGGCCCGCCGCGAGGTCCGGGACGCGCTCCTCGACCTGCCGAACCCCCCGGCGGACGAGGCCCCCGACGGCGCCGGTCCCGACGACAACGTGGTGATCCGCCGGTGGTGGCCGGGGCACGACGACGGCGCGCCGGAGCCGGTTCCGGCCGAGCACCAGCGGGTTCCCCATTGGGAGGTCGGCGAGGAGCTGGGGATCCTCGACATGGCCGCCGGCGCCAAGCTGTCGGGGTCGATGTTCCCCCTCTACCGCGGGGCCGGCTCGCGGCTCCTGCGGGCGCTGACCGCCCTCGCGCTCGACCGTCACGCCGACGCCTACGAGGAGATCCGCCCCCCCACCCTCGTCCTCAGCGAGACCATGACCTCCACCGGCCACCTACCCAAGTTCGCCGACGAGGCGTACCTGATCGAGCGGGACGATCTGTGGGCCATCCCGACGGCCGAGGTGCCGCTGACCTCGATGCGCCGGGGCGAGATCCTGAGCGAGGCCATCCTGCCGCTCCGGTTCACCGCGGCCACCCAGTGCTTCCGCCGGGAGGCGGGCGCGGCCGGCCGGGACACCCGGGGCCTGTTGCGGGTGCACGAGTTCGAGAAGGTGGAGCTGTTCGCCTACGCGACGCCCGAGCAGGCGCCCGCGGTGCACGCCGACATCCTGGCCCGGGCCGAGGGGCTCCTGCGCGAGCTCGGGCTGGTGTACCGGGTGCTCGACCTGTGCGTGGGGGATCTCAGCCCCTCCTCGGCGCGGACCTTCGACCTCGAGGTGTACGCCCCGGGCTGCGACCGCTGGTTGGAGGTCTCCTCGGTCAGCTGGTTCCGCGATTACCAGGCCCGGCGGGCCAACGTCCGCTACCGCCCGGCGGGCGGCGGCGCCCCGACGTTCGTGCACACGCTGAACGGATCGGCCCTGGCGTGGGCGCGTATCTGGGCCGCGCTGGTGGAGAACGGCCGGGCGCCCGACGGCTCGGTCGAGCTCCCTGCGGCGCTGGCGCCCTACTTCGGTGCGGACCTCGTCGTCCGGGCACGCCGGTGACGGCCGACGGGAGCCGGGGCGGCCGGGCCGCAAGAGGCGGCCGCCCCGTCAGCGCCCGGCGTCGAAGCGGTAGCCGACCCCTCTGACCGTCGTGATGAGCTTCGGGTTGGAAGGGTCCGCCTCGATGCGGGACCGGAGCCGCTTCACGTGGACGTCGAGGGTCTTGGTGTCGCCGATGTAGTCGGTGCCCCACACCCGGTCGATGAGCACGTCGCGGGTGAGGACCCGGCCCGAGTTCTCCACCAGGAGCCGGAGCAGCTCGAACTCCTTGCGCCGGAGCTGCACCTCCTCGCCCCGCACGAACACCCGGCGCCGATCGGGGTCGACCCGGACCTGACCGGACTCGGACGGTTCGTGCACCTCGAGCAGATCGGCCGTCGCGGCGCGATCCGGGGTGGCGGTGGAGGCCCGGCGCATGACCGCCCGGATCCGGGCCACCAGCTCCCTCAGCCGGTAGGGCTTGGTCACGTAGTCGTCGGCGCCGACCTCGAGCGCCACCACGGTGTCGATCTCGGCACCCTTGGCTGTCACGATGATGATCGGCACCGACGAGTGGGCCCGGATGGCGCGGCAGACGTCTATCCCCGAGAGCTTGGGGAGCATCAGGTCGAGCAGGATGAGGTCCGGCCCGACCTCGTCGAAGAGCCGTAGCGCCTCCTTGCCGTCCCGGGCCACGCTGACCTGAAACCCCTCGTGGCCGAGCCCGACGACCAGGGCGTCGACGAAGGACTCCTCGTCCTCGGCCAGCAGGATCGTCGGCGGCCGGCCCTCGGCCGTGTCGAAGCCGGCGTCGGTCACGAGGACCGCTCCGTCTGAAGCGGGAGGACGAGCGTGAAGATCGAGCCCTCCCCCTCGCGCGACTCCACGTCCACCCACCCCTGGTGGTTGCTGGCCACGTGCCGGACGATCGACAGGCCGAGCCCCGTCCCACCGGTGTCGCGGCTGCGGCCGTGGTCGACGCGGTAGAAGCGCTCGAAGATGCGGTCGAGGTCGCGGGCGGGTATCCCGATCCCCTGGTCGGCGACGGCGATGCGGACGGTCTCGTGCTCGACGACCCGCTCGGCGTCGTCGAGGAAGTGCGTTCCGGTGACCGGGTCGCCACCACCGGGTCCCGTAGCGGCGGCCCCGACCGAAGGGGCCCCGACCGAAGGGGCCCCGACCGAAGGGGCCCCGACCGAAGGCGAGCCCGAGAAGTACGCGCCGTCCGACGGCGAGATGGCCGAGGGCATGCCCGCCGACGGGGGCCCCGTGAAGATGAAGGTCCCCGAGGTGGCACCGGTGGTGTCGTCGGTGTCGGCCGTCCCGCGGCCGCCCTCTATCCCGCCCCGGCCGCCCCGCCGCTCGCGGGTGTCGCGCCCGGCGTGGGTGCCGTCGTCGGACGCCGGCTCCTTCTGAATGGTCCCCGACACTCGCACCACGCTGTTGTCGTAGGAGTACGTCACGGCGTTCTCGAGGAGGGCGTGCATGGCCGAGACCAGCTGGCGGCGGTCCCCGAGGACCGCGACCGGGAAGGGCGGCTCGTCGAGCACGATGGCGATGTTGCGTTGCTCGGCGGTCGCCCGGACCCGTTCGGCCGCCTCGGCCATCACGAGGCTCACCAGCACCGGCTCGCGGGGCGGCGCCACCTCTGACTCGATCCGGCTGAGATCGAGCAGGTCGTCGATGATCCGGCTCACCCGGAATGCCTCGGTGTGGATCCGGCTGGCCAGCCGTTTGGCCACCTCCTCGTCGGGCTCGGAGACAAGCGTCTCGGCCAGCAGGCCGAGCGCGCCCATCGGGGTCTTCAGCTCGTGGCTCACGTTGGCCACGAAGTCCCGGCGGATGTCCTCGAGCCGGCGACGCTCCGACACGTCCTCGATCATGGCGATCACCCCGAGCGGCCGCCGGCCGTCGTCGATGAGCCGGGCGCGCACGGTGAGGGTGCGGCGCGGCGGGCCGTACAGGTCGAGCGTGCGTTCCGCGGAGCCCTCGTGCCAGGCGTCCTCCACCAGCTCGGTGACGGCCTGGGCTGCCAGGGCGTCACCGTGTCGGCTGGTCATGAGCGCGTTGGCCCGGGCGTTGCGGTACACGACCGACCCGTTCTCGTCGCACAGGACCACGCCCTGGGGAAGGGTGTCGAGCGATCGACGGAGACGGATGGCGTCCGAGCTCGACTCGGCCACCGCCTCGGACGCCGCGCTGGTGACCTGCTCGAGGTAGGAGAGCGCCGTCTCGATGCTGCCGTCGTCAGTGGGGGGGTCGAGGCCGAGCCGGCTCCCGAGGGCGGTGAGCCGCTGGGAGAGGGCCCGCCTGCCCGATCGCCGCCCGATCGCCGCGGCGACGAGGACGGCCACTACGAGCACCGCCGCGGCGATCACGTACACGGCCACGGCCGGCAGGCCCGAGGTGCCGGCGATGGCCGCCGCGTCGACGCTCCCCATCAACTCGCCAGGCTCCCCGTCACTCCACCAGCATGACAGGGCCCGACGGGGCGCAGCGACCGTCGGGCCGGCGACCGTTCCGGCTCGATGACAGAGCCACGGAAAGCAATCAGATGCACTGAAGGAGGACCTCGTCGCAGGCGGTGGGCCCGATGATCCCGCTGCCCGGGTGGTGGTCCCACGGTCCGGGCCGGATGGGGCCGCTGTTGCCCCTGCTTCCCCGGGCCCAGGGGATCGGGGCGGCGGTGGGGCGTCTGCTCGACGTCGGCCTGTCGCCCGACACCTCGGCGCTGCCCGGCGGCGGGACCCTTCAGCAGCTGATGAACGGCCTCGCCGGATGGGCGCTGATCCTCTCGCTGGCCGCCCTGGTGATCGGAGCGGCCGCCTGGGCCCTCGGCGCCCATTCCCAGAACTACCACCAGTCCTTCGTCGGCCGCCGGGCCGTGCTGGTCTCGGGGGCGGCCGCGCTCCTGATCGGCGCCGCCCCCAAGCTCATCAATTTCTTCTTTCACGCCGGCACCGGGCTCCACTGAGGTGGCGGGCATCGTCGTGCCGGCCACCGGCTGCCCCGGCCTGCAGGCCATCAATCCCGTGTGCCAGGTCGGGGGTGCGGTCGCCGCCGCCGCCGGTGCCGGCGTCAGCGCCGTCTTTCAGGGGCTGACCAAATGGGTGGTCGACGGTGCCGTCTGGCTGGTCGCCCAGATCGGGAGCGTCCTCACCGCCACGACGTCGGTCGACGTCGGGGCGACGTGGTTCAGATCGCACTACCAGGTGATGCTCGGACTGCTGGGTGTGGTGGTGCTCCCACTGCTGCTCGGCTCCGTGGTGCAGGCCGTGCTCCACCAGGATGCGGGCGCGCTCGTCCGCTCGTTCCTCGTCCACCTCCCCCTCGCCATGGTGCTGGCCGGAGGGGCGATCAAGATGGTTCAGCTCGCGCTGGCGACCACCGACGCCCTGAGCACCTTCGTGTCGGCGAGCGCAGGCGCCGACCTCCACCGTGCCCTGTCGGGCATCGGGTCCGGGCTGGCGGCGTCGGCCGTCGACCCGGGCATCCCGACCTTCGTGGCGCTGCTCGGCGCCCTGCTCGTGGTGCTCGGCGCCCTGGCCCTGTGGGTGGAGCTGCTGGTCAGGTCGGCGGCGGTGTACGTGGCCGTCCTCTTCCTCCCGCTGGCCCTGGCCAGCCTCGTGTGGCCCGCCGTGTCCCACTGGTGCCGGCGCCTGGTGGAGGGCCTGGCGGCGCTCATCCTGTCGAAGTTCGTGATCGTCGCCATCCTCAGCCTGGCCATTGGTGCGCTCGCCTCGGGCGTGTCGGGGTCGACCGGGTCCTCCGGGGCGAGCCTTCGTGCCGTCCTCGCCGGCGCCGCCCTGTTGTCGCTGGCGGCGTTCAGCCCGTACGCGCTGCTCCGCCTGATCCCGATGGCGGAGGCCGGAGCCATCAGCCATCTCGAAGGAGTGCGTCATCGGGCCCAGCACGTCGCCACCTCGGTGCCGAGGAGCGCGGCGTCGTTCGCGCTGCGCCAGGCCCGGCTCTCGTCCTTCGATCCGGGAGTGCCCGGGACCGGCGATGCGACGAGGTTCGAGCCGCCGGGCGGAGGGGGCTCGGCCTTCGGTGACGGCTCGGAGCCCGTGGACGGCGGCGGTGCCGGCGCCGGCCGGGACCGCCCGGGTGCGGGTGCCGTCGGGGGCGCGGTCCGGGGCGCGGCCGGGGTCGGGGGAGCCTCCGCCGGAGCCGCCGGCGAGCCCGACACCGGGGGGGTGCCCATGTGGCAGGGCGATCGGCGTTCGCAGGAGGCGTACGAGGCGGTCATGTCGGGTCGTGATCCCGGTGAGGACCCGGTCGCGAACAGGGGGCCTTCGCCCATCCTCTGGCCCCCGGGGCACCCGTCCGGGCAGCCGACCGGGCAGCCGGTCGACCGGGGCCGCCCGACGGGCGTTGACCATGCCGGCCGCGGTACCCACGTGATCGGCCGCGACGACATGGGGCCGGTCATCCGCTGGATCCCACCCGATGCCGAGCACCCGTCACCCGAGGGCCCCCATGGCTGAGCCGCCCCGCTACCGGTTCGGCCCGCTCGAGCGGCGCGGCCTGGTCGCCGGGTGGCGAGGAGGGCAGATCCTTTCGGTCGCCGCCGGGCTCGTCCTGGCGGTGGTGGCCCTGCGGTCGCGCCCCACGCCGGGGTCGATCGCCGTCGCCGTGGGGGCGGTGCTCGGCGGGCTCTTCCTGGCCACCTGGCCGCTCGGCGGCCGGACCGGCGAAGAGTGGCTGCCCACCGTCGTGCGGTGGGGGGTCGACGGGTTGGGCGGGTCACGCAGGCGTCGCAGTCCGCTCCCCGCTCTCGGTCACCGGCGCCGCGCGTCCGGCGCCGCGCTGCCTCCCCCGGTCCCGTCCCGGGCTCGAGCCCGGTCCCGGAGCCCGTTCGCGCGGCTCGCCGTGCTCGCCGTCACGCCGGGGAACGGGGACGGGGACCTGAGGTATGTCGCCGGGGCGCCCTCTGCCGGCAGGGTGACGATCGGGGTCATCTCCGACGGGCGCGCCGGGACCTACACGGCGATCCTGGCGGTCCGGGGCCACAGCTTCGCCCTCCTCGGTCCCGACGAGAAGGACCGGCGGGTCGCCGGATGGGCCGGCGTGCTGGCCTCCCTGGCCCGTGAGGGCTCGGGTGTCCATCGGGTGCAATGGCTCGCGTCGACCATCCCCGACGACGGCCGGGGCGTCCGGTCGTACCTGGCCGACCGCGCCGCCGTACCCGAGGACCATCCCGCCCGACGTTCCTACGTCGCCCTCCTGGGCGAGGCGGGGGCCAGCGCGTGCCGCCACGAGGTGCACCTGGCCGTGCAGGTGCGCGCCGGCCGCCGCTCCCGGCCGGCCATGGGAAGTGCCGGCGGGACCGCCGGCGCGTGCGCCGCGCTGCTCCGAGAGGTCAGGTCCCTGAGCCGGCGGCTCGGGGAGATCGACGTCGTGGTGGACGGCGTGCTCGACCCGGCGCAGGTGTCGTCGCTCCTCCGCCGGACCACCGACGCCGAGCCCGGGTTGCACGCGGCGGTCAACGTTGCAGACGGCACTCCGGGCAGCGGTGCGGGGGCCGAGTCGGGCGGCCACCCCGGCGGCCACCCCGGGAACGACGGCCCTGCCGAGCCGACGGATTCGGGGTGGCCCTGGCCGCTCACCGCCCAGAGCGAGTGGGGCCACCTGCGGGCGGACTCCACGTTTCACGCGACTTATTGGGTCGCCGAGTGGCCGCGGGTGGACGTCGGACCGGACTTTCTCGGGCCGATGCTCCTCGGGCCGGTCCGCCGCACGACCGCCGTCGTCATGGAGCCGCTCAGCCCGAGCCGGGCGACCCGCCAGGTCGAGCAGGCGCGCACCGCCGACCTGGCCGACGCCGAGCTCCGCCGCCGCGGTGGGTTCCTCGCCACGGCCCGACGCGAGCGCGAGACCGAGCTCGTGCTCCGGCGGGAACGGGAATTGGCCGACGGGCACGCCTCGTTCCGATTTTCGGGCTACGTCACGGTCACGGCGCCGTCCGCCGACCGGCTCGCCGAGGCCTGCGAGGCGACCGAGCAGGCGGCGGGCCAGGCCCGGCTCGACCTGCGCCGCCTGTACGGCGAGCAGGAGCAGGCCTTCACCTTCACCCTCCCCCTGTGCCGCGGCCTGTCGTGAAGAGCTTGCGCGACAAGGGGCGGGGCCCGCACCTGCCGGCTCATCAGGTGACCACCCGCAACCTCGGTGCCGCCTACCCGCTCGTCGCCGAGGCGGGTCTGGGACACCGTGGCGTCCTGGTCGGCAACGACCTCCTGGGCGGGTCCTTCGTCTTCGACCCGTTTGAGCTGTACGAGCAGGGGATCGTCAGCAATCCGAACCTGATCGTCTTCGGCCAGATCGGGCGCGGGAAGAGCGCCTTCGTGAAGAGCTACCTCTGGCGTCAGGCCGTCTTCGGGCGCTGTGCCTGGGTCGTCGACCCGAAGGGGGAGTACGGCGCGCTGGCCCGGACCTGGGGGGTCGGGCCGGTGGCCCTGCGCCCCGGTGGCCCGGTCCGGCTCAATCCACTCGACCCGGTCCCCACGCCGGCCCACCCGCCGACCAGCGGTCCGGGCCGGGTCGATGCCGACCGGCGCCAGGCGGAGCTGCTCGCCTCCCTGGCCGTCGCCTGCCTGGGCCGGGACCTGCTGCCCCGGGAGCGGGTGGCCATCGACCTCGCGCTGGGCACCCTCGCCCGCCACAGGGGCATCCCCACGCTGCCGGGCGTGGTGGAGTCCCTCCTCGCCCCCGAAGAGGAGGCGGCCCGCAGCATCCGCACCGATCGGGCGACCCTGTTGGAGGACGGGCGGGACGTGGCGCTCGAGCTCCGCCGGATGGTCCACGGTGACCTCCGGGGGATGTTCGACGGGACGACGACACCCGGTCTCGACCTGTCGGGGCCGCTGGTCGTGCTCGACCTCTCGGCCCTGTACGGATCGCCGGCCCTGGGCATCCTGATGGCGTGCGCGACCGCCTGGCTCCAGTCGGCGCTGGCCACGCGGCAGTCGGCCCGCGTTCCGGCAGAGGGTCCGGCAGAGGGTGCGCAACGGCCGCCCCTGACCGGGGGCCAGGTGCTGGTGGTCGTCGACGAGGCCTGGGCCATATTGGCCAACCTCGGGATCGCACGATGGCTGCAGGCCTCGTGGAAGCTGTCGCGCGCCCACGGGGTGGCCAACGTGGCGGTGCTCCACCGGCTCTCGGACCTCCGCTCCGTGGGAGCGAGCGGCTCGGAGCAGGTCGGCCTGGCCGAGGGACTCCTGTCGGACTCGGAGATCCGGGTCGTGTACGCGCAGTCCCCGGGGGAGGTGGCGCGCTCGAGCGAGCTGTTGTCGCTGTCGCCCACCGAAGCCGAGCTCCTGCCCCAGCTGCGCCGAGGGGTGGCGCTGTGGAAGGTGGGCAACCGGTCGTTCCTGGTGCAGCACCAGCTCGGGACCGCCGAGCGCGCCCTGGTCGATACCGACGCGGCCATGCGCCAGGGGGCCTCGTGACGGTCCTCCACCTGGGGTCGCCGGTCGCCGGCCTGGTGCTGCTGGCGATGCTGCTCGGATCGACGCGGGGGCTCGGCCGTCAGGGCGCCCCGCCGGGCGGGGGCCGGTGGTCCTCCGATGGGCGGGCGCCCCGGGCATTCCGGCCCAACCGGGCGGACCCGGCGCTCCGGAGCACGAAGCCGACGCCACCCGCCGGGGATGCGAGTGCCTGGGCGCGGGTGGTGGGGCGGGCGCCTCCGAGGGGGGAGGCGGCGGGGGCCGATCGGCGGGGAGCCCGCTGGGCCCGAGTGCCGGACGTGCGTTCCCTGGTGTGCGGCGGCGCGGAACCCGGACGTCTGGTGCTCGGGACCATGCGCACCCGCACCCGGGGCCTCTGGTGGTGGACCCGCCGGCCCGGGGTCCTGCTCGCTGCCGAGCGATCGCAGTCGCTGGCGGTCGTCGGCCCGACCCAGAGCGGCAAGACGACGAGCCTGGCGGTTCCGGCGATCCTCGGATGGGAGGGCCCGGTGCTCGCGGCGAGCGTCAAGACCGATCTCGTCCGGGACACGCTGGCCTGGCGCCGCCGCTGCGGCCTGGTGCGGTGCTTCGATCCGACGGGAGCGACGGGACTGGTGACGGACCGCTGGTCCCCGCTCGAGACGGCCGGCAGTTGGACCGCCGCCCGCCGAACGGCCGCCGACCTGACCGAGGTGGCACGCGGGGAGGGCACGACCGCCGACGGCGACTTCTGGTACGCCACGGCGGCGAAGCTGCTGGCGCCGCTCCTCTTCGCCGCGGCGACCGGCGGTCGCAGCATGGCCGATGTCATCCGGTGGGTCGACACCCAGGAGGTCGACGAGGTCCTGACCCTGCTCGAGCGGGCCGACGTTCCCGAGGCGCTGCACGCGGCCCGGGCGTCATGGCTGCGCGACGACCGCCAGCGAAGCGCTGTGTACACGACGGCGGAGACGGTGTTGCAGGGCTTCGCCGAGCTTCCCGCCGAGGCGGTGGGACCCGCTCCGGGCTTCGCCGGGGGTGGGGCCATCAGGTCCGGGGAGCTGTTGTCCGGGGCCAACACCCTTTACGTGTGCGCGCCGGCCCACGACCAGCGCCGCCTGCGCGGCCTGTTCACGGCGGTGGTGAAGCACGTGATGGACGCCGCGTTCACCAGTGCCGCAGCCTCGGGCGGGCGGCTCCACCTCCCCCTGCTGGTGGTGCTGGACGAAGCGGCGAACATCGCCCCGCTGGCCGACCTCGACGGGTTGGCGGCCACCTGTGCGGGCCACGGGATCCAGCTCGTCACGATCTGGCAGGACCTCGCCCAGATCTCGGCCCGGTACGGGCCTCGGGCCGCCACGGTGGTGAACAACCACCGGGCCAAGGTCTTCCTGTCCGGGATCGCCGATCCCGGGACGCTCGACCACGCGAGCCACCTGGTGGGGGACGAGGAGCTGTTCGTCCCGTCGGTGACCCGCGATGCCACCGGCACCCGCTCGACCACCACGGCACCGCACCAGCGGCGATTGCTCCCGTCCGACGCCCTGCGACGCCTCCCCAGCGGCACCGGCGCCCTCGTGTACGGCTCGCTCCCACCTGTCCACCTGGCGCTGCGGCCCTGGTGGGAGGACCCGGTCCTGGCGGGTCGGGCGGGCGGGGCCGGCCCATGATCGGGGTGCCGGGCCGGTACAGTTCGATGCGGTGACGAGCGACGACGAGCCTGGCGGTGCCGGCGAGACCGACGACGAAGCGGGGGACCAGGACGCAGATGGGATCACCGAGTCCCCGGTCCGCCCCTACACTCTGGCCATCGACATCGGCGGCACGGGGCTGAAGGCCTCCGTGCTCGACGCCACCGGCGCCATGGTCGCCCAGCGGGTGCGGATCGCCACCCGCTATCCCATGCCGCCGACCGGCGATTGCGGCATGGTCCCCACGCTGGCGAAGCTGGTGGCCCCGCTCCCCGAAGCCGATCGGGTGTCGGCGGGGTTTCCGGGGATGGTGCGCAGCGGTCTGGTGCTGAGCGCACCGCATTTCACCACCAGGAAGGGGCCGGGGTCACCGGTCGACCCCGAGCTTCTGGAGGCTTGGAGCCGGTTCGATCTGGCGGGCGCCCTCGCCGAGGCGCTGGGCAAGCCGACGAAGGTGGCCAACGACGCCGACGTGCAGGGAGCGGCCGTCGTGTTGGGGGTGGGGCTCGAGCTGGTCATCACCCTCGGCACCGGGTTCGGGACCGCCGTGTTCATGAACGGGAACCTGCTCCCGCACTTGGAGCTGGCTCATCATCAGTTCCGCAAGGGCGAGACCTACAACGAGCAGCTGGGGGAGGCCGCCCGCAAGGACATCGGCGACCACCGATGGAACCGGCGGGTCCGGAAGGCCATCGACGCGCTCGACGCGCTGATGTTCTTCGACCACCTTTATGTCGGTGGGGGGAACGCCAGGCGGGTCGTCCGCGACGACCTCGGCGACTTGCTCCCTCGGACGACCGTGGTCGACAACGCTGCCGGGATCCTCGGTGGGATCAAGCTCTGGGAGGGTTCGCACCTCGGGCTGTAG
>Ga0307372_10012065_pt1 | contig 11408 bp, 15 predicted proteins | sample OX1MG_FD_202533 | JGI IMG/M metagenome (GOLD analysis project Ga0307372, IMG submission 202533) | Soil microbial communities from Risofladan, Vaasa, Finland - OX-1 | ecosystem: Environmental > Terrestrial > Soil > Coastal area > Acid sulfate soil | place: Finland: Risofladan, Vaasa | collected...
AGCGCCCGCCTAGTCGGTCTTCAGTTTCTCGGGCTTCGTTTCTACAAGCTTATACTTAACGATCTCATACTCCTGGGGCCTAATAAACTCCCCGTTCCGGCGAACCTGAACAAGCATGCCTCCTGCCGCTTTTCTAGCGTCCTCCTTCGTCTTATATTCTCCAGGAAGGTCGTGAAAAGTTTCATCCTCTAAGCTGCGGACTTGAATCTTGAACGTCTTGGATTCTTGCGCCATCGGATTTTCTCCTCTCAAGTGGTATCGGGTTTCCCGCTTACCGAATTTCAGAACGCGCGTGGAGGGATACTAAGGCCTTGGCATCTATGAGAATTAGCTCCGTGCAAAAATGCGCCTTCGGGATACGATCTGCGCAAGGCGAGCCGAGTATCTGCCGACGCGTTCCTGGAACTATATGATTGACTTTTCATTAACGCAAGCATAGATAGAGGTCATGTGGAAAAAGTGTATGAGCAGTTGCTGTACGATGGAATATACGGCTGGAGAGTTCGGAACCCAAACTTGTGGCAACAATCAAGGTCAGACCACACCCTCTCAGAAAGACCTTCTTTTGGCATGGGATCACAATCGATGTGTTATTTGTGCCCATCCGCTGGTCGAACAGCCGGTTCATGGCGCTGCCGGCGGTGCCAGCCCTGCACTATGCGTCGAACCCTCTGCGGATCCATCGGACAAGAAAAAGCAAGAAATAGGCAAATCCCCAGGCAACCGGGACAGGAACTAAGGCGACAACCATAGCGACCTCGTTGTCCTGAGGCCATTCGGCGTTCTGGTCTGCGGTCATTTGCGCGTCGCAAGCCTTTATAGCATTCCTGTACACCTCGTCAGCGGCGTTAATCATCCTCTCTTCCTCCGCTTGAATAGCCGCATTGACCGCCGCATCAGAAGAGGAAGTCATGGCAAAGCCATGATCGGCGTATCGGCGGGCCGCTTTTCGGGATGCCATATTGTCGTCCAACGCTACGTTTTCGCAAACCTTGTCTCCTTCCTCGTTAATCGTCATGCTTTCATTTTGGAGCAGCGTTTGCGTATAGAGCCCCGCTCCGACGATCCAGACAATAGACGCTACAATTCCGATTCGCTTCCAGCCGTTTAATTTTTTCATCGCCTTCCACTGGTGCTTGGCTGCTCTCTACTGTGCAGAGCCACCGGCGCATGATACCATCGCGTCATCTAACTTGACGGTACGTTGTTGCGGGTGCCCCATGCTCGGGTTGTGAGCGTGGGGCTTTTCGCTTCCGAGTTATGCCGAAACAGCTCAAGCGCATCTACGGATTCGGCCACCTGCACTTTCTCACTTTCAGTTGTTACCACCGGCTTCCACTTCTCGGCTCGGCGCAAGCTCGAAACGTGTTCGTCCAGGTTCTCGGCAAGGTCCGAGAAGAATATGGTTTCAAGCTGGTGGGCTATGTCGTCATGCCCGAGCACGTACACCTGCTCATCTCCGAACCCGCCCGCGGCACTCCGTCGACCGTGATCAAAATGCTCAAACAGCGTGTCTCGCATCGGCTGGGGTGCCAATCGGTTCCTGTTCGTACTTTACCGCAGTTCTGGCAGCGACGATTCTACGATTTCAATGTTTGGAGCCGTAAAAAGACGATTGAGAAGCTCACGTATATGCACGCGAACCCGATTGAGCGAGGACTCGTCGACGATCCGAAGGATTGGGCGTGGAGTAGCTACGCTTTCTATCAGGGACGCGGGGAAGTTATGATCGAGATTGACCCTGTGGATTGAAATGACTCGCGACTAGGGGTAGTACAAAGCAAAAGCCCCACGCTCACAAAACGAGCATGGGGCACCCGAAAAGACCAAACCTTAGAGCGTGGGCCACCCGGCAAAAACCCACAGGCTGAAGCCTGTGCCACATGAAACCCTTGAGGAAAATCAGGTTTGGCGGAGAGGCCACATGCCGGACACGCACGGAGAGAACAAACGTCCCGAATTGAATGAGCGCGACGAAATTAAAATGGCGGAGAGGGTGGGATTTGAACACAATGACGTTACTCTAACGTCTGTGTTTTAGCGGCGTTGCACCCACCCCCGCAGCCAACTGGAACCAATGGAACCAGGAAAAGACGAATTTAATCAGGGCGTCCGCGCCGAGGAGATTTCCGCAGAATGTTCCTTAAGCATTGCCCTCAGTTCTGAGCCTGCGATGGCTTCGCCAATCATCACCTGCGTTTTTTCGTAGAACTCGTTGAGCACCATCGCCGTTATTTGGGCTTCACTTATGGGTGTTTTACTTCCGTCTGGGTTTGTAGCTGTTCCAATCATCAGCCCAGAGCGTAGTGCGGCTAAGCCATCAATGAACTGTTTGACTTGGGGCGGATAAAAATTGAAAGTAAGGACGACAACTCCGATGACTTCGTTGTTATGGGAAACAAGTAGTGGGCCACCTGAGTTGCCGTGATTGAAAGCTCCGTTCACAATGATGTGTTTGACGGACTTTCCGTTTGAAGGGACTTCACGATACCCAGATACGTACCCGACGCTTAGAAGGGGTGAAACTCCGTTGTAAGCGAAGGGATAGCCCCACGTCGTTACCTCCGTTCCAGGTTCTGGATTGTCGGCCCGCGCGGCAAGCCTTAGACCGTTCGCCAGTTTTTCTGCGGGCACCAGGAGCGCGAGGTCGCGGTCAGCGTCTTTGATTATGCTTGAGAATGTCACGCGCTTGTTCGCTGTACTAATGCCAAAAAGGTTCTGCTCGGTGCATGTTGCAACGACGTGGGTGTTCGTCACCACGACGCCGCTATCTAAGAGAAATCCAGTGCCGATGGTAAACGCCGGACCGTTCGGACACGCTATTAGATAAATTGCACTCAGAGACTTGCGCTGCTGTGGGCCAGCAGCGTCCATTATTAGTCGTGCGTCAACAGATATAGGAATGGGTGTCGCTGTTTGCGCGGATGCCTGAAGTCCAAAACCGAAACTCAAAAGGCTGAATAGGAAAAGTCTTCGCATTTTCTGTGCTCCTCGTCCACGGCGAGAGTTTAGCAGATTCGCTTTACTTTCGCCACACCCCAAATTGATGCGTACTAAAGGGGGCTGCGTTTGTGTTCTTAGTGGTCCCCAAAAATCTTCTGCAAGTCTGCTTGACTCACGAGTAAATGCCGACCCGTCTCAATATCTCTATTCTTCAACAGACGTTCAATGAATCGTCGTCGGATAAGCGAGACAAGCTGTCTAAAATGGCGTCTATGCTGGTGGATCATACGGACTGCTATATCAGCCACGTCTTCCAGAGTCCGGTCCGTCAGTCGAGCTAGTTCTTTGCGGTCCGCGTCTGCCCCCATGCAGGGCGTCTTAAGCCCAGCGAACTTGTTCCCTGCAATTCCGCCTGCGACAAAAAGCATATAGGCCGCTCTAAGCTCAGATGCCATTTTGGGTATCTCTTCATCGGGGGGCGACCAAGCAAGAGTGGCAAAGTTACCGACCGTTACTCCCTTCCCGTCAGGAAGGCGCACGACCTCGACATCCAAACCTCTGGCGAGAAACCCTACGGCTCTACCAACTAAGATGTGCCCGGCTTCGTGCGGAATTGCCTCGTCACACGGAATGACAAATTTTCTTTTGCTCACAGGATTGATTTCAGTGAAGCCACGCCATTTATAACCTAGAGCGTCATCGCTCAATACTGCTTTCTCGTTCGATCCGGTTGAATTTCATACTTGCGGTAAAATGGCGGGGCCTTGTATTCGCTTCAGGGAGAAGCCTGTGCAATTAGTGCAATAAAAGCGATCTGTGCAAAATTTGTGCTTTACAGAGTAGATGGTGTAGGTTGATAGTTCAACACGGTGGGGGCGGCCAGAGTCGAACTGGCATCTCGTCCTTTACGAGAGGGATGCTCTTTCCGCTTGAGCTACGCCCCCGCTTCTTTACCCTCGCATTGGAACTGAGTTGTGGAAAATGTGTCAAGCAGAAAGCGCAACGTTACCACAAAATCTTTGGGTGCCGGTGTCCAACTTGTCTATAGATAGTGTGAGTTGCTGATTTCAGGCTGATCTTCAAGAAACTTTTCAATAATTCTCTCCGCGCTAAGAACCGATTTTCGAAATTCTGTACCGCGTAAATTCGTCTGAGAAAAAACCGAGGGTTCACTGGTCTTCAACTCTCTCCCAAGAAATTGAAACCTGCGGCTGCATAGCCGGAACAGAAGTATCCACGCTCCAAGTTTTTCCATCGTCGTAGGAAACGTAATGAACTGCCCCAGTCGTGGCTGAATACTCGCTCTTGACCTGAACGGTGCTCACCTGCCGCTTGTACTTGCAGGCTTTGTCGCCAATGGGCGCATGGAAGAAATCACAATCTTTTGGTCGCTTGTCGATAATTACTTGGTCAGTGCTGACACCATGCGACCACGCATAGCGCGTCTTAGTGTGCCAGAGGTCTGGAATCCAAACGAAAATTGCGATTAGTAGAAGTGCTGTCCATGCCAGTCCGACGAATCCCGAACGAGTATCCCTCAGCGTCTCGTCAATGCTGTCTAGCTTGCCGCAAACATCGTCGAGGCTACAACGGGACGGGTCGTAATCATCATAATCGGTGGGCATGGGGTGTTCTCCGTGCGCCGGATTCTATCATGCACATATCTATTCTCCTTTGTGTAGCCGCGTCGAACACGACGATGGGGGAATTTACTGACGAGGCTTGATGAAAATTCCCTTGGATGTCGAAGGGCGCATAACGGGGCTTGAAACGCGGGGAGACTTTTCACCACGGTTAGAACGCTGGGAAGCAGCTTGGTGCTGGCGAAACATCTCTTTATCCAATTCATCCGTTAAAAACGGCGAGACCGTCGAGTCGATGTCCTTCATTGCCGCCGAACGTTCGAATTCCGCTTGGCGATTTTCCTCGGCCAACATTTCCCGCGCAATTTCATCCTGACGGATTTTATGACGGGCGAATTCCTCGTCCGATTTCCGTTGTTGTTCGGCGAGATCGGCCTCATGTTGTTTGGCCGCTTCAACACGATTGCGTTTCTGTCGCTCACGAATCGCAGCCATCATCTTTGCATCGTCGGCTTGGCGTTGCTCGAAAGAACGAATTTTCGTGCGGCTGAATTTGAGTGCGCATGAACGAGAGCAAAACCATCCCGATTGATTTGGGTTACGCACGACCACAAATGTGGTTCCGCAACATTTGCAAGGATGTGTCGTGCCGGTCGCTACGACTTGCAGGTTTCGAGGCACAATTTATGCTCCTTCTATTTGTAATGGGACGTGTGGGGCCGGTCGTTCGGGAGCCTTACGCGAGACTTGACCCCCACTATGGGGACGTGCTCGGCGTGTCGGACTCCTTCGTGGACGCGAGTTCCGCCGCGATGTCGAGCAACTCCGTACTGAAGCGTGCTGCGGCGGCTCTAATGCGTGCGGCTTGGGCGGCGTTGGGCAAACGTTTTGCAACAATCTTGCTGCGGCTTGCTGCGGCTTCCGCGATCCGGGTGAGTCTGTAGTCGAGTCGCGTAATTTTAGTTATTGGGTCAGACATGATAGTTCTCCTTGCCCTCGCGGGCGATGTTTCTCAAACCGAGTGGATCGGCATGTATCTGAGCTAATTGCCTCTCGGTTTGTAAGTCAGACACGGACTCTCGTTGATTGCGCTCCACTGATTTCAACCAATCGCGGGCCACGGAACGCTGTTTGTTTTTTTCGGTTAGGTAAAACCAGTTGACGTATGAGGATCGCGCGAATCTCCCCGGCCTGAAAATCGCAAAGTCCGAAAGCCGAACAACGGCGTTTTCCTTGATGACGTAACAAAACATTCGGTTGAACTCTGCGATTGCTTCATTGTAGTTGCTGAACGGCTTCTGTTGATTCAACATTGATGGGTCAGTCATGGCTGAGGCTCCTGAACTTCTTGAAATTGTTGCAATGCGTCTTGCGAATCGGCGGGAGTCGAAGCACCCGGCGCAAAAACAATCGTGCCGTTTCTCTTTCGTGTAGTTTGATATCCCAAAGAACGAACCATCGGGCCAACCGCGCGATTGTCCAATTCCGAGCCATCTAGCCGGATGTTTAATTTTAGTGCGATGGCTGAGAGTTGTGTTGGAAGCACGGTCTCACGCATGACTTCGCGTAATGCTTCTTTTGGATTGTGCTCTTTTTCGGCAACCGCATACTGATTTAGAAAGTCGATAATTGATTTTGGGTTTGGACTGACGGCCAATAAACTAGCTCCGATCTCTCCCAACCGGGACGGCAAATCCCGCAACTTGGAATCGTCCGCGCGAATGTCTTGAAAGTGGGCGAATCTCCATCCAAGAAATTTGTTCCGCAGTTTTTGCGATTCAGAGTAAAACTCGTCGGGGAGTTGATACGGAATTCTCGGATTAACCTTTATCTCTTTCGTTTCCAAAGTGAGACATCGGCTTTCGGTTGCAGCGGCTTTGAGCCGATAACGAGTCGAAAGGATTTTCGGCCCATACACTACAAACGGATGGGGACGATATCTTTCGCCGTCTTTGTCGCAGCGTATGAGCGGCAGTCCCACTTTGTACCCGGTATTGAGGACTTTAATGATGTCGTTCCATTCGTCCGAGGTATTCTGAAAATCCGCCTCGTCCACCATGAGTGTGCCACGCATCAAATCAATCGTGCGAAACAGTCCCGCGCCGGTGATATTTCCTCCGACCTTTAACGAACGGAAGGATAGGGCGGACACAATTTCGCCGCATCGTGATTTTCCCGTTCCAAAGTCACCCAAGAATCGTAAATAGGGCAGTGACGAGAAACGGTCGTAAACCCACGTCATTAGTGCGTAAGTTGCCATCGGTTCGAGCCACGACTCTGGCACGTCCGCATATTGAAGAATGAATGCTTTGCTTTCTTCAATGAGTTGAGCGGCGGAAACATCATTCACAACGTCCGAAGGCAAAAAGAAACATTTTGCATCGTCGAACACGGAAAGACCGTGTGGCGGACATGTCGTTTTTCGTTTCTCTTCTAATTGCAGGAGAGTTGTCCCGTTGTTCACGGCGAACTTCAATCCTTCGGGCGTCGCAATGGTTTCGTAGAGTGTCGTCCCGCGCGCGAAACCAAGACGTTCCTCAATTTGAGCGTCAAGAGATGTTTCACTGGCGGTCTTATCGGTAGTTGGCTTCATGGCGGTTGTCGCCTCCGTGGGTGAAATTCGAGACAACTTTCGTCGTCTCGGTCTTGCGAACGAGGGTCGGTTCCCCGTTTTGGTAATCAATCTGGACGCTTCCCCAAAATCGGGAGCGCGTCAGTTCGGCCAACAAACTAGGAATAGCGTCTGGCTTGAGAATGCTCATTGGACACCTTCCATCCGATCCGCGAAGAACTTCTTCACGTCGGGAATCCGTTTGTTCTGACCGTGCGAGCAAAGATTTTTTTGCGGTCTGAGCAGCGTATTGAGTGCCTCTAACATGTCGAGCATGTCTTGCGCTGGCCAACGTCCGAGAACTTGAAAAATCCAGTCGCACAGTTGAGAGCCAGTGGCGCAGCGTTCCAAGTCGATCTCGTATTGCCAGCGACCGTTCGGCTTGTAATCCAGTGTCAGGCGTTCGGCATCGAATCGCCAGTTGCCCCATTTGTAGCCGTGCTTGGGAAACTTGGATGAAAACTTGTCGCGTAATTCATCGGCGGAAATTGTTGCGGATGCGTGATTCGTTGCGGCGTTCATGGCAGGTTGCTCCCTTTGAGTGAAGAGTTGTTGGTGCGGCGATTCCACTAGGCAGGAATTCGTCAAGCGATGCGTTGCTGCTTCAGGTGTTGCGGGAAATTCCGTTGTGACTAGCGCTTCACGTTTGAAGATTGCGACGGGAAGAGATACTTTGCATGGGCCGGATCGGTAATCCATGCTTGAAACGCATCCCGAGTGATGAGAACGCCACAACTGTTGGGCGAACTTCTAGCGCCCTCGATGCGGCCAAGGTGAATGTCACGGTAAAGTTTTCCACGGCCATTTTCGTTGATGGTGCGAGAGATTTCCTTTGACGAGACGAAACGAGACTTTTTCATGGCGGTTCCTTGATTGCTGAGATTTTTGAACGCAAGTGTTGCGTATCAGGGACTCGTTGGAGTCCAGCGAGCGTCAGGGTTGTGTGCCGGGAATCTTAGCTGCCTACGATCCATTCCCGAACCCGACTACTACTTTGGCGTCGCTTTCTGAGTGCTTGGAATTTTCTGCCCTGACGATTAGGTCGAAGGATGCTTCTTCACTGAGGGCGCTTGGTGCGCCGGGATTAGCCGGACTCGCGCTTGCTGCAATTCCATTCCTAAAGTAGAGTACCGGTACTTGACTTCGCCGTCAAGTCTTTTTTTACTCGCCTTGAAGAACCCTCGGTGCCAGCAGATGGGATGCTGGGGTCGAAAGATTGGCCCCTGTGAACGTTGGCGTGAACGTCGGTGAACGTGTGAACGTTGGCCGGGGGTCTGACGTGAAGGTGTGACGGTCGTGAGTGTTGTACTAGATAACCTAAACATAAAAAAGGAGATATATTATCATAGACTTACGGGGGTGCACGTCGTAGGGCATGTTTCGGGGCAACGTTCGCGCCCGACGTTCACACGTTCACGCGATCACCCCGGTGTTCCTATAAGTACCGCAGAATCAGTGGGGCGATTCGAGGCGCGGGATTGATTCACGGTGAGCGGAGACTGGGGAGGCGGATTCGATGCTAAACAACGTAGAATGAACTGGATGGCATTGTAGGTTGACGATTTCGACCGCTGGCGGACGTTGGACGCCATAAGAATTATGTTAATATTACAAATTTCGTCACTCGACTGTGAACCACGACCCCGACGCGGTTTTCACGTCCCCAAGTGGGGGTCAGATCAAACCGAGTCCCCACGCGCTCAAGACGAAACGGAAGAACCGGCGTTGCAGCCGGTCGAGCAAAGTAACGAAGCCGCTAATCGAGCGTCAGCGGCTTTGGCTACCTCTTCGTGGCGTGAGTAACGGAAAAGTACAACGTGCTATGATGCGGGTTTCCCATGCAATTTGACTGGAATTTACTGAAACCCGAACGGGAAGTTAGCTCCTCACAGGCATCGCTTGCCCGTGAGATTGCCGGAACTTTCCTCATCACAGGGATAGGAATTCCCGATCATCAAAAGCGGGTTGAGTTACGAAAAGACAGGCACCTATTGGACGAGTTGCTTCAGTTCGGATTCATTAGAAATATCGCCAACCGATTCTATCCAACTTTTCCCGGCCTCTACCTCGTTGATTCGCCGCTTCGAGACACTTACGCGATGGCGCTCGATCTAATGTTTCGAGCTGTCAAATCTATCTTTGAAGAAAAGAGTTATCAGCGTTTTAATTTGCAAGAGGTCGAACAACAGTTTACCAGACTCTTATCGGGCATCCGTTCTCAGAAACTGAAAAGAACTGTAGCAAAAGATGCGCCTCCTAATAGAGTGGCGCACTTCCTCCTAGATTTCCCGCACTTTGTATACATTCAAGAAGCACAGTATCCGAATTCCCCTGTGATTGCTCTGACCTGCACAGACGCCATGTTCGACTACGAAGACCTCGCACAAGCATGGAAGCACGAGCTTGCGCAACGTCCCAAACCCGCAGCTACGCAGGCGGCAGCCCCGGCCAAAGTGTTAAGCGAGCCTGAAGCCCCTGCCGAAAAATGCAAGAAAGTGTTTGTCATCCACGGCAGGGACGAGAGATTGCGTGCTGGCGTGTTCGCGTTTCTGCGCGCCCTGCATCTTGACCCGCTGGAGTGGATCAATTTAATCCAACTCACCAATCAAGCAAGCCCCTATATTGGCGACGTTTTGGACGCAGCATTCACGAACGCCCAAGCGGTAGTTGTGCTGTTGTCGCCCGACGATGAAGCGAGATTGCGCCTGGACCTGCTCCAAGCGGATGATCCTGCCAGCGAAAAAACCTTTATGGGTCAAGCCAGACCAAACGTGCTCTTTGAAGCGGGCATGGCTTTTGGATCGCACTCGAATCAAACGGTACTTGTGCAATTCGGCGAAGTCAGAGCGTTCAGTGATATTGCAGGTCGCCATGTCGTGAGGATGGATGATTCTATTAAGAAACGGCAGGAGCTTGCCGCCAAACTGAAAGCGGCGGGTTGCTCCGTCAATTCGGACGGAGCCGACTGGCATACCGCAGGCGATTTGACGCCGCCAACTCAATCCATAGCGACCTCGCTCCCGCACACTGATCGTGCACCGCGCCTTCCTGAACGAATCTTCAACCTCGTGTCTCTAAAACCCCTATCTGCGCCAAGACGCGTTGCACCTGACGACAGCGACACTTGGCGAGAAGTTGGGGCACTAGAGAAGGGCGTGTTCGCAGCAATAGCAGTTTTCCGCAATGAGCGAGCCAACGGGGTGTCCGCTCGCTCTATCGAAGGGCTGGCAGCGCAAATTACGTTCTTTGAACCAAACGGAGGTGAAGTCCAACGCATCTACAACGGCACATGGTTGGGCGATCCTTACAATCGCACGAGCCTTGATGTGGGTGATACGCAAGAACTGTTAATCGCTGTAAGCAATTCCAGCCTGGGTTCTTCCTTTGCGATAGAGAACACCCGCAGGCGTGCGGCTGAGTATGAGACCGAGGGCAGCCGAGAAAAACCGCTTGAGCGCCGACTGTACGATGTGAAAGTGCGGCTGATTGGACGTGCCGCAACGGAAGGCGATGTTGACAACGAGTTCCATTTTAACTTAGACCTGCGCGGCAACACCCCGATTCTCAAGCGAGAGTAGAGGTAAGGTGGATGTCTCCAGCGCCGCGCACAACCGAGTCTTTATGGAAGTCGTCGCGCGGCCTGATAAACCGTCGGCGTGGTGCTGTCAATCTGTGCGCTCAGGCTGACGTTACACGGGGCCGCACCGCACGCATGACACTCCACGTCCCCTAGAGGGGGCCGACGAACGATGCGTTGCGGTCGCCGGGCTAGTCACGCGAGCGTCGGTCGAGCTAAAAATGCAACCTTACTAGTTTCTTGCTCGGCCTAGAACAGAATCGCCCAACCCAAAACATTGAGGTTAAACGGCTCGAATGCAACATAACCGTAATTCTGCACTAAGTCTACGGGGTCAGAATGCCTTGTCGAACGCGCGCGCCGCTGCTTCCGAGGCGTCGGAGTCGCTGGGGTTCACATAGGCCAGCGTGCTGTCGAATGAGCGATGTCCAAGATGCTGACGGATCAAGAAAGCATTGGCCCCGGCCCGAACCATCAACATTGCAGCGGTGTGCTTCAAGACGTGTGGGTGTTGCAGCTTCTCGTCGAGTCCCGCCTTCTGCGCAATCGCCTTGAACAGCTTGTAAACGGTGATGCGGTCAAGGCGCGTAGACTTCTGCGAGTTGAACATGTAATCTCCAGCATCCGATTGGCGAACGTCGAGCCAAGCCTTCAATGCCGCCGTTTCGTTGAATAGACTGTTGCCTTTCACCCG
>Ga0307372_10012067_pt1 | contig 11405 bp, 7 predicted proteins | sample OX1MG_FD_202533 | JGI IMG/M metagenome (GOLD analysis project Ga0307372, IMG submission 202533) | Soil microbial communities from Risofladan, Vaasa, Finland - OX-1 | ecosystem: Environmental > Terrestrial > Soil > Coastal area > Acid sulfate soil | place: Finland: Risofladan, Vaasa | collected...
TGTACCTTGCCGACGTCGAGCACCTCCCTAGGGGCGTCGCGCGCTACTACTTTCCGATAAACATAGAGCGCGTCCGCGGGGCCCTCAGCTCCTTCGAGTCGGCGGCCTTGAAGATGGACAACGTAACGGCATCGCGCGTGGACGAGATGGGCGAGCAGCTCGCGATGATACTGGTGAGCATCGCGCGCGAATATCTCGATGAGAACGTCGAGCCCGGATCGGGCGAACCGAGGGTCAACGAGATCTATTCGCGAGCGTTCCGCAAGCTCTTTCCGGCTATAGCGGGTCACGATTCAGGCGACAACGAGGCGGGACAGCGCCAAAAAAGCTAATGATTGATATATCTAACTGATTTGATATATCGCGCTTGCCGATCCAACAGCGCGAGGGGCTGACTTGACTCGCTCGAGCGATTCGAGGGCGAGATAGTCCGGACGTGAGCCACAATTGACAGACACCACACTGGCATTCGCGGTTGTGGCCGCCATTATCGTCATAGGCTACGCAGGAGAGTCTCTCTTCAGAAAGACGGGAGTCCCAGCCTTCATCTTCCTCATATTGACAGGGATTGTACTTGGTCCGGTTCTGCACGTCTTCCCCGTCGGTTCTCTGATCCCTGCTCTTGCCATCTTCGCAGAACTGACCCTGCTCATGGTCCTCTTCTACGCCGGGATGGACACCAAGCTTTCGTCAGCCCTGCGCGGAGGCGGCAGAGCGTTCATCCAGGTGATAATCTATGTGGGCGCGAGCACGTTCCTGATAGGGCTCTTTGCGTTCCTCTTCCTGAAGTGGGACATCATCCAGTCGTTCATCTTCGCCTCAATGGTGGGCGGCGAGACAACTGCCGCGGTGGTGGTCCCCCTCTCGAGAGCGCTGAAGCTCCCCGACGTGACCGTGGCATTCCTCACCCTGGAGTCAGCGATGAACTCGATCTTCTCGATAGTCCTGTTCTTCGCGTTTGTCGGGATATACAATACCGGCACGGGCGACCTGGTCTCGTCCCTTTCCAACATTGCCGCAAACTTCTCGGTGGGAATCGTCCTGGGGCTGCTTTTCGGCGTCGGCGGCGTCCTCGCGCTGAACAGGTTCCAAGCGCGCAAGTACACGTACGTCCTGACGGTGGGCGTCATATTCCTCACCTATTCAATCACGGAGGAACTCGGCGGGAGTGGGGAGCTCGCCGTCCTGATCTTCGGACTGATTCTGGGGAACTACTACGTTCTCAACTCCCTAGTGAAGAAGCCCTTGGACATGGACCCGCTCCGGAAACAGCTCGGGACGTTCCAGGATGAGGTCTCCTTCATGATGGAGACCCTCTTCTTTGTCTTCCTCGGTCTCACCTTCGCGATAACCGCTGGCCAGATAGTCGACAACTTCCTCATCGGGGCTGCAATCGTCGCGATCTTGCTGTCGGTTAGGTACGTTGCGACCTCCGCTTCCACCCTCCATTCTGAGCTGAACAAAGAGAAGCGCGAGATTATACTGATGTGTGCCCAGGGTCTCGTCCCCGCAACGCTCGCCATAGTCGCTCTGGACCTGCAGATTCCGCTCGCTAGTTCTTTCCTCAATCTTGTGACGTATGTGATCATTCTCACAAACGTCATCACGGCCGGAGGCTCGATAATCAGTTTGAGGGGGAGCGGTCACGGTGAGCTTGCGCAAAAGATTGATGAGACGAAAGGGAAACTAACTTGAATGATATCTGCACTCAACAGTTCTGTCGAGCTCCGCATGTAACATGACTGGGAAAAGACAGCCCCGAGAATCACCTGGAAAGGCTTGAGGAGGCAGCCCTTGCCTGCGTTGCGCTGGTCCTGCTCTTGCTTGGTCTCATAGTGCTTCGCCGTAGGAGAAGGGATGCTTCCCCAAGAGTATCAGATCTTCCTTCGACGGAAGGTCCCCAACGGCCGATGTTATCTGGAGCCCGAAGATGATGTTTCGAATCCCCTCAATCGCCAGCGTCTTCGTGTACGCGTCCATGGGGTCGAAGTAGGCCGGCTCGATTAAGATACGCTCGGACCCAGCGTCTGAGCGTCCTCACTGATATTCCAGATACCGCCACAATCTCTCTTGACTCCCTGACACCCTCGATGTAGAGAAGGACTGCCCTGAGCCTGTCTTGGATCCCCGCTCTCGCCATGCCTGGCAGGCACGACCTGCCAGGCTAGAGGTGACAACGTCCCTGCTAACGAAGTGTGACATTATCCTTGCAACTCTACACCTACAGAATCCGAACCCTCCCAGATGGGCGCAGATATACCGGGTTCGACTGGTTCTGAGTGGAACCGCCAGGACTCAGGCGGGACGCCGGTCCCAATGGAGAGCGGTGCCTGAACTGCAAATTCTTGCGATTCTGGGAGAGCAAGCCGGAGTGCGGAAGGTTCGAGTTTCCCGTGATGCACTGGTATTACTGCAAGGGGTGGGAGTCGGACGGAAAGCTCGCCGACCTTGGGACACTCAAGCCTGTCCGTATCCGTCCCTCGAACAGAGACAAGAGTATCGGGGAATGAGCGCATCACCCCAGGTGAAGCAGGAACGCAGACCACGCTAGGAACGAAGCAGGCACGGAGCACATTCCGCCTTCCAGATTCACGTTTTTCACAAGATTCGATGACCAAATCTTAGGAATTTATTTAAATAGGGTCGAACCCTTACGCAGCCTTGAGGCTTGCCCACCGAAGGGGAGGACTTCCCTTCCGAACGGAATAACCTGCACAAGGACCTTGTGAGGATGACAAATCATCTGATGGAATTCCCACTTGTCTGTTGCCGTGCGCGTGTGTGCCAGGCGGCACTGTTCGACGCGTAGGTAAACCTCTCTAGTTCGATAAGATTAACGGCTAAGTGCCTATCCCAATATTGTCCCCCTATAGATGGTCAGACAGCACGTTGACGGACGAGACCAAGATAGTTCTTGGCCTTCTCCCACCTGATGATTAGTCAGCATGGCGAAATGTAACGGATGGCCGTCTAACTCGGTCAGCTCGGCCTTCTCGACTTCGTTCTTGTCCAAGGGGCGACGAAGCGTAACGGTTCCAAAAGTAGACAAGCCTCATCGATCGAGGCATCGCGTCGCTTGAACATCTCTTCGAGGAGATTCTTCAGCGGAAGCGGATGGAAACATGTTAGCCTAGAGAGGTTGACGACCATGGACGCGCATGCCACTACGTCGAGACGATGCTGTGCGCCTCAAGAAGTACACACCGGTTGAAGATTGAAGTGACGAGCTACCAATACACGTCGAGGACTGGAGTTCAAGAAGGTGTCCAGCGTCCCGAGGAAGAACTAATCACGAAAGCTGAGGGTACGTGCTGCAGAACGTGCTGCTCAAATCCGCATCGTCAATATCGTAATAGCCAAGGGAACCTATTCCCCATTCATCACTCGCGCCATAGCCTGAACTCCTGTAAAGATGTCCTGTCACTGCGCCATTGCTGTTCGGTCCTTCATAATCACTTGCCGTAACAGCGCTGGTTGTCTGTGCACCTGAAGGGAGAGCGCAGTCACCGCCAGTTGAGTCCTCGCCCCAGTAAGCAGAATACAGGTACATGGATCCCACAATAGTTCCAGCCGGGGTTTCGAAATAGCCGTGGACGTTCAAACTAGAAAAGTCGGCGTTCGTGAGGTCGCCACTCTCGACAGCGATGTTGGGCACTATCTGGTCGGAGAAGTCGTACGCGGAACACGGAGTGCTACAACTGTAAACCTGGAAGGCGTTGCCGTATTGAGTTCCATCCAAATCGAAGGCTAGGTATTCGTGCAACACGCCGCCTGACATACTGGAAGCCTCCAGCAGTTCCAGATAGTGCCAAGAATTCAATAGTCCGCTTACATGATACCAAGCATATCCGGTCCCATTCGGCCCGAAGCTCGTTACAAGCGCACCAGCCGTGTTAAAAAGTGCTTCGAACAATACTGAACCGGAGCTATCTTCTTGAATCGATATCTGCGCAACGTAACCGTTGATACTCGCAGTGAGTACTGCATCAGTTATGTCGCCCGCCGAATCCGCAGGCATACCAGTGTTGTAGACATCCACTTCGACGGAGGAGGAGAGAGAGCCGGAGTAGTATGCGCCGATGGCCCATAGACCACCGGTTCCGGCGCTTGCTGGAGACACCATTCTGAGGCTGATCAGAGAAAAGATAATGAGACCTAATGCCAGGCCTTTGACAACCGAAGATGACAACCCTTGCTTCTTTCTACTGAACAACCAAATTCACCGGGAAGGCTTCGCTCCAATTCATGTAGCTCCTACTCGTGTTTGTAAAAGCAGAGGCAAAAATTTGGAACTGATATGTCCCAGACTCGTATGGGCCGGGAACTGATACGGTAAAGTTGAATGTTGTGATGCCACTGGGAATGGTGAAGACAGGTTCAGCGTTAAAGACGTTGGGACCACTAGGTCCAGGTCCGCCTTGCACAATGAAGGTCTGAGAACCTACTGTAGCCATCACCATGGCACCAGACGGAATCGATGAAGTTCCGTTGTTATTATCAAAAATCAGCAAGTCCATTGGAGTTGTCTGCGTCGCGTTCAGAGTGAAACTAAAGTTGGTCGTTGAGTTTACCCCAGGAGTAGAAGGAGCAAGAGTCGCGCATGCGCTACTTCCCCCAACAAAAGTGAAAGGAGCCGGACCCAGATATTTCGGACCCCCTACAGAAGTCGCCAGCGGACCAGGGAGCACACAATTCACGTCAGCCGGAGAAGCAGGAGAGGAAGGATTGGGTGCTACCTGAGTCGTCTGTATGACTGTCTTACTTACGAGGTTTGTGCTGGGATTACTCCCTCCGATTGAGAGTAATAAAATGACCGTCGTCAGAGTTGCTACGGAAAGAACCATTACGGCAAGGGTAATTCCGACGCTTCCGGCTCTCCGTGAACCGATTCCATGAGCCAATTTCAACTCACTTCATCTAGCAATAATAGCAAACAGGTGTCTAATAAATCATGTAGTATCTATGGTCCTGGACCTATCATTGTGGAAGAATCCTTTGCCGACTGCGCGTGGCGACCCTTCCTCGACTCTATTGAGCAACCAAGTTCACCGGGATGCCTGTCGCGTAGACCAATTCATTCATCGCGGGATTTGACCAAACGGAAACGGGTGATTGTGAAACAGTATGTAGCGGAATTGTAGGGATTTTGGGACTTACATGGAAACTGAATGTCGTTCCCCAGTTGGTACGTGGACTAACGTGGGTTTGGAGAAGGCCTGGTTATCGGACAGGGCCACGGACTGAGTCCCGACCGTGGTAGAGTAGGTGGTTCCAGCTGGCACGGAAGTGGTCGTATTATTGTCCTCAGCAATACCGAGGGTAATGAGGAGAGGGGTCTCGATGAATCCAAGATCATATCGAAGCTCGCGATAGAGTTGGCATCCGGGGCCGCGGGGCTCACCAGCGCAAGCGGTGCTGGTTCCAACGAAGTTGAACGACGAGGGGCCCCAGTTCGGTCTTGTCGGGCTGGTTGAAGGCAAGCTAGTGAGAGGGCATACTTGACTTGCCTGGGCTGCGGCTTGTGCCGAAATGCTTGGGCACCCAGCGCCACTCTTGGCCTGGTTGGAAGCTGTGTCCAAATTCGGAAATCTCGCCATGGACACAAGCAATGTCGCGGTCAACACTGTCAAGGTAACATGCGCCGTCGCTAGCGAAGCACTTCCCGACCTTGCCGCGACAAATCTTTGCGACATGCTCTTGGCACTCTTATGGATTCCTTTGAGGAATGGTTCTTCTTAGATTAGGGTGTGTGTTTACGCGCCCTTATGCTCTCAAGCCAGAGCAAGTGTCCAGCAGCGGACTCAATGAGGTGAGGATGACACACCCGCACAAATCATGTAGAATCTATGGTCTTGACTTTATGGTCCTGGGTGATTGTCACGGTACGAGATTCCATCGAGCAGCCGAATGTTGTCTGCCGTGTTCGGGGAGTTGAGACCCCCTAAAGTCCACATCGTGATCTTCTTTCCCTGATGAACCGGTTGCAATTCCCTTGTAGCTCTCGCGCCACTCGACACCATGGTCAGTAATCGAGTAAATCGTGAATCTTCTCGAACGATCCGCTCGGACAAGACCGAGTGAGACCATGCCGTCAAGATGGTGCTTCAGTCTCTTCTGGTTGACTCGAGCCGCATCTTTTATGCCGTTCAACGTCTTCCCCTCAATTAGCGCGTCGAGAATCGACGCCCAGATGTCATATTCACTGCGCCGGCGCTTACCTCTGCCAGACCCCAATTCAAAAGGACTCTCGAGTGAATTCACAAAGATAGAGTGTTATTTTAATGCTTAACCTAACGGATTGACTGCGGACGGCGTAGCCAACAGGGCACTAAGAATGAAAGGGCTCGACCGAGGATAAAAGGATGATGAATCACCTGTTGCACGTTCGAGACGTCACAACGCCTGCGCTACTTAAGGAAGCAAACCTGCCAGCACCCACGAAAGGGTATGCCTCGAGAATCGCCTGTTTCCGCCAGGATAGCCTGATTCTTCCCCCCTTCTCCCCCCTCCTCGCGAGCCCATAGCATGCAACACCCCCGCGAATCGAGCGAAGCGAGATGAGCGGCCCCGCTTCGAAGCGGGGTGAAGGCGAAGTCCGAGCGGAGCGGCGAAGAGGGGGGAAGCGAAGCGAGCGCAGCGAGCGGTGCCGAAGGCATCGCGGGGGGTGAATTCGCCGCGGAGCGAAGGACGAGCCTGAAGGGGGTTGCATGCTATGGGCGAGCGTCGGCCTCCGACGCGGAGTCACGAGACGCCGTCCCCACGCGCAGGAACTCTGCAAGAGTGGCAACCACAACTCTAGGACCGTTAAGCTTGTCATACTTCTCGCTCCTGGCGACGTCCGAGTTCGGGACCAGGATAACGAATGGTTTTGTCGCGCCCAGTTTGGAGATCCGCTCCTCCAGGTCGGCAGTCCTCGTCTTCAGGCCAGTCTCTATCTCGTAGTAGGCGGTCTCGGTCTCGACGTCCGGAGAGCCCTGGCCAGACTCCGCGACTTTGAGAATAGTCTCCTCGTCCTCCTCGAGCTTCTCGAGGAGCTGCTTTGCCATGAGCCTGTGCAGAGGGCTGACCTTCTCCTCCCCGCTCTTGGCAAAGTAGAGCGAGGCGGTCTCCCCGGACTCGGCGTCGTCGTACCTCTGGACCTGGACCTCCCCGGCAGCAAGGAGCGTCACGAGAACGCCCCTGAGCTTCAGCTTCGCGGCGTCCTTCCCGACCCCATACCTCTCCTCGGCGAGAGCGGCGAGGCGAGAGACCCAGACGACCTCGCCCTTGTCTATTCGCTCGGCGATTAGCGCGGCATAGTCCGGAGCAGCTTCGGGTTTGCCGTGGTCTCCCACGCCGGCTGCATGATGCTCGGCCTCAGGTGGCGATTCGACAAGGTCTGCCCTGAATATCGGGACGAGCCCCTCGTTGCCAACGCGGAAGGTAAGGTCGATGAACTCGTGGGGGCGGAGCTCCTTCACTATCCAGGGATAGGCTGGGTCTATCCTGCCCATCGCCTCGAGGTCCCTCTCCGAGGTCGTGTTGAAGGCGAGCTCCGTGCCGAACTGCCTGAGGTTGTCGGGAACGTCGGTGTGGTTCTGGGTCGCGGTGTAGAGGGCGCCGAACTGCCGGATCTCGCGCATCATGGTGTCGAGGATGCTCCTCGCGTCCATCTCGTACATCTGGGTGAGCCGGTGCAGTTCGTCTATCACGATGACAACCTTTCGAGGGTCTGCCCCAAACGCTGCTGAACTCCCGCCCGTCAGGGAGTTCCAGACCTGCCTCAGCGCGACCTCCGCGTAGAAGGTCTTGGCACTATCCTCCAGGCGCGAGAAGTCGAGGACGGCGTCCCTGGTCAGGTCGACCGAGAAAGACGACGAAACCCCGCCACCGGACACAGCAAGGCTCTCAATCTGCTGCCTGACCAGGGCAAGGGCTTCGGACTGGATGTCTGTGGCCTTAGCCTCCATCTTCTTGAGATTGGCCTTGAACTGGTTCCAGTCCCTGCTCTCGCGGGCGAGGTTCTTCACCGTCGCCCTGGCTTGGGAGAGCATTATCCCTCGAAGGTTGGCGGGGAAGGCGAGCGCGTAGGCCGTCGAGAAGTCGTCCGCATTCTGGAACGGGTCGGGTACAGCCCTCGAGACGTCGACGACTGGATACGGGAGCCTGAGGTGCGTGTCGTTAGGCTTGAAAGAGAAGACGATCTTTGGCGCTCTCACCGAAAGGAGGAGGACCTTCATCAGCTCGCTCTTGCCCGTCCCGGAGCGCCCGCATATCATGACGAGGCGGTTGCTCTTGACGGAGAGGCACTCGTCAAAGTCCACGTAGCAGGGGTCGATGCTCTTCCTGTCGGGTACGTCCCTCCTCCTGTGGCCAACGACTTCGCGCCTCCTCTCCGTTATCGCGCGGCCGTCCCCGTCCCGTCCCACCCTGGCGTCGTAGTAATGGTAGACGGGCTCAATCAACGACGCGTAGGCGACCTGCCTTATCGGTGTCCTGGCGAACATCCTCTGCAGCCTGCCCCTCATGACCAGGAGGGCGGCTCCGGCGGCCGGGAATGCGGAGAAGAGGCTTAGCGGGAACCGGTGGACGAAGAGCAGGAGGGCCGTGACGAGAGAAAGGAGGGCGATGATCTTGTACCGATCCTCCCTGCTTGCGGTGGAGACCTTCACGCGACCTTCTCCTCCCTGAGGAGCGCGAGCCAGGTGCCCATCTTGGCGAGATAGTCGGCAGGGGGCATCCTGTCGGGCTCCGATGACAGCACCCTCCTGAGAAGGGAGCTAGCCGGGAGCAGTTCCGCTGCTAGGGCCTTTATCGGGCGAACGTCTACATTCTCCGCGAGGGACGCGATTGCGCTCATCTTCGGGCATTCTATCGTGCGGAGCGGTCATAGGAGCAACGTGTGAGCTTCGACGCTCAAGGCTTGAACCCGCCAACTCAACCCTTGAGGAGGTCGGGTGTCGGTCTAATCTTCGGTCGTCGTCGCGTCCGCCTTGAACGCCCTGAGCAGCTGGTCCGTCCGGAAGTCCCGAGCGGTCCTCCAGATGTTGTAGGTGATGAATGTGTAGAAGCCGGCCGCGCCTGTGAGGAGGGCGATCACCACCGCTGCGTACTGCGACAGGTAGGGGAGGGCCACCCCGTATGAGTATCCTATCAGCCCGCCGACGGCCAGCGACACCGCGACAAAGCTAGCCAGTCCGGGGAGCCCAACCACGTTGAAGAAAGGCCTCAGAGCCCTCCTTCCTTCTGACGTGACTTCGATGAGCCGGGCGTCCCTCCCCGGAGGCTCGTCCGGGGAGGGCATTTCATCGGTCGGCTTGACGTAGCCGCGTCGGTATGCGTTCCTGAGCGCAAGCCAGACTGTGTTCTCAGACACGCCCATGGCCTTCCCTATCTCCTTTAGGCTCCCTCTCTCCTTCCTATCCGTGGACGCCAGGTACAGCAGCACCGCAATGTGCCTGGTAGGCATCGTCCCGATGCTGACGGTGCCAAAGATCCTTCTCAGGGGGGACATGGAGAGGGAAGGCATGCGGGCGAATACCTGACCTCGCCTTAAAAGGGCACCTTGACTATCGCCTCAGCCTCGGGTAGGGAGGCGACGTACTCGAAGCCCTGCGAGATGTAGGACTTCACCTCGTTCATCGGCACCACCTTCTGCCTCGAGCCGTTGCCGGTCATCATGCCCACGAGCCTCTGCCTGACGGCGTTCTGGAGCTCCTCGTCGCTCATCTCGCCCAGGTTCATCTTCTCGACCTCCTCTTTCTTGAAGCCAGCCACTACCAAGAACTGCTCCCTGAGCGCCTTCTTGATCTGCTCCTCGCTCGCCGACTCTGCCTTGGTGGAAAGGAGCGGCTCGCACTTCCTGTAGGTCTCTCGCATCTCCTCTATCATCGAGGGTGGGAGCCTGCCCTTGTTGGTGGAGTACCTGGCCTCTATGTCTCCCTTGTGCCCCATCAAGAATTGGAGATAGGGATGGGAGACCAGCCCCTTAGATTCAGCAACGATCATCCCGGTGTCGCAGTACGCCCTGAGCACGTAGGGCCTCCACGCATATCCGGCCTTGATTATCGCCTCTTTGATGTCCCGGGTCACGAGGATGGTCCTCAGGAAGGCGTTCTTCCTCACGCCCCTCGGGTCGAAGGCCAGCAGCGGGCTTCTCGGAGTGAGTTTCTCGCCCGACTTCACCCTCTCCCCCAGGTGCTCGCGGACGTAGGTCATCGCCTCGTCGCCCACGAAAGTGAAGTACGGGTGCCTCGCCTTGTTCAGCGCCCTCCTGACGAGGAGAGCTGTTGGAAGCTTCTCGAATTCGACGCCCTTCGCGGATACCTTCGCCTCGGTAAAGTCCTCGAGCCTGATCCCGTCCGTTCCCAGATAATCCCCGAGGCTCTCCGGCCTCAGGCCGCTGAAGGCCATCATCGCGATGGAGACCCTTCCCCTGGGCGAAGCCATCCTGAGGATTCTCGATAGCTCGTCCTTGCTCGGCACCCTTTCGTTCGCGATAGTCGGGGTCTCTGACGTGCCCTTGATGTTCACCTTGAGCTTGACGTCGACGTTGTTGTAGAAAGCCCAGGAAAGGACGACCTTCTTGAAGCGCTCGATGTAGGAGCCTGCCTTCCCGTCCTTCTCCATGCGCCTGATGAAGTCTGTGAACTCGTCGCGGAACTTCTTGGACTTGGCTTCAGCGAGTACCTTCTTTGGGGTCGTCCCTTCGAGGGCGCAGTAGAGCCCCATCGTCCGAAGATAGACGGTGGCGGTTATGATCGACTTTGCTTCGAGGTTCTCGAACCATCTGCGGACGTCCTGGTCGTCCAGAAGGTGCCTGTACTTGCTTCCAGTGGGCATGTCTCTGACCAAGGATACCCTTTCTAATAAGGGATTCTCTTAAGAGTTTAAGTGGGCCGGAAGGGATTCGAACCCTTGTAAACCAGGCGGTAACTTCACGATTGGCTCAAATCATGCCTATTTAGGCGCAAAATAGGCCAAATCATGCTCTAACGCTGTGGACCGGGGGACTCAGCCGATTATTCGTATGGGTCTTCGGTCTTGGTTGCCCAAAGACCCGTTGCTCGCCATTGCATGTAGAGCCGGAAACAAAAAGACCATGGTTTCCACTTCTGCAGGCTGCTGATGACTTATGGTTTAGGCGGGACGGTCTGCTTATCCCAATGAGTGCCGAAAAACAAATTCTGCTGCAGCGATCAGGCTCTACTTCTCCTCTTCCTCCGTCTCAGCCCGTCTGCGGCCGCGCCTGTATAGTTTCGAGAGCCACGATGCGACTGACAGATGCGTTTCCAACTTGCTTTCCTCCTTGAACCACAAGACTCGCGCCATGAACGCATCATCCCTCGAAAACAACCCCAAGACACGACCCGGGTCTGAAGGGTCTACGACTGGTATGCTGTCCGAGTAGATCTCTGCCAGCCTGT
>Ga0307372_10012068_pt1 | contig 11405 bp, 11 predicted proteins | sample OX1MG_FD_202533 | JGI IMG/M metagenome (GOLD analysis project Ga0307372, IMG submission 202533) | Soil microbial communities from Risofladan, Vaasa, Finland - OX-1 | ecosystem: Environmental > Terrestrial > Soil > Coastal area > Acid sulfate soil | place: Finland: Risofladan, Vaasa | collected...
CCGCCAGCTTCCGCATGGCCGAATCAGGACTCGCGGTCACGCCAACGGTTGCGGCGCCCTTTCGTTTCGCGTAGCGCATTCCTTCAAGGGTATAAGGCGTCCGGCCGCTCGCCGCAAGTCCCACCATAACATCTTTCCTGTTCAGGCCGATGCGCTGAAGGTCCCTTCGCGCATCGGCGCGATTGTCTTCAGCGCCTTCGCCGGCCTTGAACATTGCCTGCGGACCTCCTGCCAGAACAGCCAGCACTTGATCGGTGCCGAACGTGGGCCGGCATTCGGCTGCGTCCAGGGCCCCGAGCCGGCCGCTGGTGCCGGCGCCCAGGTAAATCAGCCGCCCGCCCTGCGCCATGGCCTTGACCGCCAGGTCAACCGCGCGGGCAATCTGGGGAATGGCCCTCTTGACCGCAACAGCGACCTTCTGGTCTTCGCGGTTCATCAGGGTAAGAATTTCCCGCGTCTTCATTGTTTCGAGCGAGGCCGCCGCGGGATTTTGTTTTTCCGTGATACGTTCTGGTGATTGAGCTTTCATTTCAGGCGATCTGCAGGTATCCGGGTTGCTTCGACTTCCGGAACACAAAGTAGAGGTTCAGATGATCTCCGGCCCCGGCAATTTTCCAGAGCAGCGCGCAGCGGACATCTCATCCCGCCACGCCAGATAAGAGTCAGGGACCGCATTTGACAACTTGCTCATCTGCTCCAAGTTCCTTGCCGGAAAAAGTTTCCTGTCCATGCCAGGAAAAGTCCCGGCAGGTCCCAACGGCGGAGGCCACTGCGATGATGACGGACGTCCAGCCCATCGCCGGATGGCCTCGTAACAGTTTACCAATTCCGGACCTTGCCATGTGGACCATTACGCAGCCGGGCGTCCGGTCAAAAATCCCAGAGTTGCACCTTTCCCGTGCGGGGATACGCGTTTCCGGGCGAATTCAAACTTTAGTTGACACAAATACGCGAGTTTATAGCAAAATGTTCTACTCTCATAAATAAATTAATACGGGAGGCTCTTCACAGATGATTCGACCTTTCAAGGTTTTCTTTTTGTTCGTCATTGTGGCCTCGGTCAGCGTTGGGGTGAAAGGCGCGGCAGGCCGCCGCCACACCCCTGCCAAAGGCTCGGGGGCAATCGCAGCGCGCCTGCGGCAGGTGCCGGGGGAAGTTGAAAAAGCCATGCAGCAGGGCAAGCTTCCCGGAGCGGTCGTTGTGGTGGGCCATGACGGGAGAGTGGTTTACCGCCGCGCCATCGGGTATCGCCGCCTGGTTCCCGGGAAGCTGCCCATGCGGATGGACACGATTTTTGATCTGGCATCCTGCACCAAGGTTGTCGCCACCACCACGGCCATCATGCAGCTTTTCCAGGAAGGCAAGATTCGCCTCGACGAGCCTGTTGCTGAATACTGGCCGGCATTCGCGGCCCACGGGAAGCAGGACATCACCGTCCGCGAATTGATGACCCACTATTCCGGCCTGCCGCCCGATCTGGACTTGGGCTTGGACTGGTCCGGCTACGATACGGCGATGCAGATGATTGTCAATACCCGTCCCATCCTGCCGCCTGGGACGCGCTTCCTGTATAGCGACATCAACTATGAGACCCTGGGAGAACTGGTCCATCGCATTTCCGGGGAACCGCTCAACGTTTACTGCGAGCGGCACATCTTTAAGCCGCTGGGAATGAAAGACACCCTGTTTCTTCCTCCGGCCTCTTTGCGGAATCGCATCGCTCCCACCCAGCATGAGTTTGGGACCACGGGCCCGATTCTCTGGGGCGTCGTTCACGACCCCACCTCCCGCCGGATGGGCGGAGTGGCCGGACATGCCGGCCTGTTCTCAGACGCCAGAGACCTGTCGATTTTCTGCCAGATGCTGCTGAACGGCGGAAGCTATCACGGCGTTCACATCCTGAATCCCCTGACCGTGGAAAAGATGACGACTCCGCAAACGCCGCCCGACAAGATGGCGGTGCGCGGGCTCGGCTGGGACATTGACTCGCCATTCGCCTCAAATCGCGGCGAACTCTTTCCGGTGGGATCTTTTGGCCACACCGGCTTTACCGGCCCCTCGCTCTGGATTGACCCCGTAACGCACACCTATATTATTTTCCTGACCAACCGCGTCCATCCGAACGGAACGGGCGACGTGGTTGAGCTTCGATCGAGGATCGATACGGCCGTGGCGGCTGCGCTCGGGCCGGCCTCCGATCAACAAATCCTGAATTCTCACAAGTCCCTGACCGGTTACTACGAGCTGATGCGGAGTTACCGAATCGGCGGATTGCGAAACGGGAACGTGCGGACGGGAATTGACGTTCTGGAACAGGAAAACTTTGCCCCGCTGAAGGGTCTGCGCGTGGGATTGATCACCAATGAGACCGGCGTGGATTCCGAGGGACGGCGAACCCTTGACGTGCTTGACCATGCGCCCGGCGTAAAGCTCAAGGCGATTTTCAGCCCGGAGCACGGCCTTTGGGGCAAAGAGGACTCGAAAGTGGCCTCCTCAACAGATCCCGTGACCGGCCTGCCGGTTTACAGCCTTTATGGGAAGTCCAGGCGGCCCACCCGCCAGATGCTCGAGGGACTGGACGCGCTGGTTTTTGATATCCAGGCTGCCGGGGTGCGCTTTTACACTTTCATCACGACACTGGGTTATGCCATGGAAGCGGCGTCCCAAAACCACCTCGCGTTCTATGTTCTCGACCGCCCGGATCCCTTGGGAGGTTCCATCGTCGAGGGACCGATTCTCGATCCGGATTTGCGATCGTTTGTCGGTTATTACCCGCTGCCCATTCGATACGGCATGACGGTTGGCGAGCTGGCCGGAATGTACAACGAGCAGGAGCATCTCGGCGCCAACCTGCATGTGATCAAGATGCAGGGATGGGAACGGACCGACTGGTATGACGAGACGGGGCTCCATTGGATAAATCCGTCACCCAACCTGCGCTCGCTGACAGAGACGATTCTTTATCCCGGAGTCGGGATGATAGAGGGAGCAAATGTCAGCGTCGGCCGCGGGACCGATACGCCGTTTGAACTGCTGGGAGCGCCCTGGATCAACGGAAAACGGCTCGCGGTTTACCTGAATTCCCGCGACATTCAGGGAGTCCGCTTTCTGCCCACGGACTTTACCCCCCAAAGCAGCAAGTACGCCGGCAAGGTGTGCCACGGCGTTCAGATCTTTCTGGTGGACCGCCAGGCGCTCGATACGCCGGAATTGGGAGTCGAACTTGCCTCGGCGCTCCACCAACTCTTTCCCAAAACCTTCGAGTTGGATAAAACGCTGCCGCTGGTTGGATCGCGATGGGTCCTTGATGATATCATGAACAATGTTGATCCGAATCGCATTGAGTACCTGTGGCAGGACCCGCTGATGAACTTCCGAAAGATGCGTGCAAAATATCTGCTCTATCCGTAAAGCGGGTAGCCACGGCACCGGTTTTGTGCCGTGGGCCTTTTGCAGATATGGAACCGACGAACCCACGGCATAAAGGCGATGCCGTGGCTACCAGCTGCGGGTCAAATAGTGAAGGTGGTTCAGTCCGTAGTAATGTTTCTGCCGGATCACCCGGCCATTTTGCAGGATTGAAGCGCCGCATACATTCCATACTGCGGAACGTATGCGCCGCCCGCGCTCTCGCAAAGCGACTCGTCCTCGCCGCTTCAAGCTCGTCCCTCCGGGAAACCGCAGACCCCAAAGACCAGGGTCTGCGCCAGCCGCCCACAGACTCTGTGTGCTACCCGCTCTGCCCGGCGTTGTCATGGTGCTCGCTGTTGCGAAAGAGGGAGCTCCCGGAGCCTTTCAACGGCAGACCTTTCGAATGGTGGGTCAAGCGGATAGATGTACCAGAAGTTTCCTGTGATCAACGGGGATCCCTCTTTGGGTTGTGCTATGGGCACCCAGAGCGCCTCCCCGTTTTGGGCAACAATCGCGTTTAGAATTTCATAGACACGTCTATTATCGAGGTGCAAAGTAATTTTACGCTTTCCCCACTGTCCGCCAGCGACGCTTCCCCCACAGCCAGAATGGCCGTGCAATTGCCGCCCTATGTCGCAAAGGAGCTGGGCATCGGCAAGATGTGTATCGAGGCCGTCCACCTCGAAGCGTGGGATCTGCATGTTGAGAAGATTGGATGGGTCGCGGCGTGCAGCAGGGGAATATATGTCCACCAGACCTCGCGAGAAGTCAACCTGATAGCCTGGCACCGAGGCGACAATTGCAGCAATCACTTGGCGGACGCTTTGGCCCTTAAGCGTCAAGCGCAGGGGCTTTCGCAAGGCGTCGAGGTCCACGTGCTCAATCGCCATGGGCAGCTTATACTTATACGCTATCTGCACGGCCACATCAGCCATCGGCCTGCCAACGGCTTCAAATTCTGGCACCATGGACTGCACTTTTTCACTGAAGCTGGCAACGTGCGGATTGCTGCCTTGCGCCGGAGCTCTCTGCCAAGCTGACGCAATGGTACCGGTGGCTAGCGGCATCAGTACAAATCCGATTGCTAACAGGGCTTCTCTTCTGCGCATGCCGCCTCCAAGGGCAAGATTCTGGTAACCTCAGGGCGTGGGCACCACCGAGGGACAAGTGCCTTGGCCATTGCTACATTGGATAGTCACTACATTGTGAGACCCGGCATAAGATCCATTTTCTACTTGCACGCTGTAGCCGTCTACCGTGAAGGTTTGGTTAAAGCTGTAAGTCGCGTTGCAGCCTGAGTCGCAGCACCACCACCAGTAGTCCGGGCCGCTCATCGTCCCCGTTGAGTCTGTGTTCCACGAGCCTTGGTCCTGCAATGTACCGGTGCAGTTACCGGTTTCCGTGCCGCTGACGGCTTCCGCGATCCGCATGCCGGGGATTTGTATAGGAACTCCGCTGCCGTCCAGCACTCGGTACCAGACCTCCAGTAGGCAGCTCGTACCAGAACAATACGACGAAGTCTGCGTATTCACGACTTTGAGGACCGCCGGCACCTGCACGACGTTCACCGTGCTGCTGCCGGTGCCCGGCTGGAAGCTGCCACATTCACAAACGATCTGATTGGCCCAGCCCACGCAGCCGTCATAGGTCCCCGAGATGGTCGACGTACCCGGCGACTCGCCCGACACATAGCCGCCGGAGGCGCTGGCGATACCGGAATTGGACGAGTTCCAAGTTGATAAGGTCGACTCGTCAACGAAGCGGGTAGCCACGGCACCGGTTTTGTGCCGTGGGCCTTTTGCCGATATGCAACCGACGGACCCACTTATTGACGGAGGATTCCGTGGGTCTCCAGGAAGTGAAAGATCGCTTCCTGAGCCCGGAGGTTTTGCTCGCGAGTCCATCCGTCGTGGCCGCCTCCGTGAATCGTCACTAGCTGATTAGGAACGCTCGCTGCTTCTAAGGCCTCGTGCAATCGTACCGCCTCCTGATAGGGAACGGTCGGGTCTTTGTCTCCGTGCAGGATGATGATTGGCGGAAGACCCTTGCGAACGTAAGTGAGGGGCGAAAGACGCTTGGCAAATTCCATCCGGTTCGGAAGACCGGCAAACCACATTAAGGCCCAACTCCGCGCGTTTGGTCCTTGCAGCACGTCGGGGACATCGGTAATTCCGAAATAATCGACGATGGCGGCCACCCTCATTTCCTCGGGTTCGCCCGCAGTCACGTGTCCCGGGCATTCGTTATCAAATCCAGCGCTTGGCGTTAACATGCCTGTCATCAGGCTCAAGTGTCCGCCGGCCGACTCACCAGCTACAACGAGTTTAGTAGTGTCGAAGCCATATTCTGTAGCGTGATCGTAAACCCAGCGCAGCGCGCACCGACAGTCTTCTACGGCGGCCGGAGCCAGCGACACCGATGCCAGCCGGTATTCCACATTGACCGCATTCATGCCGTGCGCGAGATAAGGCAATACGCGAAGTTCCGTCTCCCCCTTGGTCCAGCCGACCCATCCGCCGCCGTGGATGTAAATCACTGTCGGACGCGGATCTTTGGATCTATTCACGGTAATAACATCGAGCCGAAGATCGACATTATTGGCCTTTCCGTAAACGATGTTGGGATGGACTTGAAACTCGGAAGCCGCGATGGTGGCCCAGCGCGAAACTGGACCGAGTTGCTGCGCGTTAGCAGTCGAACTCATCAGGATCAGTAACACAACTAAAGCCGGGTACCTTTTCATCAAAGTCTCCTCAGTAATTCTTTCTCTTCCTGACAACAACGGAATTTCCCTTTAACTGACCGACTCCCCATCTCCGCGGGTGCCGCATTTCGGCATGTATGCGGTCACAAAATTCGATCCATGGGCAACAGCGAAGTATCATTGAGAAAATAAAACCTCCAGCTTGACCACGGCCACTCGCCAGGCTGCTCCACCAGCTTTCGGGTGACCGGATTCGCGGCGATACGTGCTGCGGGTCAAATAGTGACGATGGTTCAGTCCGTCATAATGCTTCTGCCGGACCTCCCGGCCATTATACAGCGTTGAAGCGTCGCATACATTCCATACTGCGGAACCTATGCGCCACCCGCGCATTCCCATCCTCCCCGGCCGTGAATTCGGCAAGCAAGCGGCCCCTATGTACCAAAGAGTAACCCCACCCCGTCAAGTGAAAGTTACGAAAACTTTGCTTGTGCGGAGTCGGCCTTGACCGCACCGAAAATCGTGTTATGCTTTGTCCCTGTTTCAAAGCCGTCCGCACTGCTTTTCATGGATTGCCAGCCGGACGCAGGAGGGTACAGTGAGAAAGATGAAGGGTTCGGTTGTTTTCCTGGCAGCCATCAGCCTGCTTGCAGTTGCCATGCCGTCTGCATGGGCCCGGCGGAAGAAAGCAGCCGTCGGGCCGGATGATCCGTCCTACAGGCTCTATCAATTGCTGGATGATTCTTACGAGGGCAAGCTCAGCGATTTTTATCTGCTGGCGGATGTGTATGCAGATCCGCAGGATCCGGCAACCCAGCTTCAGCGCGTGCTCCGCGTAGACTATGACAAAGGGAGCTATTTTGGGCGGTTCCGGATTTACGTGCGCAGCGTGGGCAAACTGACCCCCGCTCAATTGAAGACTTACAATGTGAAGCAGATCTACCAGTTTGGAGAATCTGACGGCGCGGAATTTGAAAAGATCGATCCGGGACCGTTGGGAGGGACCGGTGATCTTTACCTGAAGGCGACAAACGAAGGTTCGCTGGCGCCCGCTCCGGTCACGGATGAGGCTCGCCAGGAATACGAAACTCTGATTACGAAGTACATCCTGCCGGCATTGCAGAAGAAGTGAGTTGCGCTGTCCGCTACGGGTCCCGGACGGACTGGCGCAATCCGTCCTGAATCACCGGGCCTGCGCCCAGATATGGTCGAACTCCCTTTGGTAGCGCGCTGAAACCTCTGGAACTGCAATCAAGATGGCGTTTTCGAAATTGTAGCTGGTCGCGCTTGTCGTCCAATTGAAGCTTCCGGTTTCGACCAGGTTCCCGTCGAAAATGGCGAACTTGTTGTGCATGATGGAACGCTCTCCTCTGTATCCGTTGCTCAATCGAACTGGGATTCCTCTGGACCTGAGGTAACTGATCTCCGAATGCCGGTCGCGAGATTGTCCCTCGTCACTGACAATTCGCACCCGTACTCCCCGGCGGCGGGCCGCCTCGATGGCGGCCGTGATGTCCGGCTGCGTCAGGCTATAGATGGCGATGTCCAGGGTGCGCCGGGTGTGATTGATGGCCGCGATGATGCGGTCGGCAATGCGGTCCTGGTCGGAGAAATACGGACCCTGGATGGATGACGGGCCTGAGGCGGAAGCCGATGCCGGAGCGCGGTCCGTGGCAGAGCTTTGATGGCCCGCTACCGAAAAATAACCGTAGGCGATGACAGCGGCCAGGATGATGGGGAAAAGGGACCAGCGGTGAAATCGAAAGTTCATGGGGCTCCTTCCATTTCTCTTGATTCACTCCGGCCGGCGAACGGAGTGGCCTGCCAGGGCCCGGGACGCGGCGTGCCAAACCGTGTCCTCGCCCAGGATAAACCTTGCAGCAGTTCCCGCTCCTTTGTCAGAAGCCTGCTGCGTGGTGGCGCGCCGGAGCGGACAGCCTGTTTTCATGCAGGGCGGAAGCCAGTGGCCAGATCCGCGGGTCTTCCATCCCCAGCCGCCAGGCGGCAAAACCCCTCAGCCGGAATCGTTCAACGAGCTTCAGCTTTTCCTGGACGCTCCTGGCGTCCTCATACCACACGCTGCGGACCGTGCCCCGTGTCCGGTACTCGAACCACGGGGACCGCTGCTTTTCATCCCAACGGGGCCTGAGTAAAAGCCGGTCGAGCAGCGCCCTCGTTTCGGGGTAGGCCAGGGTCCGTGCCGGGACACCGCCCCCGCTCGCGCTCCACTCGCGGCCGTAGAGGGCGATGCCCAGCAGGAGCTTATCCGCTGGAATGCGTGTCCTGGCATACTCCAGCGCATTCTTGACCCAGTCGTAACCCGCGATGGGCCCCGGTGGCCCGTTGCGGCCGGAGTTGTCATAGGCCATCAGGGTCAGGAAATCTGCTGCCCGGGCGAGCGCGGGATAGTCGTAAGCCGCCGACCATTGGTTCGGACGGGAACCCCGGAAACGAGGGATGACGGCGACGCTCAACAATCGCCCCTCCCGATGCAGCGCCGTCGCAGCATCCCTGACGAAGCGGCTGTAAAGACGTTCGTGATCAGGGTTGATGTTTTCAAGGTCGAGTTGAAAGCCCAGCAGATTTTCCCGCCTTGCGATAACGGCCAGGTTGCGGACCACGCGTCTTTGCAAACTCCGGCTGTTGAGCAGCACGGTCGCAGTCGATCGGCTGAAGTCTCGATTATAAAGCAAGGGCATGACCGGCAGCCCCGCCCGCCTGGCTGCTTCCATGATGGGCGGAGGGACGTTTCCATGGATATCCCCGTGTTGGTCCAGCCAGTAGCACTGGGGCGCCAGGACGGTCATATCTGAGGCATGCTCCAGAAGCGAGTCGAGCCCGAAGGTGTCCCCCATGGAGTAATACAGGGCAAGAGGCCTTGCAGCCATCACTCGCGCGCGCATGGCCTCCAGGGTCAGAGGGTCCTTCCTGGGTGCTTCCCGGCCACCGCGTGCGCGGCTCGCCGGGGATGTTTCGCCGTGCTTCTTCGTGTGGCGTGGACTTGTGAGAAAGGTTGCGGGCAGGAGCGCCACCATCAAGGAGGCGATGGCAACTCCGGCGCGGCCCGGGTGGCGGATGGATGGATGGCGCACTCTCATAGCTCCCGATTGAGCGTAATGGCAGCGGTCCCCGTTCGTCAAGATGGGAACCTCGATCGACGGGATTTCCGGGCCCTATTGTGGCGTATCCGGGGTTGCCTGCTTCCCGCTGGCGATCAATCCGACAATGAACGTGACCAGCGTTCCGATGACGACGTACCACGTCCAGGCGATATTGACGATTCCAAACGCCTTTCCCACAACGATGAAGATCAGGACGGACAAACCAAGCACGGCGCCCGTCAGGGCTCCCCGGGAGGTCGCTCGTTGGGTCAGAACGCCCAGCAGGAAGATTCCCAGCATGGCTCCATAGGGAACCGATGCGATGGTCAGCGCAAGCACCAGGACGCTTTCATGGAGATGCTGCGCGATGACGGCAATGATGATCAGCACAGCTCCCCAGAACAGGGTCATGGCGCGGGAGACGCGGAGGTAGTGCTTCTGGCCGGCGTCGGGACGGATGAACGGCTTGTAGAAATCCACAACCGAGCTGGATGCCAGGGAATTGAACGCAGCGCTCAGGTTCGCCATGGCCGCCGCAATGATCGCCGCGGTCAGCAGGCCGGCAAGCCCTTCGGGCAATTGCGTGATCACAAAGGTGGGGTAGATTTTGTCCGGGCTGGTGAAAGGATGGGCAGGCGGATGAAAATGATAGAAAGCAAACAGGACCACCCCAATCACCAGAAAGAGTGTGAACTGGAACAGGATGACCAGTCCGCTCGCCAGCAGCGCCGCCTGGCTTTGCCGCTTGTTTTTGGCTGCCAGCAGCCGCTGTACAATCAGTTGGTCCGTACCGTGGCTGGCGCTGGTCAGGAACGTTCCCCCGATCAGCCCGGACCAGAAGAGGTACGGCTGGTGCCAGTTAAAGTGGAAATTGAAGACGGTGAATTTCCCGCCCGAAATGCTGGCCAGGTGCGTCACTTCCGCCCAGCCGCCCGGGACCGCCCGAACGGCCAGGAACAGCGCGATAACGGTGCCGATGATGTAGATCGAAAGTTGCGTGACGTCGGTCCAGATGACGGCCGTCAGCCCGCCTTTAAATGTGTAGAAAAGCGTCAGGGCCGTGATGATCAGGACGGCCGTCAGGACTCCTGTCTTGAAAATCACTTCGATCACAATTGAAATCGCAAAAACCCGCACGCCCTCCGCCAGGGCGCGGCTGCCCAGGAACAGGCCGGCCGTAAAGACCTTGAGCCCGCGGCCAAAACGGCGCTCGATCAACTGATAGGCCGTATAGAGTTCCCCGGCAAAGTATTTGGGGATCAGAACAAAGCTGACCACAACGCGCGCCACCAGGTAGCCGAAGACAAGCTGAAGAAACCCCATGTTGGTGGCATAAGCGATTCCGGGAGTGCTGATGATGGTCAGGATGCTGGTTTCGGCGGAGACGACGGAAAGCGCAATGGCCCACCAGGGAAGCTGCCGCCCTCCCAGGAAGTAGTCGTACAGGGTCCGTTGGCGCTTGGCGAAACGCGCGCCCAGCAGCGTAACGGCCACTAGATAAACGATGACCACGATCAGATCGAGCCAACTGAAAGCCACACAAGCCTCGTTGATTATGAATCGCCGGCTGCCCTCAAATCGCCCGATCTCGTCCCTCGATCCGGATCCCGGCGGTCAATATCGGCAGAGGACGCAGGCGCCGAAGACGTGGCGAGTCGAACGAACCCGGGCCAGGGTGTCAGGGGGAGAAGCGGCGCGGGAGACCACTCGGGAAGCCGGGCCTGCGGGAGCGCTCCGATCGGCCCCGCGGAGGGCACGGGAACGGGCACTTTGCGTTTCTCCCAGAAAGTACGGCAGAAATCGTCGCCCTCAATGCTTTTAACAAGCTGATAATGTGAGAGCAAGTAGGCCCGCAGCGGAGCGAGATGATTGGTGCTGTGGGCAACCTCGGGCGGCATGTCAAGATCGGACGACCAGAAAATGTATTTCACCGGATGGCTTTCGAGACCTTGGATGGTTTCCCGAACTTGCTCAGGCCGGGTATAGTCCGAGGAAGTCACGTAAGGTATGGGCGACGGATCGCGCAGATCGAGCAGATAGTTGAACTCATTGTTCCCGAAGAAATAATCGCCCGGCTTTGTGCGATCAAGCAGGAACTTGATTTCCTCGTATTGAACAGGATTCAACACCATCACGCGGCCAATGGGGAGCTTGATCTGCTTCCGCCATCCAAACTCCCGTCCACGCCA
>Ga0307372_10012071_pt1 | contig 11401 bp, 4 predicted proteins | sample OX1MG_FD_202533 | JGI IMG/M metagenome (GOLD analysis project Ga0307372, IMG submission 202533) | Soil microbial communities from Risofladan, Vaasa, Finland - OX-1 | ecosystem: Environmental > Terrestrial > Soil > Coastal area > Acid sulfate soil | place: Finland: Risofladan, Vaasa | collected...
GCTTTCCTTATTGGAGGGATGCTTCATCTTGGAAGGTATCACGGGCGCAAGATTCCGGTACTCCTGGCAAGCATCGAGGAATCTGGATCTGGCGGAATCTTGCGTCAAGCGCGTTTCGAGGGAGAATTGACACTCAGCGGAGTGAATCAGGGAGACGAGGTCTCGTTATGGGGGAAAATGCGCGGCGGTGTGCTACTGGTCAAGGGCGGTTACAATTACACGCATAGTGCCGATATTAAGTTACAGCAACGCCATATCCCTTACGTCTGGCGGAGCATTGCTTATGCAGTAATAGCTGTCATCGTTCTAGTAATCCTGACCACGCTGCTCTCGAGTCCGCATTAAACGTCCCCGGCGTGGTAAATCCCAACAGAAAGGCCAGGCAGAGAATGGTGAGGAATTCGAATGATCGATCCCGTTAAAGGTATTGAAGAACTGGAACGACACGATCTGGAAGGCGTGGATGCCAGCCCTTTTGAACTTTCAGATGCACTCAGTGCCAGCTTTCTCCAGATACGTGGCCTGGCAGACTTCTGGAGCCAGAATCCAGAAGTTGATTTTGCTCAGACGATCATCGACCTTGTCGTGAGCGCGCATAGCCAGGCTGGGAAGTCGCTGATCTTTGTCCTGGTAGGGGCATCTCAGCGCCTCTCGATCTATATTTCTCTCGGCGATCCAGAAATGACGCAAGCAATAATCGAGGGAGCGTTGCCTGGGGTGTCTTTTGTCATCGACAACAAGACACGCGCGCCAAAAGTTATCACGAATCTGGCTTCTTTGCTGGCGAAACATGTTGTTGCGCAAGGCGTCATTGGCGGCATCCCTAGCCGGAAAGCGCCCGGCAGCGTTTCTCAATCTGCCGCTTCTCCTCATTTAGAGCAGGATGCCGGGCGCAGCGAGAACGAGAGTATGGGAGCAGCCACAGTGCATGGAACGGCTCATCTCGAACGGGTCATACGCGGAATGTCCGGATCGACCTGGGCATACATTGTCCGGGCTTCTCCCCGCCATCGCCCATATGTTATGAAGGAACGATTAAGAACACTTGACGAACTGGCGCAGGCCGTTTCCGAATCACGCCGCCAGCTTCAGCGAAACATCCAGCAGGGGAAAACATTAAATCCGGCGGCCAATACCAGTATTTCCGAAACGGTGAGTGGCGAAGTTATCAACTACCGTACTCATTACCTGGCGCAATTGTTGGAACAAGAGTTACGGCGCTACGACCGCGCGCTGGCTCTGGGACAATGGGTGGTTGAAATCTATGTTGGCGCCGCCGATCTGTGGGAACTCAGGCGCTTATCGGCGCTGCTTATCGGAACCCTGACCGGAAAGGACTCGCGCCCGCGCCCGCTGCGAGCGCATCAATGTGTGAGATCCAGCAGTAGTTTGGATTTAGGCCACTTCCTCACCTCTCTCTCGTCTGAAGAGTTGGCGACATGCATCCAGTTGCCACGCGCGGAAGCGCCGGGGTACGCAATTACCGATCATGCGCGCTTTGACGTTGATTTCAGCCCATCATCCCCAGCATCGCTGCCGCTCGGCATGATCCAGCAAAACTCCAGGGATACAGGCGATGCCTACTGTATTACATTGAACGATCTTACCAAGCACGCGGTCGTTGTAGGGGTTACAGGCAGCGGCAAGACCACTACAATCCTCAATTTGCTCGATCATGCCGCCAGCGCGCATGTGCCTCTTCTCGTCATCGAGCCGGCCAAAACAGAGTATCGACCCTTGCGTCATGCTCTCGCGGGCAAGAAAGAAGTACGGGTTTATACGTTGGGCAACGAGAATGTGGCGCCCTTTCGCCTGAACCCCTTTGAGTTCGAGACCGATGACGAGCCTGGGAGCGATTCTTTGCTCAGCCATATTGATTTTTTGAAAGCCGTCTTTAACGCGGCCTTTGAACTCTACCCGCCTATGCCCTATGTCCTTGAAATGGCATTGCACGCGGTGTACCAGGATAAGGGATGGGAACTCGCCAGCGGACGCAATACTCGTTTATCTGACAGTGAATGGTCAAAACGCCATCACTTTCCTATCTTTCCCACGCTTACCGAACTGTATCGCAAAGTTCTCGCTGTGACTCTTCGGCTTGGCTACTATGGAGAAGTCGAACAAAATACGATAGCGGGTTTGCAAGCGCGCATAGGTTCGTTACGCCTGGGAGCAAAGGGCTTCATGCTCAATACGCCGCGCGGCATCCCAATGGAGACACTCCTCTCATTGCCAACAGTGCTGGAGCTGGAAAGCATTGGCAACGACGACGAGAAAACGTTCCTCATGGGCCTTTTTCTGGCACGCCTGTATGAGTATCGTCGTTTGCAGGCTGCGCGGGGAATGTTGCCGCCCGGCCTACAGCACCTGCTGATCTTTGAAGAGGCGCACCGATTGCTCAAACACACGGCAACGCAGGTTGACAACGAGAAGGCTAATCCGCGCGCCCAGGCCATTGAAACGTTTACTAACATGCTTTCGGAAATTCGCGGCTATGGGCAAGGGGTGATTGTTGCCGAGCAGATTCCTTCCAAACTGGCTCCCGATGTTTTGAAAAATACTAACCTCAAGATCGCGCATCGTCTCGTCGCGGGCGATGATCGTCAGAGCGTAGGGCAGACGATGAATTTTACCGCGCCACAGTCCTTGTATCTCGGCACGCTCTCCCCAGGTATGGCAGCGGTTTACGCCGAGGGGGCCGACCACGCCTACCTGGTACGCATGGAAAATTACCGGCTAGCCCATGGCTTCAAGCCTCTCAGGAATGCTGAACTGGCGAAGACCAGCGCAGCCTATGCCTCCGTTGAGGATTATCTGGCGATTCCGCAGATGTTTGTCTATGGCATCAAGCGCACACCCTTTCATGGCCCTGACTCGGCCATCTATGAAGCTACAGGCTCGCTCATTGAGACGGAATCCTGCAAGCAGTGGTTGGCCCGCTTGCTTGTCGTCGCTTTGTTCAATCGCTCGCAGCTTCTCTCTCTCCTGGATCAGTTGCCTCGTATTATCACCTCTGAACTGCCGCAGTTGCATGCGAGGCGAGAAGAAGTACGTCTCATGGCGCTTGTACGTGGGTGTGCCGAGATGCTGCACGAGCGAGGAGCTGAAGTTGGATGGAGCTATCCGTTCGTGGAAGAGTTGCGTCAGCATCTCACGCAGAGTTTGGTGACGCTTTTCCGCACCAGGGATATCACACGCGCTGCGGGCGACCTTGATCAATTCTACAAGAAATATACGACAAACCTCAACCGTCCCCATGGGCCATTCCCTGGCTGCTGTCACTGCGAAGAGAAATGCATCTATCGGCTGGAGGTCAGACGCATCTTGTCGGCTGAGGATCAACGGTGGATTGAGCGAGATATTCAGGATATTGCGGATGGAACAAGCGATTACGAGGATGTCGCGAAAACGGCGCTTCTCATCGGCGAACAATGGCTGGAAGATGAACACGTCTTAGCTCCGAATATCGGGTATTGCGGCGCGCTTCACGCGGTAGCCCGGCTTGATGACCCACCCGTTACCACTTTACAACAAGCCCAGTTTGCTGATAGGCTCGCTCCTCATCTGCTGCTGTGAAGGCGGGATTTCCGCAAGCGAGGATACAAACATTCAATAGTAGTATGGATACGAGAGTGAGAGTAAATGATCACATAGTTTTTATCCTATCACAGGTGACAGCAAACTACGGGACGCGGAGATTATTGCCGCGCTCAGTATATCGGTAGCTATCGCTTCGCTTGATGATCTCATCCTTACTGACGAGGAGGCGGAGAATACATTCTTACGCAACATCGCACGGCTGACACGGGCGATAGTATCAATTACGCAAGCTAACGCGCCAGTCCTCTGGGCGGAGCTGTACCGGGAACGCGCTGACAATTATCTACAACTGGCTGGTATTGCCGGACAGGTAGATAATACCGAACGCGCTATCGCGGATTATGACACGGCCCTGACTGTATTTACCACGGATGTCCAGCCCATGATGTGGGCAAGAGCGCGTATGCTGCGCGGTTTGGTCTACAGAGAGCGAACAACGGGTACACAGGCCGAAAATAGATCAATTTTAGAATGGCATTGACGCTAGAAATGTCTGTTGATTCCAATGTCTAATGTTTCCTACACTCCCATCACTACGAAGCCGGCCCAGAAAAAGGGATCAGCGTAGGGCAGCGCGTCTGGATCGCCTCGGTTGGCGGCTTCGTGCTGGATGGCGACGCGCGCGCGGGTGTAGCTCAGGCGTAAGCTGCGGATTGTGGAAGCTGGTACGTGCAGAGGATCAAAGCTGGCTAATGTAGAGTTAGTCGCCTCCTCGCGCAGCCAATGTTGGGCGGCGGCTAGCGCGCGAGCGGGCGGCCATAATCCTTGCGGGTCGAGATAGAGCTGCGCGAAGCGCGTCATGAGCAGAAAGGTAGCTTGGTCATTGACGGGCCAGAGCGAGGCGATCACGGCTGCCGCGCCTGACTGTAGGAAACCGGCGCCAATGCCCAGCGCCTCGTTCGGTACGCGCTGCATGTCGATGATCGATGTTTCACAGGCGGATAGGACGAGCAGGCGCATGCCACTGAGGTTGATCGCGCCATCAAGGACTTCGCCGAGATAGATGCTGCGCTCCTGCTCGGCAATTGCCTCTGTTCCCGCCAGGACGAGGCGCGAGCGGCGCGGGTCGCCCGCGTAATATTGGCCGTGCAGGGAGAGGTGGGCATAGCGCGCCTGCGTCAGTTCCTCGATGATGCGTTCGCGTGTGATCTCGCCTGGGCGCAAGTAGCGAATATTGGCCGCCGGGTAGTTATGCTCTTTCGCGATACGCCGAATAGTTGCCGCCTCGGCCTCGGCGTAGGGCAGCTCCGCTCCCGCCGTGTGCGGCGTAGGATTGCCCGCGATCAGCAGCGCGCGCCGTTGCTGATTACGGCCGCCAGCCCGTTCGTGAGCGATTTCCAGACTGCGAGCACTCGGCTCAATTGTAACTTCCTCGAACAGCTCGCTCATGGGACGCTGCTGGCCGTTTCCTGCTGAAATAAGCGCTGCGGGTAGAGGAAAGAGGCCGAGCCAGCTATACGGGACGAGGCGCACCGTGCGTATGCCTTCGCGCAGCAGCAGTGCGGCAACATCGTCCAGTCCAAACTGGCCCAGTGTGGCAACAGCCTCTTTTACCCTGACCAGCGGCGTCTCACCCTGTTCGATATCGAAAAGATCGAACAGCGCCATCTCATCCAGGCGCGGCAGCAGCACGTGGCGAGCGCGCAGCGTCCCTTCGTGATCGCGAGTAACGATCACGCACATACCACCCGTCCCCGTCAGGATTGAACCGGCAACCAGGTAGACGAGCGCCTCGCCGGGGGTGCGGATTGCGCGGATAATGCCGGACAGTGTGGGAACGGGCGTCATGAAGTCGGGGCTATCAAGTTGCCGGATGCGTTCCCGTGCCTGAATGAAGTCGTTATAGGCAGCGTTTATGGCATCCTGCTCTACCGGGGTGGACTGATGCTGGGGAGACTGGAGTTGAGCTTTGCGCCACCGATTGTGCGCCGTGAGAAAAGTCTTCATGCGATCGCGTGCGGCGGGATCAGTAATACGATCCAGGCGAATATCGTCGAGTTCCAGGGCCACGCGCTGGATTTGCGCGCGCCCCTCTTCGAGCGCGACGGCAATGGCGGCTTCGTCTACTGGCTGCATATGCATCATAGCCCAGGCATCCTGTGTATAGATGTCAATAAGGGCAAATTCGGCGATGATATCGGCCTGGTCCTGCGTGCTGTCCGTGCTGGCCGCCAGGTCGCGCTTGGCCCAGCGTGCGCGCGTCAGGGCAACATGAGCTTGCGGCCACTGTTCCAGTGTGGCGAAAGCCCTGGCTCGTATATGCTGTAGGCGGCAATAGTGTGAGGGAGCAGACTGCCGGGTAAATACCGTCAGAGCGGACCCGGTGTCGGCCAGAGCGTGTTCTGCATCATCCGGGTTCCCCATCCGGGCCAGCTCGTTGTACAGGACGCCGCGGTTGCTGATGGTGATTGCCCAATCAAAAGGCGTCTCGCGCCGTGACAGAACGGTCAGCGCCGCGTCATAATCCTCAATGCCGTGCCGTATGTTTTCCTCACGGTGTCCCGTAAAGTATCCCTGAGCCTGTAGCGCGCGGGTCAGGGCGCGCTCGCGCAGCACCGCAGCCCATTCGCGCGGCGTGAAGGCGCGCGAGAAGACGGTGAGCGCCGCCGTGAAATCCGCCAGCGCCTGCTCGAACAACTCGGTTTGCTCCTCGATCAGCGCGGTCAGCGATTCCGGGTGATGGCTTAAGAAACGCTGTGTGAACGTTCTCATGCCGACTCCGCGCTGTGTGAAGCTGCTGGCGAGCGCGAGGTGTCGGCGAATCATACCCCTGTTGACCAGCGTCTTCGCCCACCAATGCGGCGTTTCGTCGAACGAAAAGATGTCCAGCGCGGCATTGCAATCAGCCAGCCCTCGTCTCAAGTTCTGCCGCATGTTGTTCGCGAGCATCACAATGTAAATTGAGGCGCGATTCGCCAGCGCCACCCCTTGCTCAAGGCGCAGATTGAGTTGCTGGAACAGGATCAGAGCTTTATCGCAGTCGGCCAGCGCCAGCCGTTGGTTTTGCGCGCGCTCGCTTGCGATACGCTGCATGTAACACGTAGCGCGGCCTATGCGCGCCATCCCTTCGTTCTGACTATACTCGCTGTCCTGTAAAACACTAATCGCGTCGTTGTAATCGCGCAGCGCCTGTTCCAGGTTCTGGCTCTTTTCTCCCTCGATACGCTGCACATATGCGCCGCCGCGATTGGTCAGCGTCATTGCCCAGTCTTGCGGCGCGGATGAACGGGAGAACACGGTAAGCGCACGGTCGAAATCGTTGAGAGCCTGTTCGATATTGTCCCGAGGTTTGTCCGTGATGCATTCCATACGAGCAGTGCCGCGCATCACCAGCGCGTTTCCCCAGGACTCTGCCATCATACGCGAAGTGCGTGACTGGCAGAGTCTGATGGTCATATTACAATCTTCGATCACGCGATCCAGGGTCGCCTGTCGATCACCGCTCTGGCTGCGATACAAAACCCTGGCTCTATACGAATACAGATTGACACTATGCCAGTCCTTGCCCAGCCGCGCAAGGACCGGCTGAGCTGCGTCGAAATCCGCGAGGACCTGCTCAATATTGTAGTGTTCCTGCGGCAGGAGTTTTTCCTGCTCGATCAGCGCCATGCCGCGCGTCACACGCACCATCGCCCATTCGAGAGAAGCGTCCTGCTGCTTGTAGGATATCTCGATGGCGCTAAAATCGTGGAGCGCCTTCTGAACATGCGCTGTGCGTTCGGCTGAACTAAGACGCTGAGGGCTGTCGCCGAGAACAATCAGTGTATGGATCATGCCGCGCAAGAACATAAGTGAGGCCCAGGCCGCGGGTGTGACGGCTTCGGTCACCACGGAGAGAGCGGATTCGCAATGCCTTAACGCCTCCTGCTGATCGCACTGAGGATCGACCAGCGCGATCGCCGCGCTGCTCCAATGAAAGTTTGCCCACAGGTAAGGCGTCGTTTGCCGATCAACCTGCTCAAGCGCCTGCTGCGCCATTTTGCTCATATCCGCGATCCGACCCGTGTTGATCACGCTGCCGATTTGCGTCAGATAAGGTAAAAGATCCATCCTCTGCTGCTGCGGCAGATTCTGGATTTCTTGCAAACCAAGTGCGAAGAATGGATCGTTCAGATTGACGCCAGCCATATCGGCGGGCGAAAACGAAAAAGCAGGATCGTCCTCATCTTGCTTATCCTGTGCGACCGGCTGCTCCGGCGGCTGTAGCGGGTGGGAACGAGCATATTTCAGTAGCGTGATGGTTTGCAGTATTTGCTGCGTCTCCACCTCGCCCTGGCCGGTGCGGGAGATAAGGTAGAGGGTAGCGAGCATGGCCGGCGAGGTGAACATGTCCTGCTGCGCCACAATACGCTGCTCCACGTCTTGAAACGACGAAGCGGTTGATAGCAGCGCTGTCGCTTCCAGCGCGGGCAATATCGTAATACAATATTGCTGCCACGCGACTTCGGTGGAGGAAGCCAGGGAGTTTTTTAGCAAGGTGATGAGCATGGCGATATGTTCAGCGCGGCCATCCTGATTCACATCAGCGATCTCCGCGTGAATGTGTTGTAACGCTGCCAGCGCGTTTTGCGTTACCAGGATATCACGGTGTTCTTCCAGAAATGTATGTAGCGTTTCCCGGTCGGTAATGTCGAGCCATGTTTCGAGCGTGCTGACGACAGGCGCGCTATCCGGCAGCTTCTCATGTGATGCCGGAGGCATGTCTTCGATCTGCTGCTTTGCCAAACGTTCAAAGAAGTATGACGCTTCGAGTAAGGCGGCGAAGGAACTTTTGATCTGTGCTTCATCGCGCAGATCAACAGCGATGCTTGTCAGGCGTTGATGGATAGCGAGGTATTCGGCGGGCGCATCTTCGAGAGTTAACCCTTCCAGAGCCGCACGATATGCAGCGGCGGCACGCTGTAAGTTCAACGAATGATGATCGTTGACGCGCTCCATATAGGCCATGCCCAGGTGGGTGTGAATTATCACCCACAGCGGCGGCGCGTCCTCGCTCTCGATGGCGCTCGAAGCTGCTTCCAGGTCAGTGATAGCCTGTTCGATAGCGTCAGGGCCTTTGCTGTCCTGGCGATACAGCGGCACAATGCCGCGCCGCATGTGAAGATAGGCCCAATGTTGCGCATCCTCCTCGCGCGCGACTATGGACAGCGCCGCGCTGTAACTGGCAAATGCCTGTTCAAATAGTGCGTCATCCTGTGTCTGATCAAAGACCTCGGCCTGGATATCACCGATTTCCTGACAGAGGGTGGCAAAGACCTGGGGATATGCGGTGCGCTCTAAGGTAGCCTGTATTTGCGTCAGTGTCGTAAGCCAGTCCTCCGCGGCAACAGGAAACACCGTCTCGAGATCCTCCTCATCCTGAGCGGAGGAGAGACGTTCGTATACCCGGTCGAAGCCGTTGATCTGTGCGTAGTGCAATAAGTGCAGATACGTTTGCAGCGTTTGCGCCATTTCTTCTTCTCCCTCGACGCCAGCACGAATGGTCGTCAGGTAAAGAACGGCGAGCGCGCGGCCTGAGAGAAGAGCGGTGGAATGCGTTTCCACTATCTGCCGCAGTTGTTCCTCATCTTCTGCCTCCAAAAGCGCGTCGAGCGCGGTAGCGATCTGGGCATTTGAAGGCAGCACAGAAGTATCTTGCCGCTCCGGGATCAGCCATGAAATCATATTACGCCTCCTCTTTCAATCCGAACAGATCATTCATGCATTTACAACTGAATGTATTTTACAGAAATGATCGAGGCTTGACAAGAGGTTCTGCTATACTGTATTCAGAAACCTCTGCCAGGCAATGGGCAGACCATAGGCGCATATTTCGGTCTGGAGCCGCATCAATTTCTCTACATGCTGCGCAGTGGCAGTGTTACGAGCTACATGTTCCTGGGCGGACGTTTCGAGGAGCTGCAATTTTAGCGTATCTGTACAGAGAACTGCCTCGTGCGTTCGAAGCGTTTCGTACAACTGCGGCACTGTGCTGGCGCGTGTAATGGCGTCGTGTGCGCTGCTAGCCTGCCATTGCAGCAGCTTAAAGCGTTTCCACGCTTTAGCGATAGTAGTACTTTTCGCGTCTTCCAACAGTGTGAGGTATTGTCGCCAGTTCAGGATACTGAGGGCGTCGTCTTCTGCCTCATGCTCTTTGATCACTTGCCGCACGAGCGAGAGGCCATCATCCGAGAGCAGGATGGCACGGTGTTGTTTGAGCGCCCTATAGGTATCCTCCCAGGTTGGCGCGCTCGCGAACTCACTGATAGCCTGAAAAGCGCGCACCAGGTCAAACTGGCTGCCGGAACCGGCGTCGGCATCGTTGTACCAATATTGCTTCATTTACGGTATCCTCTTTCTTGATATGCACACAATCAATGTGCTACACTGTTTATGCCAGCTGAGAAACTGTTTGTCCATGCATGTTCATCAGTGTTCTCACAAGTAAGAGTAGCGTTTTGGAATCGTACTTTTCTCATGTAGCAATACAGTAGATTTTGGAAAAAGTTTATGGTATACTAGAAGAACGTCAATGCCAGACCCCTACAAACGCAGTATCTTGACGGTTGAACTTGCCCAGGTACTCCAGAAACGTGGCAAGACTCTGCAAGATCTCTCACGCAAACCGCTCGTGTTTCCACCGCGGATAGTACAGCGCATTGTGCAGTCGCTGACCGATGTACGCACGTTGCCAGCTCTCAACCGGGAGGAAATCATTACGCTGGTGGATACGCTCAAATTGAGCCAGGAAGAGTATACCCATATATTTGCCGCCCTGTTGGCGCTGGGCGTGCAGCGTCTGATGCTCGATTATCTTCCCCCTGAACGCGCCTGGGAGATCGCGGAAGAGGTGAAGTTGGCGGTCTTCGAAAAGGAAACGCGAGATCCGACGATCAGCCAGGATTTCCTTACTCGTCGCGTGCCTTCCGAGCAGGCGGTCAGCCAACCTGTTGCGACTGATCCCCTGGAGAAAGCGCTGTCGTGCTACGATGAAGGCGGCAGGTTATCGGCGCTAGGCGCGCTGGTAGGTAGCGAGGATGGGCATGTGTTGCTCGCGCAGGCGCAGGTCTACATGCAGCGCGCGCTCGATCTGCTCAATCGCTTGCCTCCGAGCATACGCGCCGGGGAAGAGTGGCAGTTCTGGCGCGATCAGGCGCAGGAGCGCCTGGTGGAGATCGAAGATGAGTTGGTTTAGCAAGAAAGGCCGGCAGGAGGAATCTGCTGCCCCCACGCGCAAAGAACTGCGCGCGGCTTTCATGAGCTATTTCGATGTCACCGGTGATCCCGCGAGCGAACGCAATTTCATCGAGCAGCACCCACTTCTGCTCCATCCGAAGAGTACCTCAGTATTATCGCTCCTGAGCGCGCAACTCCATGCAGAATGGCAAACCAGGCCGGAGCGGTTGCGGGCCATGGGCTATGATCAGACATATATCAGAGGAATGTCGAACAAGTTATCGACGCTGCAATCCATGCTGGACGACATTCGCAATCATGGAAGCACGATACAGGCTATTCGAGATACGTTTGTGAATATATATGGCGGGTTCGCGCTCGATGCGCCGGATCAGCTTGTTCAGGCGTATCAGGAAATGGATTCTGTGGCCTTGCAATTCTCCGGCAGCGAAGATTCCGCGGCGATCGTTAGCCGGATCAAGGACTGTCTCGAACTTGCCAGGCAACTGCCAGGGACTGCTCCAGAGATAGTGGCGGAATTACGCTATCTCTACTGGACACTACAGGATAAGCAAGTAAGTGATCCTGAAACGTTCCCCTGGCAGGAAGCAATAGAAGATCTACAGGCGGCTCTGGTAACCTATAC
>Ga0307372_10012072_pt1 | contig 11400 bp, 7 predicted proteins | sample OX1MG_FD_202533 | JGI IMG/M metagenome (GOLD analysis project Ga0307372, IMG submission 202533) | Soil microbial communities from Risofladan, Vaasa, Finland - OX-1 | ecosystem: Environmental > Terrestrial > Soil > Coastal area > Acid sulfate soil | place: Finland: Risofladan, Vaasa | collected...
CATCGCCTCCATGCAGGCCGCCACGTGGACGTCGAAGGCGGGGTCCGTCATGAAGAGCTTGAGGCTGCCGTGGCCGGCAGCGGCCAGCGCTGCGATGTCCGCCACATCGGAGGCGCGAGGCGGCCGAATGACCGGGTGGAGGATGAAATCGACAACGCTCTGGGTCTCGGCCTCACGGCGGACTCGCGCCATCGCGGTCAGCAGCGTCTCGTCGTCTCGGGCTGAGGTCATGTTCCCGACCGTGGTGATCCCGCCCACGGCAGCCGCACGGCTGCCGGTGGCAAAGTCATCGACCCAGGAATACGCGGCCGAGGCCGGCGTGAAGTGGACGTGCGCGTCGACGCCGCCGGGGAGCACCAGCATCCCCTGCGCGTCGATCACCCGGTCGCCGGAGAGCTGGTGGCCCAGCGCGGCGATGCGGCCGGCCTCGACGCCCACGTCGCAGCGGGAGCGGCTGGAGCCCGTGACGACGGTGCCTCCGGCGATGACGAGGTCCACGGTCGCGGTCAGGCCGTGCCGGATTCCGGTCGGCGCCGACCGGGGGGCCCCGCGATCAACGCGGGATCCCGAGTCCGCCCGCATCGATGACCGCCGCCCTCCGAACTGGCGCCCGCGTCTCCACCTCGGCCCCGGGTCGGATGACGCTGAGCGCGAGTGGGAGCTGGCCGTCCAGGCCATCGCGGCGGCGGCGGTCGCGGGAGCCGGCGCCGGTGGCGAGGCACCCCGATGCCACAGCTCCGATCTCGGCCGGACAGGCCGAACCTGGCTGGCGATGGGGGTGGATCCACACGTGCTGCTGAACCGCCGCCATGGCCGTACGGTAGTCGATCGCGGCGGGTCACGGCACGCCCGCAGGCCGCGGACGCGAGGTGAGCCGGACGGGCCGGATCATGGGGCACGGGTCGGCGCCGAACCACCCGGCCGGGATCCCCTACGGATCACGTCGTCCGGCCGCGGCCCCGCCGCACCCGGGCACCGCATCCACCCGGCCGCCCGCGCCACCCGAGTCGGGTCGCTTACCCGGCGGGCACGGGCGGCGCCTCGACCGCCGCAAGCTGGCGGGCCCGCTCGGCCCAGGCTGGCGCCTCCAGCTCGGCGAACGCCGCCGACGCGGCGGTGGCGGCAGACGCAGCCGCGACCAGGTCGCCCTGGCCGACGAGGAAGGTCGCCTCGTCCAGCTGGGCACGGGCGAGCCAGTACGGATAGCCGAGACGGCGGAACCTCTCGACCGCGCCGGCGAGGTCGCTGGCGATCCGGGCTGGATCGCCTCCGCGCGACCGCGCCAACAGCCCGCTTAGCCGAGCCAGCTGGGCGAGCAGGTACGGCGGCACCACCCCCGGGGGGCGGGCGGCGAGGTCGGACAGGTGGCGCTCGGCGGTGGCGTGCGACCCCGAGGCGATCGCGGCCTCCACGACGTCGGGCCAGAGCTGGCGCACGGTCTCGTGGCTGATCCCGAACGCCGGGGCCGACTCGGCCAGCAGCGGCTCGGCTCGGTCGAGCGCCTCGGCGGCCCGGCCGGCGGCAAGTGCCACCGCGACGAGTGCGGCGCCGGCCATGGTGCGGGCCTGGACGTCGTCGTTCGACGCCATCGCCTCGACGGCCGGGAGATGGGGACTCGCCAGGGCGGGGTCGCCCCGCCAGCCGGCCAGCACCGCCAGCCGCACGTGGATATAGGCGCGGTCGTTCGGGTGAAGGTTCAGGACCTCGTCGTGGAGGTGCTCCCCGGCCAGCCGCACGGCGTCGGCCCACCGCCCGCGCAGCGACCACACCCACAACAGGTTGCTGACGGCGACGACCAGGAGCCCCCGGTTGCCGGCGCGCCGAGCCAGGGCGATCGCCTCCTCGAGGTGCCCCTCGGCCTCCGGTCGGTCAAGCTGCGCCTCGGCGTCGGCGAGGTTGCCCACGGCGGTGATCTGGGCCGTGAGGCGGCCGGTCTGCGGCGCCAGCCGCAGGCTCCACTCATAGTGGATCACCGCCTCCTCGAACCGCCCCTGGCGCATCAGAACCGCCGCCCGCTGCTGGGCGCCTCGCGCCACCGCCTCGACCACCTGGAAGGCCTGACCCTCGGCGAGCGCGCGTTCGGCGCTGACCTCCGCGGCCTCGTGGCGGCCGGCCACGAAGTGGTTGGAGGCCAGGTAGGCGTGCAGCAGCGCGCTCTCGGCGTCCGCAGGGCGATCGGCCCGCGCCGCCAGTGCCGCCTCCAGCACCGCCAGCGCCTCGGCCCCCTGGCCGAGCGACGCGTGCGCCAGCGCCCGTAGGTGCGAGAGCGCCACCGCCTCGACTCCACCGGGAGAGGGATCGGGGGCGCGGCGCTCGGTCACCGCCAGCGCCACCTCGTAGTCCCCGGCCGCGATCGCCGCTTCGGCGGCCGCCACCTGCCACGCCTCGGCGCTCGCGTCCCCGGGGGCGAGGTCCCGCGCCCGCTGGTAGGCGCGCAGCGCCGCCGCCGGCGCCCCCACCGCCACCGCCCGCGCCCCGGCCCGGGCGAAGGCGGCTGCCGCCGCGTCCCGCATCGCGTCCGCCTCCGGACCCTCCGGGGTGGCGGCCTGTGCCGCCTGGAGATGCACCGCGATCGCCTCCGCGACCTCGGCCCCGGCGTCCGGCAGCGCACCCTGGAGATGGGCCGCCGCCGCGACGTGCGCCGCCCGTCGCTCGGCGCGGGAGAGCCGGTCGTAGGCGGCGCTGCGCATGAGCCCCTGGGCGAACACGTACTGCCCGCGGTCGGCGGCGAGCGGGTCGCCCCGGACTCCGAGGACCTCGGTCCGCCGCAGCTCACCGAGGGCCACCTCGAGCTCGTCCTCGGCCAGGGCCGCCACCGCCTGGGCGGCGGCCGGCGGGAACGGCCCGGCGAAGACCGCCAGGCGGCTGGCCAGCTCGCGGGCCGCGGGGCTGAGCGCGTCCAGACGCGCCGCCAGCAGCGCGGTCAGCGACGCCGGTACCGGCAGGTCGCGAAGTGAGCCTGTCACCACGTAGCGCTCGCCCCGCCGCACCAGGGTGCCCTGCTCGGTCAGCGCCCGGACCAGCTCCACCGCGTAGAGGGGGATGCCCTCGGCAGCCGCCACGATCGGCGACGCCGTGTCGTGGGGCAGGTCGGGGACCAGCCCCTGAAGCAGCTCGCGCATCTCTTGGGGGGTCAAGGGTTCCAGGGTGAGCGCGGTGGCGTTGCGGCGCTGCGCCCCCCAGCCCCGCCGCCGATCGGCGAGCTGGGGACGGGCCAGGGTCACCACCAGCAGGGGGCACTCGGCGGACCAGTCGAGGCACGACTCCAGAAAGTCCAGCAGCCCGGTGTCGGCCCACTGGAGGTCGTCCAGCACCATGACCACCGGTGCCTGAGCCGCCAGGCACTCGAAGAAGCGCCGCCACCTGGCGAAGAGGTCTGCCCGCTCCAGGGACGGTCCGCTGAGGCCGAGCAGCACCGCCAGGGCCTCTCGCAGCGGGGCCAGCTCCCCGAGCTCGAGCTGGAGGGCCCCCAGTCCCGTGTCGAGCTGGGACGCCAGGTCCTCGGCCGGCAGGTCCTCGGCCAGCCGCAGCCGGCCGCGCACCATCTCCGCCAGCGGCCAGAAGGCCACCCCGTCACCATAGGCGAGGCACCGTCCCCGGTGCCAGAACATCTCAGCTTGCAGCCCGTCGAGGTACTTCTCGAGCTCCCAGGTCAGGCGGGACTTGCCCACCCCGGCTAGCCCGGTCACGGAGAGGAGGCGAGCCCGCCCCCGGTCCGCGACGTCGTGGTACAGGTCCTTCAGCCACGTCAGCTCGCGGCGCCGGCCGACGAAGGGCGCCTCCCACTCGCCCCCCCGGCCGCCGCCCCCGATCCGGGCCAGCACGCGCACCGCCTGCCACAGCGCGACCGGTTCGGGGAGCCCCTTCAGGGCATGGGCCCCGGCGGCCACGTACTCGATCCCGGCGCTGCTGGCCTCCCGGGTCGCGGCATCGACGTAGACGGTCCCCGGTCCAGCCACGGACTGGACGCGGCTCGCCAAGTTCACCCGGTCGCCGGCGACCAACCCCTCGCCGGGGCGGACCCAGGTCGCCACCGCGCCCGTCACCACGCCGACTCGCGTCGCTAGCCCGGGGCGCTGGCGCGCCTCCCCGTACGCCGCCACCTGGTCGACCAGCTCCAGTCCGGCTCGGACGGCCCGCTCCGCGTCGTCCTCCATCGCCCCGGCGGTTCCCCACACGGCCATCACCGCATCCCCGATGAACTTCTCCACGACGCCACCGGCCCGCACGACGACGGTCCGGGCGACGTCGAAGTACCCGCTCAGGAACTCCCGCACCACCTCGGGTTCCTGGGCCTGGGCGAGAGCGGTGAAACCGACCAGGTCGGCGAAGAGGACGGACGCGACCCTCCGGCCACCACCATCGGAGTCGGCGGCCGGACGGGCGGCGACCGGGGCCGGGTGCGCCGCCGGCTCGACGAGCGCGGCGCCGCAGGCCCCGCAGAACCGCTGGGCGGGGTCCGCCAGCTGGCCGCAGGCCGGGCAGGCATGGCGGAGCGGGGCCCCGCACTGGCCGCAGAACCGGTGTCCGGTTGGATTCGCCGCACCGCAGAGGCTGCACCCGGCCGCCCCCTCCAGCGGTGCTCCCGCGGTCATGGTCGGCAACGGTAGCAGTCCCGCCCAACCGGGCGGTGGATGGCCGCGCGCCGGGCCGACTGGCTGCGGGGCGCCCGGAGCCGGTCCGATGCCATGGCCGATGCGGCGCCGCGCACGGTGCTCGGGGCAGTCCTCAGGGTGACGGAGGAGGCTCCGCGTCGGCCACGTCCCGACCAGGACCGCTGACGGCCCGGGGTCGCGGACCACGCGTCGCGCTGGGCACAAGGCTCGGTGCGCTCCGGCGCCGGTCAGCGCGGGCGCTCGGACAGCCAGGCGCTGTGACCCGCCGACACGCGCCGGTGGGGGGCGGCACCTCGGGCACGCCCGAGGTGCCGCAGCGCGGGGACCTCGCCTCCCCCAGGGCACCCGAGCCGCCGCGGCGGGCGACCGTGCGTCGCCGGACGGGAGTCGTCGGCACGTGAGGGGTCGCAGCGCCTCGGCCACGACCCCTGCGCCGCCGGCAGCCGCGGAGCACGCCCGCAGGGGGTCAGGGGGTCTCCCCCCCCGGGCGTCGGCCGACGATCGGCGGCCGGCCGGGCCGGAGCGGCTGCGGGAGGGGGCACCGCAGGTGAGGCGGGTGGGCCGCCGAGCGTACCGATGGCGAGCGCTGGACCTCGGGGGGGGGCCGGCCTGCTCGTGGCCATCGGGGGGGGGTCGCGATCATCCTCCTCCTCGCCCGCCTGGGCCCCCCCCGGCCACGCCGGTCACCCCACCCAGTCCAACTCCGGCGCGCTCCCGCGGCAGCGGCAGGCATCGATTCGAATCACCCCGACCGACGGCCACCTCCCGCTCGGCCACCGAGGCCGTCTCGTCGCAACGGACCGAGCGGCCCGGCGCGGACGCGCTGGCTGCGCCGCGATCCCCGCTGCGTCGCCGTCACCCCGCCGGGCTGGCGATCGCGCGGGCCAGCAGAGCCGCCACCATCACCGCGAGCGCCCGTGGTCGCACCGGCGCCGCCGTGGTTCGGGCGCACGGAATCCGTCGCCTCCGATACCGCCTCCCGCGGACACTCAGCGTGGGGACGACGGTCGAGGCCGACAGCATCGACACCCTCACGAACGGGACAACTCCGCGGTCGTCCCGATCCCGCTGCATTGGTCGCAGTGGCCTCACCACCGGGACACGGTCGGGGCGAAGCGGGTCACCGCGCACCACCTGGGAGTGGCGCGGCTCACCGTCCGCGGCCCGGACGGGCTCGCGGTCCGAGCCCTGGTGCGGGTCGTGGCCACCGTTCCGACCAGCGTCGGCTCGGCGACGCGGGGCCCTGCTGCTCATGCCCGCTGGCGACGGTGGGACGGCAGCGCCCCCAGATCGACACCCGCACTGGCGCCCCCATCGCGGTCCGAAGCCTGATTGTCCTCACCATCCGCCGGCACGACGCCAACTACGTCGAGGGCGTGAACGGCAATCCCAGCATCGACGACGACCTCGGCGGCTCGGGTCCGTTCCGGGCCCTCATCGACGATCGCCACTTCGGCTGATGGCCCCACCCGCTCGCCGACCAGCCCATGACTTCGGCGGTGCTGGCAGGCGGCTCCTCCCGCTGGCGACCGGGCCCACCTGGATCGAGGGTGCGCTCCCCGGAACCGCGGTCCCCGCAGCCGGCTCGGAGCGGTGCTGAATCCGCCAGCTCGGCGGCGCAGCACCGCTCAGCATCGCGAGCGTCGGCCGGGACCGCCTCAGCCGGGATCGGTGACCCAGTCTCGGGTGAGGAGGAGCCAGAAGGCCAGGCCCGCGAACTTGCCATATCGTCGGAAACCCCGCCGGATGGCCACGTCCGAGGCCGGTCTTCCAGTGATCGCCGCATAGGTCGGCCGCGTCCACGAGTCCAAGACCAGCAGCCCGTAGCGACCCAGCGATACCAGCATGACGTGGGCGGCCGCGTAGGGGCCGACGCCGGGCAGCCGTAGCAGGCGAGCCTCCACCTCGTCGTCGGGGATGGCGGGGTCGGTGAGGCCCTCGAGGTCCAGCTCGCCGCCGGCGACGGCGCCCGCGAGCTTCGTCATGTACCCGCCCCGGTAGCCGGCGCGGACGACATCGCGGTAGAAGCCGTCGGAGGCGGCGGCCATGGCCGCCGGGGAGGGAAAGGCCCGTCCCCCTCCCGGCCCGGCGGTACCGAGGTGCTGGACGAGCGCTCCGACCATCCGCTCGGTGGCCGACCACGCACAGTTGGTGGTACAGATCGTCTTGACGACATCCTCGAAGACGGTGGCGCCGCGCAGCATCCGGCCCGCGCCGCTGGTCGCCCAGGCCAGCCGAGGATCGGCGCCGGCGACGGCGTAGAAGCCGGAGAGGTCCTCGTCGAGCCGGAGCATGTGCCGAACAAGGCGGGCGAGCTCGTCGGCCTCGGCCGCACCGACCGGACCGTCCGTCACCGCCACCAACGCGGTCGCCCCGGTACCGGCAGAGACTCGAACGCTGCGAGCCTCGCCGGGCCCGATGGAGAGCGTCGTCTCCAGGGTGCGCGACATCACGTCTACGCGATTGGGTGGCAGCGCTGCCACTCCGTGAGAGGCGAGGGTACGGCCCAAGTCGATCGGCTCGCCCCCGCGGCCCAGCAGACGGAGCTCCGCGATCACGGCGTCCGTCTCGCCACCGCCGATCGTCCCGTGCAACTGGCCGCGGTCATCCCCCCCCCGCCTTCCCCGCACCCACCCGGAGGAGGCGCGGGAGGCGCAATCCAACGAGCGCCCACCGCTCGCCTGCACCGTGCCCAGGTCGCGGGTGGCACCCCGCGATCCTACCAAGGAGAACCTCACCCGGGTTCTTGTCCCCGCCTCGCACGCCCCACCTCCGATCGCTCCCGGCGGCTCGCCGACGCCGACTCGGCTGCGGCGGCCGGAGGTACGGCAAGTGGCGGGACCGGAAGACCCGCTACGCGCCGGCGGGTGGTCGTGGAGCCGCCCAGACGTGCACGGTCTGACCGCTGCCGCCTGGGCGGCGCCGTCGCAACGTGGAGTGACCGGCACCGACAACGGGCCCTGATACGATTGGCGGATGTTGGCACCCGGATTCCCACTTCGCACCCAGCGCCTCGATCTGCGACCCTTCGCGGAGTCCGACCTAGACGCCATGTACGCCATCCATAGCCGCGTCGACGTGACCCGCTACCTATATTGGGACCCACGAACGCGTGCGCAGGTCCGCGAGAAGCTGATCGAGCGCGCCCGGCTCACTCGCCTGCAGCGTGAGGGCGACGCGCTCGTCCTGGCCGTGGTGCTGCGCGAATCCGGCGAGCTGGTCGGCGAGGTCAACCTGCACTGGGCGAGTCGCGAGCACCACCAGGGCGAGGTCGGCTTCATCCTCCATCCCGGCCACCGCGGTCGGGGCTACGCCACCGAGGCCGCCCGGCCCTTGCTCCGGCTCGGCTTCGTCGACCTCGATCTGCACCGGATCATCGGGCGCTGCGACGGGCGCAATGCCGAATCCGCCCGGGTGATGGAGCGACTGGGAATGCGCCGTGAGGCACACCTCCACGAGAACGAGTTCGTCAAGGGCGAGTGGTGTGACGAGCTGGTCTATGCGGTGCTGGCACGAGAATGGGAGGCCCGACCCAGCATCTGACTCGGGCACCGACTCGCAGCCGACCGCCCCGGTCGGAGGGTCCGCCGGTCGCACCTCGAGTGCGGTCGAAGCCGTTCGGAACCCGCGTGCGCCGGGCCATCGGGTGGCCGGCGGCCGATGGCCCGGCACGGACGGCGGCCGCAGCCGGTCAGGCAGAGCCGATCGACTGGAGGAGCTCCGCCACCGGGAGTGCGTGCGCCGTGATGTCGTCCCGGCCGACCATGGTCGTGGCAGCCAGGAGCGCGCCGAGGATCGCCTCCTCGGTGGCCTCGACCACCGCAGCGAAGAAATGGTCGATGTGGCGGGCGTCGAGCATCCGGATCTCCACCGCCGCCCGGGCCGGCTCGGAGAGCGAATCGTCAGGCAGATCGTCGTTCCCGGTGGCGAAGCAGAGGATGAGATCGCCGCTGGAGTCCTCACCCAACCCCCCGGTCCTGCCAATCCCCAGGGCCGCTCGCTGGGCGACGCGGCGGCACTGCATCGGAAGGAGCGGGGCGTCGGTGGCCACCACGACGATGATCGAGCTCGTCCGCCGGGGCGCGGGCGGGAACGGCCCCGGCAGTGGCACCACCGCCTCGGAGACCTGGGCCCCGACCGCGGCGCCGGCGACGGTGAGCCGGGCGCGTCGCCCGTGGTTGGCCTGGACCAGCACGCCGAGCGTGAAGGTCATGTCCGCGACGTCCACCTCCCGGGACGCGGTTCCGATCCCGCCCTTGAACCCGTGGCAGATCATGCCGGTGCCGCCGCCGACGCTCCCCTCCGCCACCACCCCGGGCGCGGCCGACCGCAGCGCATCCCACACATGGTCGGGGCGGATGTGCTGCCCGGCGATGTCGTTGAGAGTGCCATCCCAAGTCTCTCCCACCACCGGCAGCGACCAGACAACGTCGGCGCCAGCACGCTGGCGCACCTCCCAGGCCACCAGGGCGTCGCGGACGGTGCCGACGCTGAGGGTGTTGGTCAGCGCCACCGGCGTCGTCAGCAGGCCAGACTCGCGCACCCATTCGAGACCGGTGAGCTCGCCGTTGCCGTTGAGCCGATGGCACCCGGCGAAGACCGGACGGCTGAACAAGGGTTCGGACCGCGGGAGGATCACGGTCACCCCGGTGCGGACGGGGCCGTGCCCGACCCGGAGCGCCCCGGACCCCTCGATGAGGGTCCGGTGGCCCACCAGGACGCCGGGCACGTCGGTGATCGCGTTGAGGGGCCCGGGCCGCCCGGTCCCGATCGCGATCCCGAGCTCACGCGGACGCGCCATCGTGCCTCTCCCGTCGGGGCTCGGACCACGCGGCCCGCCAGCCGCCGGCCGATCGGCCACCACTCGTCGGCATCGGCGAGATGGTAGCGCCGGGCCGAGGCGGCAGGCGCGGCAACCACCGGCGAGCCCATAATCGTCGGCCAACAGGGAGGAGGCCCGACGATGTCACCGCCGCCGTTCGCGAGCGAACCCCGCGTCCACGTCGGCGCCGCCGAGGAGCGGGCGCGGATGGGTCGAGGCGTGGAGGCGGTGCCCGACCGGCTGCGCCCGGGCGATCCCCTGACGATCGGCGGTCAGCGCCTCGGCTGGGATCGGCCGCTGATCTCCCGCTCGCCGGGGAAGCCGGACCCTGTGGCCGTCTGGCTCCCGATTGACTTCACCACCGACCGGCGCTCACCGGTGGCAGCCGCCGGGGTCGTCTCTCCGGCCCCGCCCGCGGTTCCGGGCTTCGAGGGGCCCTCGCGCCTGCCCCGCGCCGGTGACAGCCTCCGCCCGGGTCGGCACGGCCCGCTCGCCTGGCTGACGTTCGACGTGGCCGCGGAGGTGAGCCGGGCCGACCGTGAGCCGACCGACGCGATCGACGGTGTCGAGTGGAACGCCCGCCACGACCGCGCCTGCCAGGTCGGCGAGAACGAGCCCCGGCCGACCGACCTCAACGCCAGCCAGGACCGTCCACACGGTGCGGTGGTGGTGATCACGCACCGGCGCGGCCCAGCCACGGTCACCGTCGGGGCGACGGTGACCGTGGTCCCGCCGGGACCACGGTCGTTCGAGGCAGCCTGGGTGATCGCGACACAGCCGGCGCGGGTGGTGGAGAGGCCGGCCTCGCAGACGGGGTGGTGACGCTCCTCCCCGGCACCAGCGCCGACGCCACGCTCGTCCGCCGCGACGACCTGTGGTTCACCGGGTTGGTCAACGCCACGGACGGGGGTGCCGCGATTCACCGCCCCTCGTCGGGGGTGATCGCGGACCGGTGCGGGCGGCAACGCGGCCTGGCCCCGGCGGGAGGCAAGAACGCCGCGGTCGTGGCAGCGGGCCGGGCTCTCGACGGGTCGGCTGGCGACGTGGCGCCGTCGGTCCTTGGCCCGAACGTCCTGGGATGGGCTTCCGCTTCGCGGCTGATCGTCGCTGACGAGGCCGCCACGCGCTCGGTCGGGGGCGCGGCTGACGGAGCTCGACGACTCCGGCTCCGCCATCGGGCCGGCCGCTTCCCATCACGCCGTCTGCCTCAAGACCAGCGATGCGGCACGGCGGCAGATGATCGCCTCCACGGCCGGAGCGGCGGACCCCGGGTCCTGTCCGCACCGGAGTCGCGAGCCGGCTCCGGTGTTCCCTCAGCCGGACCGGCGTCGCCGGTGCCCGGATCGACGCATCGATCGCCCCGGGCCGAGCCGTGGGGCCGTTCCCGATCCTCTGCAGCATGAGCGACCTCAGCGAGCGCTCCGGTGCCATCGAGCCCCTCAAGGTCGGCACCCACGACCGCCACCGCACATGCGCCGGGGTTCATCCCTTCGAGGGCCGCACGCAGGTGGACATTGGAAGCGCCGGTGGCGACCCCGACCACCTCGACCTGCTCCTTTCCGCCCAGGTGGCAACCCTCACGGTGGCCATCGCGCGTGGTGTCTGACACCGACCCCGCCGCCGCGGCCAGGTCGGCTGAGGCGCGCGCACCGTCGAACGCTCCTGCAGGGGCGCCGACGGTGCAGACGGTGCGCGGGCCGGTGGCGGCCGCGGAGCTCGGGATGATCCTTCCCCACGAGCATATCTTCATCAACCTCCTTCGCGAGTACCGCGCGGACGGACTCCTAGACGATGCCGACCTGATGGCAGCGGAGCTGGCGCGGTACACCGCCGTCGGGGGCCGCACGGTGGTGGACTGCACCACCCGCGAGCTGGGGCGGGCACCGGAGCGGCTCGCCGCGATCAGCGACCGCACCGGCCTCCACATCGTCATGGGCTGCGGCCACTACCGCGACCCCTACA
>Ga0307372_10012073_pt1 | contig 11400 bp, 7 predicted proteins | sample OX1MG_FD_202533 | JGI IMG/M metagenome (GOLD analysis project Ga0307372, IMG submission 202533) | Soil microbial communities from Risofladan, Vaasa, Finland - OX-1 | ecosystem: Environmental > Terrestrial > Soil > Coastal area > Acid sulfate soil | place: Finland: Risofladan, Vaasa | collected...
ATCGTGCCGGAGGTGTTATCCATTGGATGCGCCGTCTGATAGGCGATCTCCGCCGCCGCCTCGATGAGGTCGGGCGTCCAACGCGCGCCCGACAGCAGGGCCTCCGCCTTGGGGAGCGAGAGCGGGCGCATTGCAACGGCCTGCAAGACCAAGCGCGCTTCGATACAGATGTCGCCATCGAAGCGCGCGGTCACCGCGACGCTGGCGATGGGGAAATCGAACGCGCCACGCAGCCGATACTTGACGTAGGTCGAACGCCAGTCGCCATCCAGCCTTGGAACGTACACATCCGATAATACTTCGCCCGCATGCAGGTGTACCGGGTGGATGCCATCCTGCGCGTAGAGGTCCGCCACCGGCAGCAGCCGTTCGCCCTGGCGCGAGGCGACGCGCACACTGGCCCCCAGGGCGATCAGCGCAGGCGCGGTGTCGCACGACGAGACAGCGTAGCAGCCGGTTCCGTTCGGCGCGACGCGGCACACGTCCGATCCCTTTTTGAGGCAGTAATCGCGCGCCTTGCGCCAGAACTCGGACTGGTTATAGTAGTTGCAACGAGTGTCCAGGCACAGGTTGCCGCCCAACGTTCCCATATGGCGGAGTTGTGGCGTAGAGACGACGCTGGCGGCGGTCGCTAACGCGGCGTAGCCAGTCTGCGTCAGCGGCGAGACGGCGATCTCGTACAGCGAGACGTTCGCGCCGATGCGCAGCCCATGTTCAGGGTCATGACTGAGGCCACGCAGGGCGGCGACGTTTTTGAGGCCGATGACCACCTGGGGCGTAAAGATGCGCTCTTTCATATTGGGCAGCACATCGGTGCCGCCCGCCATCAGCATCGCCTGCGCCGCTGGGTCTTTGTCTACAGCGCCTGTAAACTCGCCCAGCCACTCCAGGGCCTCGGTGACGCTCCGCGCCGCACGATACTCAAACTTCGGCAGCCGTAACATCGTCGTCTCACCTCTCGGTCGAACACAATCGTCGCGTCATCCGCCAACCCGCCAGCCGCCGCCTCGATTCCATCCCTTCCCATACCTGTGGGAAGAGATAGGCGCCCTGCAGGGACGACAGGGTTAGGCGTGCGTCGGCACGGGCGCCGGACGTTCGCGTAGGCGCCCATCGCGCGCTTTGGGGGGGGCGTTGCGATCCTTGAGGGCGCGGGCAATCTTGTCGGGCGTGATGGGCGTGCTATCCACACGCGCGCCGATGGCGGCATAGACGGCGTTGGCGATCGCCGGAATGATCGGGTTCAGCGGACCCTCGCCAGCCTCTTTCGCGCCATACGGACCTTCCTGGTCGTTGGTCTCGACCAGCAGCGCGACAATCTCTGGAGTGTCGTAGATGGTGGGCAGTTTGTAGTCCAGCAGCGACGGGATTTTGTGCAACCCTTTGCGAAACGCGGACTCCTCCAGCGTCGCCTCGCCGAAGCCCATGTAGGCGCTGCCCTCGATCTGCCCCTCGACCACGACGGGGTTGAGCGCGCGGCCACAATCGTGCGCGACCCAGAGTTTTTCTACTCGAAGGTCATACGTTTCGGGGTCAACAGACACCTCGGCGACGCATGCGGTGTAGCTGTAGGCGGGCGAGATGCCCACCCCGGCGCCCTTGAAGCCGCCACCAAGCTGCGGTGGCGTGTAGCTGCCCACAGCGGAGAGCGTACCATGCGTGGCCTCCGCCTTCTGCGCCGCCTCCACGAAGGAGACGCTTTTCGTCGCATTGCCTTCAACGCCGATCTGCCCGTCGGCGGCGCTGAGCGCGTCGGCAGGTTCGCCTAACAACTCGCTGGCGGCGGCGAACAGCAGCGCCCGCAACTTCTGGCTGGCGGCGCGGGCGGCGTTGCCTGCCATAAAGGTGACGCGCGAAGAATAACTCCCCAGATCAACCGGCGTCAGATCGGTATCCCCCGCATGGACACGAATATCGAGTATGTCCACACCCAACTCCTGCGCGACCACCTGGGCCAGCATCGTATCCGACCCCTGCCCAATGTCGGAGGAGCCGCACAGCACGGCCACGCCACCCCCACGGTCGATCTTCACGATCACGCCGGAGTGGGGCATGTCGTTCCAGTAGATCGCTTTGCCCGCCCCCGTCACGTAGGAACTGACCGCGAAGCCCAGGCCACGCCCGGTTGGCATATGGTGCCGACGACGCTCCCAATCCGACGCCGCGACCACTTTGTCCACGCACTCCACCAGCCCGCAGGTGGTGACACGCAAGCCGTTCACTGTCGTCGAGTACGGCTCGATGGCGATCTGACGACGATAGGCGGCGGGATCGAGGCCCAGTTGTTCGGCGATCTTATCGAGCTGGCACTCAAAGGCGTAACGTGGCTGCGTCGAGCCGTGGCCACGCTTGGGGCCACAGGCAGGCTTGTTGGTATAGAGCCGCATGCCATCGAACTTGTAGCGAGGAATCTTGTAGGTCACGGTGAGCAGCGCGCCAGTGTAATAGACGGTGGCGAGGCCATAGCTGGCGTAGGCGCCGCCATCCAGGAAGGTTTGCAGGTGAACGGCGGTGATCGTTCCATCCTGCTTGACGCCAGTCTTGAGGAGCATTTTGACCGGATGGCGACCACGATGGCAATAAAAGACTTCTTCGCGCGTGAGGGTGAACTTGACGGGGCGACCATGACGTAGCGCGAAAAGGCAAGCGGCGAAATCGTGCGCGAACGGTTCGCACTTGCCACCGAAGCCGCCGCCCACCGGCGGAACGATGATACGTAGACGGCTCAACGGAACGCCCAGCGTCCGGCCAATCTCGCGGTGGACGTAGTGCGGTGTCTGTGTCGAGGTCCACAGGGTAATCTTCCCATCCGCCGCGCAATCCGCGACGCAGGCGTGTTCTTCCATCGGCGCATGGGTCGTTCCCTCGAAGAAGAACGTGTCTTCGCGGACCAAGTCGGCCTCGGCGAAACCTTCATCCATGTCGCCGAACGTCAGGTGAACCTCTTTCATGATGTTGCCGCGTTTGGTATAGTCGTGGATTTTCACGTCTTCGCGGGCCAGCGCGTCTTCAATGGTGGTGATCACCGGCAGCGGCTCGTACTCAACCTCGATCAGGCTGAGCGCCTCCTCGGCGGTCTCTTCGTCCACGGCGCAGACGGCGGCAATTGGCTCGCCCACATAGCGTACCTTATCGAGGGCGAAAGGGTATTCATCCTGGGTAGTGGGCATGATGCCAAAGGTATGTGGCATATCGGCGGCGGTAAATACGTCGAGTACGCCCGGCAGCGCCCGCGCCCGCGCAACGTCCACCCGCTTGAGCAACGCATGGGCTTCCGTGCTGCGTAGGATGCGTCCGTAGGCCATGCGTGGCAGTTTGAGATCGTCGGCGTATTTGGCCTTGCCGGTCACTTTGGTGTAGCTGTCGATCTTGGTGGTAGAGCGACCGATGGTTGTCATGATGGTGTGTACCCTCTACGCGCTAGAAGCCTGAAAAGCCTGAATCGTCCGGCGTTACGCGCCGCGCATACGCTCCGCCGCCAGTTCAACGGCTTCGATGATCTTGGTATACCCCGTGCAGCGGCAAAGGTTGCCCGCCAGCGCCTCCCGAATCTCGGCGCGCGTTGGCTGGGTGTTGTGTTCCAACAGCGCCACGCCGCTGATGAGGAACCCCGGCGTGCAGTAGCCGCACTGCGCTGCGCCGCGCTCGGCGAACGCCTGTTGCAGGGGGTGCAGCGTATTGTCTTGCGCCAGCCCCTCCACCGTAGTGATCGTGCTGTCCTGCGCCTCCACGGCGAGCATCAGGCACGACAGCATGGGAACGCCATCTACCAGCACAGCGCAGGCGCCACAGTGGCCCAACTCGCAGCCGTGTTTGACGCCGGTCAGGTCCAGCTCCTCGCGCAACACTTCCAGCAGTGTGTGCGTGGGCGACGCCGCCACCTCAAGTGTTTCGCCGTTGACATGGAGCGTCATCAACTGCTTCGTCCATTGCTTCGCCATATGGCTCCTCCTCAACTCTCCTCATCTCTCCTCATCTCTCCTCATCTCTCCCATGCCCTAGCCACCCTCCCCACGCCGATCGACGATGCGCCGCGCCTTGAGTTCGAAGCGTGGCAACGCGCCGGACGTGACGGCGCGCGTCGGGATCCGCAGGCTCAGCGCCTGGCGTAGCGTGGCCTCCACCTGGGGAACGACCTCCGGCGGACACTCCACCTCCAGTTCGATCTCATCCAGTTCGCCCGCCTTGAACACGGTCACGCGAAACTCCTGAACCGCTGGGATGCTGCGTAGCGCGTCCTCGATGCTGGATGGATAGACGTTGACGCCACGAATGATGAGCATGTCGTCCACGCGCCCCAGCACACCGCCCGACAGGGTCAGGTACGTCCGGCCACACGGGCAAGTCGTCGGCCCCCGCTGAACGAGGTCGCGGGTGCGATAGCGGATGGCAGGCATGCCCCAACGACCCAGGTTGGTCAGCACGAGTTCGCCGCGTTCGCCCTCTGGGGTCGGCGCATCGGTTACGGGGTCCAGAATCTCGGCGATGAATTCGGCCTCGTTGATGTGCAGGGCATCCTGGCGCTGGCAGGTGAAGCCATAGGCGCCCATCTCCGTCATTCCCGCGTGGTCATAGGCGCAAGCGCCCCAGGCCGCCTCGATGCGTCGCCGCACGCTGGGAATGGATGCCCCCGGCTCACCAGCGTGAATCGTCATGCGGATGGGGGAGGAAGCAAGATCGATCCCCTCCTCATCGGCGACCTCGGCCAGATGCAGCGCGTAAGTCGGCGTACATACCAGCACGGTTGCGCCAATCGAGAGGATCGTCTGAAGGCGTTGCGTGGAGCTCTGGCCGCCGCCGGGCGCCACCAGCGCGCCGATGCGCTTCGCCCCCTCGTAAGCGGCCCAGAAACCAATGAATGGGCCGAAGGAGAAGGCGAGAAAGACGATGTCCTCGCTCGTCGCGCCTGCGGCGTGGTAGATCGTCGCCCAGCAATCCGCCCACCAGTCCCAGCTTTCCGCCGTGTCCAGGATTTTGAGCGGCTGGCCGGTCGTGCCGGAGGTCTGATGCAGCCGCACATAGTCACGTAGCGGATAGGTCATGTTTTCGCCATACAGCGGGTGGTCGCGCTGATCGCTTACTAACTCTGCCTTCGTTGTGAAGGGCAGCGACCGTAGCGCGTCGAGGTCGGTGAGGCTGCGCAGATCGTAGCCATCGAGCTTGCGCTGGTAGAAGCGATTGCTTTGTAGCGCGCTCCGCAACCCTGTGCGCAGACGGTTGATCTGATAGACGCCAATGGCTTCCTGGCTCGCCATCTGTGGCCAGGGGCGCAGTCGATCACCGGTCGCCATCGTCGCGGTGGGTCGAAACTCCATCGTGTCTCCCCCTTTTAGACGTGTTTGCCCGCTGGGGCGTCAACCGGAACGCCAGGCAACGCCGACGAAGAGACTCCTCTCCTCCATAGTTTCGGGAGTTTCGGGCTGCGGAGGAGAGGGCTGTTGACAATAACGGTAACACAATTCTCACAGATGTGCGCCTCAAGGGGCGATCTGTTCGAGCGTCTCCTTGCGCGTTGACACACCGAACTGGACCAGGATGGCCGCGACGATCAGGAAGGCGGCGATCAGCACGAAGGCCGGCAGCGGACCCAACGTCCCCAGCAGCGGCACGATGAGCACAAGGCCAATCCCACCGCCGACATGCCCAATGCCGTCAGAGAGCGCATAGCCAGTGGTGCGCGCCCGCGTGGGGAAGTTCTCGGTTGACCAGGTGTAGGTCATCGGCACCCACAGATTGAAGCCGAAGAACAGGATCACCGCGCCGATGAACGCCGCCCAGGGGATGACGGTCGGCGACGCCGCATGCCCGGCGAGCGCGATGACGACGCCGCCCACCAGTGTGATCACAGCTCCAATTGGTAGCCACACCTTGCGCTCCAGGCGTTCGCCGAAGAAATACGCGAAGATGGCGCAAGCGATGAAGCCCAGCGTGCCGATGGCCGCGATGAGGCCCGCCTCCGGTGGGATGTAGCCCAGCGACGCCAGGACGGTGGTGAAACCAGAGGCGATGGTGTAGACGGTCACATAGGCGAATGACCAGACCGCAAGCACCAACAGGGCGCGCCTGAGATAGCGTGGGTTGGTCAGGATCTCGCCGTAGCCAGCGCGCGGCTCACGCGTGGGGGGCGGGGCATCGGCGCCCACCGGCGCCAGCGGCTGCGAACGCGACGCGCGACGCTCCATCTCGCTGACCACGACATCCGCCTCTTTGGTACGTCCGCGCGTGACCAGCCAGCGCGGCGACTCCGGCAACTGGACGCGCAACAGGATGCCGACGAGCGCCAGCGCTGCCCCCACACCATACATGATACGCCAGCCATTGCCGAGGAAAACGCCGTGGCTGCTCACCTGCACCTGTGCGAACGGCAGGCCCAGCGGGAACTGCGCTGCGGGCGTCGTCAGGATCAAGCCGAGCCAGATGCCCACGAAGGCGCCCAGCGCCGAACTAATGAAAATAAACGATGTGTAGCGAGCGCGCCCGCCCTGCGGGGCGACCTCATTGATGTACGTGTTGACGATTGCCAGGTCGGCGCCGATGCCGATGCCGGTGATGGTGCGGGCGATGATAAACGTGGTGTAGTCATTGGTGAACGCCGTGTACAACGACCCCAGTCCTGTGATGACCAGTGTCAGCAGCAGTATATCGCGTCGTCCGAATCGATCCGCTAACGGGCCGAGACTGAGCGCACCGATGACATAGCCGATCAGGTTCCAGAGCACGGGCAGGCCGAGCTTGTCGGACGCCCCAACGAAACCCGGCGGCAGAGATGTCGCACCGGGCGGTGGACCGGCGAGGCACTTGGGTACGATCTGGGTGCAGGTCTGGATGAACGAGACGTTGATGTCGAAGATGTCATAGAATGTGAACAGGAACCCCAGGCCGATGATGAAGAGGAACGAGAGCGGCAAGGCCCAGACGGTGATACGGTCCAGGCGTGCGACGATATTGCCTGCGGTGGGAGTGGGAGATGTCACGACACTACCTGCTTTCAACTCTGCATGCGGCGCCACAGCTTCGGCGCCGAGAACACGCGGCCTCCATTGGCTCGCGTGCGGCCTAACGATGAGAGGGAGGTTGCTGTCGCCGAGGTATCGTTGTCGTGCTGGAGAGCGTACATCCTCCTTCCCATCGTCCCATGCGTGCGGCGTCGCATAGCATAAGTGATTGCGGATAGTTCGCCATAACGAACTATAGTTTGGCTATGGGAACAGTATACCTGAACTCAGTGGCATTGTCAAGCCGCAGATACCGCTGCGGATGCTTGACATCGCGGCGGTGGTCTGGGCAGAATGGTTCGTGTGGAGGAACTGATGGTTCGACAAAACGAACGAGGCGACCCGGAGGCCTCAATGCGCGGCGCGCCGGTGGCGGCGCCGATGGTCGACCGCGCCTTTCATGTACTCGATCTGCTGGCAGCGCGCGAGGAGAGCTATCGCCTCTCGGAGCTTGCCCGCGCGCTAGGGATGAGCAAGGGCAGCATGCACGGTCTGCTCAAGACCATGCAGCAGCGTGGAGTAGTCGAACTGGATGGCGACCAGCGCTACCTGCTCGGTCCGCGCATCTACGATCTGGCGCAGACCTACATTCGTCGCGGCGGCCTGCGAGGCCTTGCGTTGCCGGCCATGCGCCGATTGGCGGAGCGTTCGGGCGAGACCGTTTTTCTGGGCCAGATCGAGTCTGATGCCGTCCGCATCGTCGAACTGGCAGAGGCGCCCTCCGAGCATGCCGCACTGCGCGTCGCCGCACGCCGGGGTACGCGCATTCCCCTATTGGCTGGCGCCATTGGGCGAGTTGTGTTGGCTAGGTGGCCCGCAGCCCGGCGTGCGGAGTATTTGCAGGCGCACGCGCTGCCACGCTTCACTGAGCGCTCAATCACCACGCCTGCGGCGTACCTCGCCGCAGTGGAGGAGACCGAGCGGACCGGGATCGGTGAGGAGCATGAGGAGTATATTACGGGCGTCAACGCCGTGGCCGCCGGCATCCACGGCCTGGGTGGAGAGCCGATCGCCCTGCTCTGGATTGCCGGCTCCAGCAGCCGCTTCACTGCGGGCGCCTTGCAACAATCCGCTGAGGCGCTGCGCGCCGAAGCGCAGGGTATCTCACAGGCGCTAGGAGCCTGATTGGGGCGCACGCTTCACTACGTGGGCAGCGCACCCAGTTCTATACCGACAGGGGCTACGTGGTCCTCGATGTGGAGTACTGTCTGGCGACAGCGACCTATCATACCTGGGATAAAGCCGCTCCAGACATTGCCACCACCATCGTATGGATTGGCGGTCATGCAGACGACTAACATGTGGAACTAACATGTGGATATGAGCCACCTGATTATCGCGGGAGCCTCTGCGGGAGGAGGACTGGCATTGCAGGTGGCCTACGGGATGCAGATGGCGCCAAAGAGCGCGAACCACGAGGAGGTGGACGAAACTATGACGCAGATGAACGCCGTGGCGTGGGTCCCGCCGCAAGTGACGATCACACCGCAGGGCGCCGATCTCATCCTCGAAAACCCCATCCCGCTGGCCGACTATCCGCCAAACATCGGCGTCTGGCTGCGTCAAAACGCTTGGAGTTTCCCGGACAAGCCGTTCGTGTTGCAGCGGGACGCCGAAGGGATTTGGCGCGGCCCCACCTACGCCGAAGCCCTCGCGCGCGTCAATCGTCTCAGCAATGGCTTGCTCGCGCGAGGGCTGGATGGCTCGCGTCCGCTGGCGATCATGTCCGAGAACAGTGTCGAGATGGCCCTCATGCAGCTTGCGGCGATGCAGGTTGGAATTGCCTGCGCGCCGATCAGCTATGCTTATTCGGCGCTCTCGACGACCGGACGGCACCTCAAGCACATCCTCGACCTGATTCAAGCCCCCCTGGTGGTCATGTCGGATGCTGACCTCCATATGGCCAAGCTCAAGCAATGGAACACCTCTGGCTTGCAGCTCTTCGCCGTCTCCCATGCCGAACGCCACCCAGGCGTACAGCCGCTCGCCGCGCTAGAGGAGGGCGACGACGCGCTCACCAGCGAGAGTGAGTCGCGCTTCGCAGCGGTGACTCCGCAGACCCTGGCCAAGCTTCAGTTCACCTCCGGCTCGACCAACCTGCCCAAAGGTGTCGAGGTCACGCACGGCATGTTGACCTCAAACCAGATCGGCATCGCGCAGTTGTGGCCGTTCGTCGGCCCCGACGAGGTCGCCGTCGACTTCCTCCCGTGGAACCACACCTTCGGCGGGAACTTCGTCTTCAATATGCTGCTGATGCACGGTGGCACGCTGCATATCGACCGGGGCAGCCCGGCGCCGCAGGGCTTTGAGACGATGGTGCGCAACATCATCGAAGTGCGCCCCACGGTCTACTTCGGCGTGCCACGGAGCTACACGGCGCTCTATGCGCGCATGCACACCGACACCGAACTGCGTGAGGCCTTTTTCAGCCGTCTCAAGTTCATGTTCACCGCCGCCGCCGCGCTCGACCAACCCACATTCGACGGCATGCAAGCGATGTGTGCGGAGGCGCGCGGCGGTGAGTCGGCGCCGTTCTTCGCCGCCTGGGGCATGACCGAGAGCTCGCCCGATGCCACCTTGGTCCACTGGCCAACGCGCGATGCCAGGGTGATCGGCCTGCCGATCCCAGGTGTCTCGGTGAAGCTGGCGGCGGATCCATCTGGGAAGTATGAGCTGCGGGTCAAGGGTCCGAACGTGACGCGCCGCTACTATCACAATGACGAGGCGACGGCGGCGGCCTTTGACGACGACGGCTATTACCACTCACGCGACGCTGGCGCCTTCCTCGACCCTGACGCCCCCCAGGCCGGTTTGATCTTTGACGGGCGCACTGGCGAGGACTTCAAGCTCACCAGCGGCACATGGGTCCACAACGCACAGCTACGGGCCAGCATCAATGGCCTGGGACAACCGTACCTGCTCGAGGTGGTGATCGCCGCGCCCAATCAGGAGTACCTCGCCGCGCTCGTCTTTCCCAACATGCCTGCGTTGCGCAGCCGCTTCTCCGACGTGAGCGCGCGTGCCGCAGAGGACGATGCCGCGTTTCTGGGGAGCGAGGAGGTGCGCGCCTTCTTCACGGACGTTTTCGCGCGGCATAACCGGGAGCACCCGCAGAGCAGTGGCCGCGTCGAGCGTGTCCTCCTGCTGACGGTCCCGCCGCTCCTCGACGCCAATGAAACGACCGACAAAGGCTACATCAACCAACTCGCCGTGCTGCGCAATCGCGCCGACCTGGTCAGGCATCTGTACCAGGAGCCGACCCACCCCGAGGTCATCCAAGTCATCCACCAGGTCATCCAGATCGGCGACGGGCGAGCAGTCGCACTGGCCGCCGCCGACGCATCCACAAGCGTCGCCGCGCACGAAGCGGCCCTGGCGTCGGCAGATGTAACTGCTGAACCACTGCCAGACAGCTGGACGACGCAAGCGCCAGCAGCTGGGCGACCGAAGCGGCGCGGGTGGTGGCCTTTCGGCCGGAGGGAGCGTACCTGACGCTTCGACGTCGTCGTCCCTTGTGTTTGGCAATTGGGCGGCGGCGCGCAACGTTCAACTCGTGCTACCGGAAACGGAGGTCTGTTCGACGAACCGCGACGACGCCTCTGGCGTTTCCGTCGGCTCGTGTTGCGGCGAGGGTGACGCCAGTACTGCGACCACAGAGGGCGCCGTCGCAGAGGCGTCTGCCGTTTCCGCTCCTGGCTCAGCGCGTATGGCGACCTGCAACACTGGCAAGCCGCGGAGCATCCGTATCGTCCAGTTCGGAGCCGCGAGCGGCGACGTCATCGGAACGGCGAGTGCAGGCCGGCCTGGCCCGTGTAGTGGGTAGCGCCCTTACAGAACGGCGCCAGAAGGCCCCGTCTTTCAAGCGGGGGAGTCTCAGCGCACAGGATTGAGTGTGGCCAGCATCAGCGTAATGAGTCCGGCCAGCATGAGGAGGGCAAGGATGAAGGTATAGGGGTCACGATGGATACGTTGGAACATTTGTGCTTTCACCTGCTTTCTTACCGACTACCCGCATCAGGCCTATTCGCGCCAGGCGCCCCATCAAGTGGCAATGCCTGTGCAGCCTGTGTATCCGGTGGCCGCAGTACGTTCTGGTCGGGCCGGTGCGGCCAGGTATCATGCACCCGTCCCATCTGTGCAAAGAGTACATAGAAGGCGACGCCGGACACCGCAAGCCTGAGCAGGCTGATCTGCTGTCCCTGCTCGTAGAAGCCCGTCAGGCCCTTATCCCTCTTCTGTCATCTTGGGAAAGGGCGCCATGAATTCGTGGTTCATGCCATACGGACGGTGTTCCATGCACATCACTCGTATGGCGGCGTGCTCAGTCTTCCTAGCAGCCAAGCGGTCGAGCGCCTTCCTAAGATGACAGAAGAGGGATAAGAGGGCTTGTTCCAGTAGGGGCCGC
>Ga0307372_10012076_pt1 | contig 11399 bp, 9 predicted proteins | sample OX1MG_FD_202533 | JGI IMG/M metagenome (GOLD analysis project Ga0307372, IMG submission 202533) | Soil microbial communities from Risofladan, Vaasa, Finland - OX-1 | ecosystem: Environmental > Terrestrial > Soil > Coastal area > Acid sulfate soil | place: Finland: Risofladan, Vaasa | collected...
GTGCGTCCAGGTGCTGGTTGCCCATGGAGCCGTCGAAGGGAGCGTCGAAACCGAAGACGCCCCCGTCTGCGGCGACCTCCCAGTAGCCGCCGGGCGCGGGGGCGGTGAACGCCCGGTGCGACGACCCCGCAGCTTGCGAGGAGGCGCTGGACCTGGCGGTCGGCGACGCGGCGGTCGGCGACGCGGCGGCTCCCGGTGGGAGCACTCCGACGAACCCGGCGATCGCCACCCCGGCGATCGCCACCCCGGCGACGAAGGCACCCGACCACCGGTCGCCGCGACGCGGGCGGTACGACAGGCCTGTGGCCCGACGAGTCGAATAATGCATCTTCCGGCTCCCCCCCAAGCCCCGGAGGTCGCGACGACCGACCCGGGGCCACGAGCGGCTGCCGGCCGGAACGTCCACGAACCCCGTCGAACACCTTGCACGTGCCCCGGGTGGCCGCTGCTGCCCGTGGCCGCCGATCCGGGCTCGCCGGACATTGTCGGCACGCAGCTCGTCCGACCGGGGACGCTCCGTGAAGCGTGTCCGGGCACGCGGAGCCAGTCAATGCAGTTGGGCGTCTGTTGGCTCAGTTGACCGGAAATAGAGCATCGGCTGCGCCGCCCGCCCGCGCCGCGTACCCCGCGACCTGGGGCGATCCGGAGCGAGGCCAGGGCCGGGAGGGAACGCCGTCAGCACGGCTCACGTGCCGGACCGCGCTCGGCCGTCGGCGCGGGTCGGGCGCCGGCCTTCCGATACGCACCACGGCCAGTGCGGTCTCACAAGCGAAGCGTGGGATCGGGGGCCCGCCGGCCTGGGCGACCGACGACCCCCGGCATGGGCAGCGATGAAGTTCTCGCCGGCACGTGCCGACAAGACGAGGGGGAATTGGCGTGAAGCGTCGCGCCCCTTGTCAACTGGTGCAACTTGTCAACTGGTGCAACACCCACAACGCGGGTGCGCCGCCCGGCCCCACGGGGCCGGCCCGGAGCCCGCACGATGCGCCCAGGCGTGAGATAGAGCTGATCGACACCTGATGACCGGACGAGGGCGGCCCCGCCACATGGTGACGCGCCGAGGAGCGCACGCCGCCCCCACGCGCCTGCGGTGGCCGACGCACCGGCTCAGCGCGGTCTTGCCCGTGTGGACGCGGCCGCGCCATGCAGCGCCGCGCCATGCAGCGCCGCGCCAGCTGCGGGTGGCGCCGGTGGTGGCATGCCTCGGGGCGCTGGCCCTGGTGACCGGCGGCGCGGCACTGGGATCGGTGGGCACGGGCGGCGCGCTGGCCGCCACGACGGTGTCACCCGGCACGGGCCACGGCCACGGCCAGGACGTGTCGATCATGGACAAACTGGCCAAGCGCTACGCGGCCTCGCGTCATGCCATCTCACTCCCGGCGGCCACCGCCCCGCCGGCGCCGGCCCCACCCTCGCTGGCGGGCTCGCCGGCGCTGCGCCCCCACGAGATCTTCGGGTTCGCCCCGTACTGGACGCTGCCGGACGCGTCGGCGTTCGACGTGGCCGGGATGACGACCCTCGCGTACTTCAGCGTCGATGTGAACGCCGATGGCAGCGTGGCCGAGAGCGGGGCCGGGTGGGTCGGCTACCAGAGCCAGGCTCTCGCCGACCTCGTCACGCGGGCCCACGGGGCCGGCGACCGGGTGGTGCTCACCGCCACATGCTTCGACCAGAAGGCGCTCGACGCGCTCGCCGCCGATCCCGTCGCCGACGGGCGGCTGGCGGCCATACTCGTCCAGCTCGTCCAGGCGAAGAACCTCGACGGCATCAACATCGACTTCGAGGGCAAGGGCCCCAAGGACCAGGCCGGCCTGGACCGGCTGCTGGCCACGGTGTCGGCCGCGATGCGCGGCGGCGACCCACACTGGCAGGTGACGATGGACACCTACGCGTCGTCTGCCGGCGACCCGGGGGGCTTCTACGACATCCCCGGCCTGGCGCCGAGTGTCGACGGGTTCTTCGTCATGGCCTACGACATGAACGACCCCGCCACCCCGTCGCCCACGGCCCCGCTCACCGGCCCGGGCTTCTCCGACCTCGACGCCGTGCAGCAGTACGCCGCGGTGGTGGCGCCGTCCAAGGTGATCCTGGGCGTCCCCTACTACGGCTACGACTGGCCGACGGCGGGACCCGGCCTCGGCGACCCCGCCACCGGCCCGGCCACACCGCTCAGCTACTCCCAGGTGGCCGCCTCCGGGAGCCACGTCTACTGGGACCCCACCACGCAGACGCCGTGGACCTCGTACCTGGTGGGGACGCAGTGGCACCAGACATGGTTCGACAACCCCACGTCGCTCGCCCTGAAGGCGCAGCTGGCCGACACGTACCACATCGCCGGCCTCGGCATCTGGGCGCTGGGCATGGACGGAGGCAACCCCGCCATGCTCGCCGCGCTGCGCGGCAACGCCGCGGTGGTCAAGAACCTCGGGCCGGGGCCGACGGGCGCCGTGGCCCATCCGGGGCCCACGACGACGCTGCCATCGGACTACTTCTTCGCCGGCACCTGGAACGGGATCCCGGTGACGCTGGCCGCGGTCGACCTGGCGTCGATCCCCGGCGCGTCGGCGGCTCTCCCGGCGGGCCGGCTCACCGGGTTCGCCACCAACGACCCCGCCCGTCTCTGCCTGGAGACCGGCCCGGGGCTGGCCGTGGCCGCGGTGCCCGGCACACCCGGCTCCTACCTCGTGACGGCGACCACCCCGGCCGACTGCGCGTCGGGATCGTGGGTGTTCACCACGGCGACATCCGCGCCGGCGACCACCACGCCCACGACCACCACGCCGACGACCACCACGACGGCACCCACCACCACGACCACAACCTCGACGACCACGACGACGACGCCCACCACCACGACCACCACCGCAGGCGGCTGACACGGGGCCCACCGCGCCGACGGCCCGCACCGACGTCACGGCGTCGACGGTCAGGCGTCGACGGTCCGGTGTCGAGGGTCACACCACGCGAGAGTCGTGCCCTTCCCAGTAGCGTTCCCGGAGAAGCCGCTTGTAGAGCTTGCCGTTGGGATCGCGCGGCAGCTCAGCCACGAAGTCCACGCTGCGGGGACACTTGTAGCCGGCGATCTGCCGCCGGCACTCGGAGATCAGGTCGGCCTCGAGCTCCGGCCCGCCCGAGATCGTGTCGACCAGTTGCACCACGGCCTTGACCGCCTCCCCCATCTCGGGATCGGGCACCCCGATGACGGCGACGTCGACCACGCGCCGGTCGCCGATGAGGACGTTCTCGGCCTCCTGGGGGTAGATGTTGACGCCCCCCGAGATGATCATGTGGGCCTGGCGGTCTGTGAGGTAGAGGTACCCGTCGTCGTCGAGCCGGCCGATGTCCCCGAGTGTCCGCCAGCCCCGTCGGTCGGTGATCGACGCCGTCTTCTCCGGGTCGTTGTGGTACTCGAAGGGCCTGCCCCCCTCGAAGTACACGACACCCTCCTCGCCGGGGCCGAGCTCCTCGCCGTCGGGCCCCACGACGTGCGCGGGTGACAGGGGACGGCCCACCGATCCCGGGTGTTCCATCCACTCGGCAGCGGTGATCCACGTCGAGCCGACGTCCTCGGTACCCGCGTAGTACTCGTCGATGATCGGGCCCCACCAGTCGATCATGCGGCGCTTCACCGCCACCGGGCACGGGGCGGCGGCGTGCACCACCGACCGCAGGCTCGACAGGTCGTAGCGCTCGCGCTCGTGCGCAGGCAGCCGGAGCAGGCGCACGAACATGGTCGGGACGAACTGTGCATGCGTGACCCGGTGGCGCTCGATCAGCGCCAGACACAGCGAGGCGTCGAAGTGCTCCATCACCACCGCGGTGGCGCCGAGGCGGAGCATCGACATGCAGTAGACGAGCGGGGCCGAGTGGTACAGGGGCGCCGGCGACAGGTACACGTCGCCTCGACCGATGCCACGCGCCGCCATGGCCGCGGCGATCTGGACGGGAGCGGCCGCGGGGTCACCCATGGCGGTGGCGGCCAGCAGCTTGCGCACTCCCTTGGGCTTGCCCGTCGTCCCCGACGAGTAGAGCATCTCCCGCCCCTCGCACTCGTCGGGGACCGGCACCGCGTCGAACGCGGCGACGGCCTCCTCGTAGGAGGCGAATCCGGGGAGGGGCCCGCCGACCGACAGGCGCAGGCGGATGCGCGCCAGGTCGAGGCTCGACACCGCCTCGGCCATCGCCGGCGAGGAGACGAGGGCGACGGCACCGCAGTCATCGAGGATGTACTGGACCTCGGCGCTGCGCAGGTGGCTGTTGAGCGCGGTGTAGTAGAGCCCAGAGCGTTGCGCCGCCCACGCTACGGGCAGGTAGGCGGCGTTGTTCTCCATGAGTATGGCGATGTGGTCGCCGGGGGACAGGCCTTCGTGGCGCAGCATCCGGGCCAGGCGGTTGGACCGGTCGTCGACCTCCCGGTAGGTGAGGACCTCGCCACTCGCGCCCATGATCAGCGCCGGGGCGTCGGGCTGCTGCGCGGCCCGTGCCCCCAGAGGGAGCACGGGGGCGCCGAGCGCAGGCTCGGGCGCGCTCACGGCCCGCCGAGCACGGCTGCATACATGAGGCGCTTGTGCCGGGCCACCACGGACCGATTCTTGCCCGCCAGCCCGGTGGCCCGCTCCACGGCGCGGCGCAGCACCCCGGCGTCGGGTGCGCTGTCGTGGGCGATGCCGGCGGCCCGGGCGGCGCCGGCGTCGTAGCGCCGGCCGGTCGTGATGGCCTCGTGTGTGGTCACCGTGGGGAGCTTGGCGGCGAGCAGCCCGTACATCACGTCGGTGAGCGGGAGGCCGATGTCGACCTCGGGGAGGCACCAGTACCCGCGGTCGTCGCGCATGACCACGAAGTCGTGTGCGCTGGCGAACATGGCGCCGGCGGCGAAGGCGTGCCCGTTGACCGCGGCCACGGTCACCGCCGGGAAGCCGAGCATCCGACGCAGCAGCCCGTGTACGTCGTCGAGGAAGCCCGCCCCTTCGGGTCCGGCGCTCGCCAGCCAGTCGAGGTCGAGGCCGTTGGAGTAGAACTTGCCCTCCCCCGTGGTCACGAGGGCGAGCGGGCCCTCGACGCCCTCGATGACGTCGAGGGCGTCGTTGAGGGCGTCCACCGAGGCGCGGTTGAACCGGTTCTCGCCGTCGCGCATGTGCAGGACCTGCACCTCACCGCGCTGCTCGACCTCGATCATCGGCTCACCTGTCCTGTGCGGACGCAAGATGTCCAGAGGCCCGACGTCCAGACGGCTCCGGTGCGGACGCAGCCCCCGCTGACGGCGCGCCCGCAGCCACGACGCCGGCGACGACCGCCGACACCGCCTCGCCGCACACGACGAGCGGACGCGTCGTGCGCGCCGTCCGGCTCAGCACGATGGCACCTTCGAAGGCCGCCAGCCCGAACACGGCGAGCTCCCGGGCCACACCGGCGTCCACGCGGGCGCGCACGAGACGCTCCTCGAGCGCGTCCGCCCACGACTCGAACACCGCCGCACAGGCCAGTCGCAGCGGCTCACTCGTGCTGGCCGCCTCGAGGGCAACCGTGGCCACGGGGCACCCGTCGCGGTAGTCGGACGCCTCGAGCGCAGCGGCGCTCAGGTCGAACATGGCACGCACCGACGCCGCCGGGTCGTTGCCCTCGAGGACGGACTCGAGGACCCGGCGAAAGCCCGCCCCGGAACGCGCCACGGCCTCGGCACCGAGCTGCTCCTTGCCGCCCGGGAAGAAGTGGTACAGCGACCCCCGGGGGGCGCCCCCCTCGTCCACGATCCGCTTCAGGCCCGTACCCGCGTAGCCCTGGCGGCGGAAGAGCGTCGCACCGGCGTCGAGCAGCCGTGCCCGCGTCCCGGAGGTCCTGGCCATCGACCCGATCCTACTTGACTTCTATGTAGATCGTCATACATATTGCTGGCGAGGAGGTCGGCAATGGGAGAGCTGCTGCAGGTGTCGGGGGCCGACGAGGGCGTGGTGACCATGGTCCTCGACCGTCCCGCCAAGAAGAACGCCCTGTCGGTGGCGGTGCGCGAGGAGGTGTGCGACGCCCTCGACACCCTCGCCTCCGACGAGCAGGTGCGCGTGGTCGTGCTGGCGGCGGCCGGCGACACCTTCTGCGCCGGGTTCGACCTCGGGGAGTTCTCCGTGCAGGACCCCGATTTCCAGCGACGGCTGTGGCAGTCGGCCGACCGCTTCCACCGCGCCGTGCTCACCTTCCCGCTGCCGATCGTCGCTGCCGTGCAGGGCCCCGCGCTGGCGGGCGGCTTCGACCTCGCCGTCATGTGCGACATCCGGGTCGCCGCCACCGATGCTCGCTTCGGCCACCCCGAACAGACGTGGTCGGACGTGGTCTTCTCCCCCCTCGCCGACATCGTGGGGTCGGGACCGGCGCGCGACCTGTGCCTGACGGGACGCACCATCGACGCCGCCGAGGCATTGCGCATCGGCCTGGTGTCGGCGGTCGTCAAGCCCGGGGTGCTCTCGGGCGAAGCGGCGCGCACGGCGGCCCTGGTGGCGCGCGGCCCGCGCGACGCCCTGATGCGGACGAAGGCGAAAGCGATGCGCCGGGCGGGCAACCCCCCCGACGCCGAGACGCTCGAGCTCTGAACGACCTGCCCCTGCCATCCCGACATTGCGCCGCCGGGCGACCTCGGCGGCGGCCGCGGCGGTCGTACGCCACGCTCCATCTGTGGCGGCACGAAGCCGCCGCGGCGGCACGGGCGTCATGACCGGCGCGCACCGCGCCCTGGAGACCCCACTGGGGCCGCTGGTGCTGAGCGCCGATGCCTCGGGCCGCCTGACAGGCGTCAGCTTCGGGCCGACGTCGAACGCGCCCGGCTCGTCCGGGGCCGGCGGGGTGCTCGACGACGCCGCCGCGCAGCTCGGGGAGTACTTCGACGGCCGTCGCCGGGCCTTCACGCTGCCCCTGGCGATCGGGGGAACGTCGTTCCAGCGCCAGGTCTGGGAGCAGCTGCGCCGGGTCCGGTACGGCACCACCGTCAGCTACGCCGAGCTCGCCCGGCGGGTGGGCCGGGCCGGTGCCGCCCGGGCCGTGGGCCACGCCAACGCCCGCAACCCCCTGGCCATCATCGTCCCGTGCCATCGGGTCGTGGGTGCGTCGGGCGGGCTCACCGGGTACGGGGGCGGGCTCGAGGCCAAGCGCTTCCTGCTCGGGATCGAGGCGGGCGCGGCGTCACGGCACCCTGGTTGACTGGCCGCATCTTCGAGACCGCCGACGACCTCGCCGCCCTCCAGGACCTGCTCGACCGGAGCATGGCCGCGGCCGGCCCCCACCTGCGCACCATCATCACCCCCGACCGACGGGTCGACGCCGCCACGCTCTCCGCCCGGCTCGACGGGATGCGACTGCTCGCCCTGGCCACGGTGACCGCCGACGGGCGTCCGATGGTGGGTCCCGTCGACGGCATCTTCTACAGGGGCTCGTTCCACTTCGGGACGGCACCCGACGCCGTGCGCTCCCGCCATCTCCGGGAACGGCCCCAGGTGAGCGCCACCCACCTGCCCGGCGAGGAGTTCGCCGTGACCGTGCACGGGAGCGCCGTGCCCGTCGACGTGAGCAGCACGGACTCGGGGTTCCGGCGCTGCCTCCTCGACGTCTACGTGCCCCGCTACGGCCCCGAGTGGGAGCAGTTCCTCGACTCGGGGCCCGTGTACCTGCGCATCGAAGCGGCCCGGATGTTCACGTTCCGGACGGGCGATACCGACGCCGGAGACTGAGTACGTGCTTCTTGAGACGCGGCCCGCGGCCATGAGGTGCGGCCCGCACCCGAGGCGCGGCCCGGACGTGGGGTGACGACGGGGGCGCTGCCGCCGTCCGCCTCCGCAGCGGCCGCGGGACTGGCGCCGTGCCCCCGGTCGTGGTGGACTCGCTCGTCACCGGCGAGGGTAGGCACCCCCGGTGTCGAACGGAGGCGCCGTCATGACCAGTGAGCACTGGAAGGACGAGCCCGAGGAGCACGACTACCCCGCCGCCCGGGCCTACCTGTCACTGCTCGTCGATCCCGCACAGGCGAAGCGGTTGGCGAAGGCGCTCGAGCGCAGCCCGGGGATCGAGCACTACATGGCCAAGGACATCCTGCGGGCCAGCGGGCTGCCGCTGCTGCCGGCCGACGACCCCGAGGTGGCGAAGGACCTCGGCAAGGTGCAGGCGGGAACGAAGCTCTCCCCCGTGTTGCTGGTGCGCGGCGCACCGCTGTGGGTCGCCGACGGCTACCACCGCGTCTGTGCCAGCTACCACCTCGAGGAGGACACCTCCATCCCGTGCCGCATCGTCTCCCGGGGCGCGGCCTCGTCGTAGCCTCAGAGCGGCTGCACCATCAGCTGGACGTGGTGACGCCCACCGTCCGGCGTCCGCAGACCCGGTACGAGTACAGCGTCGCCCTCCCGGGTGAAGCCCATGGCCTCGAAGAACGACAGCGCCGTCGTGTTCTCCGACAGGGTCTGCAGGTGGCAGCCGGCGACGGACGCGGACCGGAGCCGTTCGAGCCAGTGCCGGACCAACGACGCCCCGACCCCCCGACCGCGCGCCACCGGCAGCAGGTCGACGTGCAGATGGGCGGGCCAGCGGGCGTCGACGACCGAGGAGGGCGGGAGCTGCTGGCGGCGCACGCCGGCCGCGACGGCGTCACCGATCGACCGCCACACGAACCCCGCCGTACCGGGGCGCACGACGAGGGCCCGTCGCAGCAGGCTGCGCCCGAAGACCCGGGCCGGATCCGTCACCGTGCGCGAATCGGCGCAGCCGAGGAGGTAACCGGCCACGTCGCCGTCGATCTCGCACACCGACGCGGAGCCGGGCTCTTCGTCGGTGTAGTAGCCGGTGAAGAGATCCGCGAAGCTCGCGGCGTCGCGCCAGTACCAGGCGGCGGGGCCGCCCATGTACCCCGTCACGTGACAGATCCTGCGCACCGCGGGCCGGTCGGCGGCTTCGTACGGCCGCAGGACGACGTCGGTCACGTCCCCGGTGACCGTGTCTCCGCCATGGGACCATTCTGGCGGGCGTCGGGCCCGGGGCGGCCGATCCGGCACGGCGACGGTCGGCGCGGCGGCCGTGCGGTCAATCGGCGGCGATCGCCGCCAGGACGTCGAGCTTCGCGGCGCGCCGCGCCGGCCAGCTGGCGGCACCGAGCCCCAGCAACGCCGCCAGGACCAGGAACGTCACGAGACTGCCGAAGGGGAGCACGATGTCGGTGATCCCCTGTTGTTTCAGCGCCGCCGCGAAGGCCGACCCCAGCGCCGTCCCGACGACGACGCCGACGATCGCACCGAAGAGCGACAGGATGACCGCTTCCGACCGGATCATGGCCCGGATCTGGCGGCGCTTCATCCCGACCGCCCGGAGCAGCCCGATCTCGTGGGTCCGTTCGAACACCGAGAGCATCAGGGTGTTCACGATGCCGATGAGGGCGATGACGACGGCGAGGGCCAGCAAGGCGTACACGAGGCCCAGGAGCTGGTTCACCTGGGCCTGTTGCGCCTTCTCGAACTGGGCCCGGGTCCGGATCTGCAGGTTCGGGTAGGCCTCGAGCCCGCTCGAGACGGCCTTGGTGACGCCCCCGGTGTGGCCGTTGGTGTCGAGGAGCACGGCGACGGGGAGGGGGGCGTTGAAGTGCGAGAGGAAGAAGCCGTCCCCGACGAGGAAGCTGCCGAGCAGGGCGTTGGGCTTGAAGATCCCGCCGATGCGCATCGTCGACGCGCCGGTCTCGGCGAACTTCACCGGTACGACCGAGCCCACCGAGAGGTGCTTGGTGTTCGCCGTCGTGGTGTCGATGAGCAGTTCCCGCGCCGCCAGGGCGGGGCCACCCGAGCCGGCGTCCATCCGCAGGATCACGGTGTCCGGAAGATGGTCGGTCGACACCGCGGTCAGGTTCGCCAGCGAGTGCTGGAACTCGAACTCACCGCTGTAGACGGTGGACGCGCTCGCCACGCCCGGCACACGTGAGGCGGCATCCGCCACCGAATTGCTGAAGCCGCCCGGGCCGTTGCCCGACGCCGTGATGATGTAGTCGGCACTGACGGCATTGTCGACGCTGCTCGTGGCCGACCGCGACAGGGAGGCGCCGAAGACCGCCATCGTGGAGACCAGCGCCAGGCCGACCATGAGCGCCGAGGACGTCTGGGCTGTCCGGCGCGGGCTGCGCATCGAGTTCTCACGGCCCAGCTTCCCGGAGATACCCAGGGCGCGGGACAACGGGCGCCCGAGGAGGCTCGCCATGGGCCGGGCCACGATCGGCGCCAGCATCCCGATGCCGATGAAGACCGCTACCGCTCCCAGGCCCACGAGTTGGATGGCGGGCTTGGTCAGCCCCGACGCCAGGGCGGCGATGCCGAGGCCGGCGATGACGCTGCCGATCACCACGCGGCGCCTGGAGGACTCCGCCTCGTCCCCTCGGTAGTCGACGAGCGCCGCCACCGGGGGAATGCGAACGGCGCGGCGCGCCGGGCTGATCGCCGAGACCATGGTCACGCCGACGCCCACGACGATGGCGGCCACCACCGTCCGGAACTGGAAGACCAGCGCGCCCGAGGGCAGCGTGATGCCGAACCCCTTCAGCAGGGCCTCGAGGCCGATCGCCGACAGCACGCCCAGGCCGAGCCCGATCAGCGAGGCAACCAGGCCGAGGATGCCGGCCTCGGCCAGGACGGAGCGGAAGACCTGTCGGCGGCTCGCCCCGACGATGCGCAGCAGGGCGAGTTCGCGGGTCCGTTGGCCGACGATGATCGAGAAGGTGTTGAAGATCGTGAACCCGCCCACGAACAGAGCGATGAACGCGAAGACCAGGAGCGCGGTGGAGAAGAAGGACAGCGCCTGGTTGATGGCGTTCGTCTGCTCGTTTGCCACCGTCTGGCCGGTGACCACCTCCACTCCCGCCGGCAGCACCCGGGCAATGGCGCGTTGCAGGCTCGGTGTGTCGGTGCCCGGTCGGGCCAGCACGTTGATGGTGTCGACGTGGCCGTTCTCGTCGAAGATCCGCTGGGCCGTCGAGAGGTCGAACGCCGCCAATGTCGCCCCCGCCAGATTGTCGGCGGTCCCGAACCTGACGATGCCCGTGAGGGTGAAGGTCTGGGGCGCCCCGGCCAGGAGCACCCGCACGTGGTCACCCGGGGCGAAGTGGTACTTCTGCGCCGTGCCCTGGTCCATGGCGACGTCGCTCGAAGAACTGGGGGCGACGCCGCGGACCACTCGCAGCGAGGACAGCTGGGGGTCGGGGTCGAACGACACACCGAGGGTGGGCGCCCCCCCGGTGCGGATGGCCGTGCCGTTCGGCGCGACGAACTGCGCGTAGCCGCTGACGGTCCCCTCGGCGGCGGCGACGCCGGGCACCCGGCGCACCGTGGCCATGATCGCCTGCGGGATCGGCGAGCGCACGGCCCCGCCGCGCCCGCTGTTGTCGGTGAACGCCG
>Ga0307372_10012077_pt1 | contig 11399 bp, 6 predicted proteins | sample OX1MG_FD_202533 | JGI IMG/M metagenome (GOLD analysis project Ga0307372, IMG submission 202533) | Soil microbial communities from Risofladan, Vaasa, Finland - OX-1 | ecosystem: Environmental > Terrestrial > Soil > Coastal area > Acid sulfate soil | place: Finland: Risofladan, Vaasa | collected...
CTGGCGCCGAGGAGCTCGAGGCTCAGACGCCCGGGGCCGAAGAGGGCGGACTTCGTCAGGTCGTCGAGGCGCTTCTCGTCGCCGAAGATCTCCGATGACCGCATGCGGAGCGGCAGCGGCTCGTCGCCTTCGGGCCCTCCGCCTCCCAACCAGTCGTCGACGGCGAGGAGGTCGGTGACCAGGCGCTCGGTCAGTGTCGTCAGGGACGCCACCCAGGCGAGCTCGGGGCACCAGGGGTGGCTCCGCCACGTGCCCGGGCGCCGGGCACGGCGCGCCCCGGGGACGGTGACGAAGAAAGGCAGGGCCGGCGTGGTGCTGCGGTCCCACGAGGCCGCGGCGGGGAGCGTGAGGTGCCCGATGGCGGCGAGGTCGTCGAGCGAGGCGACGAGCAGCTCGAACTGATCAGCGCGGCCCCGCAGCTCGGGGGCGGCCTCGGACCACGACCGGAGCAGGGCGCCGAGAGGGAGCTTCACCCGGCCGGCAGCGTCGATCCGGGCCCGCAGGCGCTCGGTGCGCGAGGTGACCACCGTCACCCGGAGGTGCCCGTCTCCGGCGGTGTGCCCTCCGGCGCCTCGGCGCCGTTTGCCGTCGGCCGCACGTCGGCGCCCTGTCCGTCGGGGGGAGCGGCCGGCACCACCGCCGGGAGGTCGGCGGCGACGGTGTAGCCGGTCGCGCTCAGGAAGGCGTTGTCGGTCTGCTCTCCGTGGTCGCCCAGGACCGAGGCGCGTACGGCCGAGAGGAGCTCGGGGTCATCGACCCGCAGGTAGTGCAGGCCGCGGCGCTGGTCCCGGTCGTTGCGCAGCCGCAGCACCCGGGCCCGAGGCCCCTCGAAGGAGGTGAGGACCGCCGGGTCGTCCAGACCCGTTGCACACACCAGCTGGATCCCGGCGCGTGCGGCGAGCGCCTGCTGCATCCGGATGAGGGCGGGGTTCGACGCCGCGCCGAAGGGGTTGTCCGCGATGAGCACCCCCGGCGGGCGCGCCCGGCTCGTACGGTTCTGGGCCCGCACCCTGGCCAGCGTGCAGTACAGGAGCACCGCCAGTGTGAGCTCCTGACCACCGGAGTACTCGCGCTCGATGCGGTCGGGGCTGCGATACGCCAGGGCGAAGTCGACCGACGGCTTGAGCACCTGCACCCGCCACCCGCCGCCGGCACCGGAGCGGACCGTGTCGCGAAGGGCGTCGGCCAGCCACCGGGTGGGCTCGGGGCGGCGCTTGGGGTCGGCGGCCAGGTACTGCGCCCACTCGTCCACCCGGGCGGCCAGCTTGCCGTGGACGTCGGGGGCCGGCGCCCGATCGAAGTCGATCCGGAAGGCAGGCTTCCCCGACAGCTCGCCCAGTCCTTCGGGCATCTGTGAGCAGCGCGTGACCTCGCGCAGCATTCGGAGCTGGGCGTCGCACATCGACTCGAGCTGACCCACGAGGATCGCACGGTGACGGTCGAGGTCGGCCAGGTCGGCAGCGAGGCCGGCGGCCCGGATGCGGGCGTCGCGGGCCCAGGTATCGGCCTGGGGGGCGACGTCGTCGATCTCCGCGCTCTGGCAGCGGTCACGCAGCGTCGAGACCAGCGCGCCGTACTGACGCGAGGCGGCCGTGGTGCGGACCTTGGAGTGGGCCGCGCTGCGCGCCTCGGTGGCCATGGCCAGCTCCCGGCCCGCCGCCTGCCAGTCGGCGGCGCAGACCGAGAGCGCCGCGGTGGCGTCGTCCTTCCCGCCGACGAAGGCGGGGGCCGTGATCGTGTCGTCGGCCGGGCCGAGCCACGAGGTGGCGACGAAGAGGAAGTCCTCCGCAGCACGCCGGGCGTCGGCCAGGTCGGCCTTGGAGCGATCGAGGGTCGACGCGAGCCGGCTCAGGCGCTCGCGATCGACGGCGAGCAGGTCGTTGACCCGTTCGAGGAGATCGCCGGCGCGTTGCGCATCGGCCGGCACCCACTCGGTCGGCAGTGTGACGTGCACCTGGCGGTCCTCGGGGGAGCGCTCGGCCAGGGTGCGCACCGCATCGGCGTGGTCCTGATCGGCGCGGGCCTTGACGGCGAGCTGGCGACGGTGCTCCTCCTCGGCGTCGGCAACCCTGTGGGCGAGCAAGGTGGCGTTGGATGCCTCGAACATCCCCAGATACTCCGACGCGGTGGCGCGAGCGGTGGCGTCGATGGTGTCGACCACGGCGCGGGCGTCGGCCACCTCGCGGCTGGTCCGGTCGAGCCGGTCCGCGTGGTCCGACCCTCGCTCGGCCTCCGTCAGCTCCTCGCGCAGAGCGCGCAGCGTGGCGGTGAGCTCGGGGAGCGGCGTGGCCGGGACAGCGCTCGCGGGCTCGATGCCGACCTCGGCCTGGTCCCTGCGGGCGGCGCGGCCCTCGGCGCGCGCCGTCGCGGCGGTCTCCTGGGCCCGTGCTGCAGCGGCACGGGCATCGCGCCCGGCGTCGGTCGCGGCGCGCTCGTCCCGCTGGGCGCGTTCTTGAGCGTCGACCACCCCGGCGCGGCGCGCGCCGGCGGTGGTCGCGGCGGCTTCCCGAACGGCAGCGGCGCGGGCCCGCTCGCCGCGGGCAATGGCGTCGGTCATCTCTGCACCGACCTCCCGCAGGCTACGGGTGGCGCCGGCCCGGCGCCCCTCGGCGTCGCCCGTGGCCGCACGGAGTCGGGCGACCTCTGCGTCCGCGTCGGCGACCGCGGCCTCTTCCAGGTGGATCTGTTGGACCAGTGCATCGTGGGGCTCGGCGTTCCAGCGCCCGACGAAGCTGGTGAGCTCGGCCGCGACCCGGCGCTCCGAGGTGGCCGCCGCTCGGGCGTGCCCGGCGCGGTCGGCAGCAACCCTCCGTCGGTCTCGCAGTTCGTCGGCCGTGCGCTGCGCCCACGCCGGGTCCCACAGGGCGCGATGGGGCTCGACGACGCCGCGGGTAGGGCTCGACGTGCGGTCGTGGGCCGCTTCCCGGTCCCTGTCGGCGGCGATCTGCGCGAGCTCGCCCGCACTCACCACGACAGCCAGGCGGGGACGTTCTGCCCGGCCTTCGAGCAGGGCGAGAGCCTCGGCCAGTCGGGCAGGGTCGGTGACCACGATGCCGTTCGCCAGCTCGGGGTGCGCCTCGATGACCCGACGGGCGAGGGTGGGGTCGTCGTGGTGGGCGAGCCAGTGCCACCCGGTGACCGCGCCGATGCCCCCGTCCGTGAGCGCCCGGCACAGGGTTTCGATGTCGTCGACGGTGACGAGCATGTCCCCGGACTCGAGGGGCGCGAGCTCGCGGTCGATGGCCTGGACCTCGGCGTCCCGGTCCGCCGCTTCGCGCTCGGCCTCGGCGGCACGTGTCGCGCACCCTTCGGCCACCCGCGAGGCCATGGCGACGTCGGTGATCTCACCGCCGGCCTCGGCCCGCACGGCCTCGTCGGCATTGAGCCGGCCGATGTCGTCGAGGTAGCGCGTCTTGCGCTCCGTGAGGGTGTCGCGGCGGCGGCGGGCCTCGTCGAGGGTGGCCCGGGCCGTCTCGAGGCGCGGTGCGAGGGCGGCCAGCTCGATGTCGGCGGCGTCGAGTTGCTCCCCCGCGCTCGCCTCGCGTTCGCGCAGCAGCCCAACCGTGCGCTCCCACCGCGCCTCGGCATCGGCGGCGCGTTCGGAACGCTTGGCGTCGCCGGCGCTGACCAGGGCGCCGAGGGCGGTGCGGGCCGCCGTCTCCGCCGCGGTGATGGCGCTCAGCTCCTGGCGGGCCGCGCCGCGTGCCTCGAGCGCGGCGGTGCGGGCCCGCTCGGCGCGCTCGGCCTCCTCGGCGTGGCGGGCGACATCGGCCTCGGCCGCCGTCACCCGCTCGTCGGCTTCGGCGGCCAGCGCCGCGTGCTTGGCGGCCAACGCCGCCCCGACCGCATCGACCCGGGCGCGCAGGGGGGCCAGCTCGCCCTCCGCGCTCTCGTAGTCCCGTCGCGCCGCGTCGGCCACGGCGTGTGCGTTGGCGAGGCGCTGGACCGGCCCGACCGCTTGCCAGGCGTCACGCTCGGCGGCGGCGGCCTCGAGCTGTGCGCCCACCGTCGCGAGCCGCTCCTCGGCAGCCGCGACCTCGAAGCGGGCCAGTTCGAGGCGCAGCTGGGAGCGGACATCCTCGTTGCGCCGAACGGTGGCGGTGAGGGCGGTGACCTCGGCGCCCTGGGTCTCGACGCGTTCTTCGATGGCCTTTGCCGCCCGGTCCTCGTTGTCGGCGCGACCGGTGAGCGCCGCCGCGAGCTCCGCCCCCCGGTATCCGGTGTCTCGCTCGGCAGTGCGTGCGTCGCGCAGGCGCCGGTCGGCCGATCCCAGGGCTTCGAGGTGCTCGACCATCGCACCACAGAACACGGCCTCGACCTCCCAGTCACGGCGTTGGGCCGACGAGGCGGCGTACTCGCGCAGGGTCGTGGTGAACGCGCCGATGGCGTCGATGTCGTTGAGGACCTCGACGAAGAAGCGTACGACCTCTTCGCCCGAGGTGAAGCGCTTCACCAGGGCGCCGGCCCCGCCCTCCTGGTCGTTCATCCGCATCTGGTAGCGGAACAGCTCAGGGTCCAGCGGTGTCTGCTCGTCGAGGACCCGTGCCCACTCGCCTTGCTGGGAGGTCCAGATGAACCGCGCGCTGGGCCGCGCGGCGAAGACCTCCTCGGTGCGGGCCCGGAAGTCCTCGAGGGTCCGGCGTGTGCGCGCGTCGGTGTTGAAGGGCAGGTCGTCGATGCCCAGCTCCTCGGAGCGGAAGGTGTACCAGGCGCGCTTGAGGTCTGATATCGGCGCCACGCCGCCCGGGCGGGTGCGATTGGGCCACTCGTAGACCGCCCCGGTGACGAAACGGCCCACGCCGGTGGCCTCCCACTCCAGGACCACGTGCGCGGTGTCGCCGCTCTGGACGTATTCGCCGATGTTGGCCTTGCCCACCTGGTGCTTGGCCGCCGTGACCAGGACCGAGCAGGCCAGGGTGATGAGCGTCGTCTTGCCACCGGTGTTGGTCAGCGCCAGGAGGCTGCGGGCCGACGCTGCTCCCTCCGGCGTGGTGAGCGCGAGGTCCAGAGGGTCGGAGCGCGCTTCGTCGGGGCCGACCGAGCGCAGGTGGAGGCGGCGCAGGGCCAGGCCCGGCGGTTCGGCCTCGAGCGGGGTGGCGTCGGGGATCATGAGGGTCATCGGGTCTCCGCGGGGGCAAGGGAGCCGAGGTCGGCGGGGTCGAGCGGCTCGTCGGACGCGCCGTCGGCGTCGACTGCGGCCGTGTCGGCGGCGACGATCTCGTCGGCGGGCTCGTCGCGCACCGCCTCGAGCAGGGCGCGGAAGAGGTCCGAGTCCTCGACGATGCTCCGCGCCACCAGCCGCATCCGCGGCGTGGCCCGCCAGGTCCCGTCATCGTCGTCGGAGGCCCTCAGGAGCAGCCCCTCGTCCTCGAGGAACCGGCACACCTTCTTCACCAGCCCGACGCGGTCCTTGGCCGAGGCCCGCTGCGCCGCGGCGCGGCCGCGTCGCAGCGCTGCCCACTCGCGCCACAGCTCGCGCTCTTCGGGGCGATCGGCGTCGGGGTCGCCTGCCTCATCGGCGAACCTGGCGACGAGGCGCTCGAGGTACTCGGTCACCCCGGCCGCGCTCACCCGCGCGACACGCAGCGGGTCGTCGAGGTGCTGTGGTTGGGGGTAGCAGACCTTCACCACGCACAAGAGCACGACCCCCGACAGCGCCCGGCCCCCGGTCGGGTTGGTCCGGGCCATGAACTGGGAGAGCGGCATGCGCAGCGGCGAGTCGCCACCTGCAGTGGCGATGACCCCGACGTCGCCGTCGACGATGAGGGTGAGCCCCGCCCCGGCCGCCACGGAGTCGCAGACCTCGGCGAACTCCGCGTCCTCGTCGTAGCGCTGGACGAGTCGCTGGTACCGCGCGTCGCGGGCCGGGCGCTCCTTGGGGCGCGCGCAGTACCCGAGGAGGCGCCCGGCGTCCGCCAGGTCGTCGCTCGAGACGGCCGGGGTCATGAGGACACCTCCATGGTCGTGAGGGTGGCTTCGGGCGTTTCGGGCGGGGTCGGACCGAGGACGACCGGTGCGAGGAGCAGGTCGTCGGCGTCGATGCCAGCAGTGGCGAGGCGGGTGCCGGTGGGGATGGCCACGACGACCGCAGTGTCGCGCTCGGCCCCGGCGAAGGGCGTGGCGATGTGTTCGTGGGCCACGTGGCAGACCGCGGCCACCAGGCCGGACCGATCGAGGGGTGAGCCCTGGACGTCGAGGTGCTCTTCGGCGACCGACAGCGCGCGCTCGATGAGCGTGCCGAGCCGAGTGGGCGCGGTGAGCGAGGCGATGAGCGCGTCGGCCAGGCCCCAGTACGGCTCCCACCAGACGATGGCGGCGGTCTCGGCGAAGGTGGGATCGGGCAGCGGTTCCCCCGTCGCCGGATCACGCGGCGCCTCGAAGAGCTCGTCGAGGAGGACGGCACCCGAGGCGAGCGCGGGCTGGTGCAGCCCCCCGACGCGCGCCAGGAGCCCCTCGCACCACGGGGCGACCCGCCGAGTGGGGGCGCCGAGCGCGGGCAGGACCAGGTCCGCTTCGACCTCGGCGCGCTGGCAGCTCCCCGGGGAGCGGGCGAATCGCTCGTCCTGGGCGCGGCGCAGCTCTCCCCGGGCACGCAGCAGGTGGCGCTGGAGCTCGCTGTGGCGCTGCCCACTTTCGCGCAGGAGGGTCACGAGCCGGTTCGCCGTCTGGCGCAGGGCTGTGTCCGTGGCGGCGGCGCGGTGCCCCTCGATGGCGGAGACCAGCGCCCGTTCGCTGGCGAGGCGCTCCTCGACGTGATCGAGGGCTCGGGCGAGGATGGCGGGGACCTCCTCGTCCCAGTCGAAGGCGTCGGGGTCCACGAGGGTATCGCGGACCACACCGCGGATGTACTCCATGTACTGGATGGTGACGTAGCGCTTCGTCTGGGCCACGGCGACGGCAGAGTCGAGCGCGCCGCGGCGCACCAGCTCCTGGATCTGGAAGTCCGACGCGATGGCCGCGCTCTCGGGGTCCATGTCGAGGGCGTTCACGAGCACGTTGACGGCCTGCGCGCTGGCACGCAGATGCGTCGTGTCGTCCGCGTTCCACTGCTCGTAGAGCAACTGGTAGCTGTGCACGCGCCGGACCGGGGCGTCGCCGGCGTGGTCGACGTAGGTGTACTCATGGGGGTCTTCGCCGACGAGGGCGCGAAGGACGCGGGCGGCCACCGCGGCGTGCTGCTCGAGCGGCGCCCCCGGGCACTGGCGGGCAGCCTCGGATTCGAGGTACGTGCGCGCGTCGTCGTAGAGCATCCCGGCCGAGACCCCCATGGCCAGGGCCACCTGGTCGATGACGGCAAGGCCCAGGCTCATGAGGTCGTAGTCGTCCCAGAACCCGCCCCCGTAGGACTCCTTGTTGCGGTCGAGGTCGTGGAGGGGGCGGGTTGCCGACACCGACTTCGTCCTCCGGACGACGGCGGTGTCGTCGGTGGGGATCCGCAACAGCGGCGAACCGAGAGGGTCGCCGAGGGCCGACACCTCGACACCGAGGTCTTCGCAGGCGGCGGCGTCCGTGGCGCGGCCCTCCTCCTGGTCCTGCGTGTCGCCTGCCCTCATCGTCGCTCCTCCGCCCACCGGCACCAGCGGGCGCGCGGCGTCGCTGGACCACGCCCCAGTGTGCCAGGGCGCTGTGTCGCCGCAGTCGGGGCCGGGCGTGCCGGCGTTGCACCCCGACCCGTCGAGTGGCCGGTGTGGCGGTTGGGGCCGACCACGGATGTGACCTCTCCGATGCCCACGGCGATCGGGGGCAGCCACGTCACTTCGACCGGGACCTTCGAGGGTCCGCCTCGGGGCCCGTGCCCGGGTGCAAGGCGTGCAAGGCGTGGAAGTCGGCCTGGCGGCCCCTGCCCTCCCTCTTCATCGTGTCGGTGACGGTCCACGGCGTGACCTGCTCGACGTCCTCATCATGCGGTGTTGACCTCACCATCATGCGGTGTTGACCTCACCGTCGTCAGAGCCGGTCGAGCAGCTCCGCCTTCTTGGTGGCGAACTCGGCGTCGGTCACGATGCCCCGACGCCGCAGCTCGTCGAGCTCCACCAGCAGGTCGGCGATCGACGCCTCGCCCCGAACGGGCGCGACTCGCGTCGTGCCCGAAGGCGGCGTGTCTCCCGACCCGGGGCCGGCGTCGTCCCACGTCCGGCGCGTGGTGCCGGCCGGGGTCGGCCCGGGCCGGCGGTGGACGGCGTCGATCTGCTCGGTGATGACCGCCTGCACCGCCGCGGGCCGCGGCACGTGGTCGAAGACGATCACGCCCGTCTCCCCGCCCATCTCCACCAGGAGCTCGCCGCTGCGGAACAGCCTGGCGGCGATCGACTGGTGGTACGAGAGCTGGTTCACCCGCTCGAGCCGCAGCTCGAGCCCGTTGCGCGAGAGGACGCCCGAGCGCTGCACGATCCGGCTCGTGGTGACGACCAGATTGGTGGCGAACCAGCGCACGAGCCGCCCCGCCAGCCACAGCGCCGACACCGACACCGACACCAGGAGCAGGTACAGCACCCCCACCGGGGCGTGCGGGAAGGAGGCCACGACCGCGATGGCGAGGACCACGACGGCGACGGCGACGACCAGCGGCCAGCCCAGGAACGCCCAGTGCGGCCGGAGCTCGACGATCACGTCTTCGTCGTCGGTGAGCAGCCGGCGGGGAAATGGCATGCCCGCCCAGCGTATCCCCGTGCCTGGGAAGACAGCGGGAATCCCGGGCGCCGGCGGCCCGACGGTGCATCGGCGCGGCGCCCTGTAGGCGGCGCCCGCTCAGGCGAGCTTGCCCGCGATGCCCCCGGCGCTGCGCAGGACGGTGCCGTCGGCGCCCGCCGCGGAGTGGTGCACCGCCGGGCGCTCGAGGGCCTCGGTGATCAGCGCGTCGAGGAGCCCGAGGAACGGCACCGGCGGGTCGACCCACAGGTAGCGCGCCAGGGAACCGGGGATCGTGTTGACCTCGTTGACGAACAGCGTGTCGCCGTCCGACAGGAAGTCGATGCGCGCCACACCGCGCACGTCGGTGAGCGCCATCACGCGCCGCGCCACGTCGTGCAGCGCCGACACCAGCGGCCCGGGCACGTCGGCCGGGACCTGGCGCGGCGCGCTGGCCATCCCCTCGCCGCCCACGTACTTGTCGGCGTAGCCGAGGATCTCCGCCGCCGGGGTCGTGCGCAGCGGCCGCTCCACCGCTGACAGGGCGGGCCGGGGCCAGGCCCGCACGGCCAGGTTGAGGTCGAAGAGGTCCGGGCGGTACGGCTCGACCACGGCCCCCCGACGCAGGTGGGGGTTGGCGCCGAGACGGCCGACGGCCGTCCCCAGGTCCTCGACGACCTCGATGCCGATCGACGACCCGCCGTAGCGCGGCTTCAGGATGTAGGGCCCGGGGAAGCCGACATCAGCGCCGTCGGCCCCCAGCAGCGCGCGCGGGAGCGCCGGCAGGCCGGCGGCCCCCACGACGCCGGCGAACGCCAGCTTGTCCATGCCCAGTGCGGCGGCGGCCACCCCCGGGCCCGTGTAGGCCAGACCCGCCAGGTCGAGGGCGGCCTGGAGCGACCCGTCTTCGCCCGGGCCGCCGTGGCAGCAGTTGACCACCACGTCCACCATCAGGGGCCGGGGCCGGCCCAACCGGCCGCCCGCCGGCACGAAGCCCGCACCTTCCCCCCCGGCCACCAGGCGCAGGCCCTCGGCGGCGCGGGGGACGCCCTCCACGAAGTCGACGGCTTCGAGCCCGGCGTCGACGCGGAACCACTCCCCCGTCTTCGTCCAGTACAGGCCGGTGACGTCGCGCCCGGCGCCGGCGAGCTCGTGCGCCGCCTGCAGCCCCGTCAGGATGCTCACGTCGTGCTCGGGCGACGGTCCCCCGAAGGCGACGGCGGCGTGGGCGGTGGTGGCGTTCAACGGTCTGCTCCCGAGCTCGGTGAAATCGCGGGACGCCACGCGGGGGGCGGTCCGGGCGCGCTCAAGGGTAGTGGTCGGGCAGGTCGTTCTCGTACAGCACGACGTCGCCCCGCCCGAGGTGGGCACGCACCCACCCGATGGCCTGGTCGCGCGTCCGGACCACCACCACCCGGGCGGGCCGGGAACCGGCGGGCTCGCCGACCGCCGGGGCGCTCGTGCCGGAGGACGCCCGGGCGCCGCGCCGCAGCGCCCGGCGGTTGGTGCGGCCCACGACGACGAGATCGGTGGCGACACCGGCCGCCTCCCGCGCGAAGCGGGCATTCTCCTCGGCCTGGCGGGCACCGAGCTCGACCATCCCGGGCGTGACCACGACGCGCCGCTGCGCGCCCTGTCCCAGACGCTCCAGCGCCTCCAGCGCCGCCCGGGCGCCGGCGGGGTTGGCGTTGTAGGTGTCGTCGAGCACGGCGAACCCCCCCGGGCTCACCGACGGCTCCAGCCGGTGCGGCGACGCCGGCAAGGTGGCCAGACGTCGGGCCACGTCGGCCGGGGGCACGCCGAGCTCGACGGCCACGGCGACGGCGGCCGCCAGGTTCCCCGGGCGCACGTCCACCTCGACATCGCGGGCGATCTCCTCGCCCCGGACGTGCACGCGCCGCCCGCCGGGCCCCCCGGTCACCGCCACGTCGGCCCCGGGATCGCGCCCCGAGGCGCGCCACACGGTCGTGCCCCCGGCGGCGGTGGCGTCGGCCAGCGCCGCGAGTCGCGGGTCGTCGACGACGAGCACGGCGCAGCGCGCGCCCGCCAGGATCTCGGCCTTCGCCCCCAGGACGCGCTCCTCGGATCGGAATCGCTCCAGGTGGACGGGGCCGATCGCGGTGATCACGGCCACCTCGGGCCGGACCCACGTGCACAGCTCGGCGATCTCACCGGGTCCGTACGTCCCCATCTCGGCCACGAACACCTCGGTGCCGTCGGCGAGGTGCTCGTTGACGGCCCGGGCCAGCCCGGCCCGGTTGTTGAAGCTGGCGGGGCTGGCGACGACCGTCATGGCGCCCCCGACCAGGTGGGCGACGTACCCCTTGGTGCTCGTCTTGCCGTAGGAGCCGGTGATGGCCACCACCCGGGGTGCGACCCGGCGAAGGCGCGCCGCGGCCCGCGCCACGTGGGCCCCGGCCAGGCGCCGTTCGAGTGGTGCCACGAGGGCGCAGGCCAGGTCGACGAGGGCCGGGGCGGCCAGCGCGGCGGCCGCCGCGCCGACGGGGCCCTGCCCGGCGAGGGTGGCCACGGTGACGGCGGCGGCCTCGAGGACGATCCACACCACGGCGAGCGTCCGCAGGCGACGTGTCCACGCCAACGGTGCGGTGCGGCCCCGCAGGCCCAGGCCGACCGGGCCCACGGCCACCACCACGGCGGTGGCGAGGGCGGTGACCGGCCACCGCGACGCCAGCACCACGCCGGTGACCGCCACCGCCAGCCCGAGCGTGTTGACGGGAACGACGGCCCCCCACCGGACGGCGAAGCGCGAC
>Ga0307372_10012078_pt1 | contig 11398 bp, 7 predicted proteins | sample OX1MG_FD_202533 | JGI IMG/M metagenome (GOLD analysis project Ga0307372, IMG submission 202533) | Soil microbial communities from Risofladan, Vaasa, Finland - OX-1 | ecosystem: Environmental > Terrestrial > Soil > Coastal area > Acid sulfate soil | place: Finland: Risofladan, Vaasa | collected...
GCTACGGGCGGCGTCGGCGGAACCAGCACGGGCACCAGCACCGGCAACACCACCGGCTCCACCGCTACAGGCGGCGTCGGCGGAACCAGCACGGGCACCAGCACCGGCAACACCACCGGCTCGACCGCGACGGGCGGCGTCGGCGGAACGGGCGGCACGGGCGGCACGGGCGGCACCGGCGGCACCGTGAGTGGATCGGGCGGCGCCGGCGGATCGGGCAGCGTTTCGGGTTCGAGCGCCACCAACACCGGCGCGTCGGGCTCAGTCCTGGGCGCGACGGCGACCACGGGCGGAGTGACTCTCGCCAACACCGGAGCTCCCATCGCGGGAGGCGTCCTGGGGGCCGTCATGGCCCTTCTGGGCAGCATCGGCATCCGGCGCCGGCGCTCGTAGACCAACCAACCCCGACCGGGCTCGCCGCTGGCGGGCCCGGTCTTCTTGTAATGCGGCGGCCGCCAGTGAGTAACAGCGCGCCCAAATACGTTTCTTAGATGTGCCCCGCCTCGCAAGAGAGGCCGGGCACGCCAGTTTTCGGCGAACCGGACCCCGGGCACTCTCGCTACGAATACCTCACTTGTACGGTGACGGCGCCACCCCCCAGCCGATTTGATGTAGTTCGACAAATTCCGTCTGGAGGGACAAGTGGAGACAGCCGCGCTACCGATCGGCGTGGAAGTGGCGCTCGCCGCGAACGGAGCACAGGCCGGCTCCCCGGGTAAGTCCGGCCTCAAACCCAGGAAACGCTCTGACCAGCGCATCAAGAAGGCCCACGACCAGGCGCATGCCGCGCTCAGCGCCGTTTCCTCGTACCTGGACGCCGACGAGGACCTCCCGACCTTCTTTCTCAGGCTCGGCGAGGCGATCGCCAAGCAGGTAGACGCTCGCAAGGTAGCGTTCTGGCGGCTGGGCATGCAAGGCGCCCTCATGGTGCAACCCACCCCTTTCGGCTTCGGCGAAGCGTCGCCCATTCACGAAATGCGCCTGGAGCTCGAGGGGGCCGGCGAGGGGATCCTCGAGAAGGTCGTGTTCCGAGACGAGCTGCGCCTCGGAAAGGGCACCTCGGCCGAGCTCGACGAGTTCTGGCATGCATGCGGGCTGGCCGACGTCAAGAGCTCGATCGCGGTCTCGTGGCGCGCCGGGCAAAGGCGCATCGGCGCGGTCGTCGCTCACGACTCGTTGCGCGGGTTCACCGCCGGCGATGTCCGGTTGCTGCGCCTGGCCGCCATGGCGACTGGCCTCGTCTGGCAGTACAAGGAGGCGGAGGAAGAGCTGGCACAGACCGCCGTTCGGCTCGAAGAGACCGTGGCCGCCCGGCGACGTCTCCTCAACAACGTGGCGGCGGGGGGCGACGAGGCGAGGCGGCGCTTTGCGAGCGCGATCCATGACGACGCGCTTCAGCTGCTCACGGGCGCCGAGCTGCAGCTGGAGCGCATCCGAGCCGAGGCGAACGGCAGCCACCAGGCGGTGCAGCTCGACCAGCTCCGCAACACGCTGAGAAAGGTCGAGGACTCGCTACGCCGCCTTCTGATCCACCTGAGCCCGGAGGCGCTCGAGCTTCGTCGGGACCTCAAGGACGCGATCGGGGAACGGCTCGAGTCCATGCGGCTCCACTCAGGCATCGAGACGCTGAGTGACCTTCAACTTCCTGCCGCCCTTCCGGAGGGCATCGAAGGGCTCGTCATTAAGAACGTATCGGAGGCTCTCACCAACGTCGAGAAGCACGCGCACGCAACCCGGGTCGTCGTCGCCGCTGAATCCATGAATGGCGGCGTCCGGGTGCAGATCACGGACGACGGGACAGGGTTCGTGGTCGCCGAATCGGAACACCTCCCCGGGCACCTCGGACTGCTGGCCATGCGTGAGCGCGCGCAGTTCGCCGGCGGCTGGTGCCACATCGTGAGCGAACCCGGAGCGGGCGCCAGGGTCGACTTCTGGGTTCCTCAAAACCTGTGACCCGCCTAGACAGCTAGATCACACCGGCAAGGAAGGAAGGAATATGGCGTCAACCACCGCAGTCACGTCAAGGTCGGGGCGCGACGCAAACGCCGCCGGCACCATCGATGCCAAGATCGCGCTGAGCGTGCTTGCCGCGGTCAAGAAGGGCGACTTCTCTGCGCGCATGCCGAACGTGTACACCGGCTCAGCCCGCCAGGTTGCCAACGCGATCAACGAGGTCATCGAGTCGAACCAGCGTCTCGAGCGCGAGATCCGCCGGCTGAGCCGGCGCGTGGGCAAAGAAGGGCAGGTCGACCGGACCTTGATCGGCGATGCGGGGCCTGGGTGGGCGCCGACCCTGGCGGCCGTCAACGACATGGTCGAGGACCTCGTCCGCCCCAACACCGAGATGGCGCGCGTGATCGGTGCCGTCGCCAACGGCGACCTCTCGGAGACCATGGCCCTCGAGATCCAGGGTCGGCGGCTGCAGGGCCAGTTCCTCGAAACCGCCAAGACGGTGAACACCATGGTGAACCAGCTCCGCTCGTTCAGCTCCGAGGTGACACGCGTCGCCCGCGAGGTGGGCACCGAGGGACGCCTGGGCGGCCAGGCCGAGGTGAAAGGCGTCGGCGGGGTGTGGAAAGACCTCACGGACAACGTCAACTTGATGGCGGGCAACCTCACCGGCCAGGTCCGCAACATCGCCGAGGTGACGACCGCTGTCGCCAACGGCGACCTCTCGAAAAAGATCACAGTCGAGGTCCAGGGCGAGATCCTCGAGCTCAAGAACACGGTTAACACGATGGTCGATCAGCTCAACGCTTTTGCCAACGAGGTGACCCGCGTCGCGCGCGAGGTTGGCACTGAAGGCAAGCTCGGCGGCCAGGCCGAGGTGAAGGGCGTCGGCGGGGTGTGGAAGGACCTCACCGACAACGTCAACTTCATGGCAGGCAACCTCACGGGCCAGGTCCGGAACATCGCCGAGGTGACCACCGCTGTCGCTAACGGCGACCTCTCCAAGAAGATCACCGTCGATGTTCGAGGCGAGATCCTCGAGCTCAAGAACACGGTCAACACGATGGTCGATCAGCTCAACGCCTTCGCGGGAGAGGTGACGCGTGTCGCGCGCGAGGTGGGGACCGAAGGCAAGCTGGGTGGCCAGGCGCAGGTGCGTGGCGTCGCGGGCGTGTGGAAGGACCTCACGGACAACGTCAACCTAATGGCGGGCAACCTGACGGGCCAGGTCCGCAACATCGCCGAGGTGACGACCGCTGTCGCCAACGGCGACCTCTCCAAGAAGATCACCGTCGATGTTCGAGGCGAGATCCTCGAGCTCAAGAACACGGTCAACACGATGGTCGATCAGCTCAACGCCTTCGCGGGAGAGGTGACACGTGTCGCGCGCGAGGTGGGCACCGAGGGCAAGCTCGGTGGCCAGGCCCAGGTCAAGGGCGTTGGCGGCACCTGGAAGGACTTGACCGACAACGTCAACACGATGGCGGGCAACCTGACCAGCCAGGTCCGCAACATCGCGGAGGTGACCACGGCCGTCGCCAACGGCGACCTCGGCAAGAAGATCACCGTCGATGTGCAAGGCGAGATCCTCGAGCTCAAGAACACCGTCAACACGATGGTCGACCAGCTGAACGCCTTCGCCAGCGAGGTGACACGTGTAGCGCGCGAGGTTGGCACCGAGGGCAAGCTTGGTGGCCAGGCGCAGGTGCGGGGCGTCGGCGGAGTCTGGAAGGACCTAACCGACAACGTCAACCTGATGGCCGGTCAGCTGACCGAGCAGGTGCGAGGTATCGCACGCGTGGTCACGGCGGTGGCCGAAGGCGACCTCGGCAAGAAGATCACCGTCGATGTGCAAGGCGAGATCCTCGAGCTCAAGAACACCGTCAACACGATGGTCGACCAGCTGAACGCCTTCGCCAACGAGGTGACGCGTGTCGCGCGCGAGGTGGGGACCGAGGGCAAGCTCGGTGGCCAGGCTCAGGTCAAGGGGGTCGGCGGCACCTGGAAGGACCTGACCGACAACGTCAACACGATGGCCAGCAACCTAACGGACCAGGTGCGGGGTATCGCCCGGGTCGTCACCGCCGTCGCCAACGGCAACCTCCGCGGCAAGCTCACTCTGGAGGCCAAGGGCGAGATCGCCGAGCTGGCCGACACCATCAACGGCATGACCGACACCCTCGCCGTCTTCGCCGAGCAGGTGACCAGCGTCGCCCGCGAGGTGGGCGTCGAGGGCCGCCTCGGTGGCCAGGCCAAGGTGCCGGGCGCAGCCGGAACCTGGCGGGACCTTACTGACAACGTCAACCAGCTGTCGGCGACCCTGACCACCCAGGTGAGAGCCATCGCCGAGGTGGCGACGGCCGTCACCAAGGGCGACCTGACTCGATCGATCGGCGTCGACACGAGCGGAGAGGTCGCGGTCCTCAAAGACAACATCAACGAGATGATCCGCAACCTCAAGGAGACCACTGAGAAGACCACCGAGCAGGACTGGCTCAAGACGAACCTGACGCGTTTCACCCGCATGCTCCAGGGCCAGCGCGACCCGATGACGGTCTCGAAGTTGATCCTCTCCGAGCTCGCACCGCTCGTCCACGCAGAGCATGGGGTGTTCTACGGGATGGTCGGGCCGAACGGAAACCCGGCGCACCTCGAGTACCAGGCCGGCTACGCGTACCGGCCACGCAAGAACGTGCCGCGAGAGTTCCGCATCGGCGAGGGCCTGATCGGCCAGTGCGCCCTCGAGAAGCAGCGCATCGTGGTGACGGAGGTCCCTTCCGACTATATCCAGATCAACTCTGGGCTTGGCGAGGCGAAGCCGGCCAACATCGTGGTACTGCCGGTGCTGTTCGAGAGCGACGTTCGAGCCGTGATCGAGCTGGCGTCGTTCAGGCCGTTCAACCAGACGCACATTGACTTCCTGGACCAGCTGACGGAAAGCATCGGCATCGTGCTCAACACGATCGAGGCCAACAGCCGCACCGAGGAGCTGCTCAAGCAATCGCAGTCGCTGGCCAACGAGCTGCAGAGCCAGCAAGACCAGCTGCAGCGCACCAACGAGGACCTCGCCGAGAAGGCGCGGCAGCTGTCGCACCAAAACGCCGAGATCGAGCAGCGCAGAAACGAGCTAGAGGCGGCCAAGAGCCTGGTGGAGGAGAAAGCAGAGCAGCTCGCCCTGACCTCCAGGTACAAGTCCGAGTTCCTTGCCAACATGTCGCACGAGCTCCGCACGCCGTTGAACAGCCTCCTGATCCTCGCGCAGGAGCTGGCCGCCAACCCCGACGGCAACCTTCTCGCGAAGCAGATCGAGTACGCGACGATCATCCGCTCGTCAGGCACGGACCTCTTGAAGCTGATCAACGACATCCTCGACCTCTCGAAGATCGAGTCGGGCACCGTCGCCCTGGACATCACGAACTGGCCGCTGGCGGACCTTAAGCCGATGCTGGAGCGCACCTTCCGCCACGTCGCGGAGGCGACCAAGCTCGCATTCTCGATCGACATCCGGCCGGGCGTGCCCGAGACCATCTCGACCGACCCCCAGCGGCTCCAGCAGATCCTCAACAACCTGCTGAGCAACGCGTTCAAGTTCACCGAGCGAGGCCGGGTCCAGTTCGTGGCAGAGCCCGCGCGCTCAGGTTGGAGCTCGGCCAACGAGATCTTGAACCGAGCCTCGCAGGTGATCGCCTTCAGGGTCATCGACACTGGGATCGGTATCCCCCTTGAGAAGCAACAGTCGATATTCGAAGCGTTCGCCCAGGTCGACGGGACCACCAGCCGCAAGTACGGTGGCACGGGGCTGGGGCTATCCATCTGCCGCGAGCTGACCCGTCTGCTCGGGGGCGAGATCCGCCTCGACAGCGAGCCGGGTGTCGGCAGCGCCTTCACGGTGTACCTCCCTGTCGTTTTGCCCGCGCACTCGCGCCGGCCCTCGCCTTCCGACACCGCCAACGGGTGGTCGAACGAGCCGTCGGAGGGGGCCCACCAGGCGGTCGCGGTGGCCGGCGGTGGCAGCCGCTCGTGGCAGGTCGAAGGGTCTATGCAGTTCGCCGAGGCACGCCCTGCCGAAGTCGCCAAGAGCCTGCTCATCGTCGAAGACGACCCCGTCCAGCGGGAGTTCATCGTCAATCTCGTCGAGCCGCTCAACGCGGACACGACGGCCGTCGCGACCGGCGATGAGGCTCTCGAGCTCCTGGCGAGGGACGCTTTCGACTGCGTGGTGCTTGACCTGGGGCTCCCAGGGATGAACGGCTGGAAGGTGATCGAAGAGCTCGGGGAGGACGATGCGCTTGGCTCGACGCCGCTGGTCGTCTATACGGCTCGCGACCTCACGCGAAAGGAGGAGACGAAGCTCAACAAGGCGGCCAAGAGCATCGTGATCAAGGACGCCAGGTCCGCGGAGCGCCTCCGGGAGGAGATCATGGCAATCCTCGCCTCGCGCGACGCGCATGCGGGCGCCGAGGTGGTGTTCAGCTCGCAGACACCCGAGGTGGCCGACGAGTCGCTGGCCGGCACCAGGGTCCTGGTGGTCGACGACGACATCCGGAACATCTTTGCTTTGACCGCGATGCTCGAGAGGCACGGGATGGAGGTCATCTCGGTCGACTCCGGGCGCGAGGCGATCGAGGTGCTGGAGGAGAACGGCAACATCGACGTCGCACTGGTCGACGTGATGATGCCCGAGATGGACGGCTACGCGACCATGGGCGCGATGCGCAAGCTGCGCACCTTCCGGGAGAAGCCGATCATCGCCCTCACCGCCAAGGCCATGAAAGGCGACCGCGAGAAGTGCCTCGAAGCCGGCGCCTCCGACTACATCGCCAAGCCTGTCAACAACGCGCAGCTGCTGGCGTTGCTCAGGTCATGGATCGCGCCTTGACGCGGGCTGATGGAGCAGCAGCTCCGCTCGACGCGGAGGCGGAGCTGGAAGAGATCGAGGTGACCCTCCTGTTGGAGGGCATCCGACTCTGCTACGGCTACGACTTTCGCGAATACGCGATGGGACCACTGCGCCGGAGCATCCTCAGCGCCATGATCGCAGAAGGGTCTGCAACGATCTCCGCATTTCAGAACCGGATCCTTCATGACGCGGCCTGCATGCAGCGTTTCCTCGGCATCGTGGGCGTCAACGTGACCAGCGTATTTCGCGATCCCGACTTGGCCCGCTGCCTCCGCGAGGAGGCGATCCCCCTTTTCCGGACCTATCCTTCGGTCAGGATCTGGGTCGCCGGCTGCTCGACCGGCGAGGAGGTGTACACGCTCTCGATCCTCCTCGCCGAGGCGGAGCTGCTGAAGCGCGCCCGCATATATGCGACCGACCTCAACGAAGACACGCTCGCCGTCGCACGCACGGGGGCGTACTCACTCGACAAGATGCGACGCTGCGAGGATGGTTACCAGCGGGCCGGCGGGCAGCGGCAGCTTTCGGACTACTACTCGGTGTCCGGCAGGAGCGCACGCTTCGACCGCGACCTTCAGTCAGGCGTCACCTGGTCGCGTCACAATCTGGTTTCAGACGCTTCCTTCAACGATTTCCACCTGATCCTTTGCGCCAACGTGCTCATCTATTTCCGCCCTGCCCTGCAGGAGCGGGTCCACCGCCTTTTTTACGACAGCCTCATCCGCTCTGGTTTTCTCGGTCTCGGCAAACGCGAATCACTCGTCTTTTGCCCCGATCGGAACCATTACGAACAGGTCAGGGACGGCGTCAACCTGTTCAGGAAGATCCGATGGTGACCCGGCCTCGACAGGTGTCGCGCGAATCTCAGGCCCGGTCCAAGGTCAACGTCCTCATCGTTGATGACGACTCCACCAAGCGGTTTGCACTGAAGACCATCCTCGCGCCGCTTGACGAGAACGTGATCGAAGCTTCGTCAGGTGCAGACGCGCTGCGCCAGCTGCTGCGCGACGAGTTCGCGGTCATATTGCTCGACGTTCGCATGCCGGTGATGGACGGGTTCGAGACCGCTCAGCTGGTCCGCCAGCATCCGCGTTCTGAGCTGACACCGATCATCTTCGTCACGGCATTGGACCAGGCGGAGACGGATATGGGTCGCGGCTACGACCTTGGGGCGGTCGACTTCGTCTTCGCGCCAGTCGTGCCCGCCATCCTCCGGGCCAAGGTGACGGTCTTCGTCGAGCTCTACCACGCCCAACAGGAACTCAAGCGTTATCGCAGCCAGCTCGAGGTGCTGGTCGAAGAGCGGACCACCGCCCTCACTGCGATCAACCGCGAGTTGGAAGCGTTCAGCTATTCGGTGTCCCACGACCTTCGCGCGCCGCTTGTCGCGTTCGACGGCTTGAGCCAGGCCCTCCTCGACGACTACAGCGGACAGCTCGACGACCGGGCCAAGGACTACCTGCGACGAATGCGCGGCGCGAGCCAGCGCATGGCATCCGTCTTCGACGGGCTGCAGACACTCTTTCGGCTCACGAGCGGTGAGATCCGCCGCGAAGCAATCGACCTCAGCGCATTGGCCCAGGAAATCGCGGACGAGATGCGCACCACCACGGCTGGCCCAGCGGTCCAGGTGGATGTCGCGCCCGGCATGACCATCCACGGCGACCAGAGGCTGATCCGGATCCTGGTCGGCAACCTGATTAGCAACGCCTTCAAGTTCACGAGTGGCGGCACCCGGCCGATGATCGAGATTGGCCGCGAGATCGTGGATGGCGAGACGAGGTTTTTCGTGCGAGACAACGGGGTCGGCTTCGACATGATCTCGTCCCACCGCCTTTTCGGCGCCTTTCAGCGCCTCCACAGCCTGAGCGACTTCTCAGGCGTGGGGATCGGCCTGGCCACGGCGCGCCGGATCGTCAATCGCCACGGAGGGCGGATCTGGGCCGAAGGGGCCGTCGGCGAAGGGGCAACCTTCTACTTCGCCATTTAGCCAGGGCATGCGCGTTCTAGAAGCGAGATGGCCATCGGCCGGACCGTGCCCGCCGCCTACCGACCTCGAACCGCCCGGCGCCCGCACCCCCTCAAGGTTTTCTGGGCGATCTGCCTCGTGGTCGGTCTCTTCCTGCTGGGCGGATTCGCGTACGGCATGTTGCAGGGCGTCTCCGAACAGCAGCACATCAACCAGGTGTGGAACGGCAAGATATATCCCCGGACCTCCGGCGCGAAGACCATCGACCCGAGCCTCGAAAGACCCGTCGACGGCGTCGACTTCGCCATTCAGATCCCCAGGCTCGGGTACGCGGCGGCGGTTAAGGAGGGCGTCGACAGCGGGGTGCTGTATTCGGGCCCTGGTCATTACCCGACGAGCATGTGGCCGGGCAACCCGGGCACGGTCGGCGTGGCGGCCCACAACGTCTACTGGATCAACTTCCCCCAGCTCGTCAACCGAGACGAAATCGACATCCAGACCCGCTACGGTCTATACCGATACCAGGTCACCGGCAGCGAGATCGTGAGCCCGAGCGACCGCAACGTGCTGCTTCCGAGCGCCGACGGCTACCACCTGACCCTCACCACATGCTGGCCGCTGTGGGCGGGGGCGTTTGCGACCAAGCGGTACGTGATCTTCGCCAAGCAGGTGTGGCCGGCCCCGGAGCGGCGGGGCTACAACTAGGTTCCAGACTCAGCCGTTCCCAACTAGGTCCGGCTCCCTTTGACCACCACGCTCCATCCTGTGTCATTCAAGATCGACGGCTTGGAGCCTGAGCACCGAACACGCCGGGCGCGAGGTCCAGCTTGCTCCCCGGATCGGTGCGGCAAAGGACCACGCCCTCGTCGAAGAAGTAATTGACCGGGGAAGATCAGCGGACGGCCCTGAGGGTCGACGAGGGCTGTGCGGCCGACCTGGTACGAGCGGAGGAGATTGACCCGCACTCATGGTCGGGGATGGTCTTGAGATGGGGGATCTGGCGAAAGGGTGTTACCACACGAAGAAAGGCCTCGCGGGGGGTAGGTCCGCGAGGCCGTACGAAACCGATTTCCTAAGCGTGAATAACCCCGCGGTGGGTTAGGGCTCGGAAGATGAAGAGCAAGATGAGCGCTCCGACGAACGCGACGACGATCTCGACCACGATATTGGTGACGGCTATACCGGCAAGCCCTGCCAGCCAACCGCCGAGGAACGCGCCCAGGATTCCGACCACGATGTCCCAGATCAGCCCCATGCCCCTGCCCGTGAGCACCTTGCTGGCCAGGAACCCGGCGATGGCTCCGACCATGATCCACATGATGAATGCCATCCGCTGCAAACCTCCTCTACCGCTGAGCCACGGTGATTCGAACGATGCCTCTTGAGCGCGCGACCGTTAGGTCGCTTGTTAAAGGATCGCCCGGCTGAGCCGTAGTACTCGAGTTCTGGTGTGGGGATGCTTGAGACTGTCCGTCCAGTTCGATCCAGGTTGCGGAGGTCCTGACAGCCAAGAAGACAGCCAAGCCCACGGACGACTGCGGACGAGGGCGGATGATCACGGACTGCCGAGGCTAGCCATCGAACAATGACGGTCGCCGGTGGACCTTAGCGGACGCTAACCCCGCGGTCTTCAAAACCGTTTGCGGGGCGCTGTTGAGGCGTCCTGGGTGGGTTCGATTCCCATCCATCCCCGCCAAATTGCCCACTCGTGGCAGCCAATACGCCGGCAACTGCAGCGAACGGATGCGGACCTTGGCGGGCTGCAGTGGACTCCGGCCCGGCGGGAAGCCCTCCAAGCTGTTTCTTGAACGATCCGCTAACGTGACCGCGAATACGTTTACCGAACCCGCCTTTGCCGGTGATTCCGACGTTGATCGCACCATCGCGAGGCCTACATCACTCGAATCTTGCTGATGCTGCTATGGCGCGCCGCCTACGATTCGTCCGTGTGGTGCACAGCCTGAGGGCCGAAGGACTCGCCCACCGGCTCGACAACAACCCGATTTTGACCAGCGCCGACGTGGCGCCTTCGCAATCGGCCCTCGAGGTCGTGTCCGTGTTCAACGCCGCCGCTGCACAGGTGGGCCGAGAGACGATCCTGCTCTTGCGGGTCGGGGAGTGTCCTCGCCCCATGACCGGCCTGCTGCCCCCGACGGCGAGGACCTTGGACCTCACGGCTCCGCAAGAGAGGCTTGAACCACTTCCGCCTGGGACATTGGGTGAGGACGTGATCGGGATCGCGTTCCTGGATACCGCCACGAATCCTCCGCGAGTGGTTGTCGCGTACGTACGTAAGGATCTCCCTGGGCTCGATCTCAGCGATCCGCGTGCCATCCGGGTCACCAAGCCGGCTGCGGAGCCGGGGGGCCGGCTGGAGGTCAGGGACTACTTGACGCAGATATCGCATCTGCGTGTGGCTCGTAGCACCGACGGGGCCCACTTCGTGGTCGAGCAGCTCCCCGCGCTAGTCCCCGCTGATTCCTTCGAAGAGTACGGATGCGAAGACCCTCGCGCGACGCTGATCGACGGCGTTTGGCACATCACCTACGTCTCGGTCGCCTCGGTCGGCATCACAACCA
>Ga0307372_10012080_pt1 | contig 11397 bp, 10 predicted proteins | sample OX1MG_FD_202533 | JGI IMG/M metagenome (GOLD analysis project Ga0307372, IMG submission 202533) | Soil microbial communities from Risofladan, Vaasa, Finland - OX-1 | ecosystem: Environmental > Terrestrial > Soil > Coastal area > Acid sulfate soil | place: Finland: Risofladan, Vaasa | collected...
TTCAGCGTGAGCACATGCAATCCCGGATGCGGGGCGGGCGGGTGGAAGCTCAGCACGTAGCGGTTGGGGATGTGGTTGCCGATGGCCGCCAGGTCCTGCTCCAGGCGCCGCTCGCTGCCCAGCTTGAAGTACTCGCCGCCGGTGAGCCGCGCCACCGTTGCCGGCACATTCCGCTCCATGCTGTCGGCGGTGGCAATCGCCGCCATCTTGGCAAAGGTCAGCGGCGGGACAAGCTGCGCCACGCAGTCATAAAACTGCGACCATTTGCTGGTGGGGTCGTCCGGTTCGGGATTGGGGTCCTTGCCCATGCAGCCGTGCGGCGGATTGGGACGGGGATTCTCAGCCAACTGCCAGCCGCCCGAACTCATCGGGAGCTGGCGGTGAGCATAGTGCGCCGTCTCAGACTTGGCCGTCGAGAAGGCGATGGCGTAGATCGTGGTGTTGGTCTCGGTTACCGCGCGCACCGCCTGTTCCAGTGTGGTCTGGCTGCCGCGGTCCGCGGTCTCGCTCACCAGCAGGATCGCCCGCCGGTAGCCCGGCGGCTCGGCCCGCAGCAGGTTCACCGCGAACTCCAGGCTGTCCAGGATGGCCGCGCCGTTGTCGCCCATGGGCTTGTCGTGGACCGGGTCCGGCCCGCTGCAATTCTCAAAGTGTTCCTGCCGCGTGCACCCGGCGCTCAGCGATCGCAGCGTGGCCTCTGCCTCATCGAGGTCGGAAGTAAATTCCTGGACCAGCTTCGGCCGGCTGTCGAACGTGACCACGGCCACGCGGTGGTAAACGTTGCCCACGATCGACGGCAGCATGGGCGCCAGGGGCGGCACCAGCCGCTCGTACTTCTGGAACTGCCGCGCGCCGGCTCCGCCCACCTCGATCGCCACCACCAGCGCCAGCGGTTCGCTGCCGGAGTCCGGCTCGAGGGTGAGCTTCTGCGGCACACCGTCGTCGGTAAGCAGAAAGTCGTCTGCCTTGAGCGTGTACACCAGCTTGCCGTCGCCGGTCCGGACCAGCGCGGGCACAATTACGTTGGTCGTGCGGGAAGTGAAAACGGAGCCTTGATTCGGGGGCTGCGATTGCTGGGCGGGGAGCACACCAGCCACCGCAAGGAGCGCCATCACGGGGAAGGACGTTAGCAGCTTCATTGGCCTCCATGGCGTCCCTTGCGGCACTGGTTAGAGCTTTGACGAAGATCGCGCCCAAACGGCACAAACGGCTTCCGGGACGGCGACGCCAGCCGGTGGCAAAGATCCAGGATGGGATTGGGCGTCAGGACGACTCCTGGAACGCCTGGCGAAGGCGCTGCCAGGTGCGGGAGAGGTCTTCAGGGACAAGGCGGGTTTCGGCCACGGTGGTCATGAAGCTGGTGTCGCCCACCCAGCGGGGCATGGCGTGGAGGTGGATGTGGCCGGCCACGCCGGCGCCCGCGGCCTTGCCGACGTTGAAGCCGAAGTTGAAGCCGTCGGGACGGTAGATGCGACCGAGGATGCGTTCGGTCTGCTGGGCGAGGTCCATCATCTCGTGAGCCGCTTCGGGGGGGACCAGGGCGAGGCGGTCGAGGTGGGCGTAGGGCATGATCATGACATGGCCGGAGGTGTAGGGGTAGGCGTTGAGCATGACGAACGAGTGGCGGCCGCGGTGGACGAGGCCGGCCGCGGCTTCGGCGTTGTCGCGAGAGATGCCGTGCTCGATGGCGTAGTCGACCGAGGCGAGGAGGTTGCAAAAGACGCAGCCGGTGTTGCCGGGCCAGGCGGCCAGGGCCGCGGGCACGCCGGGGCGCGCATCGCTATCGGCGGAGGTGATGTAAGCATAGCGCCAGGGGGTAAATAGGTGGTCCATCGCGTACGCATCAGTATAGGACGGGCGAGCGAAGCTGGGCGGAGTCAGCGGCGCCAGCGGAGTCAGGGTGCGGCGGGTTGGGCGGGCTTCATCAGGCCCTCGGCGGAGGGCGTTGCCGGACGGTTGAGGGAGACGATTTCGAGCTTATGGCCGGGCTTGAGCAGGACGTCGCCGCCGTTGGAAAAAAAGGCGAGCGCGGCGCAGGATGCGGGGATCATATACCACGATTTGAAGACGGCGCCGGAAAGTCCGTCGGTTACATCCTTGGCGCCAATGCCGGTTCCTCCCGTTGTAAGGATATTGACGATCTGGCGGCCATGGCCGACCTGGATCTTACCCTCGTCGCCTTCCTTTTTCGGGGCGAGTGTGACGGGTTGATCGAAGACCAGCATCAAGTGCCCGCGGCGAAAGAATCGCCGGGCAGGAGTGCTGACCAGGTGTCCGGTATAGGATCCCGAAGGGCACTCGACTGTGAACGGCGTCCCCGTGACCATCCACGAGGAAGCATAGGTTTTCAGCATGCAGGTTTCGGCGGAGGCCACCCAACCGATGAAAAGGAACAGGAAAGCAGGCAGGAGGCGGATACAGGATGTCACGGAACCCTTTCGGTAGGCAAGTCGCTCGCGGGGGAATTATACAGGCCGGCTGTTACATAAATAACGCCTGCAAAGTGCTGGTTGGCAGTTTGCTGGAGGCTGGGGCGGGGGATCAGGCTGTGCCGGGCAACTCCGGGACTTGCCCGGCGGTTTCGTTGACCCGGAGGTCGAAGGTTGGTAGACTTGAAAGCGTAGCTTCCTGCGCGGATTCCAGCAGTGAGCTGCGGCCGCCCTCCAGCCTGCAGTTGCCTGCCGGGTGTTTCCCAAAGGTAACGAGATGACTGAGGCCGCCCTCGGCGGCTGGCTATCTCGTCCCCTGAAGAACCCCCAATGCACATGCAGTCGTCAGGGGTACCGGTGTACGGCGCCCGTGAGGCGACCGCTGCGCAGGGGCCAAGGCCGGCGAGGCAAGAAGCGCGCCGGTGCAGGAATCCTGGAGCTGGCAGTGATGGCAAACGTCCTCAATCCCGAAACCGAGAGCACAACCCTGAACACAGAATTGGAAACCCCAACCCTTGAACCTGCGACGGAGCAAGAGCAGCCGTTGTACGAGACCACGTCCAACCCCGAGACCCTCGAAGCGACAACTCCCGCGCTGGACGCCGAAGTCACACCCGATCCTGTAGCCCTAGCACCGGCCAACTCGGTGACAGCACCTTCGGACCCGGTGACAGCACCGGCGAACTCGGTGACAGCACCTGCGGACCCGGTGACAGTGCCGGCGGACTCCGTGACGGCCCCGGAATCCCCGGTGGCAGCACCGGAAGCCCCGGTGGAGGCTGCAGCAGCAGTTCCGGCTGAGTCCGCATCCGCAGAAGCGGTGGAGACACCGGCTCCGGCTCAACATGCCGCGGCCGTGTCGGCTCCGCACGCGAGAGCGGCAGGCGCGGAGAGCGGCGGCGAGTCCATGGAGGACTTCTCCGCGGCGCTGGAAGCCTTTGAGCGCGAGCAGGCCGCCGAGGCGGCTGCCGTGGAGGCATACGGCGACAAGGTTGTTTCCGGCACCGTGATCAAGCAGACGGAGCAGCACCTGGTAGTGGACGTGGGCCTCAAGTCCGAGGGCCTGGTTCCGCTGGAGCAGGTGGTGGATCACACCGGTGCGGTCAAGTTCAACCCGGGTGACGTTATTGACGTGGTGATCGAGCGCGAGGAGCCGGAGGGCGGCTACCTCGTCAGCTTTGAGAAGGCGCAGCGTCTGCGGGTGTGGGACACCATCGAAAAGGCGTCCATTGAGAAGACGCCGGTGCTGGGCACCATTGTGAGCCGCGTCAAGGGCGGCCTGACGGTGGACATCGGGATGAAGGCGTTCCTGCCCGGCTCGCAGCTTGAGATCCGGCCGGTGCGCAACCTGGACGGCTACCTCGGCCAGCAGATTGAAGTCCGCGTCATCAAGCTGAACAAGAAGCGCGGCAACGTGGTGGTGAGCCGCAAGGAGATCCTGGAAGAAGAGCAGAACGCCAAGCGCGGCCACACGATGGAGTTGCTGGGCGAGGACGCGGTGCTGACCGGCACGGTGAAGAACCTGACCGACTACGGCGCGTTCGTCGACCTGGGCGGCATCGACGGCCTGCTGCACATTACCGATATGAGCTGGGGCCGGCTGACGCATCCCCGGGACCTGGTCAACGTGGGCGACGAGATCCAGGTGAAGGTGCTCAAGTTCGACAAGGACAAGCAGCGGGTTTCGCTTGGCTTCAAGCAGTTGACTCCCGACCCGTGGCTGGACGCCTCAGAGCGTTACCCGGTCGGCGCGCACGTGAAGGGCCGCGTTCTCTCGGTTACCGATTACGGCGCGTTCGTCGAGCTCGAGCAGGGGATTGAAGGGCTGGTTCACCTGTCGGAGATGACCTGGTCGAAGCGGCTGAAACATCCGTCCAAGCTGGTGAAGGCGGGAGACGAAGTAGAAACGGTTGTGCTGAGCGTGAACCCGGGCGACCGGCGCATCTCGCTGGGCATGAAGCAGCTCCTCGAGAATCCCTGGGAGCATCTGACCGAGCGGTATCCGGCGGGAACGATCGTCGAAGGCCGGGTGCGCAACCTGACCGACTTCGGCGCCTTCATTGAGATTGAGGATGGAATCGACGGGCTGGTTCATGTCTCGAACCTGAGCTGGACCAAGCGCGTGAAGCATCCCTCCGAGATCGTGAAGAAGGGCGAGAAGGTGAAGGCGGTGGTTCTGGGCGTGGAGCCGCAGAACCGGCGGCTGAGCCTGGGCATCAAGCAGCTCCAGCCCGACGTGTGGGAGACGTTCTTCGGCGCCCATCGCGTGGGCGACGTGGTTCACGGCAAGGTGCTGCGGACGGCGCAGTTCGGGGCGTTTGTCGAGATCGCCGAGGGAGTGGAGGGTCTGTGCCACATCTCCGAAGCGGTGGGCGACGACGGTCACCCGGCCAAGCTGGATCAGGGTGACGAGCACGAGTTCAAGATCATCAAGATCAACGTGGAAGAGAAGAAGGTGGGCTTGAGCCTGCGTTCGACGGCGCATGAAGCCACCCGGCAGACGGTGGAGCACTACAAGGAATCGAGCCACAAGGCTCCGGTTTCGAGCTCAACCACCACGCTGGGCGATCTGATCCAGTGGCGTAAGGCGGAGAACAAGTGATCAGTGGTCAGTGAACAGTGATCGGAATGAAACGGCCACCCTGACGGGTGGCCGTTCTGCTTTTGGGTGGGGAGCGATCTGCTTCTGCGCTGGACTGGCCTCATTTGAAGGAGAATAATAGGCGACATGGCGACACAGCCCGTCTCCGATCGTTTCGTCGGCGTGGAAGAGTATCTTTCCACTTCATACGATCCCGACTGCGAGTACGACGATGGCGTCGTGGTGGAGCGGAACTTGGGAGAGATCGAGCACTCGTTTCTGCAAATCACGTTAGGCGCGTTGTTCAGCAATCAAGGGGAAAACTGGGGCGTTTATGGCCTGACGGAACAGCGCGTCCAGACCAAGCCGCGACGGTTTCTGGTGCCCGATGTCTGTGTGGTGCCGGTGACCGCGCCGTGGCAGAAGATTCTCACGTCTCCGCCGCTGATCGTAATCGAGATTCTCTCCCCGGAAGACACCCTGCGCCGGGCGGAAGAAAAGGCACACGAGTATCTCCAGTTTGGCGTTGAGCATGTGTGGGTCATCGATCCTTACGCGCGGGTCGCCTATCGCGCCGGGGCTGCCGGTCTTGAGTTGCAGGCGGACGGCGAATTGGCGGTTGCGGGCACTCCGATCAAGGTGCGGATTGCGGAGTTGTTCGAGAAGCTGGATCGCGTGCGGGCGCAGGCGGGCCGGTAATCAGCCAGAGCCTGATCAGGCGACGGTGTAGAGAATCGCGTCAGGCCACGACTTCAGTCATGCCGAAGAAGCGCCCAGTGACGTCCCGGGCTTTAGCCCCTGAAGGTAGTTTCCTGTCGCCAAAGCGGCGTGGTCGTGAGGGTGCGGAGCAGGCGTTCTTTCGGGGCGGGCGGCGCGTCCAGGCGCGCCAGAAATGCCTTGAAGGTTTTCTCGTCCACAGAAAAGACCTTGCGGTCGATGAGCGCCTCTTCGGCGGATTGCTGCGCAGCGCTGACCACGAATTCGGTGCGGTTCTTTCCCGTGAGCCGGACGGCGCGGTCGATGAGCTCTCGCACCTCCGGCTTGATGCGGAGATTCAGGGTCTCGCGCGTTTTGATTTTGCGTTGCGCCGTGGGCATGGGCGAATCTGCTCCTGGCTCGATTCTCGCACTGCGTAATGACGGCGTCATTACGCTAATGGATGCCCCGACAGCCCAACGTGATGACTGGATTCCGCAAACCTTCTGGAATGCCGCGAGGCTGCGTCGTGGCGTAATAGCATCGGGACATTCTGTACTTTCCGTCTGCAAATTGGAACACTTCAAGGGTCCTGTCAGAAGCCGAATCGTGGGTTGCGAGGACAATATCGCGGAACCCGTTCGTAGAGGTATCCAGTATCCGGATTTTCTCGAAGCCGCTGGCTGTTTTGTCGGACTCGCTGTCGAGCAAAATCCTGATTCCCTCGGGGCCGCGTTGCAGCACCAAGACAATACAGTTGCCGGTTCCTCCGCAAGGGCCCAAGCCATTTCCCTGCGCGATGATTTCGTCCTTGCCATCGCCATTCAGATCGATTAGCTCAATTCGGGTATTAGCGGCCAACTTCCTCATCCGGTCTTTCGATATGCCTTCAAACATCTCGGCGTCAAAACTGTTGAAAGGGTTCTCAAAGCGATTGAGAACGAACGCGAGCAGGTCTTTGCGCTCCGCAGATGTCAGCTCTTTCGCGTTGGCAATTGTGTGCTGGTAGCTCAATTCATGCGCAAGACGCTCACTCCATCTGAAATGTTCATTCGCATCGAATGGAAGCGGTGCATGCGGCCCTCCTTGCGGGTGCACTACGAGGATGGCCCAGCCAAGAAGCGTCCAAAGCACCGCTCGGACTTTGACTATGGTCATGATGGACCAATATAGCCCCAAGGCCCGCAGATCGTGTACGAGTTCCATAGCGGACGAGAGACAACCGCGGATCCTTCGCTTCGCTCAGGATGACAGCATGTTGTGCGGATGAACTGCTCTTGAACAATTAAAATGGTTGAGACTTCGCGCAATCTTCCGCGGAATTCCTGAAAGGCGCCACGTTTCATGTCGAATATTCTGGAGCATCTTCCCACGGGGCAGAAGGTGGGTATTGCGTTTTCCGGTGGCCTCGACACCAGCGCGGCGCTGCACTGGATGAAGCAGAGGGGCGCGCTGCCCTACGCCTATACGGCCAACCTGGGCCAGCCCGACGAGACCGACTATGACGCAATCCCGAAGAAGGCTCTTGAGTACGGGGCGGAGAAGGCGCGGCTCATCGACTGCCGCGCGCAACTGGTGCGCGAGGGGCTTTCCGCCCTGCAGAGCGGGGCGTTCCATATTTCGACGGCTGGGGTGACGTACTTCAACACCACGCCGATTGGGCGCGCCGTTACCGGCACCATGCTGGTCAGCGCCATGAAGGAAGACAACGTCGGCATCTGGGGCGACGGCAGCACCTTCAAGGGCAACGATATCGAGCGCTTCTATCGCTACGGGTTGCTGGTCAATCCGGATCTGAAGGTGTACAAGCCCTGGCTCGATCCGGCATTCATCGACGAGCTGGGCGGGCGCGCGGAGATGAGTGAGTTCATGCGGCGGTCCGGCTTCGAGTACAAGATGTCGGCGGAGAAGGCCTACTCGACCGACTCGAATTTGCTGGGCGCGACCCACGAGGCCAAGGACCTGGAGTTCCTGACCAGCAGCCTCCGCATTGTGGCGCCGATCATGGGCGTGGCGAGCTGGCGCGAGGACGTGGCCGTGAAGCCGGAAGAAGTAAGCATCCGCTTTGAAGAAGGCTGGCCGGTGGCGCTGAACGGGCGCGAGTTCCCCGACCACGTGGAGCTGATGCTGGAGGCAAACCGCGTTGGTGGGCGGCACGGGCTGGGCATGAGTGACCAGATCGAGAACCGGATCATCGAGGCCAAGAGCCGCGGCATCTACGAGGCGCCCGGAATGGCGCTGCTCTACATCGCCTATGAGCGGCTGATCACCGGCATCCACAACGAAGACACCATCGAGACCTACCGCGAGAACGGGCGCAAGCTGGGGCGGCTTTTGTACCAGGGCCGCTGGTTCGATCCGCAGGCAATTATGCTGCGGGAGAGCGCGCAGCGCTGGGTGGCGAGGCCGGTAACGGGCGAGGTGACGCTGGAGCTGCGGCGGGGAAATGACTACTCGATCCTGAACACGGACTCGCCCAACCTGACCTTCAAGCCGGAGCGGCTGACCATGGAGAAGGGCGAGTCGACCTTCTCGCCGCGGGACCGGATTGGCCAGTTGACCATGCGCAACCTCGACATCACAGATACCCGGGAAAAGCTGCTCACCTATGCGCGGACGGGGTTGCTGAACCTGGGAATGGGGACGGAGATGCCGCAGTTGAAAGGCGCGGAAGAAGAAAAGCGGAGTCAGCGGGACTAGCGGAGTCCGCGGGGCTAGCGGAGTCACCGTAGCCGGCCGCCGGCCGCGCTGGAGTGGGCCTGATTGCGGAACGCCGGCAGAGCTCGAAATCTCCCGGAAAACGCATCGTCATATCATGATATGTCGATTTGATTACTAAGCTTCAAAACCCATTACTTTACCGACATATCTTGATATGTTGATGGGAAAAATGCACGCTTGCCCCGCTTGCCGGCGCGTGCGGCTGATTCCCGTTTACAAACCCGAGCGGAACCATCGGGCCAAATCCTGCATCATACCCCCCGTAGACGTGTGGACTGGAAACGGCTGGCGGCCTGAATTCCGGCTCGCAAAGAGCGGAGTTCGCCCCTGAGTCCAAACCAGTCAGGGCTCTTCACCCCCATTCACCCCAATGGTGCACGGCGCCGAAGGGCGGCGGCCCCAGGGAAACCATCCGAACAGGGAGGAAATTGATGAAACGAATTTTGACGGCTGTTTGCTGTATCGCACTGGTTGTTCCCGCATTGGCGCAAGAGGCGGCGAAGGCGAAGGGCGCCGTGGAGGGCAAGATCAAGGGAATTGGATTGAGCGACCAGCAGTTTGTCGATTTTGCGGGGCAGACGGACATGGTGGAAGCGAACCTGGGGCAACTGGCGCAGGACGCGGCCGATCAGCAGGCGGTGAAGGACTACGGGCAGATGCTGGTGACCGACCACACCCAGGACTACCAGCAGTTGCAAAGCGCGGCGCAGCAGGCGAACCTGACGGTGCCGACCGCGATCAATGCCGAACACAACAAGAAGATGATCGGGCCTTTCCACAAGCTGAAGGGCGCGGCCTTCGACAAGAAGTACGCGGCGGAGATGGTCGAAGGGCACGCTAAGGCCATCGAGGTCTACAAAAGGGAAGCCGCGGACGCGCAGAACCCGGCAATCAAGTCTTATGCGGAGGCAGCAATCCCGGTGCTGGAGAAGCACCTTTCCGGGGCGAAGGACCTGACCAAGGCAAAGGCGACGAAGTAGGCGCGTGCAAGCGTAGCCAGCCAAGCCCACCCATCGCACGGATCCTTCGCTTCGCTCAGGAGTGCGATCGATGGGGCACGGTAGCGAGTCAGCAGGTTGCCCGGGTGGTTGCGTTGCGCAACTGCCCGGGCAGTCGTGTGCTTGCGGCAGGGTTTGAGTTTCATGCAGGTTCGGCGGCGCGGGTGGCTTCCGCCAGCACGATGACGATGGCCAGCGCCACCAGCACGCAGATGAGGGCGAACAGGAAGGCGCTGGCGTAGCCGAAGGCGCCAATGACCGCGCCGGCCGAGGGCCCGACGAGGAAGAAAGAGACGTCGGAGAATCCGGTGTAGAGGCCGAGCGCGGTGCCGCGGTTTTTCTCCGGGACGCGGCGGACGGCTTCCACCCCGATGGCGGGAAAGACCAGGGAAAAGCCAAAGCCGGTGATCGACGCGGCAACCAGAGCCGTCCAGGGAGAGTGGGCGCGCCACAGGACGAGCACGCCGACAGACTCGACGGCCATGCAGGTGATGGCGACGGGGAATCCGCCGAAGCGGTCAATGGTGTGGATGAAGGCAAGCCGCGCGGCGATGAAGGCGAGGCCGAAGGCGGTGAGGCAAAGAGCAGCCCCGGTCCAGTGACGGCTGACGTAAAACAGCGTCACGAAAGTGGCCAGCACGCTGTACCCGACTCCGCCCAGCGCAAGCGCGGCGCCGTGCGGGGCCACGCGCGCCAGCACGCTGCGGAAGGGCAGGTGCTCGCCGTGGACCACGGGCACATGCCGCTTGCAAATCGCCAGGAAGACACTGGCGGCGCAGACCGCAGCGGTAAGGATGCCCAGAGATCCGAGGCCGAGCGCGTTCTCCATCAGCACCCCAAGGGGCGCGCCCACCGCCATGGCGCCATAGGTGCAAATGCCGTTGTATGCGATGACGCGGGCGGTGTGCTCGGCGCCGACGGCGGAGATGCCCCACAGGGTGGCGCCGGTGGAACCCAGGCTTTCTCCCACGCCCAGAACCAGCCGGCTGAGGATCAGGCAGGTCATGCTGACCCAGGTGATTCGATGGAGCAGACCGCCCGCGCCGAGAAAAACACCCGAGGCAGCACAGAGGCTCATGCCCCAGATCACTGAGATTTTGGCGCCCCGGTGATCGGAGATGTGGCCCGCCCAGGGACGGCTGAGGAAGGTGGCAATGTATTGAACGCTGATGACCAGGCCGGCGACCGTGGCGCTGTAGCCAAGGCGGAAATGAACATAGGCGGGCAACACCGCAAGCGGCAGGCCGATGGCGAGGTAGACCACAAACGTGAAAACGACGTAGGAGACGATGCGCCAGGCCAGAGCGGCATCGTGTGCGCGCCGGGGGCCGGCTTCAGAGGTCCCGGGGGCCGGCCGGGCAGGGGAGATGGATTGGGGATCGTGAGCAGTCAATGGTCAGTATAACGAAGGGTGAGACGGCTCTTGCCAGGCTCGTCGCCGGTGGGATGCGAACCGCAAGCAGTTGCGCCGGTAGACTGGAAGCATGGGAGCGGGATTCCACATCGAGAACTTTGGATGCCGGGCCGCACGCGCGGATGGCGAGGCCATTGGCGAGCGCCTGCTCGCCGCCGGCAGTTCGGTGGAGCCGCTTTTGACGGCTGACGTGGTGGTGGTAAATACGTGCAGCGTGACCGGAGAGGCGGATCGCCAGGCGCGGGCGTTCATCCGGCGGGCGCACCGCCGGAATCCGAAGGCGCGGATCGTGGTCACCGGGTGTTACGCGCAAAGGGCGCCGGAGGAGCTTGCGGCCATGCCGGGAGTGGCCGCAGTGGTGGGAAACAGCCACAAAGCGCTGGCTCCGGAGATTGTCCGGCAAGTCAGCAAGTCGGCGAGCGAGCAAGTCAGCGAGGCCGGTGCGGCATTTGTCCATTTGCGGGCTCTGATAACGAGCGCGGGCACGGCCGCGGCGCCGATCTTCGCCGACGACCGCTTTGCGCATTCTTTCCTGGAGGAGGCGCAGGTGATGCCGGG
>Ga0307372_10012082_pt1 | contig 11396 bp, 10 predicted proteins | sample OX1MG_FD_202533 | JGI IMG/M metagenome (GOLD analysis project Ga0307372, IMG submission 202533) | Soil microbial communities from Risofladan, Vaasa, Finland - OX-1 | ecosystem: Environmental > Terrestrial > Soil > Coastal area > Acid sulfate soil | place: Finland: Risofladan, Vaasa | collected...
CTTCGAGGCGGCGCGCATCCGGGACGACCTCACGGTCGTCCCGCTGCGCGGCAACGTCGATACGCGGCTGGCGCGCGTCGCCACCGGCGCGGTCGACGCCGCGATACTCGCGATGGCGGGGCTCAACCGCCTCGGCGCGCATCCGGACGAAGTCGCGCTCGTCGAACTCGACGAGCGCGACTTCGTCCCGGCCGGCGGCCAGGGCGCACTATGCGTCGAGGCCGTTGCCGGCCGACTCGTCGGCGGCGCGGCCGAACTCGACCTCGCGATCGGCGCGCTCGATAACGAGCGCGCCGATCGCGAGGTCGCCGCCGAGCGCGCCTTTCTGGCCGCGCTCGGCGCTTCGTGCGTTTCGCCGGTTGGCGTCAAGGCCACGTCGTCCGATTCGGCGCTCTCGATCCATGCGCTGCTCTTCAGCCTTGACGGCGCGCGCCATCTTCGCGATGAACTCTCCGACGAGCTTGCCGATCGGTCCGGGGCGAGTTCGCCGACGCCCGCCGATGCGCAGCGGCTCGGCACGGCGCTGGCGGAGCGGATGTTCGCACGCGGCGCGCGCGCGATGCTTGCCGATGGATAGCGCGGACGGCATCGTTTATCTCGTTGGCGGCGGCCCCGGCGCGCCCGATCTCATCACGATCCGCGGCCGCAACGTTCTCCGCCGCGCCCAGGTCGTCGTTTACGACAATCTCGTCAATCCGGAATTGCTCGCGTTCGCGGCGGACTCGGCCGAGCTGATCTACGCCGGCAAACGGGGCGGCTCTTCGGAGAGCTTCGATCAGGCGGAGCTGAATCGGATTCTGGTCGAGCGCGCGCGCTGCGGATTGCGCGTCGTCCGTCTCAAAGGCGGCGACCCGTTTATCTTCGGACGCGGCGGCGAAGAGGCCGAGGCGCTAGCGGCCGCAGGTATTCGCTTCGAGGTCGTGCCCGGCGTCACCTCGGCGATCGCAGGTCCGGCCTTCGCCGGGATTCCGCTGACCCATCGCGAGTACGGCGGGTTCGTCGCGTTTCTGACCGGCCATCAGGACGGCGCCAAGCGCGCCGACGGCTCGACGATTCCCTGGGAGACCGTCGCGTCGGCCGCGCGCGGGGGCGGCACGATCGTGCTCCTGATGGCGACCGCGCGGCTCAGCGCGACGCTCGAACGAATCGTGGCTGGGGGACTCGCGCCGGAGACTCCGGCCGCCGCGGTGCAATCGGCGACGACGGCGTCGCAAAGGACCGTGCGCGCGACGCTCGGCACGCTCGCCGGCGAAGTCGAGCGCGCGGGTATCGGCGCTCCAGCCGTGATCGTAATCGGCGCATGCGTCGCGCTGGGCGCCAGTCTCGGCTGGGCGGAGCGGATGCCGCTGTTCGGCAGGCGGATCGTGATCACGCGGGCGCGCGCGCGTTCGGGCGCCTTCGCCGAGGCGTTGCGAGAGATGGGTGCGGAAGCGATCGAGTTTCCGGTGATCCAGACCGTCGCACCCGACAGTTTCGATTCGCTCGATTCAGCGCTCGCGCGGCTGGCCGATTTCGACTGGATCGTTTTCACCAGCCCCACCGGCGTCGAGGCGTTCGTCGATCGTATCCGCGAGTCGGGCCGCGATCTCCGCGAAGCCGCGCGCGCAAAGTTGGCCGCGATCGGACCTGCAACGGCCGCCCGTCTGCGGCATTACGCGCTCAGCGTGGCGGCGATTCCGCACGAGTATCGCGCCGAGGCGATAGTCGCAGCGATCGGGACCGATCGCATTGCGAGCGCACGATTTCTGATTCCGCGCGCGCAGGTCGCTCGTGAAATCCTGCCTGCGATGCTGGTCGAGGCGGGTGCGCGCGAGGTCGTGGTCGCACCCGCCTACAAGACGGTGCGCCCCGCGAGCGTCAATGCGGCGCGAATCCGCGAGATGGCCGCGGCGCGCGCTGTCGACCTGGTGGTCTTCACCAGCTCGAGCACGGTCGCGAATTTCGGCGCGCTCGCAGGGCCGCTATCGCCCGCAATGCGCGCCGCCGTGATCGGACCGATCACGGCCGTATCGGCGCGCGAAGCCGGCTTCGAGGTCGTCATCGAACCGCGTGAATACACGATCGCGGCGCTCACTTTGGCGATCCGCGATTACTTCGCCGCCGACAGAGCGGTCGGATGACATCAGATCCGGCCGCTTCGCGGCGGCGCTCGCGGCGACTATAATCCAGTTCGATTCCCATTAACGGGAGCGTGAGCAGATGGCATATCCAATCAATCGCCCGCGGCGGCTTCGGCGCACCGAAACGATGCGCAGGATGGTGCGCGAGACCCGCCTCTCACCCGACAACCTGATTCTGCCGCTCTTCGTATGTCCGGGCCGCGACGTAAAGCGGCCGGTGCCCTCGATGCCCGGTGTGGCGCAGCTATCCGTCGACAATGCGGTGCGCGAGGCGCGCGAGGCGCACACTGCCGGCGTTCCAGCCGTTATCCTGTTCGGAATCCCGGCGCGCAAGGATTCCATTGGCAGCGAAGCCTGGAACGATAATGGCGAGGTGCAGCGCGCCGTCCGCGAGATCAAGGAGCATGTGCCGGGACTCGCCGTGATCACCGACGTCTGCCTGTGCGAGTACACCGACCACGGCCATTGCGGCGCGGTAAAGGGCCACGACGTCGACAACGACGCGACGCTCGAACTCCTTGTGCGCGAGGCACTTTCGCACGCGCGTGCGGGCGCCGACATTGTCGGGCCCTCCGACATGATGGACGGGCGGGTCGGCGCGATTCGCCGCGCGCTCGACCAAAACAGTTTCGAGCACGTCGCGATCATGGCGTATTCGGCCAAGTTCGCCTCGGCCTTTTACGGGCCGTTTCGCGACGCCGCCGAATCGGCGCCGCAGTTCGGCGACCGCCGCTCGTACCAGATGGATCCGCCCAACGGCGACGAGGCGATGCGCGAAATTGCGCTCGATCTGGAAGAGGGCGCCGACATCGTGATGGTCAAGCCGGCGCTGCCCTATCTCGATCTGATCTGGCGCGCGAAGCACGAGTTCAACGTTCCGGTCGCCGCCTACAACGTCTCGGGTGAGTACGCGATGCTCCGTGCGGCCGGGCTCAACGGATGGATCGACGAGGATCGCGCGGTGATGGAAGTGCTCACTTCGATCAAGCGCGCCGGCGCCGACATGATTCTCACTTACTTCGCAACTGATATCGCGCGCCGCGTCAGTCAATAGCCACGCGCGTCACGATCATACGGCGAGAATCGCGATTCAGCGGCCCTTTCGCGCGAGGTAGTAGGGACGCATCGCACGCAGCGCGCGCATCTGATGGTACGCGAGTTCGTCGTCGGGGTAGCGATGCGCCGGGGCGACGACGCATCCCGCCCGCGCATGACATCGCGGGGCGCAATCAGCCTCGCGTGTCACGCGATATTCGAGGCATCGCGGAATATCCCATCCCGCCGGGAAGCTGACCGCCTCCGCCGGACATGCCGCGATACAACTGCGCGTCGCACATCGGGGACACGGATCGTAGCCTGCCGCCGCGCCCGGCGCGTCGATTAGCTGGTCGATCAGTATTGCCGCGCGAAACGCGATCCACGGGCCGAACTCCGGATTGATCAGGACGCCGATTATGCTCGGTCCGCCAAGACCGGCCACGCGGCCCAACTCGACGAAGTTGAGCGTCGGCCCGGAATTCACGAACGGATAGATTATCGTCGCACGCGCGCCCGCGTCCCGAAGCGGCGCAACGAGTTCACGCTCGGCGACCTCGGCGCTGAAATCGTCGAGCGGATTTTCGCGGCTCATCCATCCCGGATTGCGCTCGGCGTGACGGCGGAAGGCGCGCCAGAAATCGCCGCCGCCGTTGCCAACCACGATTATCGATCGCGCGCCCGCGTCGATCGCCGCCGCTCGCGACTGAGGCTTCACGACCGCGTCGTAGCGCTCGATCGGCACCGCGGCGACCAGGTTCAAGCCATGGCGGGCTCCGGCGCGCCGCACGATATCCAGGAGCGATTCATTCATCTTCGTTTATCGGCGCCGATGAGCGCGGCGGTGAAATCAAGCATGCGCCATCAGGCGATTTTGTAGGTGACGAGTCCGTCGGCCACCAGCGCACCCGCGCGGTCGCGCACCTCGACGTTGAGGCTCGCGATTCGTTTCCCCTTGCGGCGCACGTTCGCGCGCGCGACCAGGTCGGTCTGAATGGCAGGCGCGGTGTAGTTGACGGTCATCGAGATCGTGGCGCTGCGCGTGGTCTCGGGCATCGTCCAGACCGCGGCGCATGCGGCGAAGTCGATAAGCGACGCGATCGCGCCGCCATGAATCGGAACGTCGGGACCGCCCGAGTTGAGGAGCGCGGTTGCGAACGGCATCCGCACCGTCGCGATACCTTCGGCGTGCGATTCGACCTTGAGCCCGAGCACGGCCGAAAACGGGCCGCCTTCGAGTTCAGCCAGCACCGGATTCGCGTTCGACGCGGCCATCAGCGCGGCCCTTGGTAGTGGTCACGAGCGAGCGCAAGCCGTATCGCTTCGGCGGCAGCTTCGGCCGGTTCGTCGGCGCGCGCGGCGATACCGTCGATATGCGGCCAGGCGCGTATCGCGACGATCGGACGGCCGAGCTTGAGCGCGAAGCCGATCTCGCTGAGCGTGCCGCCCTCGCCAGCCATCGCGATCACCGCGTCCGCGCTGCCGGCCACAATTGCATTGCGCGCCTCGCCCATCCCGGTCGCGATCACGAACTCGATATGCGGATTCGCCTGGCCATGATCGAAGCTCGGAATAATTCCGATCGTGTGGCCGCCGCGCTCGCGCGCGCCGTGGGCTGCGGCTTCCATCACGCCGCCTCTGCCGCCGCATACCAGCGTCGCTCCGCGAGCGGCGAGTTCGCGTCCGATCGCGCGTGCCAGTTCGAGCAGGTCAGCGCTGGCGTCACCCGCGCCGATTACGGCGATCTGCAGGCCGCGCTTCATCGTCCGCCTATCGTCATCGCAAAATTCCCAGGATCGCGGGCAACTCGGCGATACTTTCGATCGTGAAATCCGGCTCCGGGATACCCTCGGGAATTGGCACCCGGCGCCGATTCACCCACGCCGTGCGCATCCCGGCCTGCTTCGGCCCCAGGATATCCTCGCGCGGCGTGTCGCCGACGAAGAGCACATCGGCGGCGTCGAGGCCGAGCATCGCGAGCGCCATCGCATAGATTTTCGGATTCGGTTTGCGCAGCCCGACTTCGGCCGAGATAATCACCGGCTCGAAAAGATCAGCGACGCCCGTATCCTCCAGCACTTCGCGGCCGGTCTGCGCATCGTCGAAATTCGACAGCAGCCCGATTCGGAACTTCGGCGCGATAAGGCGCACCGCCTCGGCATTGGCGGCAGGCGCCGAGGTGACCGTGCGTACCCCCGCCATGTGCGTGCGCGTCAGATGCTCGGCGAAGCGCGCGCGCTCGTCCGATTCAGGAATTCCCAGCCGCTCGAGGGTGCGCACGAACCGTTCGAGACACGTGATCTCGAGCCACTCGCGTTCGCGCTCGTAGCCGATCTCCTCGGTCACCTCGTGATAGACCTCGAGGAAGCGCTCGCGGCGCGCGCCGTCGCCCAGCCGCTCGGCCACCGCCGGCATTATCCACGGAATCGTGCTGTGGATTGTGCGGCCGCGCCACTCGATCTCCGGCAGCCGCTCGGGCTCCCATCGGACCAGCGTGTCGAACAGGTCCAGGACGACTGCTTTAAAGCTATGGCTAGCCACGCGGCGTCAGTGCGGCGGCGCTTGCGAAGAGCGCGGCCAAGTCGAGCGCCATCACGGCGACGTTCAGCATCACGGACAAGTGATGGAGCCGGTCGAATTCGGCCCGCTGGACAGGATCGGGATTCGCCTGCTCGGCGACCGTCCGGATCGAATCGACTTGCGGACGAATGATCATTCCCGCGTAAAACGTAATCGCGAGCGCCACCGCAATCGCGAACGCCGCAGCGCCCCACCAAAGCCGCGCCGAGCGGGATGCCGCAAGATAGATCGCCAGGAGCAATCCCAGCCCGCCGGCGATATAGCCCATCAGGTAGTAGCGCGGAAAAATTCCCGCGACGACCTTGCCGGCCTCTGCGATTGGCAGCCGCGTGAAAAGCACCGGCGCCGAAATCGCGGAGAAGAAAATCATTCCGCCGAGCCAGCACACGATACACAGGAGGTAGATGAAGAGGGCAATCATTCTTGATCAGTAACCGATTCTGAGCGTGAGTCCATAATCGCGCCAGTGGATAGGTTCAATTGAGATAAGGTTTGTTTGCGCCCGGCAACGGTTGACGCGCGCCAAAGCCGCTATCGACCGAATGCCATGCGATTATCTCGCGCTCTCCCGACTGCCAGCAAAGGAAGATGACTCCGCCGTCGATCTCGAACGGAAAATCGACGAGGCCCAGGTCGATATCCTTGAGCACGCATCCGAGGCTCCCGATCTGGGCCGCCACCTCGGCGACGCGCGCGGCTTCGGGCCGCAACTCGGGGTAGCGATCGATCACGGTGCTCAAGGGCAGCGCGCCGATATCGGGGTCCGTGCCGGCGAGCTCGCGGATTCGCGCGCGCAGCGCATTGGTGTGATTTTGCAGCGCGCGCACCAGGATTTCGAGGCGCGGGAGCAGCGCATTCGCTTCCTCAGTGGTGAAAACTTTCTCAAACTGGAGCTTTGCCAAACTTTGCCTCACGAATCGCCGCCGCGCAGAATCTCGGCCTCCCCTCGATGGCGCGCGGGTTTCTGACTTGAGTGCCTTTCGGGCGTATACTACGGTAAAAGTCTGCGGCGGTGAAACGGCGAATTTCTTATGCTCGCCGATCGCCCTTGGGGAGGGCAATCACACAAATCTTATGAGCGAGAAACCCCTAGGAGAAAAACGCTTCGAGCTCGACGAAGACCCGAGCGATATCGAGATTCCCGAAACGCTGCCGGTGCTGCCCCTGCGCGGCATCGTGATTTTCCCAAGCCAGATTCATCCGTTTCTCGTATCGCGCCCGTCGTCGCTCAAGCTGATAGAGGAGTTCGGGGCCACCTCGCGGATTATCGCGCTGTCGGCGCAGAAGAATCCCGAGGAGGAAAATCCGCAGCCTGAAGGACTCTACCAGCGCGGCACCGCGGTGCGGATTCTCAAGATGCTCAAGTACCCGGACCATAGCGTCCGCGTGCTGGTGCAGGGAATCGCGCGCATCGACCTCCTTGAGTTCAGCCAGGTCGAACCGTTCTTCCGCGCCCACGTGCGCCGCCTTGACGAGTCGTTCAGCCACGACAAGGAGCTCGACGCGCTCCAGGCTCATCTGGTCAGCCAGTTCTCGAAGTTTGTGTCGCTGGTGCCCTACCTGCCCGACGAGCTCCAGGTGATGGCGATGCAGGTGCGCGAGCCGAATCGGCTGACCGATATGGTCGCGTCGTACATGAAGATCGCGGTCGAGGAATCGCAGGACCTGCTGGCGACGCTTGACGTGCGCACCCGGCTCGAAAAGCTGGCCGCGATTCTGGGACGCGAGATCGAACTGCTCGAACTGGGCCATAAGATCCAGTCGCAGGTGCAGACCGAGCTCAACAAGAATCAGCGCGAATACTATCTGCGCCAGCAGCTCAAGGCGATCCAGAAGGAGCTCGGCGAAGGCGACGCGCGCTCCTCCGAGATCGAGGACCTGGAAAAGAAGATCGAGGCGGCGCGGATGCCCGAAGAGGCGCGCAAGACCGCCGACAAGGAACTCGACCGGCTCAAGATGATTCCGCCCGAATCGGCCGAGCACACGGTCGTCCGCACCTATCTCGACTGGCTCGTCAGCCTGCCCTGGGATACCGCGACCGAGGACAACCTCGATATCAAGCACGCGCGCGCGGTCCTCGACGAAGACCATTACGATCTCGAAAAGGTGAAGGAGCGAATCCTCGAGTTCCTGGCCGTGCGCCAGCTCAAACACGATACCAAGGGGCCGATTCTGTGTTTCGTCGGGCCGCCGGGAACCGGCAAGACCTCGCTCGGACGCTCGATCGCCCGCGCGCTCGGACGCAAGTTCGTGCGCCTCTCGCTCGGCGGAATCCGCGACGAAGCGGAAATCCGCGGCCATCGCCGCACCTATATCGGCTCGTTGCCCGGCCGCATAATCCAGGGCCTGCGCAACGCGGGCTCGAACAATCCGCTGTTCATCCTCGACGAAGTCGACAAGCTCGGCATGGATTTTCGGGGCGACCCGGCCTCGGCCTTGCTCGAAGTGCTCGACCCCGAGCAGAACAATACGTTTTCAGACCATTACCTCGACGTTCCGTTCGATCTTTCCAAGGTGCTCTTTCTGACCACCGCCAATATCCTGGACCCGATTCCCCATGCCCTGCTCGACCGGATGGAAGTGCTCGAGCTGCCGGGCTACACCGAGGAAGAAAAGCTGCAAATCGTCGAGCGCCATCTGGTGCGCAAGCAATTGACCGAGAATGGCCTGGGCGACCGCCAGATAGAATTCACGCGCGAGGCGCTGGCGGAAATAATCCGCAACTACACGCGCGAAGCCGGATTGCGCAACCTCGAGCGCGAGATCGGGCGCGTATGCCGCAAGATCGCGCGCTCGATAACCGAGGGCGAAGCGCCCCCGGAGAAGATCACGCCCGCGATGCTTCAGCGCTACCTCGGTCCGCAGAGATTCTTCTCGGAGGTCGCAGAACGCACCGAGGAGCCCGGCGTCGCCACCGGGCTCGCGTGGACTCCCAACGGCGGCGACATCCTGTTTATCGAAAGCACCCGGATGCCCGGACAAAAGGGCATCACGATCACCGGTTCGCTCGGCGACGTGATGAAGGAATCGGCGCAAGCCGCGCTATCGTACGTGCGATCGCGCTGCGAACGACTCGGTATCGCGCCTGACTTCTTCGAGAAATCGGATATCCATATCCACGTCCCCGCCGGTGCGATTCCCAAGGACGGCCCCTCGGCGGGCGTTACGATCGCCGCCTCGCTCGCCTCGCTGTTGACCGGCCGGGCGGTGCGCCCCGACGTTGCGATGACCGGTGAGATAACGCTGCGCGGCAAGGTGCTGCCGGTCGGCGGAGTCAAGGAAAAGGTTCTCGCCGCGCGCCGCGCCGGTATCAAGACCGTGATTTTGCCGCGACGCAACGGCAACGACCTCGAAGATATTCCCGACGAGGTGCGCAAGGAACTCGAGTTCGTTTTCGTCGATACCGTGGGCGAGGTGCTCGAACACGCCTTTCGCGACGCGGTCGTGACCGGTACTGAAGCCGCCTCCGCGCCAGCCGAACGCACGATTTTGAATTGACGCGCGGGCCGGCTGCTCGAATCCGCTTCGCCAAGTATCTGGCATCTATCCGGCTTGCCGCGGCGACCCGTCGCGGCGCCCGGAGCTTGCCAGACTTGCAAGTCTCCTTCCGTGCGATGACACGATGCGGCGCTCAATCGCAACGCATGCCGCGCGTTCCGCCGCACCTACATTTGCGGACCAGGGGGATTTTGTGCGAGCCTTTTCCGCATCGGACGGCGTTTGAGCGATCCCGTGAAGATACTGGTAGTGGCAGCCGAGATCTCTCCGTGGGCCAAGGTCGGAGGACTCGCCGACGTAATCGGCGCGCTGCCGCTCGCGATGGCGCGGGCGGGCGCGGAAGTATCGATCATGGTCCCCGGCTACAGCGGCCTGCTCGATTCACTCGAGACCGAATCGGTCGCGCACGAATCGGTCCGCGTAGGTTCGGAGGTCGAAAGCTTCGAGCTGCTGCGCGCGAGCGGCCCTGGCGGTGTGCCGCTGTTTATCGTCTCGCATCCGGGCTACTTCAACCGCCCCGGGATTTATGGTGACGCACGCGGCGACTATCCCGACAATCTCCGCCGCTACGCGCTGTTCGGCCGCGCCGCTGCGATGGCCGCCGCCCGCCATATCCGGCCCGATGTGATTCATGCGCATGACTGGCACTCGTCGATAGCCGCAATCGTGTCGCGCGCCGACCCTGATCTCCGCGCCGCATTGGGAGGCACCGCGGTCGCCCTCACAATCCACAACGTCGCCTTCCAGGGAATGTTCCCGGCGTCGGACTTTCAAATCCTCAATCTCGATCCCTCGTTCTTTTCGATCAACTGTCTTGAGTTCTGGGGACGAATGAACCTTCTGAAGGGCGCGATCATGCTGGCCGACGGCGTTTCGACCGTAAGTCCGAGCTACGCCGCCGAGATAAGCCACGACCCCGAACTGAGCTTTGGCCTCGACGGCGTGCTGCGCGGCAAGGGCCATAACTTCGTCGGAATCACCAACGGCGCCGATTACGACGAATGGGACCCCGCCAAAGACAAGGAAATCGTGGCAAGCTATTCGCCGAGCCAGCGCTCCGGCAAACGGCGATGCAGGACCGCGCTCCGCCAGGCCCTCGGGCTTATCGACGACCCCGCTATCCCAGTGGTCGGGATGGTGACCCGGATGGTCGCGCAGAAGGGCCTGGACTTGCTTGCCCTGGCGCTCGACGCCGTGGTCGCCCAGCGCGTTCATCTGGTGATTCTCGGCAGCGGCGAACCGGAGCTCGAACGGGCGTTTCGACAGGGCGAGCAGCGCCATTCGCGGAACGTCCGCGTCCGCTTCGCCTTCGACAATGCGCTGGCTCATCAGATTCAGGCCGGCAGCGACATCTTCCTTATGCCGTCGCGCTTCGAGCCGTGCGGTCTGACCCAGATGTATGCGTGCAAGTACGGAACCGCGCCGCTGGTGCGTGCCACCGGCGGTCTCCGCGATACGATCACCGAGTTCAATCCAAAGAACGGCACCGGCAACGGCTTCGTCTTCACCGACTATCAACCAGCGGCGCTGGTCGAGGCGCTCGCGCGCGCGACGCACCTTTTCCGTCAACCCGCCCCATGGAAGCGCCTGATGGACAACTGCTTCGCGGCCGATTTCTCATGGCCGTATGCCGCCGCCCGCTACCTGGAATGGTTCGAGCGCCTGCGTTACCAGCGCGGCGTCTGAGCGAATCTCGCATGAGCAAACTGGCAGACCGAATAATCGTTTACGCCGACGGCTCCTGTCTGGGAAATCCGGGCCCCGGCGGATGGGGCGCCGTCATTCTTGACGGGCGGGACGCGCCCGAACTGAGCGGCTCCAATCCGCAGACGACCAACAATCGGATGGAGATTACCGCGGTTATCGAGGCGTTGCGCGCTCTTCCGGCGTCAACGCACGCCTTGATTCGTACCGACAGCCAGTACGTGATCAAAACGATCACCGACGGATGGCGGCGCAACAAAAATCAGGACCTCTGGGCATTGCTGGACGCCGAGTTGAGAGGGCGCGATGTCCGCTTCGAATGGGTCAAGGGGCACGCGGACGATCCGATGAACGAACGCGCCGATGCGCTGGCGCGCGAGGCTGCGGGCGGCGCGCTAACGCGCGCCGCCCGCAGCCCCGCGCGGAGCCGCCGCGCCGAGCCGCCCGGGTCGGGGGAGA
>Ga0307372_10012083_pt1 | contig 11396 bp, 10 predicted proteins | sample OX1MG_FD_202533 | JGI IMG/M metagenome (GOLD analysis project Ga0307372, IMG submission 202533) | Soil microbial communities from Risofladan, Vaasa, Finland - OX-1 | ecosystem: Environmental > Terrestrial > Soil > Coastal area > Acid sulfate soil | place: Finland: Risofladan, Vaasa | collected...
CGTCGAAGGCCTAGTGCACGTCTCCGAGATGGACTGGACCAACAAGAACGTCAATCCGGCCAAGGTGGTGCAGGTCAGCGACGAGTGCGAGGTGATGGTGCTCGATGTCGACGAGGAGCGTCGCCGCATCTCGCTCGGCATCAAGCAGACCCGCTCCAATCCGTGGGAAACCTTCGCCGCCGTGCACAAGAAGAACGACCGCGTCAGCGGCAGCATCAAGTCGATCACCGACTTCGGCATCTTCATCGGCCTCGAAGGCGGCATCGACGGCCTGGTGCACCTGTCCGACATTTCCTGGCAGACCACCGGTGAAGACCTGGTGCGCAACTTCAAGAAAGGCGACGAGATCGAGGCCGTGGTGCTGGCGGTCGATCCGGAGCGTGAGCGCATCAGTCTCGGCATCAAGCAGCTCGAGCAGGATCCGTTCGGTCAGTTCATGGCCGGCAATCCGCGCGGCAGCCTGCTGACCGGGGTGGTCAAGGAAGTGGACGCCAAGGGCGCCCTGATCGGGCTCGAAGACGGCGTCGAGGGCTATATCCGCGCCAGCGATATCGCCAAGGAGCGCATCGACGACGCCAGCCAGCACCTCAAGGTCGGCGACCCGGTCGAGGCCAAGTTCATCGGCATGGACCGCAAGGGGCGTCTGTTGCAGCTTTCCATCCGCGCCAAGGACGAGGAAGACCTGCAGGAGGCGCTGACCGATTACCAGTCGGCAGCCGGCGGTACCACCAAGCTGGGCGCGCTGCTGAAAGAGCAGATGAAGAAGGCCTGACGGACTCGGGCATGGCGAAGCCAGCAAGCTTCGCCATGCCCTCTGCGGCGACCGCATCGTGACCATGACCAAGTCCGACCTGATCGAGACATTGGCTCGACGCCAGGGCCATCTGGCCTTTGCCGACGTCGAGTTCGGCGTGCGCAGCGTGCTCGAGCAGATGACCGCCGCGCTGGCCGCGGGCCAACGCATCGAGGTGCGCGGCTTCGGCAGTTTCGCTCTGCATTTCCGCCCACCGCGCATGGGCCGCAATCCGAAAACCGGCACGGCCGTGGCGCTGCCCGGCAAGCATGTACCTCACTTCAAGCCCGGCAAGGAGCTGCGCGAGCGCGTCAACGCCGCCGTGGCGTGAGCGTTTCGGCTAAAGTCTTCGGCTGAGGGATCCGGCCATGCGCCTGCTGATCGTCTTCCTGCTGCTGCTGTTCGTCTTGCTGGGTGCTGCGTTCAGCGCGCTCAACGGCGGGCTGGTGCATTACGACCTGCTGATCGTCCAGACCGACCTGCCCAAGGGCGTGGCCCTGATGCTCGCCCTGATCGTCGGCTGGCTGCTGGGCGGCCTGACCGCCTGGGTCGGGCTGGGACTGGCTCAGCGCCGTCGCGCACGGGCGCAGCGCGCCGAGGCCGACTCGGCCACCGGCAGCGCATGAATCTGCCGGTTCTGCTGATCCTGCTGCTGCCGCTTGCCTATCTGTCGGGCTGGTGGACGGCGCGACGCCACATCGCGCGTCATTCGGGTGCGCGGGTCAGCGAGTTGTCGTCGAGCTATTTCCGCGGCCTGAACTACCTGCTCAACGAGCAGCCCGACAAGGCGATCGAGGTCTTCCTCAAGCTCGCCGAGTTGAACCGCGACACCGTCGAGACCCACCTGGCGCTCGGCAACCTGTTCCGTCGCCGCGGCGAAGTCGATCGCGCCATCCGTGTGCATCAGCATCTGATCGCGCGGCCCAATCTGTCCGAGGACATGAAGACCATCGCCCTGCTCGAACTGGGCGAGGACTACATGCGCGCGGGCCTGCTCGACCGCGCCGAGACCCTGTTTGCCGATCTGGTGGCCATGAACGCGCACGCGCCCTCGGCGCTGCGCCATCTGATCGGCATCTGCCAGCACGAGCGCGACTGGCACGAGGCCATCGCCTATGCGCGCCGGCTGGAAGAGATGACCGGCGAGTCGCAGGCTCAGCAGATCGCCCATTTCTGCTGCGAACTGGCCGAGCGCTCGCATGCTCACGGTGCCCGTGACGAGGCACAGCGCTATCTCGAGCAGGCGTTTGCGTGCCTGCCGGATTTTGTGCGCGCGCACCTGCTGGCGGGCCAGTTTCTCGCGGCCGAGGGTCGGTACGCCGAAGCGGTCGAGGCCTTCGAGAGCGCGGTGCGCGCCGACGTCGAGTTCGTGCCGGAGATCCTGCCGCCGCTGCTGGACAGCTATGCGCGCTCGCAGCAGATGGAGCGCGCCGAGCGTTTTCTGACCGATGTGCTGGCGCGTTACCAGGGCATCTCGCCGGTGCTGGCGCTGGCGCGCATCTACGCCGGCCGCGACGGCGAACGGCAGGCGGTCGATTTCCTCACCCGGCAGCTGCGCCAGCGCCCCTCGGTGCGCGGCCTGATGGCGCTGATCGACGCCACCATCGACCGCAGCAGCGGCGAGGCGCGCGAGAACTTCCTGCTGCTGCGCGGCCTCACCCGCACCCTGCTGGAGGGGCAGGCAATGCACCGCTGCAGCCGTTGCGGCTTCGGCGCCAAGGCGCATCATTGGCAGTGCCCCAGCTGCAAGAGCTGGGGCACACTGCGGCCGATCCATGGTGTGGCCAGCGAGTGACGCGGTGAAATCCGCGATCCTGTCGCCGCTGGCCGCGCTGCTGATCGCCGCTGCGGCGGTGGCCGTGAGCATGGCCTATGCGCGCCGGCACGGCCTGCTTGACACTCCCGGCCGCCGTCGCCTGCATGACGCGCCGACCCCGCGCGGCGGCGGCGTCGGCATCGTGCTGGCGGCGCTGGTCGTGGTGCTGATTCCGGCGGCACGCGGGGCCTGGGGCCTGTCGCCGTCGCTCGGCGGTGCCTGGCTGGTTGGCGCCCTGCTGGTGGCCGCGGTCGGTTTTGCCGACGACCACCGTCATCTGCCGGTGCGGCTGCGTCTGCTGGCGCACCTGGCGGCAGCCCTGCTGCTGGTCGCTGTGCTGGCGCCGTCGCCGCTGTTCGCGGGCGTGCCGCTGCTGTGGTGTGCCGGCGTGCTGCTGGCCACAGTATGGTCGATCAACCTGCACAACTTCATGGACGGCAGCAACGGTCTGCTGGCGCTGCAGTCGGTGTTCGTGTTTGCCGCGATCGCGGCGCTTGCGGCCGCTGGTGCCGCACCGGGCATCGCGCTCGCCGCGCTGACCCTGGCCGCCGCCACGCTGGGGTTTCTGCCGTTCAACTTTCCGCGCGCGCGGGTGTTCATGGGCGACGTCGGCAGCGGCACACTCGGCTTTCTGATCGCGGCGGTCGCGTTCACCGCGATCGCCCGCGGCGCGCTCGGCATCGCCGAAGCGGTGGTCGTGGTGAGCGCGTTTGCCGTCGATGCCAGCTGCACGTTGTTGTCGCGTCTGCTGCGCGGACGCCACTGGTACCGGCCGCACCGCGAGCATCTGTATCAGTGGATCGCGCGGGTGTCGCATTCGCATGCGCGCGCGGCCTCGCTCTACGTTGCGTGGAATTTGCTGCTGGTGGCGCCGGCGCTGCTGTTGATGCGCGTGTGGCCGGCGTGGGCGTGGGCGCTGGCCGCCGCCGTATTGGCCGTCGCCGTGCTGGCGTGGTGGCTGGGCAAGCGCGCCTGTCTGCGCGCGGCGAAGAATGCGAAACTGCACCATGCGCCTGCGTAACCTGATCGCCTTCATCCATCCGCGTGCCGCGGTCGTGCTGCACGATCTCGGCATGGTGGTGCTGGCGTGGTGGCTGGCCAAGATACTGCGCTATGCGCTGTTGGGCGATGCGTCCGCGACCCCGTTCGTGGCAGCCGAGTTCGTGATCGTGCTGGTGGTGCAGGGGGCGACGTTCGCCTGGACCGGGCTGTATCGCGGGCTGTGGCGGTTCGCCAGCCTGCCGGATCTGTGGAACATCGTCCGCGCTGCGGTGATCGGTGCGCTGGCCACCGGCGTGCTGCTGTTCCTGTACAACCGCCTGGCCACGGTGCCGCGCTCGGTGCTGGTGATCTACCCACTGCTGCTGATCCTGCTGCTGGGGCTGCCACGGCTGGCCTACCGGTTCTGGAAGGACAGCCGGCTGGACCTGTTCCAGGCCACGCCGGCGCAGCGCGTGCTGGTGCTGGGAGCCGGACGCGCCGGTGAGGCCCTTGCGCGCGACCTGCGCCGTGACAGCCGTTACCGCGTGGTCGGCTTCATCGACGACAGCGGCGCGCTGCGCGGCGCGCGCCTGCACGACATCCCGGTGCTGGGTGACATCGAGCATCTGGGCGAGATCGCGCGCGAGTCCGCGGCGCAGATGCTGCTGATCGCGTTGCCGTCGGCGAACAGCGCGCAGATGCGCCGCATCGTGACGCTGTGCGAAGCCTGCGGGCTGCCGTTTCGCACCGTTCCGCGGCTGGAGGACGTGGTCGCCGGCCGCGCGCAGTTCAATGAGCTGAAAGAGGTCGCGATCGAGGATCTGCTCGGACGCGACGCCGTGCAACTCGACTGGACGGCGATCCGCGAGGGTATCGCCGGACGCAGCGTGCTGATCACCGGCGGCGGCGGTTCGATCGGATCCGAACTGTGCCGGCAGGTGGCTCGCCTCGGCGCCGCGTCGCTGACCATCCTCGAGTCCTGCGAATACAACCTCTACCGCATCGCCCACGAGATCAATGCCAGTGACCCCGCACTGCAGCTGCGGCCGCTGCTGGGCGACTGCGGCGACGCCGTGGCGGTCGAGCGTGCGTTCGCGCAGGCGCGCCCCGACGTGGTCTTTCATGCTGCTGCGTACAAGCATGTGCCGTTGCTGGAGCAACAGCTGCGCGAGGCGGTGCGCAACAATGTGCTGGCCACCGAAACCGTGGCCGCCGCCGCCGATCGCCATCACTGTGCCGGACTGGTGCTGATCTCCACCGACAAGGCGGTCAATCCGACCAGCGTGATGGGCGCCTGCAAGCGCCTTGCCGAGCTGGTGGTGCAGGCGCATGCGGCGCGCTCAGCCACCCGCTGCATCACCGTGCGCTTCGGCAACGTGCTGGATTCGGCCGGCTCGGTGGTACCGCTGTTTCGCGAGCAGATCGCGCGCGGCGGTCCGCTGACCGTCACTCATTCCGAGGTCACGCGCTATTTCATGACCATCCCCGAGGCCTGCCAGCTGATCCTGCAGGCGGCGGTGCAAGGCCGGGGCGGCGAGATCTTCGCGCTCGACATGGGCGAGCCGGTGCGCATCCGCGATCTCGCCGAGCAGATGATCCGGTTGGCCGGCAAGCAGCCGGGTCGTGATGTCGCCATCGTCTACTCCGGTCTGCGGCCGGGCGAGAAGCTGTTCGAGGAGCTGTTTCATCCGCAGGAGAACTACGCGCCGACCGCGCATGCCAAGCTGTTTCTGGCGCAACCGCGCGCGCTGGAGCCGCTGCTGCTTGATGCCGCGTTGCGCGAAGCGCGCGTCGCGGTGGATGCCTTCGACGAGGACGCGCTGCGGCGGATGCTGGGACGTCTGCTGCCGGCTTTCCAACCTGGGCGCGGGGATGCACTGCCTTCCCCGACGCCGTCACCGATCATCCAAGGAGATTCCGCATGAGTCGCCCCTTGCGCAAGGTGGTATTCCCGGTGGCCGGTCTCGGCACGCGCTTCCTGCCGGCCACCAAGGTGATCGCCAAGGAGATGCTGCCGGTGCTCGACCGGCCGCTGATCCAGTACGCCGTCGACGAGGCGGTGGAGGCTGGCGCCGACACCCTGGTGTTCGTCACCAACCGTTACAAGCACGCCATCGCCGACTATTTCGACAAGGCCTACGAGCTGGAGACCAAGCTGGCCGAAGCCGGCAAGGTCGATCTGCTCGAGATCGTGCGCAACGTGCTGCCCGCGCATGTGCGCTGCGTGTTCGTCACCCAGCCCGAGGCGCTGGGGCTCGGTCATGCCGTGCTCTGCGCGCGCGCCGTGGTCGGCGACGAGCCGTTCGGCGTGATCCTGCCCGATGACCTGATCCGCGCCCGCGGCGCCGGCGTGATGCGGCAGATGGCGGAGATGGCGGCCACCCACGGCAGCGGCGTGGTGGCGGTCGAAGAAGTGCCCGCGGACCAGACCCATCGCTACGGCATCGTCGCCGTCGATCCGGTCGGCGGCCGTGCCGGGCGCATCCGTCACCTGGTCGAGAAGCCGAAGCCTGCGGCCGCGCCGTCCAGGCTCGCCATCGTCGGCCGCTATCTGCTGCCACCGCGCATTTTCGAATTGCTGGAAGCGACGCGACCGGGCCTGGGCGGCGAGATTCAGTTGACCGATGCGCTGGAAAAGCTGGCGCAGGAGCAGGAGCTGCTGGCCTACCGCTTTGCCGGCGAGCGCTTCGACTGCGGCACCAAGCTGGGCCTGGTGCGCGCGACCCTGCATCTGGCGATGGACGATCCGCAGCTGGCGACGGCGGTACGCGAGTTCGTCGCAGCGCATGCCTGACCTGCGCCCCACTGCTGCCGACAGCGTTTACGCCGCGCAGGCGCCGCTCAGTTACGGCTATCCCAGCCTCGGTGGCCAGATCGAGGCCGAGGTGGCGGTCGTCGGCGGTGGCTACGCCGGGTTGGCGACCGCGCTGGGTCTGGCCGAGCGCGGCGTCAAGGGCGTGGTGCTGCTGGAGGCCGAACGCGTCGGCTTCGGCGCATCCGGTCGCAACGGCGGTTTCGTCTTCGGCGGTTATTCGCTGGACGGAGAGGAGCTGGTACGGCGCCTCGGCCGCGAGCGCGCGCGGGCGCTGTATTTGTCTACCCTGCAAGCAGTCCAGCTGATCCGTGCGCGTATCCAGCGCTACGCGATCGCCTGCGAGGCCACCGACGCCGGCGTGCTGTGGGCCAACTGGTTCCGCGATCCCGAGATACTGCGCCGCCGTCAGCGCCAGCTGGCCGACGATTTCGGCATCGAGTGGGAGTGGGTCGAGTCGGATGCGCTGCGCGAGATCGTACGCAGCGATCGCTACCACGGCGCGCTGTATGAGCGCGACGCGTTGCATCTGGATCCGCTGGCTTTTGCGCGCGGACTGGCGCAGGCGGCGACCGGGCAGGGCGTGATGCTGCGCGAAGCCTCGCGGGTGCTGCGCCTGGAACGCGGCGGCGGCGGCTTTCGTCTGCACACCGGCGGCGGACGCGTCGATGCGCGCCAGGTGGTGCTGGCCACCGGCGGCTATCTGGCCGGGCTGGAGCCGCGGGCCGATCGCGCGGTCCTGCCGATCGCCACCTACGTCATGGCGACCGAGCCGCTGGGCGGGCGTCTGGCCGAATGTGTGCGTACCGCGGCGGCGGTCTACGACACCCGCTTCGCCTTCGATTACTGGCGCCCGCTGGCCGACACGCGCCTGCTGTGGGGAGGGCGCATCTCGGTGCGCGACCGCCGACCCGAGGACGTGCGCCGGCTGCTTTACCGCGACATGCTGAAGGTGTTTCCGCAGCTCGAAGGCACTCGCGTCGAATACGGCTGGTCCGGTCTGATGAGCTACGCCCGCCACCAGATGCCGCAGATCGGCGGCGACGGCCGCGGGCTGTGGTGGGCGCAGGCCTTCGGCGGCCATGGCCTGGCGCCGACCACGCTGGCGGGCGAGCTGCTGGCCGCGGCGATCAGCCGCGACGATGACGCCTGGCGCCTGTTCGAACCGTTCGGCCTGGTCTCGGCGCAGCGGCCGCTGGGCTATCTGGCGGCACAGGCGCGCTATGCCTGGCTGCAGCATCTCGACGCGCGCAAGGAGCGCCGGGACGCCTGATCCTCGCCGCCCGGCTGCTGCCGGCAGGCCAGGTGCCCGATGCGGCCGCCGGTCGATCTGCGGCGGCTTGTGCGCCGCGACCAACGCGGATGCGGGTCGCGGCAGCTGCGTGGCAAGATGGCTGCCCGTTTTCGCCTTGCGGTGCGCACCAGCGATGAACCCTCCAATGTCTTCGAATCTGCCCGTGCAGACGACGCCCCTGGCCGCCCTGCCGGACGCTTCCGCGCCCGCCGACTGGGTGCGCGCGCTCACCGCGCCGCTGCATCGCCGCCGTTGGTGGTGCTGGGGCTTCGCCGTGCTGCTGCTGGGTTTCGGCGTGCTCAAGCTCTGGCACGGCAGCTGGCTGGACGCGCTGGTGGCGCTGAGCGGGGCGCTGTCGGCGTGGTTCCTGTTCCGCGCCGCCTCGGTGCTCAGCGTGGCGCACGCCAGCCTGCTTCCGGCGGATGCCCGGGCCGGGTTTGCCGCGCTGGCGCGCTACTTCATGCTGTCGGCGCTGACCAGCGCGCTGGGCCTGCTGCTGCTGATCGGCGCCGCCATCGAGGCCGTAGCGCAGGTGGCCCATGGTCTCTGAAACCACGCCCGCGGCGCCCGCGGGGACCACGCCGCTGGCTGCAGGCGAGGTCGCGCTGTTCGCCGACACCATCGCGCCGCTGGCGCGCGCCACACTGTGGATCTGCGCCTGCGGCGTGTTCAACGGCGTTCTGGCAGTGTTGCTGGGGCTGACCATCATCGGTCTGCCGTTCGCCGCCGCGCTGGCCTGGGTGGCCTTCCTCGAATTTCGCGCCGCGTCGCGGCTCGACGCCGCACGCCTGCGGCCCGCGGCGCCCGACGGCATCGACCAGGCCGCCGCTGCGGTCAACGACATCGCCTTGCACTATATCGTCCAGGCGGTGATCACCACGCTGATGATCGTGGCCGCACTGGTGGCGCTTGCCCTGTTCGCCCCGTTGCTCGGCAAGACGCTGCAGATCTGAGCGAAACCTCGAATCGATGCCGGCCGCAAGGCCGTGATGGCGGCCTCAGACGCGGCAGGGATGCGGCCGGCTCACACCGCCTCGAGCACCATCGCAAAGCCCATGCCGGTGCCGATGCACATGGTCACCATGCCGTACTTCTGCCTGCGCCGGCGCAGGCCGTGCACGAGCGTTGAGGTCAGTTTGGCACCGGTCGCGCCCAGCGGATGGCCCAGCGCGATCGCGCCGCCCAGTGGATTGACCCGGGCCGGATCGAGACCGATGTCGCGGATCACCGCCAGCGCCTGCGCGGCGAAGGCTTCGTTGAGTTCGACCCAGTCGAGCTGGTCGTGGCCGATGCCGGCCAGCTTGAGCGCACGCGGGATCGCTTCCTTGGGACCGATGCCCATGATCTCCGGTGGCACGCCGGCGACCGCGGCGCCGACAAAGCGCGCCAGCGGCGTCAGTCCGTAGTCCTTGAGCGCCTGCGCGCTGGCCAGCAGCACCGCGCCGGCGCCGTCGGACATCTGCGAGCTGTTGCCGGCCGTCACGCTGCCGCCGGCGCGGAACACGGTTTTCAATTTGGCCAGACCATCGAGGCTGGTGTCCTTGCGCGGACCTTCGTCGGTGTCGATGCGGCGCTGATCGGCCTTGATCGCATGCGTGGACAGATCTGGATAGCGATCATCCAGCGTGTACGGCGCGATCTCGTCGCCGAACTCACCGGAGGCGATTGCCGCCAGCGCGCGCTGGTGGCTCTGCAGGGCGAAGGCGTCCTGGTCCTCGCGGCTGACCTTCCAGCGCTCGGCGACCTTCTCCGCGGTGATGCCCATGCCATAGGCGATCGCGACGTGCTCGCTGTCGAACACGGCCGGGTTGATCGCCGGCCGGTAGCCCATCATCGGCACCATGCTCATGCTCTCGGTGCCGCAGGCCAGCATCAGGTCAGCTTCGCCGAGGCGGATGCGGTCGGCGGCCATCGCCACCGCCTGTGCGCCCGACGAGCAGAAGCGGTTGACGGTCACGCCCGGCACCGTGTCCGGCAGGCCGGCCAACAGCAGGCCGATGCGCGCCACGTTCATGCCTTGCTCGGCCTCGGGCATGGCACAGCCTACGATTACATCGCCGATGCGCTGCGGATCGATGCCCGGTGCCCTGACCAGCGCGGCGCGGATCACGTGCGCCAGCAGATCGTCGGGCCGGGTGTTGCGGAACACGCCGCGCGGCGCCTTGCCAACCGGCGTACGCACGGCGGCGACGATGTAGGCATCCTGGATTTGCTTGGTCATGATCGGTCTCCCAAGTTGGGAAAGTTGTTGGCAGCGGGGCGGGAGTGGAAAGTTGGAAGTAGGGAGTGGGAAGTCGGAAGTCGGAAGTCGGAAGTCGGGAGCAGGAAACGCAGGCTGTCATCCTGAGCGTAGCGAAGGATCTTTCACGCCGACGGCCCGCAGTTTCACGTCTACGTGTTCCTACTTCCCATTCCCCCTTTCCCACTCCCGCTCTCAATTCCTCAGCGGCTTGCCCGTGGTCAGGGTGTGCTGGATGCGCGCCTGGGTCTTGGGCATCTGCGCCAGGGTGACGAAGTGCTTGCGTTCGAGACGCAGCAGCCACTCCTCGTCGACGGTCGCGCCGCGCTCGATCCCGCCACCGCAGAGGGTGTCGGCGATGCGCGCGGCGATCTCGTAGTCGTGCTCGGAGATGAAACGGCCTTCCAGCATGTTGACCAGCAGCATCTTCAGGCTGGCGGTACCGACGTCGCCGGCGACCGCGATCGCGCGCGCCGGCAACGGCGAGCGCCAGCCTGACTCGGCGAGCGAGGCGGCGACGTTCTTCGCCACATACAGCAACTCGAACGCGTTGAGCACCACGACGTCGCTGTCGCGCAGCAGGCCCATCTGTTTCGCTTCCAGCGCGGAGCCCGAAACCCTGGCCATGGCGACGGTCTCGAAAATGCGCTTGACGCCCTCGAAGGGCTCGCCTGCCAGACCGCAGCGTGTGGCGATTTCTTTCAGGCCACCGCCCGCGGGCAGCAGGCCGACGCCGGCCTCGACCAGGCCGATGTAGCTCTCCAGCGCCGCGACCGTGCGCGCCGAGTGCATCTGGAACTCGCAACCGCCGCCCAGCGCCATGCCACGCACCGCGGCCACCACCGGCACCAGCGCGTACTTGATGCGCATGCTGGTGGCCTGGAAGTTGGCGATCATCGCCTCGAAGTCAGCGACCTTGCCGGCCTGCAGCAGGTCCATCGCGCCCTTGAGATCGGCGCCGGCCGAGAACGGCTCGCCGGACTGCCAGATCACCAGCGCCTTGAACTGGCGCTCGGACTCCCCGATCGCGCGCTGCAATCCGTCGAGCACGGCGTCGTTGATCGTGTTCATCTTGGTCTTGAAGGAGACGATGCCGATGTCGTCGCCGAGATGCCACAGGCGCACGCCGTCGTTCTCGAACGCGGTGGCGCCGCGGTCGTAGCGTTCGCCCAGCAACGGATCGGGGAACAGCTGGCGCTTGTAGACCGGATGTGTCGAGCGCGGTAACGACATGCCGGCCCCGGGCGCAAAGGAGCCGTCAGCGCCGTGCACGCCGCTGCGGCCGTCGGTTACCCACGCCGGCAGCGGCGCATCGCTCATGGCCTTGCCGGACTGGATGTCCTCGGCGATCCACGCGGCGATCTGCTGCCAGCCCGCGGCCTGCCAGGTCTCGAACGGACCCAGCTTCCAGCCGTAACCCCAGCGGATAGCGAAGTCGACGTCGCGGCAGGTTTGGGCGAT
>Ga0307372_10012086_pt1 | contig 11394 bp, 10 predicted proteins | sample OX1MG_FD_202533 | JGI IMG/M metagenome (GOLD analysis project Ga0307372, IMG submission 202533) | Soil microbial communities from Risofladan, Vaasa, Finland - OX-1 | ecosystem: Environmental > Terrestrial > Soil > Coastal area > Acid sulfate soil | place: Finland: Risofladan, Vaasa | collected...
GCCTTGCGGATACCGATCTCACGGGTGCGTTCGGTCACCGTCACCAGCATGATGTTCATGATTCCGATGCCCCCCACCACCAGCGCGATGGCGGCGATGGAGCCCAGCAGCACCGTGAGCGTCTGTGTCACCTGGCCGTAACTGGCCAGGATGTCCTGCTGCGATTGGGTGGAGAAATCGGCCTGGCTGGGGTCGGAAATCTTGTGGTCGGCGAGCAGGATCTGGGTCGCCTCCTGGGTCGCCCGGGTGATGGTGCTGGCGGAGGTGGCCTGAACCACGACCTGGCTGATGTTCTTGCCCCGACCGCCGGTCAGGTAGTTCCAGGCCGCGGTGATGGGAACGGCCGCCACGTTGTCCTGGTTGCCGAGGCCCTGTGAGCCCTTGGGCACAAAGGTGCCGATGACCGTAAAGGGCTGGCGCTGAATCTTGATGCTCTGACCCAGTGCCGCCTGCGGACTCCCACCGAAGAGGTTGTCGACCACGGTCTGCCCGATCACCACCACCCGGGCGCTGGAGTTGACCTGACTCTGGCTGAAGAACTGGCCGTCCTGGATCTGATAGTTGCGTACGGTGGCAAAATCCTGGGTCGATGCGACGACCGGAGCGAACCAGTTCTGGCTCCCGCGGGTCATCAGTCCGGGCGCGTTCGCGATCGGGATGGCATCCGCGATGTCGGGGGCCTGGGAGTGGTCAGTGAGGGCCTGGACGTCGGTCATGGTCAGCGTTTGACCGGAACCGAATCCCTGGGCCACGCCCGCCGTGCGGGTACTGGCGGGATAGATGTAGATCAGGTTCGAGCCCAGCGATTCGATCTGATTGGTGACCTGGACCGAAGCCCCGTTGCCCACCGCCACCAGCAGCACCACCGCACCCACCCCGATCATGATGCCCAGCACCGTCAGGCCCGATCGGAGGCGATTGGCACTCAGCCCCGATATGGCGACCAGCAGCGCTTCGGCGACCGTCAAGCGCCCTCCCGGACGCGCCGCGGCTGGGGATCGTCGCTCACCACCAGGCCGTCGCGGAGGCGGACGACGCGTTTGGCGAAGCGTGCAACTTCCTCTTCGTGTGTGATCAGCACCACCGTTCGGCCCCCGTCGTTGAGGCGCGCTATGAGCCGGATGATGTCGAGGCTGGACTCCGTGTCGAGGTTTCCGGTCGGTTCATCGGCCAGCAGCAGGGCCGGCTCGGTGACCAGCGCTCGCGCCAAGGCCACGCGCTGCTGCTGGCCGCCCGAGAGCTCGTTGGGCTGGTGTCGGGCTCGATCCGCCAGTCCCACCGACTCCAGAGCGGCCAGGGCGCGGACGCGTCGGTCTTCACCTCGGCCCGCATAGACCAGGGGCATCTCCACGTTATGCAGGGCGCTGGCGCGAGGGATGAGATTGAAGGATTGGAAGACGAAACCAATCTTTCGGTTCCGAATCAGTGCCAGCTGGTCGCCGGACAGATCGTGGACGTCGATGCCGTCCAGCACGTAGCGTCCGGTGCTGGGCACGTCGAGGCAGCCGATGATGTTCATCAGGGTCGATTTGCCGGAGCCGGACGGCCCCATGATGGCCACGAACTCGCCCGCCTCCACGTGCAGATCCACGCGCCGCAGGGCGTTGACCTCGAATAGTCCCATCCGGTAAGACCTCGTCACGGCCTCGATTTCGATCATCCGCCCCCGCCGCCACCTCCACCCGACCCCACGCCCAGACCGCCGCCGCCCCCCAGACCGCCCAAGACGCCACCGCGCCCGGCGCCGCGGGCGCCCGTGCCACCCGTGGTCAGAGCCAGGGAGGGCAGGACCAAGCGGGCCCCGGATGACAGCCCGGACGTGACCTGGGTGGTCGTGTCGCCGACCGCGCCCAGCTCCACCCTGGTCCGGGTCTTGGTCTTACCGTCCCGGCCCAGGACCGTCACATAGGAGGCGGTGCCGATGGTGGAGATGGCGGAATTGGGTGCCACCAGAACATCGGGCGTATTGACGACGGTCACGCTGACGTTGCTGGTCATTCCGTCGCGAAGGCGGGGATCGCTGCCGTTGAGGGCAATCGTGACGCTGTAATTAACCACGCCCGATGTGACCGTCGAGAGCGGGGCGACGGCCGCCACCTGACCCGGAATGGTGAGGCCGCTGACGGCGTCAAAGGTGACGCTGGCGGTCTGCCCCGCCAGCACCCGCGAGGCGTCAGTCTCGACGAAGGGGGCCACCACCTGAAGGGCGCTCAAATCACCGATCTCCATGAAGCCGGTGCCGGAGGAACCGGACGCCGCGCTGCCGGTACCGGCCGTCCCCCCGGCGGCGGCGGACGATGCGGCGGTCGCCGCCCCGGAGACGCTCTGGCCCAGGCTGCCGTTGACGGCAAGCACCACCCCCGCAATGGGAGCGGTCAGGGAGGCCTTAGCCAGGTTGGCGGTGGCCGTCTTGACCTGCTGCTGGGCGGTGAGGACGGCGTTCTGCTGGGGCAGCGTGGAATCGGCGTCGACGCGCAGCTGGTCGGCGCTCAGCTTGGACTGATCGGCGCCAATCCGGGAGCGGTCGGCACCCATTCGGGCCTGGTCGGCGGTGACCGTGGCGAGGTCGCCGTTGACCAACTGCTGGGCACTGGTTTGGGCGTTGTCATCGGACCTGAGGGTGGCCATCATGGCCTGGCACACTGTGCTCCCCGGATTGCTTACGCAGCCCTGCTGTCGCGCCAGGGCCAGGTTCGCCTGATAGGTCGACTGGGCGCTACGAAGGCTGCTTGCGTCACTGGCGTAGAGCGCGTTGGCGTTGTACGCGCCCCAGTCGAGGTTGTACTGATTGGTATCGGCGCCGAGCTGGTTATTGTCTGCACTGACCGAGGACCGATCAGCACTCAAGGTGGCTTGATCGTTTGCAATCGATGCCCCCGAACTGCCGAGTTGCTGATTGGCCAGAGTCAACTGGTTTTGAGCCTGGGTCAACGCCAGCTGCAGGTCGGTGGGGTCGAGCTTGGCCAGGACCTGGCCCGCGACGACCGAGGTGCCGACGGCGGCATCGATCTCGTCCACCGTTCCGGGCACGCCAAAGTCGACGTTCTCCTGGTTCGCAGGAGCCAGGTTGCCGGTCCCTGAGACCACCGAGTGGACGGTCCCCACCTGGGCCGAGACGGTCCGGATGATGGCGGCCGTGGGCGAGGGCGGGAAGATGATCTGGTGCCCGATCAGCGCGGCCCACCCGATTGCCACCACCCCCAGCGCCGCCGGTAGCAGCTGGCGCCAGGTCCTTCGTCCTTTCAATGCCGCGTCGAGTGTCGCCATGCCATCTCCCCTGCCGGTTTCGTCATCCGAGCCAGCCGGCCCGCGCCAGGCGCAAGCTCCGTGGCGTACCTATCCGATTACAGAGCAGCCAGGCCTGCGAGTTGTAATCGAGCGATCAAGAATGACCGCCCTTCAGATCAAATCGGTGGCCAGTTGAAACGCACGTAGAGGTCGGTGGCGGGTGCCAGGAGGGAGTTTAGGCGGCCGGTCAGAACGAGAATTCCCATCCCAACCAGCAGGCCGCCACCGATCGCGTTGATGGCGCCGCCGTGGGCGCCAAACCACCGATTCACGCCCGGGACGCGTTCGAAAAACAGCGCCGCGCCGAGAAACGGAATCCCCAGCCCGAGCGAGTACAGCATGAGCAGAAAGACGCCGCCGGAGAGGGTTGCCCGGGCAGCCGCCAGGGTCAGGATGGCCCCCAGCATGGGTCCGATGCAGGGCGTCCAACCGGCGGCGAAGGCCAGGCCCAGGACAAACGCGCCACCCGGACCGGGCCTGATCTTTCCGAGCAGGGGCCGGCGCTCGCCGAGCAGCCAGCCGGATCGAATCAGTCCCAGCACGAAGAGGCCGAGGGCGATTATGAGGATGCCCGCCACTCGGGTCAGCAGCACCTTGTGCGCAAGGATGGTCGACCCGAGCGCCGATGCGCCCGCCCCCAGGGCGGTGAAAACGATGGTGAATCCAAGCACGAACATGGCCGCCGCGGCCAGGGTGCGGCCGCGGCGGCTGCCGACTCCGGACATGTAGCCGAGGTATCCCGGCACCAGGGGCAGCGTGCAGGGGGAGGTGAAGGAGAGAATTCCAGCGGCGAGCGCGAGCAGGGGGGGAGCGAGCGATTGCACCGACTCCGAGACTAGCGCCGAACTGCGTTCGGGGTCGGTCCCGAGAGGGGGACCACACCTGGTCCGCATAGAATCGAATCAATGGAGGCGACCCCCCGCCAAGGTTTCATCGAACGCGACGGGGTGCGTCTGCACTACCGCGAATGGGGTCCGGGCGGGAACGCGGCCGGCCCCACCCTCTTCTTCCTGCACGGCCTTTCTTCCAATTCGCTGTTTTGGAAACGCGTCGCCCAACGCCTGCCCCACCGCCGGATAATCGCCCTCGACCAACGCAGCCACGGCTTGTCCGATCGCCCCGCGGGCGGCAACGATCCAGCCACGCTGGTGGCCGATGCTCTGAGCGTGATCAGGGAGTTGGGGGCCGGCCGCGCCCTGATCGTCGGTCATTCTTGGGGATCGACCATCGCCCTCGAACTGGCCGCCACCCATCCTGATGCCGCCTGTGGGATCTTCTTTCTGGACGGGCCCATCGCCTCCATGAGCCAGCTCATGCGCTGGGAGGATGTGGCCGAGCGCATGCAGCCTCCATTTCCGGTGTGGCCGGATCTGGCCGCCGCCCGAAGCCATCATGGCTCCTACGTGGCCGAGGCTTGGGATGATGACCTGGAGCAGTTTGTGGATGCCGGGCTGGCTCAGGTTGACGGCGGATGGACATCGACTCTGACCGCACCGGTCAGGCTCGAAATGCTGCGGGGAATGTTCGCCTACCAGCCGCAGCTGCTCTGGGGCCAGGTCGACGGTCCGGTCTGGGTGGGGCTGGCGCTGCGCCGCCCCGGCGCTCCGGTGGGGGGAGAGGAGAGCCGCCGCAAAGCGGTGGAAGAATTGCTGGCGGCGCGGCCGGACGCCCGCGTGATCTGGTACGACTCGCGCCACGACATCCCGCTCATCCTCCCCGACCAGGTGGCGGCCGATATCGAGCGGCTCGCCCTGACGGCCGCCTGGCGCTTGTTCGCCGAGCAGGCGGACAAGTTGACCGGCGACTGGTCCAAAGCCGCCCTGCCTGGCCCCCCAGCGTGGTCGGCGCGAGATCTTCTGGCCCACCTCGCGAGCACCCAGACCGCCCTCCTCCGGGTGGCCGCCTCGGCGGGCGCGCCCGCCCAGGGGTCCGGCCCTCCCTTTGATCCCGACCGCTGGAACCGAAGTCAGGTCGAACGGCGGCGTGACCAGACGATTTCAGTACTGAAGGCGGAGCTCGCCCAGGGGGTCGAATCGCTGCTGTCCTTGCTGGCGGAGGCTAACCTGGATCAAACCGTCGCCGTCGGACCCGAGGCCGGCTCCGCACTGGGGGCGGCGGTGCGAGTCATGCTGGCGCATCAGGAAGAGCATCTTCGGGAGTTGAACCGGACCCTGTTCCCGGCCTTGTCATAATTCGCGGCTCGACGGGGCTTGGAGGTTTGGTGAGCGAAAATGTGTTGGCCCTCCGGGGTCTGACCAAGGATTACGGCCGTCGTCGCGCCGTGGACGGCCTCGATCTGGAAGTTCGCTCGGGCGAAGTGTTCGGCTTTCTTGGTCCCAATGGGGCCGGCAAGACAACCACGATTCGGATGTGCCTGGGCTTGATTCAGCCCACCGCGGGACGGGTCGAGGTGCTGGGCCTCGACGTCTTCAAGCAGCGCGCCCGGGTTCTGCCGCGGGTCGGGGCCCTGGTCGAGTCGCCCGCCCTCTACCCCTACCTTTCGGGCCGCGAGAACCTGCGCGTGACGGGGCTGGCCCTGGGTGGCGTGAGCGCCGCTCGGATCGACCAGTTGCTGGAGATGGTCGGACTCGGGGATCGCGGTCGAGATCGAGTCTCCTCCTACTCGCTGGGGATGAAGCAGCGCCTCGGCTTGGGCGTCGCATTACTCGGAGACCCCGAACTGTTGATCCTGGATGAGCCCGCCAATGGCCTCGACCCAGCTGGGATTCGGGAGATGCGCGAGATGCTGCTGGCGCTGGCGGCGGCGGGCAAGACGGTGTTCGTATCCAGCCACGTTCTAGCCGAGGTGCAGCACACCTGTCGGCGGGTGGCGATCATCCACCGCGGTCGCCTGGTTCGGGAGGCTTCGATTGCCGAACTGACCCGCGAGGGCGGCGGTGAGTTCGAGATCCGCCTGGAAAATCCCGAGCCCGCGCTGACCCTGATCGCGGCCCAGAGCTGGGGACGGGGGGCCCGAATCGAGGACGGCCTGCTGCTCTGCCCCTCGCCCAGCGGGCTCGGGCGAGACCTGCTCGCCTTCCTCACCCGTGCCGACCACTGGCCCGATCGCCTGGCCGAGCGGCAGCGTGACCTGGAAGACGTATTCCTGGACCTGACGTCGGCGGGGTCGTGAGCGCGGTGGCGTTGCGCCCTAGCTTTTGGGGCCTGGTCAGGGCCGAGCTGCGCAAGCTGGCCCAGCAGCGGTCGACGTGGGTCATGCTCCTCCTGGCGGTTGGCATCTTTGCCGTGGTGGCCCTTGCCCTGATCGCCTCCGGTTCGATTCGTGACCAGCTCCAGCACGACCCCACCCAGTGGTTCCTGACCATGCTCCAGATCCTGTATCTGATCTTCGCCACCGGATCCGGGATCTTTCTGCTCATAGTGTCGGCGCGATCGGTGGCGATGGAGTACGCGGGCGGGACCATCCGGGTGCTGCTGGGCCGAGGCGTCGGCCGCCTGCAGTTGCTCTTTGCCAAGCTGGCGGCGCTCTTGGTGACCGGGGTCGCCCTGATGGTCGGCTTCGCGCTGGTGGCGGGCGGTCTGGTGGTTGTCCTGGTCTGGGCTTGGACCGGCTCCCTCTCGGACCTAACCGCCCTGGCGGCGGAGGTGCGCCATGCGTTGCTGAGCGCGGTCGGCGCCAGCCTGGTGAGCGTGGTGGTGACCATACTGCTGGGCTCGGTGGCCGGAGTGCTGGGGCGCTCCCAAGGCTTTGCGCTCGGCTTTGCCCTCGGCCTTTTCCCGGCCGACAACTTCGGTGTCATCATCCTGGCGCTGCTCAATCGCGCCACCGGTCAGAAGTTCTGGAACGATATTTCGCAGTGGCTGTTGGGACCCAACCTGAACTTCCTACTGAAGGTCTGGGAGCCCCACCTCGGGATCCGGATCGCGTTCGGAAGTCCGCTCGTCCCGGTCAGCTCCCAGCACGTGGAGGTGGTGGTGGCGGCCTGGGCTCTGGCCTTCCTGCTGGTTTCCATGCTCCTCACGTCGCGGCGTGACGTGCTGGAGTGATCCCGGCTCGGGGCCGGAGCGGCTGGATTTCGGACCCCAGGTTGGCGGAGAAAGACGATGTTCGTGCTTCTGTGAGCTACGGCAGAGGCTGGCTGGGATCGCCGGGCCAGACCAGCTTTAGCCCAAGACTCGATGCCAACCTAGGACTGCGCTTGGTTGCAGGTTGCAAAGCCGAGGCGGTCGCCGTCTCTCGGTGTCCGCTGGCGGACGCCTGAGTTCAATCCTCCCGCGCAGCTCGCGCGAGCACGCGGGTATCACTCAGCAGCAACTTGCCGAAACCGCGCAACTGTCCGTTACGGGACTAGCAATGATCGAGAGAGGCGAACGGCTCCCAGGCCTAGACACCGCTACTCGCATCTGCTGGGCCCTCGACATGTTTGGTGAAAGCCATGCCGCACGGTGACGTGGAGTTTCCCGAGACCCAAGAGTATCGGCGTCTTGTTGCGGCTCACGACCGGTACGTTCGTGGAGTTGCCGATGTCGTCATTGCCGCGGGATCGCCCAGCGGTGCGACCGCCTGATTCGTATCCGGAAGGGCGGAGCGGCGCCACACGCGGGTGAGGGTGGTGACTAGGCCTGAACATCCGGTGACGCCGCGGTCAGGAAAGTGGCCCGACCGGGCTCATTTGGAACCCGAGACAGCCCGCCAAACCGCCAGCAGGACGATGGCCCCCATGACCGCCACGATCAGGCTGCCGATGAAGCCGTAGGAGGTGGCGAGGGGGACGAAGAGGCTGACCAGGATCCCCCCGATGAAGGCACCCAGAACCCCGACCACCAGGTCAGCCAGGCAGCCCATGCCCTTGCCCCGGACGATGCGGGAGGCGATGGCACCTGCCGCAATTCCGATCACGATCCAGGCCACAAAGCTGCCCGGGTTCAAGAGCACCGGCATTCCTAGCTAATCCCCTTAATCTATCTGGGCTCGACCTTGGGTCCAAAGCGCGGATCGGCGCCGACCAGCGAGTCGATGTAACGATAGCGATCATATCGTTGCTCCAGCAGACTCTCGCCGGAAAGGCCGAGCAGAGGCTCAAGGTTGCGCCAGAGGGCTTCATCCAAGAGCGTGGCGGCCAGATCGGGGTCGAGATGGGCGCCCCCTTCCGGTTCTGCGATCACCTCTTCCACCAGCCCCATGGCGAGCAGGTCGCCGGAGGTCAGTTGAAGCTGTTGTGCGGCCTCCACCTTGCGCGAGTTGTCCCGCCAGACGATGGAGGCGGCGGCTTCGGGGGCGGCCACGGAGTAGGTGGCGTTCTGCAGCATGAGGACGCGATCAGCCACCGCCAGTCCCAGGGCTCCGCCCGATCCGCCCTCGCCGATGACCGCCGCCACCACCGGCACCGGAATCTGAAACCACTCCATGATCGCCGTCCCGATCGCCGAGGCGATGCCGCGCTCTTCGGCGGCGGCGCCCGGGAAGGCCCCCGGGGTGTCCACCAGGGAGATGATGGGAAAGCCAAACTTGGCCGCCAGCCGGGCAACCCGCAGCGCCTTGCGAAAGCCCTCGGGGTGCATCATGCCCCAGTTGTGGGCCACCCGCTCGGCCAGGTTGCGGCCCTTCTGCTGGCCCAGCCAGACCACCGTCCGGTCATGCCAGGTAGCCAGTCCCGCCACCAAGGCGGGATCGTCGCCCGACAGTCGGTCCCCGTGCAACTCGACAAAGTCCAGCGTCAGGCGCTCGATGTAGTCGGCGGCGTAGGGCCGCATTGGGTGCCGTGCCCGCTCGACCACCTGCCAGACGCTGAGGCCTTCGTCCTCGCTCATCGGCAGAGCAATCGCAAGAGCTGGTCCAGTCGCCGGCGCAGGTCGGTGCGCGCCACCACCATGTCGACCTGGCCGTGAAGGAGCTGGAATTCGGCCGACTGGAATCCCTCGGGGAGGTCGGTGTAGGTGGCCTGCTTGATGACGCGGGCGCCCGTGAATCCGATCGAGGCCCCTGGTTCGGCGATATTGACGTCGGCGAGCAGGGCCAGGGAGGCAGTGGTGCCACCGAAGGTGGGATCGGTGAGGACCGACACGAAGGGCGCGCCGGCTTGGTGGAGGCGGCCCACGGCCGCGTTCACCTTGGCCATCTGCATCAGCGCCAGCACCCCCTCCTGCATGCGGGCACCGCCCGAGGCGGCGATCAGGATGTAGGGCCGCCGGAGGGTGGCGGCCTGTTCCAGGCCCCGTGCCAGCCGCTCACCGGCGACGATGGAAAGCGTGCCCCCGACGAATCGGAAGTCGAAAACGCCCAGCGTGATCAGCCGCCCCCCAAGGCGCCCGGTTCCGGCTCGGACGGCCTCGTTGAGGCCGCCCTCGGCGGTGCTCGCAAGCGTGTCCTTGTAGGGTTTGGGGAGCTTCCATTCGAGCAGATCGTGGGGTCGTACGTCGGCCCACCATTCCTGCCAGCTGTCGGGGTCCAGAAGATGGGCGAGCCAGGCGTCGGCGTGGATCCGAAAGTGGTGCCCACAGGTGCAGACGTAGGCGTTTTGGCGGAGGGTGTCGGTCACCAGACTCACCCCGCAACCGGGGCAGTTGGAGCCCACCGCTATGAGCGGCAGCGGGGAGCCAGATGGGGGTGGGGTCAGACCGACAGGCCTCCGTCGACGACCAAAGTGTGGCCGGTGATGAAGCCCGCCGCTGGTGAGCAGAGAAAAGCGACCGCCGCGGCCACGTCCTCGGGGGTGCCCTCGCGCTTGAGCGGGGTGGCTTCGATCACCGCTCGCATCATCTGCTCGTTCATCGAGGCGGCGGTGAGTTCGGTGCGCACGTAACCCGGAGCGACGGCATTGACCGTGACGTTTCGGGATCCGATTTCTTTGGCGATCGATTTGGTGAATCCGATCAGGCCCGCCTTGGCGGCCGCGTAGTTGGCCTGGCCGGCATTCCCGGTCATGCCGACGATCGACGACATGTTGACGATCCTGCCCCAGCGGGCGCGCATCATCCCCATCAGCGCCGCCCGCGTGGTGTGAAAGGCACTCGACAGGTCGGTTGCGATGACGTGGTCCCAATCCTCCGCCTTCATGCGCAGGACCAGGTTGTCGCGCACAGCGCCCGCGTTGTTGACCAGGATGTCGATTGCGCCCAGGTCCTTGAAGAGCGCGCCAACCTCATCCGGATGGGATACATCGCAGCCCCGGGCTTGGCCGCCCACCAGCGAGGCGGTGGCCTCGGCGGCCTCCTGGTCCACGCGGTAAACGACGACCACCTGGGCGCCCAGCGCCGCCAGCGCGATCGAGACGGCGCGGCCGATGCCCTTGCCTCCACCGGTGACCAGCGCCCGGCGCCCCTCCAGGCTGCCCAGGTCGAAGGTCACGCCCGGGCGGCGTCGGCGAACTCGATGAAGAGCTCGTCTGCGTTCCAGGTGTCGACGCCGGGGATGTGCTTGGCGGCCAGCGAGGCCAGCACCCGACCGGGTCCCAGCTCCACCACCGTGCGCACCTGCATGCGATGCAGCTCCACCATCGTTCGGGCCCAGTCGACGGGCCGCTGCAGATGACCGGCCAACTCGTCCCGCATCGCCCGTACGGATTCGAGGCGGCCGCCGTTGGCGTTGCCCAGGACGGGAAAGTCGGGCAGGCTCAGGGGTAGGCGCTCGATCAGGGTCCGGAAGGCGACTCCGGCCTTCTCCATGAGTGGCGAGTGGGCGGGCAAAGGGATGGTCAGGATCAGCGCCCGGCGGGCGCCTGCCAATACTGCCAGGCGCTGCGCCTCCTCCACTGCGGCCACCTCGCCGGAGAGGACGAATTGCACGTCGGCGTTGCGGTTGGCCATCCAGAGCTGACCCACCTCCGCCGCCTGGGCGCGAATGGTCTCCACCTTGGCCTCCTCCAAGCCCACGATCGCGATCATCCCGCCGGTCCGGTCGGCACCCGCCTGAGACATGATTCGCCCCCGCTCTTGGACCAGCAGCAACGACGTCTCCCAGGAGATGGCTCCGGCCGCGGCGAGTGCGGTGAATTCGCCCAGCGAGTGGCCGGCCATGACCTGTACCTGGCCCATCCCGTAGTGTTCCCGGAAGACCTCATAGGCCGCCCAGCAGGCGGTCATGACGCAGGGTTGCAGGATTTCGGTCCGGTTCAAGGTCTCCTCCGGGCCCTCGAAGCAGAGCTG
>Ga0307372_10012089_pt1 | contig 11393 bp, 9 predicted proteins | sample OX1MG_FD_202533 | JGI IMG/M metagenome (GOLD analysis project Ga0307372, IMG submission 202533) | Soil microbial communities from Risofladan, Vaasa, Finland - OX-1 | ecosystem: Environmental > Terrestrial > Soil > Coastal area > Acid sulfate soil | place: Finland: Risofladan, Vaasa | collected...
CGAAATGGTGTGCCGGAAGCCGAAGCAAGCAACAATCAAGGTTGAAGAAAACTTAAGATTCACGATTTTCGACGGAGGATCACAGATGTGTACCTGGCTCGCGGGCCTATGCTCGCTTCGAAGCCGATTCACGAAAGCGGGCGCGGCAATCGCCGCACTGACCTTATTGAGCGCAACTGCTGCCATGGCTCAAGAACCTGCTGCAGGAGAAGCAAGCCTGAAGCTTCCCGACCTCTCCCAGGTTAATTTCCTGGGAATGGACGGTCACCGCCTGCTGACCATCGGGATATTGTTCTGCATTTTCGGCCTGATGTTCGGCATGACCATCTACAACCGGCTGAAGAACCTGCCGGTACACCGCTCGATGCGTGAAGTTTCCGACCTGATCTATGAGACCTGCAAGACTTACCTGATCACGCAAGGCAAGTTCCTGCTGCTTCTCTGGGTCTTCATCGGCATCGTGATTATTCTGTATTTCGGCGTGCTGTCCCCAGTGCCGGGCAAACCGATCAGCACGACCCTGCCGATTATTCTGGCATTCAGCCTGCTCGGAATCGCGGGCAGCTACGGGGTCGCGTGGTTCGGAATCCGCGTCAATACGTTCGCGAACTCGCGGACGGCGTTTGCGGGCTTGCGCGGCAAGCCGTACCCCATCTATCAGATTCCCCTGGAAGCCGGCATGAGCATCGGCATGATGCTGATCAGCGTGGAACTCCTGATGATGCTGATTATTCTTCTATTCATTCCCGGCGATTACGCGGGCCCCTGCTTCATCGGATTTGCCATCGGCGAATCCCTGGGCGCCGCCGCGCTGCGCATTGCCGGCGGCATCTTCACCAAGATTGCCGACATCGGCTCGGACTTGATGAAGATCGTGTTCAAGATCAAGGAAGACGACGCGCGCAACCCCGGCGTGATCGCCGACTGCACCGGCGACAACGCTGGAGACTCGGTCGGGCCGAGCGCCGACGGATTTGAAACCTACGGCGTAACCGGCGTGGCGCTGATCACGTTCATTCTGCTGGGCGTCAAGAGCCCGACAGTGCAGGTTCAACTGCTCGTATGGATCTTCGTGATGCGCATCGCCATGCTGGTCGCCAGCGCGGCGGCATATTTCATCAACGGCGCGGTCGCCAAGGCAAAATACGGCACGGTCGACAAAATGAACTTCGAGGCGCCGCTCACTTCGCTGGTTTGGCTCACTTCGATCATCTCGATCCTGCTGACGTTTTTGATTTCTGCGATCATCATTCCCGTGCTGGACGGCGACAGCACACAGTGGTGGAAGCTGGCAGCCATCATTTCCTGCGGAACCCTGGCCGGCGCAGTGATCCCGGAACTGGTGAAGTCTTTCACCTCCACCGAATCGCGGCACGTCAAGGAAGTGGTCCGGTCGGCGGAGGAAGGTGGAGCGTCGCTGGGCATCCTGTCCGGCTTCGTGGCGGGAAATTTCTCGGCCTATTATCTGGGAATGGCGATGATGGTGCTGATGTCCATCGGCTATCTATTCTCGGGCATGGGACTGTCGTCGGTAATGATCGCGGCTCCCGTCTTTGCCTTTGGCCTAGTCGCTTTCGGCTTCCTGGGCATGGGTCCGGTAACGATCGCGGTCGATTCTTACGGCCCGGTCACCGACAACGCGCAGTCCGTCTACGAACTCTCCCTGATCGAGCAAGTTCCAAACATCAAGGAAGAGTTGATGAAGGATTACAACTTCTCCCCGAATTTTGAACGCGCCAAAGACCTGCTGGAAGAGAACGACGGGGCCGGCAACACGTTCAAGGCGACTGCGAAACCCGTATTGATCGGAACCGCCGTGGTCGGCGCCACCACGATGATTTTCTCAATCATCATGGCGCTCACCAATGGCCTTACCGAAAACGTCGACAAGCTTTCCCTGCTGCACGCCCCCTTCATGCTCGGCCTGATCAGCGGCGGAGCGATGATCTACTGGTTCACCGGCGCTTCCACGCAGGCCGTGACCACCGGCGCCTACCGCGCCGTCGAGTTCATCAAAGCGAACATCAAGCTGGAAGGCGTAGAGAAGGCTTCGGTCGAAGACAGCAAGAAAGTGGTCGAGATCTGCACGCAGTACGCGCAGAAAGGCATGCTGAACATCTTTATCGCGGTGTTCTTCGCCGCCCTGGCATTCTCTTTCCTCGATCCATTCTTCTTCATCGGCTACCTGATTTCCATCGCGATCTTCGGCCTCTACCAGGCCATCTTCATGGCCAATGCCGGCGGCGCGTGGGACAACGCCAAGAAAATCGTCGAAGTGGAAATGAAGCAGAAAGGCACGCCGCTGCATGACGCAACCGTAATCGGAGACACGGTCGGCGATCCTTTCAAGGATACTTCCTCGGTGGCGCTGAATCCGGTCATCAAATTCACCACGCTGTTCGGATTGCTCGCCGTCGAACTCGCGGTAAAACTCACGGTGCAGGCCGGCAGCACGCTGACGCACTCGCTGGCCGCCGCGTTTTTCATCGTTTCTTTCGTCTTCGTGTACCGGTCGTTCTATAGCATGCGCATCAAGCAAACGCAGGCTTAAATCGTTCGCCTCCGCAGGTGTGAAAAAAGGGAGACTCCGCAATCGGGGCCTCCCTTTTTCAATTTCCCTTCCGATTCGGGTCTTCCGAGACCCCGCCGCCATTGCGCTTCCCCGCCTTGCTCCATCGCACGGCCACCTGTGGTAGGATTCCGCCGACTCTCACAGGAGGGCCACATGAATCCAAACCAACCTACTCGCAGGCGATTCCTGAAAAACGGCGCCGCGCTGGCCGGCCTGGCCGTTGGCGCGGCCGCGGGATCGCGCCCTGCCAGCGCCGAACCGGGCGAGGAGCGCATCGATGAATTGCACAAGCATGGCGAACGCTCCCACTTCGTGCAATCGGTTCGCGCGGGTAGCATCAACAATCCCGAGCGTCGCCTGCCGGGCGAGCCGAGCGACGTCGCGCTGAAAACTCCCCTGCAGGATTCCACCGGAATCGTCACGCCGGCCTCTCTGCATTACATCGTTTCGCACGGATACGAGCCGCCGGACATCGACCCAAAGCAGCATCGCCTGCTGATTCACGGCATGGTCGACCGCCCGCTTCTGTTGTCTCTGGAAGATCTGCAGCGCCTGCCCTCGGTATCCCGATTTTATTTTATCGAGTGCCACGGCAACAGCACGACGGCGGGACCTGGCGGCGCGGCGCGCCGTTCACCCGACGCCACCGTCCAGCAGACGCACGGGATGACCAGCTGCAGCGAATGGACCGGAGTGCCGCTATCGCTGCTCCTGAAACAAGCGGGAGTGCAGAAGGGCGCCACCTGGATCATCGCCGAAGGGGCCGACGCCAATAAGCACTCCAAAAGCATTCCCCTCGGGAAAGCCCTGGACGACGCGCTGGTGGCCTACGCCCAGAACGGCGAGCCGGTTCGCCCCGAACAGGGTTATCCCTTGCGGCTGGTGGTTCCCGGCTGGCAAGGAATCAACAACGTGAAATGGCTTCGACGGATTGACTTGGTGGACGAGCCTTACATGGCCATGATGGAAGTCAGCCGGTATCCCCGGCTCTTGCCGGACGGAAAATCTCGCTGGTTTGAATTTGAAATGGGACCGAAATCCGTCATTACTCGGCCCTCGGGCGGACAACGTCTGCCCGTTCCCGGATTTTACGAAATCTCCGGCTTGGCCTGGTCTGGAGCGGGAGCCATTCGCAAAGTGGAGGTTTCCACCGACGGCGGACAAACCTGGAAGGACGCGCGACTCCAGGAGCCGGTCATCAGCAAGGCGCATACGCGGTTTTCCCTGCCCTGGAATTGGGATGGCGAACAGGCCCTGCTGCAATCCCGCTGCACCGATGAGAACGGCGTCGTCCAGCCCACCCTGGCCCAGGTGGCGGAACACTGGGGCACGAGCGTGGATTATTTTCGGGAAACGTCTCTCATCATCAGCGACCTCAACGCGATTCAACCCTGGAAAATCAACCGGGACGGGAGCGTGAAAAATGCGCTTTTCTAAATTGCTCGCCGCGACGGCGGTGCTGGCCGCATCCGCGGCGGCGCAGGCGCAAATGCCTTCTTACAAAAATGTGGGCCGAACCCCGACGAAACAGCAAATCCAGGCCTGGGACATTTCCATCGGCCCGGACGGAAAAGGACTGCCGGCCGGAAGCGGCACCGCCGCGCAAGGCGCGCCAATTTACGCGGCAAAGTGCGCGGTATGCCACGGCGCGGACGCGCAAGGCGGCAAGATCGGCCCTGAACTGGCCGCGGACAAGGCCGCCTTCAAGACGCTCACCACGCTGAAACCGGTGAGAGTCGTCTCCACCTACTGGCCGTACGCAACAATGGTGTGGGATTACATCAACCGGGCGATGCCGCGGAACCAGGGCGGAACACTTACTGCGAACCAGGTCTACGCGCTGACCGCGTTCATTCTCTACAAAGGCAGCATCATTCGGGAAAGCGACGTAATGGACGCGCGGGCACTGCCGAAAGTACAAATGCCGAATCGCAACGGATTTGTCCCCGCCCGATTCTCGGACATTCCCGACGAACACAAACGCGGCTGCCGCCAGGGCATTTGCCCGTAAAACGATTTCTCGAATTCTCAAACCGAAACTATGCCTTCGACCTAGGCCTTCAAAAGACGCGGGAATTTTGCCGGGCTGTTATCGAAACCCGGAAAAACCGCGTTCAGGTTGCTGCTGCCGAGGTGCCCGCTGATGACTTCGCCCAACACCGACCGAAAATCCGTGGTGAGCGCCAGATCGCGGCCTTGGTTCAATTGATCCGGCCCCAGACCCGGCCACTTCCCGTAAACTTTGCCGCCCTTCACCGGGCCGCCCATTACAAACATGCAGTTGGCGTGACCGTGATCGGTGCCGCCATCGCCGTTTTCATGCGCGGTGCGGCCAAACTCGGACATCGTCACGACAACAATATCCTCCATACGGTCGCCCAGGTCCTGGTGCAGCGAGGCGAGGCTCTGCCCGAGGTCGCGCAGCAGATTGGCCATCTGTCCTTGCGCGCCACCTTCATTCACGTGGTTGTCCCATCCCGTGGTATCGATGAAGCTGACTTCCATCCCGATATCGGCCTTGATGAGCTGCCCGACCTGCTGCATCGTCTGGCCCACGCGGCTTTTCGGATACGCGGCGCCGTTTTCAGGCTGGAAGCGCGCGGGGTCGGCCTTGCGCAGCATGTCGATGGCTTCGAATGTTTCGGTGCCCGTGCCGCGCAGGACGTTGTCCACAGTCTGCGCGTAGAGCGCTTCGAATCCGCCCTGCACCGCCTTCGATTGGCTCATGACGCGGAACTGGCTGATGTTGGCCAGCGCGATGGCAGGCGCGGTGCCACGCAGCGTGAGGGGAAGGTTCGGCCCCATGGCCACGGCGCGGAAGGGAGAACTGTCTTCTTCCTTTTGGCTCTGCACCGTGCGATTCAGCCAGCCGTCGTCGGTGGATTTCACGCCCGGAGTGCCGGATTCCATAAAATCCTGCGCGTCAAAGTGCGAGCGCGTCATGTCGGGAGATCCGGCGGCATGGACGATGGCCAGTTGACCGGAGTGAAATAACGGCCCCAGGGGAGCCAGGCTCGGATGCAGGCCGAAAAAACCGTCCAGATCGACTGCCGCGCCCTCCGCGCCCTGCTTCGGCTGCGGGATCGCAATCGTGGGGCGCATGCGGTAGTAATTCTGCTCCCCGAACGGCACAACGGCATTCAGGCCGTCTGCGGCGCCGCGCTGGAACAGCACGATCAGCTTTTTCTTGTTGGGCATCGGCGTCGCTGCCACGGCTCGCTGCAGGAATGCGGGAATCGTGCTCATGCCGATCATGGCCACGCCGCCGCTTTTCAGAAAAATCCGCCGGGAAACATTCATAGTCGTTCTCCTTCACAATTGCGTTGAAACACGAATCACAAAATCACCGCACAACAAATCTCGATCCTGCCACTTCCAAAAAGACACCAGCCGCAGCCTGCGCCACTGTCGGTCACCGCCGCTGAAACTCGGGCGATCCCAGAACCAGCCCCGCGATCATGGCCGTATTCACTTGTTTCACGGGATCGTCGAGGCGGGCCTGCAAAATCTGGGGATCGCTCAATTGCTTTTCCAGAGTGTCGCGCGTTTGCGCGGAAGCATCGCCGCCCAGAAACACATCGATAGCGCGGTCCAGCGCGACGTGTGGATCGGTGGCCGCCTCGCTTCCCAGGATCGATCCCAGTTTGACATGCACCCCGCGAAGGCGATTCGCAGTCAACGCCAGAGAAAAATTCATGCGATTGAGCAGCGCGCCCGTGTTCACCCAGGTATCGGCCGTGTCGGAATACCCGTTAGGGGGCACGCACTGGTAGAGCGGCTCACCGATGCGGGTGGTCCACTGCACGAGCAGGAACGGCACGTTCACCTCCGCGCCGACCGCGCGCGCGGCCGACGCTACCAGTTCGAACGGCGTCTTGATTTTTGCCTGGTAGGCGGCTTTCGACCAGAATTCCGGCGAGTAGATCATCGTGCGGAGCACTTCGCGGATGTCGCCATCGGATTGCAGAAATGTCTGCGTCATGCGATCCACCAGAACCGCCGGCGGATTGTCGGAAACGAAGCGCTGCGCGAGTTCGAACGAAATGTGGTGCGCGGTGTGAGGATCGCGCGCGAGAATGTCCAGCACTTCCTCGCCGTCTTTCATTCCTCCGGCGTGGATTCTATGTCCGAGAACCGTTTTCACGCTGTTGTCGTGCAGGCGGGCGTTAAAGAAAAATTTCGGATCTCGCCGCGGCTGCCGGATCGTCCATCCGGTGAAGGCCTTGGCGACATTGATGACGTCGGTATAGCCTCCATCGACGCCGAGCGTATGAAGCTCCATCAGCTCGCGGCCATAATTTTCGTTCAGCCCGCGTTTCGGTATCTGCTTCCCGCTCGCTCCGGGATTGGCCGGATTTCCATTCGTCCGGGGATCAATAGCCGGGAATCGGGAATTTGTCCCCATTCCTCCAAAGCCCCGGCGTTGCTGCCGGAATTGCCGTTCCTGCTGCAGCCTGTTCCAGGCAACGGGATCGGCCGAAAGCCAGTTGTCGAGAAAGAACAGCATCGCCGGACTCTTCGCCGTGGCTTCCAGCAGGTCGCGGAATTTCCCCATGGCGTGCGGGCGGATGGCATCGCGTTCGTACGCGGTAATCAGCCAGCGGTCGGGACCCTTGGCGGCGTACACGTTGAAATGGTTGTACCAGAAATCCACCATCATCTCGTTCAACTGGCGCTCGCTATAAATGGCCCGCGTCATTTTCGCCATCGAAAGCTCGGCGACAATGCGCCCCGGGGTGTGGATCTGCTCGTAATTGAACATGGGATTGCCGAAGCGGATCTGCCCCTGGGCTCCTCCCTTGGCCTTCGAAGTATTCGCGTTCGGGTCCATATCGCCCGCGGCGGAATTCCGCGGGCCCTGCGCGCCGTTGTTTTCATTGTTCGCCCGCATCGACTGTCTAATGGAGCGGAGACGCTCCTGCTGTTCTTTGCGGTATTGCTCGATGGAAACGCCCTCGCGCTGCGCAGCGACTTTCGGCGTTGGAAATTCGTTCAGCAGTTGGGTGGACGACATTTTGAGCGTGGGAAAGCGCTCCAACCGCGCCTGGAGCGCCGAATCGTCTATGGATTCCGGATGCAGCTGCTGCTCGATCCAGTTCCGCAGTCCCATTTTCTTGATGCGCTCCATGTCGCCGGGACGCGGGCCAAAACCCAGGCGATTGAGCGCCTGCAGGATGGCCTGGTCTTCGGTGAGCGATCCGGTGGGCAAGCCCTTCAGAGCCTTTGAAGAACTCGCGGCCTTGTTCCTGTCCTTGGCGGACAGCAGGCAGGGCGCCGCACATGCCATCGCGGCAAGCAGAAACATTGCAGCAATCCGGTTGAGACTATTCCTCGGTCCCTTTCTGGGATCTTCATTGGGACTTTTACTAAAACTTCCGCGGCGGTCGGGCTTGCGTGGAGTGGTTCGGATCATCTTTACCTCGCTCCCTACGCGGGTATTCCAACGACAATCGCGCCGGGGTGTGTGCTTGGCGTCATACGCTATGTTAACCCGTAGCGGAGGGGAAAGTTGCAGTCCGGGAAATGGAGTGTCTTGAAGGTACGCAACGCAAGGTACGTGCCCCGGAAGATCAGCTCAACGCGACTTGCCCGGCTTCCGGAAGAGGCGGCCGCTGGCGAGAGGATCGGAAGGCGTCCAGGCTCCAGACGTCCCGCGTTTCGTCATGACGCAGAATGAAGTAGTCGCCGTCTTCGGTGCGGACGCGAAAGTAAATGGCATCGGGCGAATACCACTGATCCTGCACTTCGGCGATTTCGAAATTATGCCCGCGCAAGGTGAACCGGACGGGGCGCTGATCGGCTCGATACCCGGCATAGCATTCGACTCGCATTTCGCTCATCGCTGCCTCCCGTGACCGAATGTCTCTGTAAGGATTGTACTCCGGACCAGCCAGGAAGTCAGTTCGAGGCATCGTGTAGCTCGGCGTTGTAAGCGGCGCCGATCAGCAGGATGGTGGACGTCAGTTGCATCCAAAGCATCAGGCCGATGGTGACGGCCAGCCCGCCATAGATGATGCTGTAGGACACGTGGCGCAGATAGAAGCCCAGGGCAATGCTGACCACCCACCAGAGCACGGTGGCGACCGCCGCCCCGGGCACAATGAATTGCCAGCGGTGGCGGCCGGTAAATCACCGAGAGCATGAACATCACAATCAACAGAGGAGTCACCACGTACACGCCGCTCCAGAGCCATCGAATGAACACAGGCATGCCAGAGAAATGCAGCATCCAAATGCGCAGCTGCCGGCCGAAAATGACCAGGTTCACACTGAAGATGGCCGGAATCAGCGTGGCGCTCAACAGCAGCAATGCCCGGATGTGCCGGCTGGCGATGCTCTGACGTTCCGGGTCGTGATAAACGATTCGAATTCCCTCCATCAACAGCTTCATCATTTGTGTTCCAGCCAGCAGCGTTCCGCCCAGGCCCAACAGAACCCATTGCCAGGGGTGAGCGTTGTGCCGGGAGAGAAAAGCGTTCAGCAGATCCATCGTACCCGGCGGCAACACAATGCGCATCCGCGCGATGATATCCTTAATGGCCTCCCGGAATGCGGCGGAACCCGCCAATGTCCCCAGAATGACCAGAATCATCGGCGAAAATGACAGGAACATGTTGAACGCAATCGCCTGCGTCTGCGTAATACCCCTGGGTATAACGCGGCGCACGGCGCGATAGAAGCGGTGCAAGAATTCTGAGAGGCTGGCTGGCATTCTATTTTTCAAAGGTGGAGCTACGTCAGGATAGCTTACTTTGCGTCCCTTGGGCATACAGAGGAAAACTTCACGCGGTCCAAAAGCCAAACACTATATTTTTTCCGATCATAATTTGGGATCCTCTTTCCGTTCAAGCGCAAGGATTCGGGGCGCGGGCGGGGCCTTGTCGCGCGCAGCCGGCACAGAGTACACTCGCAGGGCGGTATTCGCGGAGGTTCGGCGCGGCTGAAATCGTCGGCCGCAGCGCTGTTCAGACGCATTTTCAGGGGCATCGCTGGCGGCCAGGCGAGGAATGTTCGCCCGAAAAAATCGAAGAAAACAGGCAGCGCGCGCATCTTGCCGCTTTTGTTTCGACCGTCGCCCGGCTGCCACCGGAGCAAAAAGAATTTCATGACGACCCAGCCAAAACAAACGTCCCGCAGCGAAGAGGTGGTGCGCAGGCACAAGGAGTATCTGTGGCCGGCGGTCACAAACTTCTACCAGCAACCCCTGGTGGCCGACCACGCTTCGATGCAATACGTTTGGGACGTCGAGGGCCGCAAATATCTCGACTTCTTCGGCGGCATACTAACGATTTCGGTGGGCCACGCGAATCCGAAGATCACGGGTCCCATCAAAGAGCAGGTGGACCGGCTGCAGCACCTCTCCACGCTTTACCCCAACGAAGCCATCGTCGCGCTGGCCGAAAAAGTCGCCCACATTACACCCGGCGCGCTGCAATCGAGTTTTTTCACCAGTTCCGGCACCGAAGCGAATGAAGCCGCAATTCTGCTGGCGCGCATGGCGACCGGCTCCTACGACGTCGTGGCCCTTCGCCATGCCTATTCCGGCGGATCGGCACTGGCGAAAAGCGTTACAGGCCAGGCGCCGTGGCGCAAATCCGCGGTCATCAGCGTCGGCGTGGCCCACGCCATCAATCCGTACTGCTACCGCTGCCCGCTGGGATTGAAGTATCCCGATTGCGAAGTGGCCTGCGCCAATGACGTTGAAAATTTAATACAGACCGGCACCAGCGGCCAGATCGCCGCGTTCATCGCCGAACCGATTCAGGGCGTGGGAGGATTCATCACGCCGCCGCCCGAATATTTCAAGATCGTTTTCAAGACGGTGAAAAAATACGGCGGCCTGTTTATTTCAGACGAGGTGCAGACGGGATTCGGGCGGACCGGAAAAAAATGGTTCGGCATCGAGCACTGGGAAGTGACTCCGGACATCATGACCTGCGCGAAGGGCATGGCCAACGGCACGCCCATCGGCGCCACGATCACCACTAAGGAACTGGCCGCGTCGTTCCAGGGGCTGACGATTTCCACCTTTGGGGGAAATCCGGTGACCTGCGTTGCCGCCAGGGCCACCATCGAGTTCATCGAGCAGGAAAAGCTGCTGGAAAATTCGCACGCGGTGGGCGGCTACTTTCGCGGCAAGCTGGAAGAACTCCAGCAGAAATATCCCGTGATCGGCGACGTGCGCGGCAAGGGGCTGATGCTGGGCCTGGAACTGGTGAAGGATCGCCGGTCGAAGGAGCCCGCCCCCGAGGCGACCGCGCAACTGCTGGAACGCACGCGCAAACACGGATTGCTGATCGGCAAGGGCGGCCTGTACGGCAACGTCATTCGACTCTCTCCCATGCTGAATATCGGCAAGACGGACGTGGACGAAGCCGTGCGAATCCTCGACAATTCATTGGGAGAAGTGCGAATTTAGAGTTCGCGCATAACTCATAAAGCCCCGACGCTTTCGCCGCGCGCAATGGGAAAGGAGCGGAAAAAATGGCAACCGCAGTTCGCACCGCGCAGACCTGCCGTAATTTCGTGAACGGCCAATGGATCGAGTCGTGCTCCGGCAAAACGTTCGAGAGGCGGAACCCGGCCAATCACGATGACGTCGTGGCCGTCGTGCCGTTGTCCACGCGCGAAGAAATGTGCGAAGCCGTCGCCGCCGCAAAGGCGGCGCTTCCCCTGTGGCGCGACACCCCTGCCCCGGAGCGCGGGCGCATCCTCGCGAAAGCCGCCGCTCAGATGGCGGAGCAGAAAAACGAACTTGCCCGCATCCTCACCCGCGAGGAAGGAAAGACGTACAAGGAATCGCTCGTCGAAGTGCAGCGCG
>Ga0307372_10012092_pt1 | contig 11391 bp, 11 predicted proteins | sample OX1MG_FD_202533 | JGI IMG/M metagenome (GOLD analysis project Ga0307372, IMG submission 202533) | Soil microbial communities from Risofladan, Vaasa, Finland - OX-1 | ecosystem: Environmental > Terrestrial > Soil > Coastal area > Acid sulfate soil | place: Finland: Risofladan, Vaasa | collected...
GTCGTCGCCGGACACGATGAGACCATCGAGTTCGTCATAGACCTGATCGACCGCCTCGACGCCAGGAGGTGACGGGCTTCGACTCCGGCAGTCTGCGGTCTGCGGTCTGTGGCAATCCAGCGGCCGAGTCCGATCTGTCGTTCTTCGTGTCATCGACCACGGGCTCGTTCACGACTTTTGTGGTCGCGACCGAGTCGCTGCGCCAAATCTCTCCTGCGTCTTGGGCCGATGAACGCCGCGCGCACGGCGTTCAGCCGATGAGCACCGGCAATGTCTCCCAACCCCGCACCGTCGACGTCCGAGCCTGCACGGCGTTGGCGTAGTCCACTTCCCAGTCCGGGAATCGAGTCAGGACCTCGTCGAGAGCGATACGGCCCTCGAGCCGGGCCAGCGCTGCCCCCAGACACAAGTGGATGCCGTAGCCGAAGCTGAGGTGGCGGCCCACTTCGCGGCGGATGTCGAGGTGGTCGGGGTTCTCGAAGCGCCGCTCGTCGCGGTTGGCGGAGCCGTTGAGCAACACAATGATGCTTCCCTCGGCGATCTTCCGGCCGTAGTGCTCCACGTCCCGGGCCACATAGCGGGCCTGCACGGGGGAAGGAGCTTCGAAGCGGAGGATCTCCTCGATAGCGTTGGGTATCAGCGACCGGTCCTCGGCGAGTTGCCGGCGCTGGTCAGGGTGTTCCGCCAGTAACTTGCCGGTCCAGCCGATCAGCCGGGTTGTCGTCTCGTTTCCCGCCCCGGCGAGGAGGTTCACGTAGGTGAGCACTTCCTCCCGGGTGAGTCGTCTCGTGACGCCATGCTCGTCCTCGAACTCGGCGTTGAGCAGCTGCGTCATCAAGTCGTCCGCGGGATGTGTCGCCCGCCAGTCGACGTATTCGGCAAAGAGTTCGCCGCTGCCGGCGTCGGACCCGAACGTACCCTCTTCCCCTTCCTTCAGGCGGAGCCCTTCGTCAAGGTGTTCCCTGATTGCTGCCTGGTCCTGCTCGGGGATTCCCAGGAGGTAGCCGATGACCCGCATGGGCATCTCGGCGCCGAGATCCTTGATGAAGTCGAAGCGCCCGGCGTCCACGAGCGGATCGAGTGAGCGCCTGCAATATTCACGGACCTTCGGCTCCAGGTCGTTCATCTTGCGCGGCGTGAAGACCCTGGACATCAGGACGCGGTGCACGTGGTGCTCGGGCGGGTCTTCGAACAGGATGGCGCCCGAAGGGATCTCGAAGTCGGCCCGGATGAGCTCGAGGATCGACCCCTTCCCCGAACGGTAGGTGTCCCAGTCGAGCAGACCCTTCTCCACGTCCTCGAATCGGCTCAGCGCGAAGAAGTCGTACTTCTCGTTGTAGTAGAGCGGCGCCTCGTCGCGCAGGCGTTTCCAGGTGGGGTAGGGGTCGGTGTCGATCTCGATGTCGTACGGGTCGTAGTAGACCTGGCTGTCATTGGTGAGCGTCACCGGTTCCGACCCCCTCGCTCCGCTTATCTCGCGAGCTGCTGTGACGTTGACGTCAATAACAGAAGAGCTTACCATCGCGGCTGGTGGTGATTTTGACGTTGACGTCAATTGCTGGAGGTAGCAGTGGGTGCCAGGACGAGCAGGTTCGACTTCCCGGTGTTCGACTCGGACAACCATATGTACGAGACCCGAGATGCCTTCACCCGGCATCTCCCGGGGCGGTTCCGCGATGCCATCAAGTATGTCGAGGTCGACGGCCGGACCAAGATCATGATCCGGGGTGTGGTGAGCGACTACATCCCCAACCCTACTTTCGAGGTGGTGGCCCGTCCCGGGGCAATGGAGGAGTACTTCCGAAGCGGCAATCCCGAGCGAAAGTCCTATCGGGAGCTCGTGGGGGAGCCGATGAGGGCGATCTCCGCCTTCCGTGAGCCGGAGCCTCGCCTGGCCAAAATGGACGAGCTGGGCGTCGACCGTGCCCTCATGTTTCCCACCCTCGCCAGCCTGCTCGAAGAGCGCATGCGCGACGACCCCGAGCTGATCCATGCCGCCATCCACGCCTTCAACGAGTGGATGTACGAGACGTGGACCTTCAACTACGAAGACCGCATCTTCGCCACTCCGGTGATCGCCCTGCCCATAGTGGACAAAGCCATTGAGGAGCTCGAGTGGGTGCTCGAACGCGGCGCAAAGACGGTGCTGATCCGTCCGGCGCCTGTACCGGGCCTGCGCGGCTCGCGATCACTCGCCTACCCCGAGTTCGACCCATTCTGGCGCAAGGTGGTGGAAGCCGACATCCTCGTCTCAATGCACGCCTCCGACAGCGGGTATGCCCGGTACCAGAGTGACTGGACGGGGCCGTCGGAGATGCTGCCATTCCAACTCGACGCCTTTCGTACCCTCACGATGGGTAGGCGTGCCATTGAGGACACGTGCGCGGCCATGACCTGCCACGGCCTGCTCAGCCGGTTTCCCGAGCTCCGGATTGCCCTCATCGAGAACGGCGCCAGCTGGGTCCTTCCCTTTCTTGAGCAACTCCACGACGTCTACAAGAAGATGCCCCAGGCGTTCGATGAGGACCCGGTCATCGCCTTCAAACGCAACGTCTGGATCAGCCCGTTCCACGAAGACGAGATCCAGCCCCTGGTGGACGAGTTGGGTTCCGATCACCTGCTCTTCGGGTCGGACTGGCCCCATCCCGAGGGTCTGGCCCAGCCCGGCAGCTTCACCGCGCACCTCCCTGACGGACTCTCTGACACCGATGTCGCCCAGATCATGGGCGGTAACCTCGCTCGCATCATGCGGGTCGCGGACAGAGTCGCTGCCTGACGTCGCGGTCAACAGCGTTAGTGACCCATGGTCGCCGTCAGGTCGATCCTCGACTCCCTTCGCCTGGTACCGATAGGTACCGACCGGTACCATGCCGGCAACGTCGCCACCGGCCACCCGGTGGTCTTCGGCGGCCAGCTGCTGGCCCAGTCCATCGTGGCCGCGCTGCAGGGCCACGATCAGATGACGGTGAAGACGCTCCATACCGTCTTTGCCCGCGCCGCGTCGCCCGAAGTGGGCGTGGAGATCAAGGTGGATCCGGTTCATGCCGGGCGCTCGATGGCGAGCAGCACCGTGAGCATCTCGCAGGGTGACCGGATCTGCACCCGATCGATGGTGCTTATGAGCGCGGACGAACCGGATCTGATCCGTCACGCGGTGCCGGCACCCAAGCTGCCGAGGCCCGATGCCAGGCCCGACGGCGAGGACTGGGTGGTGCAGATCGTCGGTGGTGTGGATCTGAGCGATCCCGCGCAGGTGGGTCCGCCTGAGCTCGACGTTTTCACTGCATTCCCGGGCGCCCCTGCCGATCCCGGCCTCAACCAGGCTCTGCTTGCCTTTGCCACCGACGGCTTCCTCATCGGCACGGCCATGCGCCCGCACGAAGGCGTGGGGCAGTCCCAGGCGCACGTGACGTTGTCGACCGGAGTACTGAGCCACACGATCACCTTCCACGAGCCGGTCGCTGCCTCGCAGTGGCTTCTTCTTGTCCACCGGAGCCCATATGCCGGCCGCGGCCGCAGCTACGGGCGGGCTGACGTGTTCGGATCCGACGGGGGACTTGTCGCCTCGTTCGTCCAGGACAGCATGATCCGACCGATCGGCGAGCGCCCGTCTGGAAAGCTGTGATCTCAGCCCGGCGGACGCGGTACGACAGTCACCGAAGGGATGCTGGCGTCGGCGCCCATGTGGACAACCTGATACACGATCTGCACCAGCGACTCGACGTCCAGAAGGGAACCAGCGAGGTAGTTTCGGGCGGACCAGATCGGATGGAGCTCGGCCGCCAGGTCCCAGTCCCACTCCGAAGGGAATTGTGTCATCGAGTCACCTTGGCCGCCGGCGCAATCTCCCACCACGACACGGGTGAATCCGACCTGCGGATGCTCGGCGCGCCAGGCTTCGATGAGCTTGTCGAGGGCGGCCTTGCTCACGGCGTAGGCGCCGAGTCCGGGCCAGGGAGGGGTCATGGAGGCGCTCACCGACGACAGGTACGCAGCCACACCGTGTGTCGCGTCCAGATGCGCCAAGGCGGTCTTGGTGACCAGGGAGGCGCCGATGACGTTGGTGTCGAAGGCGCGGCGCCAGGTTTCAGCGTCGGTGTCCATCAGGCGCTTGAGCGGGCCGATCGCCGGCGTGTAGACGAGGGCGTCGATGCCCCCCAGCCCGGCGGCCGCTTGGCCCAGGGCGTTGCGGCACGATTCCTCGTCCGTGACGTCGCAGGCGAAGGCCAGGGTTCCGGGCCCGGCTTCCTTGGCCGCTTCTACCAGCATGTCGTGGCGTCGTGCGAGGGCGGCTACGCGATCGCCCCGCCGGGCCAGCCCTACGGCGATGCACCGCCCGAGACCGCTCGAGGCACCCACGACAACGGTTCTCACGCTGGCCATCCCCCTTTGATGTCGGCGGCGAGAATACCCCAGCCTCAGCGCTTGCCTGCCCGGGGACGGCGTGGCACATCCGGCAACGCGCCCCGCCCCGACGCAGCTGTCCGTGTTGGTCCTTCGGCGATCCCGGAACGGGTCCTCGGCTACGCCCAGGGTGTTCACGAACACCCTGGTCAGATGGGCGACGGCTGCTCGAAGCTGCGGTTGATCGCACCGTGAAGCTGATGGCACCGTGAAGCTGATCGCACCGTGAAGTCTGATCGCACCGTGAAGCTGATCGCACCGTGAAGCTGATCGCACCGTGAAGCTGATCGCACCGTGAAAGAGCAACGAGTCCGGCAAGCGTCTGGTCAGAGCCCCACCACCGCCGTGATCTCCGGGTCGAGTCCTTGATTCGCCAACTCATACTCCTGCCTGTCGCGGATGGAACCTGCCAGGCACATGGCGACGTACATAGACGTACATAAAGGAGCGCTCGTGAGGCCGATGGCAAGATGCAAGGGATCACGGCGACGGGACCCGGGTCGGAGTGGGCCGGTTCTGTTGCCGGAATTGGTCGGAACGAAGGGAAGAACGAAATCATGTATCTGATCGCCGGGACGGGCGCTTGATGGACCTAAACCTGCTGCTCACCATGGCTGTGTCCCTCGACGAGGACCGTGTCGCAGTGACGGGGCCAGACGGTCGGAGCTTGACCACGGGGCAGTTGCAGGCGGCTGCTGCAGGGGCCGCAACACTGCTGGGCCAGGCGAGCGGCACTCGTGTTGCCTTTTGCGACGCCAACGGGCTCGCCTTCCCTGTGACGCTCTTCGGATCCGTGTCCGCCCGCCTCCCCTTCGTGCCGCTCAACTACCGGCTGGCCGACACCCAGCTCGGGCAAATCGTCAGTGACGACGATGCGTCAGTCGCTTCGACTGAACAGGCCGAGCGGCTGGGCCGGCTCGGCGTTCGGCGCATCCTCGATGCCGAAGGGTTCGTGGACGCCGCCCTCGGCGCAGCACCCGCCGCGGACGAGACGGCGATCGATCTCGACGACGTCGCCATTCTCCTCTACACCAGCGGCACCACCGCCGCGCCCAAGGCGGTGGAACTGCGCCACCGCCACCTTGCCGCCTACGTGATCGGAACGGTGGAGTTCGGCAGTGCCGGGTCGGACGAAGCGGCCTTGTTGAGCGTGCCGCCCTATCACATCGCCGGTGTCATGAATCTGCTCTCGAACCTCTACATGGGGCGGCGAGTGGTCTATCTCGACAATTTCGACCCGGAGTTGTGGCTGCGAGTGGTGCGGGAGCAGTCGATCACCCACGCCATGGTGGTGCCCACCATGCTGGCCCGAATCGTGGCCGTGCTTGGCGACACCCCGGCCGCCGTTCCAAGTCTTCGCACCATCTCCTATGGCGGCGCCAGGATGCCCACGGCCGTGATCGAGACGGCACTTCGGCTCTTTCCCGACGTCGCTTTCGCAAACGCCTATGGGCTCACCGAGACGAGCTCGACCGTCGCCGTGCTCGGACCCGATGACCACCGCCTGGCGCTCGACAGCAAGGACCCGGCAGTGAGGGCGCGTCTTGGGTCGGCAGGGCTGCCACTACCGGGCATTGAGATCGAGATCCGCGACGAGGAGGGTCTTCCCTGCTCCCCGGGGGTGGGAGGGGACATCTACGTCCGTGGTGAGCAGGTTGCCGGCGAAGACGATGGCGCTGGTGGGACCGCGGGCGGTTGGTTCGCCACTCGAGACCGCGGCCACGTCGATGAGGCCGGCTATGTGTTTGTCGAGGGGAGGGCCGACGACACGATCATCAGGGGCGGTGAGAACATCGCACCTGATGAGATCGAGGACGTGCTCTTGGCTCATGACGAGGTGGCGGATTGCGCCGTGGTCGGCATCGACGACGCGGAGTGGGGCCAGCGCATCGCAGCCGCGGTGGTGCTCGTGCCTGGTGCGGCGAGCGCGCCCGAGGACATCCGCTCCTTTGTCCGGGAGCAGTTGCGGGGCTCGAAGACACCCGACCTCGTGGTGGTGTTCGATGAGCTGCCGTACACGGACACCGGCAAGCTCTTGCGCCGGGTGGTGCGTGATGAGATCACGCGCTCGTCGGTCTGATTCGTCTGCCAACCGATTACGATGGGGAGAACCATGGAACTCACGGCAGGATCCCGATGGAAGAGTGCCGTGTCGGAGACGGAGATTGTGGTGGTTCGGCCTGGCCGGGGTGATCACCGGCTCGGCTGCGGTGGCGCCGACATGGTGCCGCTCGGAGCCGATGGGAGCGACGGAGGTGTCGACCCGGCGCTGGCCGATCCCACGCTTCTCGGCAAGCGTTACGAGGATGAGGCGTCCGGCCTCGAGGTGCTGTGTTCCAAGGGGGGCGACGGCACGTTGACTCTCGACGGCCGGCCCCTCGTGGTCAAGAGCGCCAAGCCTCTGCCTTCTTCGGACTGAGGCGACTTCGTCTGGGCGAAGTGGTAGGTGATTGCGGCCCGCAGGGTGGCCGCACGGCTGGCATTACTGCCGACGGTTCTTTCGTGTGGATTTCGGGAAGTAGCCCGTCATGGTCCCCTCGCTGACCAGCGCCACCGCCCGGTCACGGTCGAACCGGTCACTGTGATGACTCTCAAGCGCAAGGATCAAGGCTGTGCCCATCACGGCCCGAGCTGACATATCCAGCAACTCGAACTCGAGGCCGTGACGGTCCGCCACCTCGCGCCAAGCATCAGCCAACCGGTCCATCGCCACGCCGAAATGCTCGTGGTAGAACCGCCGCGCCACTTTGGGATCCCCGAAAAGAACGAGCCCCAAGAGCGGAAGCACCTCCTCGAGCGTCGAGGTCAGCTTTTGGTAGAGGTCAGCCAGCGTCTGCAGCTGACGCTCGCGGTTGAGAGGTCCGTCGCGGTCGATCACGCTGGAGAACGCCACGAGGTCGTCGACGGCATCTCGCAGCGGTTCTACCACGGCCTCGTAGAAAAGCTGGTCCTTGCTCTCGAAGTGCCGGTAGATGACTCCCTCGCTGATGCCGGCGTGTTGGGCGATGACCTTCACCGTCGTGCCGTTCATATCGCCGTTCTGACTGAATGCATGGCGAGCCGCTTCCAGGATGGATTTCCGTCGTGCCTCGGCAGTGAGACGCCGAGTACGGGGAGCGTCGGTGGGTATCCTGAGGGTGGCTGTTGCCCGCTTCGCCATGTGCGGCCCCGATTCTTCCGAACAGTTCGCTGTCGCCGGGGACGACATCACGGTCACTCGGCGCAGAATGTCGTCGACCCGATGGCCGGGGTGGCCAGGTCGCCGACGACCCGAGACGGACGGGCGTCGTCGAGGATGTTGAATTTCATTAGACAGATCCGGGCTCGCGCCTGTGTGGCGTCGGCCGAGGCATCCTGCCGCCTGGCTGGGCGGTAAAGCAAGGCGACCATCGGCCCAGCTTAGCCTCGATCCACCTGGATCAAGGCTAAGACTTGACCAGTTACCGCCCGCCGGGTTTTCAGCACGCGATGCATCCGGGGGCGCCCTCGATGTTCGGACGACGAGACGCCGCTTCTCGGTACGCCGAATTCCACACCACGCCGTCTAAGCGACCGCGGCGACAGTCGGTGGTCGCTGACCGATCCTGTTATGAGCTGTTCTTGGAGAGCGCTCTACCACCCGGCTCACGTCCCGAAGTCTCCTTTGGGAAGTGCCGTCGCGAGTTCCGGCTGGCGAATTCTTGGGTCCTGATCACCGACCCGGGCGCCGGGCGACACGAGGCGCGGTGCGATTTCGCTTCGGACCGGGGTTGGGTCTGGGTCGGAGATGGGGGGACGGAACCAACCCCCCGGTTGTGCGGATTGGTGCCCTTGGAACTGGCCCAGGGTTCCGATCGTCGAGGCAGCGACCCGAGCGGTGTCTCGGGGCAACGGACCGAAAGTGGTCGCCTCCAACGGGGCCGCCCGAGGTAGGTAGGGGCAGACCAAGGCGACCTCGCGGGCCAGCTCAACGAAGGAATCGGTAGCCGTGCACGGGTGCAACGGCGTCGATAGTATCAGTATTGACGTCGACTTCAGAAACGCCCGGCGAACCTGCCGGATACCAGGGGTGGGGTCCGCCGCATGCTGCAATTTGTGATCGCGGGACTGGTGCTTGGGGGAATCTACGCAATTGCCTCCGCTGGCCTGGTCATCACGTACACCTCGTCGGGCATCCTCAATTTCGCGTTCGGAGCGTTGGCATTCTTCATCGCCCGCTTCTACTACTACCTTCACACTCAGCAGCGCTGGGCCATCGTGCCCGCTGCCATCCTCTCCATCGGCCTTGTCGCACCGGCGCTCGGGGTGGTCCTGTACGCCATCCTCTTCCGCCACCTGCGACTGTCTTCGCCCCTGATCAAGGTGGTGGCGACGATCGGCCTATTGGTCGCCATCCCGTCCGTCGCGACGTTGATTTTCGGCAACCAGGCGATCCAGCAAGCGCCAGGACTGGCACCCGAGCCGGTGCGTGTCTATCAATTCCTGGGTGTACCGGTGACTCTGGACCAAGTCATCGTCTACATCTGCGTCTTGCTCACAGTGGTCGTCGGAGCCTTGGTGCTGCGTTACTCCGACGTGGGCCTCAAGGTGAGGGCCATGGTCGACTCACCGGCAATGACCAATCTGTCAGGCACCAATCCCACGGTCGTCTCGGTCGGCGTCTGGGCGGTCAGCATATTCTTCGCCGGTCTGGCTGGTGTGCTTGCCGCCCCCATCATCGGGCTCGACGCCGGCAATTTCACTCTCCTCATCGCCGCGTCATTCGCGGCGGTTGTCGCGGCCAGGCTTCGGAGTCTGCCGATCGCGGTTGCAGTGGCGCTTCTGATGGGAATCGCTACATCGCTCATCCAGCGGTACCTGCCGCCGGCGAGCAGGTGGACCAGCGAGATTATCGACGCTGTGCCATTCGTCGTCATCGCGCTCGTGCTCATCTACAACCTTGTTCGCCGTGGTCGGGTGGGAGATGCCGGAGCGTGGGGGGGCACTTTGGACCGAGCCATCACGCCTCAGGGTGAGAGCCGGCTTGGGGGATCCACCAGCAGCGCGGCCGAAGTTGCCTCCCTGAACCTATTCGGTCGCTATGCCGGCCCCCTGCTCCTCATCGCCATCGCGGGGTCTTTGCCACTCATCATCCAGGGGTACTGGGTGGGTTTGACAGCCCAAGCCTTCGCCTACGGCGTGATCTTCCTGTCATGGACGATTGCCACCGGAGAAGGCGGCATGCTCTGGTTGTGTCAGATCACCTTCGCCGGTGTCGGAGCGCTGACGACGACCCAGCTCGCTAACAACCATGGGTGGCCAGTGCTTGCGGCCGTCGCCGCCGGCGGTTTCGTGGCGCTCGTCATGGGAATAGTCGTCGGGTTCCTGAGCATCCGACTCGGCGACCTCTATGTCGCCCTGGTGACGCTGACCTTCGGGCTTCTCATGGAGAACCTTGTCTTTACCTTGCCGAACTTTGTGAACCAGGGTCTCGGCCTCAGCCTGAATCGACCCGGCTTCGCCACGTCCGACGTGGCGTTCGCCTACGTGTGTTTGGGGGCGTTCATGGTAGTGGCTCTGTTCATCGTCAATTTCCGACGATCGACCACCGGGCTTGCCGTCAATGCCGCTCGTTGGAGCGAGGCCGGCGCCAGGACATCGGGCATCAGCGTGGTTCAGATGAAGGTGATAACAGGAGCATTGGCCGCGTTCATCGCTGGCATCGGGGGCGGGCTGTTGGTTCTGGCGCAGACAACGTTCGAGCCCAACGAGTTCGCCACCTTTGCCGGTGTCGTGTGGCTGGCGGTGCTCGTCACGATCGGTGTGCGCTCGAATGCAGCGGCCCTGGTCGGCGGGCTTGCCTTCGTCATGTTGCCTGCTCTCACGCAGGCATACCTGCCGAGCTGGACCGCCAACCTCATGCCCGTGCTCTTCGGCCTGGGGTCGATCTCGGCCGCCAAGTATCCCGATGGGGTCCTAGCCGAACAGAGTCGGCGATTTCGGCATTTGCTGCTCCATCTGACGACAGAAGACGAAGCGGGTCAGCAGCTCGCCGAGGGCGTGACCGGGAATGTCACCGAGGTCGGCCGGCGCGATGTGACTCCCCAGGTTGCGGAGCAGGTCTTGTGATGCCGATCTCGAGTCAGGCTGTCCGCCCCGGCGGTGAAGGACCGGCCCTCATGGCAAAGGGGATCACCGTCCGCTTCGGCGGGCTGATGGCGCTCTCTGATGTCTCCCTGGAGGTCAGACCTGCCTCCATCGCCGGACTGGTCGGGCCCAATGGTGCGGGAAAGTCGACTCTTTTGGCGGTGCTGTCCGGACTTCTGCGGCCCAATGCGGGGTACGTCGGGTTGCGAGGCGAGGACGTGACGAATGCTTCGGTCCAATCACGAGCCCACCGGGGCTTGGCTCGAACATTTCAACAGCCTGAGTTGTTCATGGGGTTGACCGTGCGCGAGCACCTCGTGCTCGCATACAGGGCGCGAGTCGCCCGCCATCGCCTGTGGCGGGACATGCTCGATCCTCGCTGTCTCTTTTCATCATCAGCGGCTGAGAACGAACGGATCGACGGTCTGCTGGATAGCCTCAAGCTCACGAGGGTGGCCGATGCCCCGGTGGCGGCACTCCCTCTGGGTGTCCTCCGTCTGGTTGAAGTAGGTCGTGCCTTAGCCAGCGATCCGCACGTCCTGCTCCTGGATGAGCCCCTTTCCGGACTCGATATGAAAGCGTCGGAAAACCTGCTTTCCGTCTTCATGCGCATCATCGAGAAGAGCGACCATCACCTCTCGCTTGTCATTGTCGAGCACGATGTGGCCGCCGTCTTGGCCATGTCGGACACGGTCTTCGTCCTCAACTTTGGGCAATGCATAGCCAATGGAAGCCCTCAGGAGGTTCGTAACGATCCCGCCGTTCGGGCGGCCTACCTGGGTGACGGAGAGCCCATTCGCCGGTCGCGGCTCGATTCGCCGCTCGCCGAGCGGGGAGGACAAGCTCCGGTTGGGGGATTGAAAACATGACGGAGCTTCTCCT
>Ga0307372_10012099_pt1 | contig 11388 bp, 5 predicted proteins | sample OX1MG_FD_202533 | JGI IMG/M metagenome (GOLD analysis project Ga0307372, IMG submission 202533) | Soil microbial communities from Risofladan, Vaasa, Finland - OX-1 | ecosystem: Environmental > Terrestrial > Soil > Coastal area > Acid sulfate soil | place: Finland: Risofladan, Vaasa | collected...
CAACTCGCGGCGTTTTTTCAGAATGTGGGTGACTGCCGCTGGATCGAACCTGACAAGGACCCCGGCGGCATTTTCCCTCGATTGCTCGGGCGAAGTCCAAACGAGGCCACTATCGGCACTTTTCAGCGCTGCTTTGACAAGACGACCTACGACCGGTTGAACGAGCCTGTTGCGCGTGCCCGTCAGTACCAGCAGTATGGACAATACGAGGCTGCACTTGGCGCCTACCAGGAGGCTCTCGCGCGTCAACCGCGGAATTGGCTCTTGATGGGCGAGGTGGCGAAATACTTGATCTTCGCCGCACGCGACTATCGCGCCGCACTTCAGCTCGCGGCGACGGCAATTTCCTTGAACTCCGACAGGTCGGCTGACCTGTGGGATACCGTGGGCGATGCGTACCTTGGGCTGGAAATGGGCGATAAGGCGCTGGGCTCGTTTCAGCGGGCGCTGGCGATCGACGAGACCGACGTGCGGGGCCGCCTGGGGCTGGCGCACGTCTTTGGTCAACGGGGTGAGTACATGGAGGCCATGCGATTGATCGCCGAGGCCATCACGCTGGACAAGGCATGCCAATACCGCGAGATGCTGCTCAGAAAGCAAGCCGACATCGTGCTGGAGATTGATCACCAGAATCGCGAGGAGATGCGGGTCATGCTCACCCGCAACAATCGCCTCGGAATAATGAAGGATGCAGGCTGATTGTCGAAAAACCAATGACGAATCGCAACTGACCGGTGCCCAATGTCCATCACTACCATCATCACTGTCTATCGGCGCCTGCACACGCTTGCGCCCTTGATTGGGGCCGTGTGGGGCCAAAGCATCCCGCCCGGCGCCGTCTGGGTCTGGGCGAATGAACCGGGAGAGGAAATGTCGGCCCGTTTTCGGTCGGCTCGTATCGACCGGCTCGTGACGTGCAATCCCAACGCCTACTTCCACGGCCGGTTTGCGCTAGCGCTACTGGCCCCGACTGAATACGTGGCGATATTCGACGACGATTCGATTCCAGGATGCGACTGGTTTGCCAATTGCTTGGAGACGATGGCCCGCACACCGGGCATTCTGGGGACGGCGGGACTCACACTCCACGGCCCAAGTTACGCCAGCCGGACGATGCATGGCTGGCAGCGGCCGAATGATTCGGCCATCGAGGTCGACCTGGTCGGCCAAGCGTGGTTCTTGCGGACCGAATGGCTACGGTACTTGTTCGCCGAGCGTCCGGTGACGGGCACCAACGGCGAAGACATCGAGCTGGCGGCCCGCGCCTGGCGGCAGGCGGGCATCCGCTCGTACTGCCCACCGCACCCGGCCGGCGATTTGCGCCGCTGGGGCTCGACGCGAGGCATGGAATTAGGCGTGGACCAGGTGGCCGCCTCCGTATCACGGCCGAACCACCTGGCCGAGCGCGAACGAATTGTGCAGGCTGAGATTGCCGCCGGTTGGCAGCCGCTGTGCATGAGGGTGGAGGGAGTGAAGAACAGGATATAGGGAACAGGGAATGCGGAAAGGAGAACAGGAACGCGGTGCGAGAAGACAACGCCACGACACACCGCCATGCCTATAGGAGAAAGGAGAACGCTGCAACGGGGCCGCAGAGCGTACGACCTGTTCGCACGCACGCAGGGTGTGGGTACGAGTGAATGACGAATGACAACCCTTGGACCTAACAAATGACTCGCAAATCGAAACGTCGAAATCGGAAGAGGATGGCGAAGCCGCGCCGCGCGCGGCGCATGGTAAACTCGAATCGCAAGCAAGCCAAGATCTTGAAGATGGCCGGGAAAAACGGCCAAACCCGGTTGCCGGAATCGGACGGCGAGCGCGAACGCCGGCTTCAGCTTGCGATCGAGGGCCCGTTTTTCCGACCCGCCTACGATCGCTTGTCGCCACTCATCGCACCGCCCTCGAGGCGACGTCAAATGACGAATGACCAGCAGCCATCGTCCCATGAGGAAAAACCGACCATCGACCTGGGCGGGGAACTCAATGATTGCCGCGATCCGTTGGGACTTCTGCGGCGAGTACGCCGGCGCGTTACTGCCGGTGCGACACTGAAGGCCACCTTCATCAACGCCCGCCACTTGTCGACGGTCGGCGCGCTATTGGCCGGAAGCTGGCAGCCGACTCCCGCGCCCTTGCGGTTCTACACCCGGCGCGAAATCGAAAAGCTCTTTTACCGGGCCGGCTACACCCTGCTCGAATTGCGGCCCGAGGACAACCCGGACTTGCAACAATGGCGGCAAGACGGAAATCGGCCCGAGGTCGCGGCGGGACCGCTGAACATCAAGGTCGAGTCGGCCGCGGAGGCCGAGGAATTCCACACGCGGAGCTACCGGGCCGTCGCCGTACCAGCAAAGGGAATAGGGGACAGGTTGCAGGGAACAGTCGACAGTGGGCAGGTAGAAAGCGCGGAATTCGGTGCGCAGAGTATAGAACGGAAGGGCGACGGACAATTGACCACGGACCACGGACTAACGTCCATCGTCATCGTCACCCACAACCAGCTCGGCTACACGAAGATGTGCCTCGACAGCATCCGCTTCCTGACCGACGAACCGTACGAGTTGATTGTCGTCGATAACGGCTCGACGGACGGCACTTTGGAGTACCTGCGGGCCTGTGGCGACGTGAAGCTCATCGAAAACACCGATAACCGCGGTTTTCCCGCCGCCGCCAACCAGGGGATTTTGGCCGGCCGCGGCCGGCAAACCCTGCTCTTGAACAACGATGTGATCGTGACCACCGGGTGGCTCCGCCGGATGCTCGTCGCTCTTCGAAGCGATCCCTCCATCGGAGTCGTCGGGCCATGCTCGAACGCGGTGGGCAGCACACAGCAAGTCGAAATCGGCTACGGCGACCTGACAAGCCTCGACGGCTGGGCGTGGGACTATGGCCGCCGGCACGACGGACAACGCGAGGAAGCCGAGCGGGTCGTCGGCTTCTGCCTCCTCTTCCTGCGCGAGCTGGTTGACCGCATCGGTGTACTCGACGAGCGCTTCGGCATCGGCAATTTCGAAGACGACGACTTTTGTCTGCGGGCCGGGCAGGCCGGCTACCGGACGGTGATAGCGCGTGATGCGTTCATCCATCATTTCGGCCACCGCACGTTTGCCGGAGCCGGCATCGACTTGCACTCACTTCTTGAGCACAACGCGAGGCTCTTCGAGAATAAATGGGCAGGAAAGGAGGTTAAAGGGGACAGGTTACAGGTGACAGCTTCTGTAGGGAACGCCGTCCCTGGCGTTCCGGGTATCTTCTGTAACCTGTCCCCTAAAACCTGTTCCCTCTCGTGCTGTATGATCGTCCGCGACAACGAAAGGACCATCGCCGCGGCCGTCCGGAGCATCCTGCCCTGGGTTGGCGAGGTGATCGTGGTCGATACCGGCTCGAAGGACCGCACGGCTGAGATTTGCCGGCAACTCGGCTGCAAGGTCTTCCATTTCCCCTGGCCCGATAGTTTCGCCGTCGCGCGCAATGAATCGCTCAAGTACGCCACAGGCGAGTGGATCTTCTGGTTCGATTCCGACGACGTGATCGACGCCGAGAACGGCCGCAAGCTTGCCGAGTTGCTCCAACAGCCGATCGACCCCAAGATCCTCGGCCTGACGATGAAGGTGCTCTGCCCTGACGCCGGTCGCGACGGCGCGTTCAATTTCACGGCCGTCGACCACTGCAAAGTGTTCCGCAATCGGCCCGACATCCGTTTCGAGGGCCGGGTTCACGAGCAGGTCATGGATTCGATCAACCGCCTTCATGGCGAGGTCGTGTTCACTGGCCTGTCCGTCGTCCACGCCGGCGCCGATCAGACGCCGGAGGGGCGGCGCGGCAAGCTCCGCCGCGACATCAAGCTCTTGCATCTCCAGCGGCGTGAAACGCCCGATCATCCCTTCCTGCACTTCAACTTCGGCATGACCTACGCCGACGCGGGCAAGCACCGCAAGGCGATCCGATCGTTGCGGCGCAGCCTGGAGCTGGCCCAACCCCACGAATCGCACGTCCGCAAGATCTATTCCTTGCTGGTGGCCAGTAACCTGGCGCTGGGCCAAAAGGACGAAGCCCGCGCCTCCTGCCGGGAGGGATTGAAGCTCTTCCCCAAAGATCCCGAGCTCTTGTTTCGGCACGGCATTCTCTTACACGACGAAGGGCGGTTGCGGCAGGCGGAGCTATCGTACCTCGCCGCGCTGGCCAACGACGACCAGCCGCACTTCTCCAGCTTCGATCACGGCATCGTCGGGCACAAGGCGCGCCATAACCTGGCGAGCGTCTACAAGGACATGGGCGCTTTGCACAAGGCTGAGGAACAATGGAGGATCATCATCGACCAAGTGCCTCTCTACCGCGAAGGCTGGACCTGGCTGGTCGAGATCCTGCTCATGCAGGGAAAACTGAGGGAAGCCCAGGAAGTCCCATTGCGGCTGTTGAACCAGGTGCCTGCCCTGGCGGGGACGGCGGTGACATTGGCGGCCAGGAGCGTCGAAGCGGTTGGTGACCTGGCCGGTGCGCGGCGGATCTTGGAGTCGGGCGTCCGGGAATGCCCGAACGATGCCGTGCCGCTGGAAGCGCTCAGCCACCTGCTATTTTTCCACGCACATCCGCTTGAGGCCGAGGTAGCGATGGCCGAGCTGGTGCGCCGGCAGCCGGAGGATGCCGGCGCCCAGCACAACCTTGGCACGGTGTTATTGCGTTTGGGCCGTCCGACTGAGGCGGTCGAGGCATTCCTCGCCTCTTTACGGGAGCGCCCCGACGCCGCTTTGACGCATTTGTCGCTCGGCTACGCGTTGCACAACGCGGGCCGCGACGGGGAGGCGCGCCAAGCGTTCGAGAAGTGTTTGCGGCTGGCGCCCGGCGAACCGGCCGCGGCTGAAGCAGCGCGACAACTCCACACTTTGGCGGTGTAGGGCCGATCACAACGACTCGGACAGAAAGGGCCGTCGGCAAATGGGCGGGTGTTCTCCGGCCTCGGCCGCATTGGTGAAACGCCATCCAGCGAAAAAGACGACTGGTGGGAGGACGCACATGTCCCGTGAGAGAGATTTCCGGCAGTTGCTGTCGCAATTGGCCGATCCTAATCCTTGTGTTCGTGCGGGCCTATGAAGATTCTGTACCTGCATAGCATTCGCGGCGCGCACGGGCTCAAAGTCGAACGGCTCCTGCAAATGAAAGAGCGCCCAAGGGTGTTTATTCCCGTGTTGCACGGCCACAACGTGCTACGGCGTCTGGATCAAGCAGGCTTCGTGACAATCGTCGACCGGGCGCAAGCGGCGTGTGACCTCTTTCACCCGGACTTGATTGTCGCATGCAGTTTATTCGGCGCCGTAGCGCTGCGGTTGCACTGTCCGCAGGCGAAGTTGCTGCTCTTGTCCCCGTTTTGGCGTCGCAGCGCTCGGGCGATCGTGGCTGCGCTGCCGATCGTCCGCCAGATGAGCCGGATCGCGCTGAGTGTACGGTTCGCGTGGATGTTCCCCTCCAATGATCTTGCTCCGTCCGGCTCCGTCATCCTTCATTGCCCACTCGACCAAATGGTGCCCATTGCGCATAGCCGCCAACTACTCGCCCAAAGCGGTCTACCTCCGGAGAATCTGGCGGCAGTCACGTACTACGGGTACGCCGCATTCCATCGGCGCGGAGTCGACGCGCACCGCATGAATTTTACCAACGCTCTGGATCAACTCGAGTTGTGGGTACGGCGATTGACTGCCGCAGATCGGGACAGCACCGGCGCTCCATGCGGTTTGGACGTGGACCGGATTATCCGCCCGTACCTGAACAGGGCGAAGGTGAGCGAGGGTTCGCCCAGCAGGCGAAACGAAGAGATGATCACGCCGAAACGCCGCCAAAGCCGCTGGCTGGAAATCTGGGGACAGCTCCAGGACGTCGCCAAGGGCAAAGTGGTGGCCGGCGATCCGGCCACGATCGAGGCTCGTTTGCTGGAGGAACTGGACGGCGTAGAATGGGAGGCGAGCCGGGAAGACTTCAAGGATCGGGGCTGGCGATGAGCAGCCGGTGCGATTGGATCGTGCGCGACTACGCCAAGACCGGGCGGCGCTGGACTTGGACGTGTAGCGAACGAAGCAGGTCGGCGCGCCTCGCGACACGGCATTTTGAACACCCCCCGCGCGGAAGGCCAGTTGCCTTAATTCTCACCGCCGTAATCGGCTTGTTATTGACCGAAACCGATTGCCGCGCGGCTGCACGTCGCCAGCGCTTGGACGGCGAATCCACCGAAATTGGACGACTTGCGCGCCGTTTTTGGACGACTTATTGGACGACTTGGGCCGCCCACTCCGGCATGGCCACGAAGGACGTGGTGTGCGCAAGTCAGGTATCAGTAATGGTTTGCGACGCGCGCGACATTCCCCCCTATTAGTAGATGGACGACTTGGACGACTTGAACGCCGTTTTCGACAGATTTCGTGCTCGCGGCGGAGCTCAGGAAGGATGAAGGCGGAAGGATGAAGGATGAAGCGAAAGCGCCGCGGGGGAGGGGAGGCTTGACTTAGGTAAGGTCTTCCAGGCTGACTGCGCAAGAGCGACGTCCGGCAGGCTGGGAAGCCTAACCTACAACGCTGACGCTGGACCGTTGCGATGCTGACGCTGGCTGACGCTGGCCATTCGACGGCGCTGAGATCGCGGCGACGTTCGCAAGCCCATTAGCAGCAGGATGTTGCGCGCGGCACACAGGTTCGTGCTGACGCTGCTGACGCTGCTGACGCTGGACCGTTGCGATGCTGACGCTGGCCATTCGACGGCGCTGAGATCGCGGCGACGTTCGCAAGCCCATTAGCAGCAGGATGTTGCGCGCGGCACACAGGTTCGTGCTGACGCTGCTGACGCTGCTGACGCTGAAATTCCTAACTTACTGCCAGGGGGGAGGGGGGAAGGATGAAGGATGAAGGATGAAGGATGAAAACAAAAGGAGGCAGGGGGCCACGCCAATGGCGGATGTCGCCGGGTGCTCAACAGGGGGCAGGGGAAAAAATGCAAAATGCGAGATGCGAAATGCAAATTGTACGAGCAAGGTGCTCAACTCGCGGTGTAAGGTGCTCAATTCGCGGGCAAGGTGCTCAACTCGCGGTGTTCTCAGCTTGCAGAACTCCCATTCGGCGGAGAACGTCGCGGGCGCTCGCCGAGACCGCAAAATCGACCGTCCATGACGGGCCGAAACATGCTCAAAAGAACGGGCAGACCCGCACTCAGATCACGGAATCCCGGCGCGCTGGGAGAGGGCGTTCCCTACAGAAACCATGAGTCGAGCATGACCACCATCGCCGCTGTGCCAGCCGCGTGACTTGGGCAAGCCATTCCTGATCACCCCCCGCATAGGGGCGTGACGATGCGTGACGATGGTGACGATGAAAAACGGACAAAGTTACTTTGGATTCGCCTGAGTCTGGGGAAGCTCGGAGATCATTTTGGCGGGCCGCGATCGTAAGCTTGCCCAAGCGGCTGCGACGCCCACCGTCCGCAGGTGAGGGACCGAAAGCGCCGTGGCAAAGCGGCGACAGCGCCGCCCTGCCGGCCCAAAACGCTACGCTAATAAAAGCGACTCCGCATCCCCCTACAAGAAAGCCTACGCGACGTCGCGCGCCGCGAGAGGGCGTTCCCTACAGAGATCATCGCTGCCGACGCCATCCTAACAGGCATTGGAAATCCACCTGAGCTTCCCAGTCTTCCCAAACCTCCTGCCATCGCGGACACTTGCGGACAGTCGCGGACAGTTGCGGAGGGGGTACTGTCCGCATGCAGAATCGTCGCAAGACGTTTGTCAGTAATCACTTGCCAGCGGCGTGTGGCCGTTGCGGACAGTGCGGACAGTTGTTTCCCCCTATATTCTAAAATCCTCTCTCGGTGGCGTCCGGTTGGTGCGGGCGCGAAGTCGCCAGTTATTAGTTCACGCCGCCATCGATGTTGCTTGGCGGCGCGCGCTGCCATGGCGCCTTCCAACTCGTTGCGCCACCGCGCACCGCCGACGTTTGCCGCGGAACGTGGTTCACGAGGGTTTCGAATCAGGGAGGCGACTCAGCCCGCCCGCAAACCTTCCAGCGGCCGGCGTCGAAGACCAGTTCGCAACCCTCCGGCACTCGGTACCAGGCGGCGAATTCCCGCTCGGCAGTTTCGCGACGCACCGAACGGATCAGTGCGGCGATCGCCGTGGCGGCCGCCAAGAAGGACATGCACGCGACGAGTATCCTGCCGCCGACAAGGCCCTCGTCGCCCAACAGCCACTGAATGAGGGCCACACACGTCAGCGCGTTCATCAGGACGTGGATTTCGCAAGCCTTGCGCGCAAGCCACCAGGCGGTGCGCAACCGAACACGGGGTGGCGGCGCCGCCTGCGCCGACCGGCAGCCTCCGCCGCCAACCACCAACAACTGGCCCTCGACCGTCTTGAGCCGCTCGATGAACGCCTTGTAACGCGTATCGTTCGAAAGGCCGATTACGAGCAAGCCCAGGCCCCACATCAACCCCAACGCCAACCAGCGCGGCTCGTCGAGCGCGGCGGCGAGCCCGTAGCCGACGCCCAGCGGCACGCAGAGGTTTACCGTGTGGTGCATCAGGTAGTCGAGTTGGACGCCGTCAAGCGAGGCCGTGCCGTGCCATCGCGCCAATTGGCCGTCGACATGGTCCAGAAGGTACCACAGTTGCAACAACGCGGCGGCCACTAGCCAGGCGTCGATCGTGCCGACGGCAAATACGGCCGCGGCTACCGAGGCGCACAGCCAGGCCACGAGCGTCACTGCGTGCGCCGACACTCCCCAGGGGAGCACGAACCAGGTGACGCGCAGCGCCAGAGGCCGGCTCACGCGCCGCGCCATCCATGTGCCGAACCGTCGATGGTCCGGTTTATGGCAACGGCGCCCCAATTCGGCCAACGACGGCCGTGCCGTGGACGGAGAAACCGGCGTCATGCACCCCCCTCGGCTCGGCATGCCGCCTTCCAACCGCCCCACTGCCAGCCGACGAGCACCGTCGCCGCCCAGACCACGAACACCAAGGCAATCTTCAACGTCGTCGTCGCCGGCCCGGTGTCAACCGAGGGCCAACCGACCTCCAGCGACATGGCACACGCCAGAGAGGGGACCAAAGTAAACGACGTGACGATGGCATATCTCTCGCGAGCGGCCCGGTCGAGTTCGGGCCAGATCGAAATCGCAACCATCAGCAAGTAGGAGGCCACGTAGGAGAGCGTAGTCGAGATCGCCACGCCAACCAGGGAATAGCCCAACGTCAAGGCCAGGTGATTGCCCACGGCCGCGACCGCCGTGGCCGCCACCAGCGCCGCCAACGCCCGCCGCTCGTGGCCGACCGCCACCAGGAACTGGTTCGCCGGCAGGCTCAACCCAAGAGCCACCGCTCCGGGCACGAGCCAAAGTGCCGGCGCCACGCCCGGCCCGTAGTCGGGCAACATTCGTCCCAGCACCGGTCCCGCCGCGACAATCGCCACGCCGGCCAGAATCGCCAACGCGGCGGCCTGCAACTCGCTTGCCCGCGCGGCCAACATCGCCACATCGCGCCGCCGGCCGACGCGGCCGAAAAGCTCGCCGTAACGCGGTCCCATCACCAGCGAGAGCATGTTCGCCAGGCCGAAAATCTGCCCACTGACCAAAAGCGACAACGAATAGCAGCCCAGTTCGAACTCGCGATCGCTCGAGTAGGCCAGAATCATCAATTTATCGAGCGACTGGAACAACGTCGTCACGGCGCCGGCGAGCAAGATCGGGCTTCCAATGCCGATCAACCGGCCGATCTCGCGGCGGTCCCACGCCCAAGCGAACCTTTCCGCTCCCCGGAAATGAAGGAATGCCAGCGACCCGACCAGTACGGCGAGAGTGCCTGCGTAAAGGCCGTTCAAACCCCAGCACCAGGCCGCCGAAGCGCCCACGACGAGCGTCAAGATCCCTTCGACCACGGACACCTGCGCCGTAACGCCGAACGCCTGGCGGCAGCGGAGGATGGTGACCCGAAACGTCACGTGGCGTTGCAGCACGACGAGCACGCTTAGCGCCAAGAGCCCGACGGCCCAGGCATCGCTCCAAAGTCCGCCCGATGCCAGACCCAACCACACGCCGACTCCGGCGAGCACCGCGGCGTACACGAAGCTACTGAGCGTGTTCACGGTGAAGGCCAGATGCAGCCCTCGCTCGGCCTCGACCGTCTCGCCGTGACCCAGGGCGACGCTTAGCTCGCGCGCGGCTCCCTTGCTGATGCCGAGGTTGGCGTAATTGGCATAGTTCAAAAACAGGCGCAGGGCCTGCCAGACGCCCATTTGGGCCGGATCGAGGGCCAAGCGCAGCAACAGGCTCGTCACCACGCCCAAGGCCTGGCAAATCGCCGCGGAACCGCTGACCACGAGCGAGTCGCCCAGCATCCGCCGCCAACCGCTGACGGGGGCCGGGGCGGTGGAAGCGGCGACTGTGGCGACTGTGGACACGGGGAAGGATGAGGGTTGCGGGATGTGGGGTGGAGGGGTGGCGGGGATGCGGGGATGAGGGGATGCGGGGATGACACGCTTTAATGTGGTCTCTCGTTCGCACGTATGAGCGTGGGAACGAGAAATCATCCACACAGAGATTCCTCCACGCTCCATGTCTCCGCGTCTTCTTCGCCGTTCGCTGGCGGAGCAAGTGAATGAGCTGATGCCAATACGGCGTCGACGATCTGCTCGACCGCGGGCCGGCGTCCATCGCCCAGCACGTCAGAGTTCCACCGAGGCGCGGCGCTCCATCCCAACGCCAGCGCGGCGCCGAGCAGCACATCGAGCCGGCGCGCGTCGCGTGCCGAGCCGACCAGGCCCCAGTTCTCGGCCGGCAACACGTCGCCTGAACCGGCCGGCAAGATCTGCACCACAGGCGCCCCCGCCAACGCGGCCTCGATCCCGGCCGTCGAAGTGCAACTCAAAACGCAATCGCAGCGCGCGATGATCGAGTCCAGATGAGTGGAGCGTACGAGTCGATGACGTAAGGTCGGGTGTTTCTTCAGTACGTCGACCAACGTCCGGGCGTCGTGTGTGCGTGGGTGGAGCTTGACGATGATCCGAGCGCCGGCGATCTTGGCCACCGCCGCGCAGGCCATGTCGACCAACGCCTCGTGGGTTTCCCGAGTCAGATGGAATTCGACCGTATCGGGTCGCGAGTCACGTGGAGGGACCGTGGCCAAGAGCAGGATGGTCGGCGACTTCCTTGCACGGCGCCGACTCGCTTGCCGCGCCCATCGCGGCCAACGCCGCTCGACGTCAGGCCAACCAGTGACGCGGATGCGCCGGCGCGGCACGCCCCAATCGACCAATGCGCGACGCGTCATTTCGCCCCACACGCAGATTTCGTCGGCGGCAAGCGGGGCAAAACCGAACGGGCCGCAGGGCGCCCCGTGCTGGACGACGGTCGACCG
>Ga0307372_10012103_pt1 | contig 11385 bp, 10 predicted proteins | sample OX1MG_FD_202533 | JGI IMG/M metagenome (GOLD analysis project Ga0307372, IMG submission 202533) | Soil microbial communities from Risofladan, Vaasa, Finland - OX-1 | ecosystem: Environmental > Terrestrial > Soil > Coastal area > Acid sulfate soil | place: Finland: Risofladan, Vaasa | collected...
ACGGCGCCGGACGAGGTGGATCTCCTCGTCGAGGCTCACCAACCCGTGCGGCTCGAGCGCCGCGACGAGCCGGTCGTAGCCGCGTGCGTCGAGGCACTCCCCCGCTCCGACGAGCCCCACCGGGCCGCCGCTCACCGCGTGCTCGCCGAGGACCGCGAGGATTCCCTCCGCGGGCGTTCGATACCAGCGGACGTCGTCGACGCACGCGGTCGACCTGATGAAGGGATGGTCGCGCCCGCCGCCGAGGCCCGCGATGAGCACGACGCCCTCTCCCCGCAAGGCGACGAGGGTGGCGAGTGCAGCGGTCGGCCGGTAGCCGGTGAGATACGCCGCAAGACCTGGCGCGTGCGGCATGTCGAACGCGACGACCGCGGCACAGCTCCGCGCGGTCGCGACCTCATCGATCGCGAGTCGCCTGCCCTCGTACTCGTCGGCCGGGAGCAGTGACCGGTCCCAGACCGTGCGGCCGTGCTGGAGCACCGGGGCGAGCGTCTCGAGCACGTCAGCACATCACAGACTGGAGCTCGGCGACGCCCTCGCTCAGGAGTCGCGGACCTGCCTGCTCGACGACGATCGGCTCCCCGCACAGGAGGTACCCGCTCGTCGGGAGGTACTGGTTGGGATGGAGCACGAGCAGGTCGCCCTCCTCGAGAGTCTCGTCGCTCGAGCTCGTGACGTCGCCGGGGAGGACCGAGCCGATCCCGAGCCCGTGGCCCCGGGCGCGCATGTACGGCGGCCGGCAGTAGTCCTCGAAGCCCGCAGCCGCGATCACCGCGTTCATCGCGGTGACGACCTCCGCCACCGGCGTGCTCGGCGAGCACACCCGCATCCCCGCGCGCAGAGCCTCGGTCAGCATCTCGTAGTCGCGCTGCACCTCGGCTCTCCGGGGGCCGATCGTGACCGTGCGGCAGATCTGGGTGAACACTCCCGCGCACGACGGCGAGACCTCGGCGAGAAGCACGTCGCCGCGCTCGATGGTGCGGTCGGTCGGTGGATGGACGGACCGATTTTGCTGGCCTGCGGAGACGAGCACGAAGTTGTCGTCGGAGCCGAGCTCCCGGAGGTGACCGTCGAGCAGCGCGACGGCCTCGTACTCGGCCATCCCGGACCTGAGGTCGTCGAGGAACCGGCGATATCCCTCCTCGGCGATCTCGGTCGCCCGCGACGCGAGCTCGAGCTCGAGCTCGTCGCGCCGGCGTGACAGCTCCGCGAGGAGCCGGTCGCCCGAGCGCCAACTCTCGCCGAGACCCCGGGCCATCTCGTCGTGACGCCGCGCGCTGAGGCGTGACTCGCCGCAGAAGAGGAGCTCGCCGGGGTACAGCCCCGAGCGGTCGACCCACGCGGCAACGGCCGCGAAGAGCTCGCCGTCCACGAGCCGAACCCCGTCGCCGATCATGTCGGCCGCCTCGGCCATGTCCGACTCGCAGGTGACAAAGCACCTCACTGCGTCGTCGGGACCGATGACGGCCGCGCTCTCGCACTGGGGCCGCCATCCGACGCTCCACCAGAGCGCGTCGAGCTCGAGAAGTGAGAAGCGGGCCGGCGAGTACGCGAGGACGGCCCGGCAGTCGACAGCTGCGGCGGCCTCGAGGACGCGGCGGCGGCGCGCGGCCCACGGCTCGCGGTCCTCCGCCCGGCTCGCCAACGCACTGCCTCGGGCCGTCGCCATCAGTCGGCTGCGCCGCGTCGCAGCTTCTCGGTCGCGTCCGCGTCGACGAGCCCGGTCGCCGGGTCGAGGGCCACGCGGTAGTCGCGCTCCGCCGCGGCCGCAGTGACGAGGCCTTCGAGCATGTCGAAGGCGACCTCGTCGACCGGTCGCTCGGCGGGATCGCCCCATCCGCCGCCGCTGCCTGTGTGGATCCGCATCGCGGCGCCCGCCGGCACCTGGCGACGGGACTCCCCGCCGTCGCCCCACTCGCCGGCCTCGTCGAGCCGGATCTCGACGACGTTGGTCTGGCCGTCCCCTCCTCCGGCGACGCCCCACGGAGGACAGGTCTTGCGCGGGAGCGTCGAGACGTTCCACGTCCCCTCGACGAGGTTGCGGATAGCGGTCACCTGTCCGAGACCGCCCCGGTAGCGTCCGGGGCCACCGGAGTCGACGCGAAGCGCACGCTGCTCGACGAGAAGCGGGTGCTTCAGCTCGAGGCTCTCGATGGGCGCGTTGCGGACGTCGCCCTGGCAGACCGAGACCGAGGCGCACTCGCCGTCCTCGAACGGGCGCGCGCCCCACCCGCCACCTTCGATCGTCTGCGAGACGAACCGCTTGCCTCCGCGGGTGGTGTCGGTGCCGAAGAACACCATCCCGCCGCCGAGCGACCCGTAGTTGGCCGCGGGCACGATTCCCGGGAGCGCCGGCGTCAGCGCGCGAAGAACGACGTCGACGACCGTCGGTATCGCGATGCTCCAGTTGGCCATGGGCGCCGGGAAGCGGGCCATCATGAAGTTGCCCTCGTCCAGCTCGACGGTGAGGCCGCGGAACGATCCCTCGTTCAACGGCTCGAGCGGGGAGGTCAGGCCCTTGTACGCGATGTACGCACCCGCTCGGGAGCGGGAGTTGATGCCGCTCCGGCGCTCGCGCGCGGACCCCGTGAGGTCTACGGTCATGTCGCTTCCGTCGATGGTCACCTTCGCCACGATCATCACGCGCTCGTCGCGCTTCACGAAATCGTGGTCGAGCCATCCCTCCGCCTCGTACTCGCCGTCCGGGATCTTCTCGATCGCGCGCCGGCAGCGCATCTCCGAGTCGTCGAAGATCCGGTCGAGGCAGCGCCGCACCTCGTCGATCCCGTAGCGGGCGACGAGATCCTCGACCCTCCGCGAGCCGGCGCTGCAGGCCGCGAGCTGCGCGCGCAGGTCTCCGAGCGCCGCGTCGGGGTAACGGACGTTGTCGGCGACGAACTTCATGAGACGCTCGTCACTGCGACCCTCGTCGATGATCTTGACCTGGTCGAACTGCAGGCCCTCGACCCAGGGGTCGGTCACGAGGCCCCCGCCCGCCCCGAATCCAGTGCTCAGCCCGCCGATGTCCACCCAGTGCGCCCGCACCATCGAGAATCCGAAGAGCTCGCCCGCGACGAAGATCGGCGTGTAGGCCACCATGTTGTTGAGGTGCTGGCCGCACACCCGCTGATGGTTCATGAGGATCGCGTCACCCGGCCGGAAGTACTCCGTGCCGAAGCGGCTCACCGCGTCCTTCACGATGACGTCGAGGTCGGACACGAAGTGCGACACGCCGCCGACGTTCTGCGCGAGGAGCTTTCCCTCGGCGTCGAGGATCGCGCACGAGAAGTCTCGGACCTCGTAGATCATCATGTTGTACGAGGTGCGCTGGAGGTCGTAGGCCATCTCGTTCGCGGCGGCCGGGAAGGAGTTGCGGACGACTTCGAGAGTGACGGGATCGAGCATGTGCTCCTCCTCTTCCTAGGCGCCGACGGCGATGACGAGCTCGCCCTCGTCGCCGACCCGTGCGCGATCGCCCGACGCGAGGACGACGGTGCTCGCGTACTCCTCGATGATCGCCGGACCGTCGATCTCGTCACCGGGATGCAAGAGGTCGCGCCGCCACACGTCGCAGAGCACGGACTGGACGCTCGCTCCCTGCGAGAAGCCGACCTCTCGCGCCGTCGGGGCCACGCCGGCGTCGCACGAGAGCCCGATGACCCGGACGTTGATCACCTCGACGGTCTCGTCCCGGGCGACATGGCCGAAGCGCTCGTGGTGAAGGGCGTCGAACACGTCCCGGATCGCCTGCTTGTCCCCCCCGGCGATCGCCTCCTCCGTCACCGGCGTCCGGAGGGTGAACTCCTGCCCGAGGTAGCGGAGATCGAGGTAGAGCTCGAAGCTGATCGCGTCCGCCGCGACGTCCTCCGAGGTGAGAAGCGCGCGTGCCTCGAGCTTCATCTCGTCGACGATCGCGTTGAGGTCGTCCGTGCCGAGGCTGTCGAGCGTCTGGTAGCAGGTCCGCACGAAGTCGTGCCTCACGTCCGCGAGCAGCATGCCGAGCGCGGAGAAGTGCCCCGGGAGCACGGGGATCACGACCGTCGGTATGTGGAGGTCGCGCGCGATCGCGCACGCGTGAAGCGGTCCGGCCCCGCCGAACGCGATGAGGGCGCAGTCGCGTGGGTCGAGGCCACGATCGATCGACACCGCGCGCACCGCGAGAGCCATCTTGTTGACCGCGATGTCGACGATGGCACGCGCGGTCGCGTCCGCGTCGAGGCCGAGGGGGGCGCCCACCTGCTCGACGAGCGCTGCGGCCGCGCCCTTTACGTCGAGCGGCATCTCCCCGCCGAGGAAGCTCCCCGGACCGAGTCGCCCGAGCACCGCGTTGGCGTCGGTGACCGTCGGCCTCAGCCCACCCCAGCCGTAGCAGATCGGTCCGGGGTGACCGCCGGCGCTCTCGGGCCCGATGTTCAAGACGCCGACCTCGTCGAGGTACGCGATGCTCCCGCCGCCGGCACCGACCTCGATGACGTCGACGACGGGCAGCATCACCGGGTGACCGTCCATCGTGTCGCCCACGAGATAGCTGTCCGACATCTCCGGAAGGCCGTTGCGGACGAGTGCCGCTTTCGCCGTCGTCCCCCCCATGTCGAACGCCACCGCCTGCTCGATCCCGAGACGCTGCGCGAGCCTGCTCGCGGCGATCGCACCACCCACCGGGCCGGACTCCATCGTCCGCGCCGGCTGCGCGCGCGCCGTCGCGGGAGCCATCAGCCCCCCGTTCGACTGCATGATGTGCATTCGGCCGGTGAACGCGCGCTCCTGGAGGACGCCCTCGAGGGACTGGAGATAGGTGCTCACGCGCGGTCCGATGTACGCGTTGATGACCGTCGTGGACGTCCGCTCGTACTCCCGGTACTCGCGCATGAGCTCGTGGGAGAGCGAGACGAACAGCTCCGGAGCGTGCGAGGAGATGATCCGGCCCACCTCCCGCTCGTGGTCCGGGTTCACGTAGGAGTGGAGGAAGCACACGGCCACTGCTTCGGCCCCCGCGGCCCGCGCGTCGGCGAGCGCCGCGAGAACGCTCGCGTGGTCGAGGGCCTCGAGCACCGCGCCGCTCGCGAGCATCCGCTCGTCGATCTCGTACGTGAGGTGCCGGGGCACGAGTGGCCGGGGGCGGTGGAAGAACAGGTTGTACGACTGCGGGCGATTGCCTCGCCCGATCCGGTAGACGTCTCTCGTCCCACGCGTGACGAACAGCGCGGTGCGCGCCCCCTTGCGCTCGATCGCCGTGTTGATCGCGACCGTCGAGCCGTGGACGAACTCGACCGCCTCAGCGGTCGGCACCCCGCTCTTGTCGAGGCAGCGGGCCACGCCGTCCGTGAGACTTTCCGGATCGGTGTACGACTTGCCGTGGTAGATGCGCCCGCTCTCCGGGTCGAATGCTACGAGGTCGGTGAACGTGCCGCCGATGTCCGTCGCGATGAGGGTCACGGATGCACTGCCTCCCGGGTTGCTGAGTAGTCAACGGGTTGCTGAGTAGTCAAAGGGTGATGTCACAGGCGCGCGACGTGGCGCATGCCCCGCCGGATCGACGCCACCGTGCCTCGTCGGCCCCCGGGACCCGGCGCCAGCCGGCTCCGCGGGCGTGATGCTCGAGGCTCCCCACCCCCCGAGCGTGCTCGACCTAAAGTGAATACAGTTTACGGCGAGCGGCGCGTCGATATCAAGATGGGGTGATGGTTGGACGGTTCACGGTTCCTTTCCGATCTCGTCGGAGGCCTCTTCTCGCTAGAGCCATCCGTGGAGGAGCTCGCCGCGGCACGGCTCCGGCTGTTCGACGCCGCCGTGGCGTGGCGGACCGCGTCGTCACGGTCCGACGGCTCGCTCGCAACGCTCGCGACGACGCTTCTCGGCGCGGCGGGCTCCGACTCCCTCGGTGGTCGCCTCGTCGGTATCGCCGCCTACGGCCGGTCGAGCGAGGTGGACGACATCCATCTCGCGTCGTGCACCACGCCCGCCATGATCGTGGTGCCCACCGTCGCAGCTCTTGCGCACCGAGTCGGGGATCGGCCTGCCGCGGCCGCGCTGCGAGCGGTCGTGTGCGGCTACGAGGCGGTCACGCGGTGCGCCGCAGCTCTCGGTGGCCCGCGCCTGCTGTCGAAGGGGATCTGGCCGTCCCGCGCCGTCGCGCCGATCGGCGCAGCGGTGACGGCGGCGGTGCTCCTCGATCTCGACGAGGACGCGTTCGCCGACGCAGTCGGGCTCGCGACCGGGGTCGCCTTCGGCGGCACGTTTCCCGAGCCGGCGCGTGAGCTCTCCTTCGCCGCAGCGGTGCTCACGGGCGCCTCCGGCGCGGTGGCCGCGAGCTGGCACTGCGCGACCGGAGCCGGCCTCGACCCCGAGTGGGCGACGCGGATCTCCGGCGTGCCCCTCTCGGATCCCCTCGTGCCGGCCCCTGACGCGCCGCGAGCGGTCCTCACGACGGCGTTGAAGCCGTACTGCGGCGCACGCCAGGCACTGGCCGCGGCGACGACCGTCAGCCGGCTCGTCGCGGATGCCGGCCTGTCTCCGGACGAGATCGATCACGTGGTCGTCGGCGTACCGACCGCGCACCGCCGGATGGTCGACCGACCGGCGGTGACCTCCCGGCTCGACACACTGGCGAGCATCCAGTACCAGGTGGCTCTTGCCCTGCTCAGCCCCGACGAGTGCTTCGACGTCCTGCGCCTGCCTGCCCGCGACGGCGGCCTCCACACCGCGCTCATGGGCCGGGTCGAGGTGCGCGCGGACGGCGCTCTCGACGCCTCGTTCCCCGAGAGCTGGGGAGCGTCCGTCTCGATCCGAGCGGGCCGACGCGAGCTCGAGGCGACGGCCGACGGAGTCGCGGGCGAGCATGCTCTCGACTGGGACCTACTTCGGGGGAAGAGCGCCCGGCTGTTCCGGCGCGCCGGGCTGCCGGCGCGTCTCGGCGAGGAGATGGCCGCGATCGCGTCAGAGTTCACGGTCGTCGGCGCCCTCGACGCTCTGTTCCCGCCCGCCCCGGCCGGGATCGGGGGATAGGTCACTCTCGACGCGGGGGACGGACGGTACACTCGGCGCGCCGGGCACCTCGCCCCGGACTCGGGGCGCCGCGTCGACGAACGCCAAAGCGGGCAGGACATGGGCGACGAATCAGTGCGTTTCGCGGAGCTCGAGCGAATGACTGCGAGCGACCGCATCTACGAGAAGATGCGGGAGTCCATCACGCAGGGCACGCTTGCCGGCGGGACCGTGCTGAGCCAGATCGACCTGGCCGCGCAGTTCGGCGTGAGCCGGGTGCCCGTGCGCGAGGCGCTCCGCAGGCTGCAAGCCGAGCACCTGCTCGTCGCTCGGCCGTTCCAGCGCTACGTCGTCCATACTCCCTCGTCCTCGCAAGTGCTCGACCTGCTCGACGTGCGGGAGATGCTCGAGCAGCTCGCGCTCCGCCGGCTCGTCGCCGACCCCGTCGGCCGAGTGCCGACCATCGCCACGGCGCGAGCGATCTCCCGCGACATGACCCCCGGAGACACCTACGAGGACTGGATGCGCCGCGACAGGGAGCTCCACCGTGTCCTCAACGGCGCCGGGAGCGAGATCGCCCGTATCGTCGACGAGGCGAGAGAGCGCATCCAGCAGTACCTCGGCACGAACGTGATCTCGAGGCGGAATCAGATCCGCGCCTGCGCAGAGCACCGCGCGCTGCTCGACGGCATAGAGAACGACGACGAGGCCACGATCATGGCGATACACGCCCATCACGTGGAGGTCGCGCGCGCGGCGATCGAGCACCGCCTCCGCGAGCACGCCGCCGCCCTCGCGCGCGACGTGCCTCTCGCGCCCGTCCCACCGCCGGCCTAGCCCCAATGCCAGTGACTCACGCTCCCACGATCCTGATGGCGTCCCCGATCGACATCGTCGGCTGGGGCGAGCAGCGGTGCTCGGGGCGCCTCACGGCGAAGTTGCCCATCTTGCGGCGAACGACCCGCGGGTTTGCTCGCAACCCGCGGCTCGGCACGTGAGCGCGCGGATCGCGTAGTGCACGCAGAGCACGCCCCAGGCCTCCTGGTACGCGCGGTCTGCGGTCTTTGAGCGGAGCACGAGCCGTGGTCCGCGCTGGTGGGTCTTCAGCTCGTCGAGCGCGGTCTCGAACTCCCAGCGCTCGGCGTAGAGCCCGGCGAGGTCGGTCGCAGGGGCGCCCTCCGGCTCGAGGATCGTCGTCGCGAGGCGGTAGGCGCGGTCCTCGGCCTGGGGGCGTCCCGGGTCGTCGACCTCGTACTCGACCTCACGAAACGGCGCGTCCAGTCGCTTCCCTGAGAGGGGCGCCAACCGTCGGCGCCGACAGGAGGCCGCAGACATGCACATCACGGTGGTGAACGGCGGCGACCTCGACCACATCCGGGCACGCGGGACCAACGACTTCGACAATGACCTCGCCGCCGCCGTCAGCTTCCTCGCGCCAATGACGATTCCGGCCGCCAGATCGACAACGTGAGCGTCGAGGTCACCGACGCCGACGCTACGATCGGGAAGCTCCTTCCCCGACCCGAGATCGCCTACCTCCACAGCCGCAACGTGCTCGCCGGCTGCTACATGTGCCGGTTCGACCACTCAGATGTCGCTTTGGATCAGGGCCGCACGACGGTCCCGTCGCGCAGGCGCACCTCGCGCCAACTGCCTCTGAGCGGGTCGTCCGGGAGCGGGTAGCGCGCCGCCGCCTGCTCATCGATGTCCACACCGAGCCCCGGGCGCTCGTTCGGATGAAGCGCCCCGTCGCGCACCTCGGGACAGCCGGGGAAGACCTCGCGGGCGCGCTCGCCGAAGTTCGGCCACTCGTGGATGCCGAAGTTCGGCACGGCGATGTCGAGCGCGAGGTTCGCGGCGTGCGCCACGGGCGAGGCGTCGCCCGGACCGTGCCATGCCGTGCGGACGCCGAAGAGCTCGCACATGGCGGCGAGCTTTCGCGCCGGGGTGATACCGCCGATGTCGGAGAGGTGTGCCCGCATGAAGTCGACGAGGCGGTCCCGGACGACGGGAAGGTACTCGTGCGGGCTCGTGTAGAGCTCACCGAGGGCGAGCGGCGCGCTCGATTGCGCGCGCACGTGGCGCAGATGCTCCTGATCCTCGGGGGCGAGAACGTCTTCGAGGAAGAAGAGCCGGTACGGCTCGAGGTCTTTCGCGAGCTGGACGGCGAGCGGCGGGGCGAGCCGCTCGTGGACGTCGTGGATGAGCTCGACGCTCTCGCCGAGCTCGCTGCGCAAGTGCTCGAACAGACGCGGGATCGTGGCGCAGTAGGCGCGGGGGTCGAAGTAGGCGTCCGCTCCGCGAACGGTCGACGCGCCGTAGGTCGCGGACGTCCCGACGGCCACTTGGCAGCGCACGAAGCGGTAGCCCTCCTCCATCCGGCGGCGCACGCCTTCCTCGACTTCTTTCGCGTCGCGCCCGGAGACGTGCGTGTACACCTCGGCGAAACGGCGAGCCCGCCCACCGAGCAGGCCGTGAACCGGCATCCCGGCTCGCTTGCCCTTGATGTCCCACAGCGCAATGTCGACGCCGGCGAGCGCGTTGTTGAGCACCGGCCCGTGACGCCAGTACGAGCTGAGCTGCGCCGCGCGCCAGATGTCCTCGATGTCGTCCGGGTCGCGGCCGACGAGAAACGGCTCGAGGTACTCCTCGACCGCGCGGACGACGAGTTGCGGCCGCTGGGTGAACGTCGCGCAGCCGACGCCGTAGCAGCCGGGCTCGTCGGTCTCGACCTTCACGACGACGAGACCGATCCCTTCGGGGGCAGTACAGATCGTGCGGACTGCGGCAATCTTCATCTCGGCTCGACCTCTCGGGTCGGCTCGGTGTGCGGCGTACCGGGCGACCAGAGACGCCGCGCCGTCCAGCCGAGGAGGCTGGCGGCACGGCCGAGGTCGATCGGTGCCATCCGGCCCGGGAAACTTCGCCTGCGGGGAACCTCCGGGTGGAAGCGCTCGAGGAGCTCCTCGGTCGGCGAGGAGGCGAACGTCTCCGGCGCGGCGAGTCCGACGACGTGGCAACCGTCGGGCGCCTCGGTAAGGCCGAGGACGCACGCCTCGGCGGCGTCCGCGAGGTCGAGGTACATCCAGAACTCCGAGGCGCCATTCGATGGGTCCGCCGCGACGCGTGCCGCCCGCTCCGCGATGCCGCCTTCGAGGGTCGCGAGGTAGGGGAACCGGAGCGCCACGACGCTCATCGCGTGGCGCCACCACATCATCGAGCAGGTGTGCTCGTCGACCTGCTTCGACAGCCCGTAGGGGTCTTCGACCTGCAGCGGGATCGCCTCGTCGATCGGGAGGTACGCGGGGTGACGCCGCCGCGTCGAGAACGGGAGACCCGTAGCGGAGTAGCTGCTCGCGGCGACCGCGCGGCGAATGCCGGAGCGCCCCGCTTCCTCGAGGACGGTGAAGGTGGCGGAGGTGTTCCCGCAGAAGACCTCCTCGGCCGTGCCGTGGTGTGGCGATGGCCTCGCCGCCAGATGGACGACGGCGCCGGCGTCGGCGAGCGCGTCCTGGACCACGGCGGTGTCGCTCGCGGAGCCGACGACCGCGCGATCGGCGCCGGCCGGCGGCGTCCCGTCGATGTCTAGGGATGTCACCCGTACGCCCCGCCCTGACAGCGCGGCGACGACGGTCCGCCCGAGGCGGCCCGAGCCGCCGGTCACGAGCACCCGGTCGGGAAGTGCCACGCTCACGCCGAGGTACCGACCACAGGCCGGGCGGGTGCCGGCCCGATGTGCGTCACACCGGCCGCGCGCAGCCACACGGCGGTGTCAGGCGCGAGCCGCAGTCCGTCGCGCGGCGCGCTCGACAGCACGACGGTCGCATCCTTTGGAAGCTCTATCGCCGTATCGGAGAGATTGACGACGACGACGAGCTCAGGCCCACGTCGGTACGCGATCACGCCCACCGGCGCGTCGATCCAGTCGAGGTCCTCGCGTGCGAGCTCCGCCTCGCCCCGGCGGATCCGCAGCGCCTCTCGGTAGAGCGCGAGCATTGAGAGCGGATCGCCGGTCTCAGCCTCGGCGGTGAGGTCCTTCCACGCCGCGGGCTGCGGGAGCCATGAGGTCGCCTCGCCATTCGTGAAGCCGAACGGCGGAGCGCTCCCCGACCAAGGCATCGGCACCCGACAGCCGTCGCGTCCACGGTCGGAACGGCCCGAGCGCAGCCAGATCGGATCCTGCAGCGCCTCGTCGGGCAGATCCTCGACCTCGAACAGGCCGAGCTCCTGGCCCTGGTAGATGTAGACCGAACCCGGTAGCGACAAGACGAGCAGGGCCGCCGCTCGTGCCCGGCGGGTGCCGCGCACGAGATCGACCGGGTCGCCGATTCGACGGTCGTCCATCGCGAAGGCGGTATCTGCCCGGCCGTAACGGGTCACCTCGCGCACGACATCATGGTT